>Ga0074193_1000016_pt1 | contig 323659 bp, 281 predicted proteins | sample EPASupsiteHSE605_FD_64523 | JGI IMG/M metagenome (GOLD analysis project Ga0074193, IMG submission 64523) | Bioremediated contaminated groundwater from EPA Superfund site, New Mexico - Sample HSE6-05 | ecosystem: Environmental > Aquatic > Deep subsurface > Groundwater > Contaminated ... | reverse complement strand
ATAAAAACACCAGCCCCGAGACCCTCTCTTGGCACTGGCCTTTTTCACCGGAATGGTGGCCGCTTTCACAGCGGAACAGCGGCCGCTTTCGCGGCAGTTCGACTGACCTTTTTCGCCGGAATACCCAATGAACCGTTTGCCAGGGTTTTGCCCAGGGGTTGACGCCGTCTTCCAGGGCAGTGATGATCTTGGCGGTGATTTCTTCGTAGATGGATATTTTTTGATCGTTCATGATTTCGCTCCTTGGGTGCAGGGATATTTCATCGGGTCGTCCCCGATGGGTGTTATGCGCTGTGATGGCCGGTTTCGGAAAGGGAGAGGACCTCTTCCCCCACGATCAGATGATCGAGCACCCGAACGTCGATCACCTTGAGGATCTCGGTCAGGGTGCGGGTGAGATCCAGGTCTTCCTTGCTGGGCTGGATGCCGCCTGAGGGGTGGTTATGGGCGATAATGACCGACGCTGCATTGAGCGCCAGCGCCTCCTTGACCACCTCACGGGGATGGACCGAGTTGCGGTTGATCGAACCTCGGAACATCTCCCGCCAGGCCAGTACCTGATGCCGGCTGTCGAGAAACAGGCAGCCGAACACCTCGTGTTCCAGGCCGGTGAGTTTGAGACCAATGGCCTCCTTGGCGACGGTGGGCGACAGGATAGCGGCCCCGCGCCGGAACTGATAACCGCTCAACCTGCGGGCTTCGGAGAGAATGGTTGCCTTGGGTGCGGGTTCGTAGAACCCGCAGAGATCTCTGATGTAGAGCATGTTTGCCTCCTATGGACGAGGCACAACAGCCCATCGGGGCGGTGTGCCCCGTCAGGGATTGGTTTGAGTTCAAACAGTGGTCAAGCAGCCTGCCGTACCTCGGCCAAGACAAAGTGGCCAAGGTGGGGCGGCTTGTAGAGACGAATGGGTTTGTGGCTGATCTCGCCATGACCTTGGCGGTCATAGCTGCCGATCCGGCGATCCTGCCAATAGATCACCCCGGCTTGCAGCCGGAAGCGGTTACCGTCCACATAGGCCACCGCCGTATTGCCCCGGAGATACACCCGGCCCCTGATTACCAGCTCGTGGCGGACCAGGGCGGTTTGCCCGTCGGGGGTACTGATGGTGGTTGTGGTGGTCACCCGGGTTTCCTCGGTGGTGGTGATGCTTTCGGTCTCATCGAGATCGAGCACCGAGGTGAGTTCCCGTTGGCGATACCTGCTCCAGGCAGTGGTAACATCCTCCACCGGCTGCTGGCCGGTGAGGGCCTTGGCTAGCTCGTACATCATGCTGTTTTCCGATTCGGAGAGGGCAGCCAACCCTTGACCCGAGAGTTCGCCCTCAACTGCGAGCGAGGTTTCCATCTTCTGGGCCATGAGGCTCAGCGCCTTATCCTGCATGGTTTCGGCATAGGCCAGGTAGAAGACCCGGACCGGCAGGTTCTGACCTATCCGCCAACTACGACGGCTGGCCTGCCTGAGGGTGAACACCGAATAGCCGCACTGGAAAAAGACGATGGTCGGGAAGTCGAGCAAATCCAGACCGGTCTTGACCAGGTTGGGGTTGCAGAGCAGACAATCGTACTGGCCGATGGCGAGGTTTTCTTTCAGCCACTCCTCCCGCTGTTCCGGTTTGACCGCCTGGCCCCGCAGTACCAATGGGGCAAAACCATGATGGTGCAGCTTGTCCACCAGAGTGGGCACCAGGTCGCGGATGCCGGTGTGTTCGAGAAAAACCGCCACCTTGCGGCCCTGTTTGCGTTCGGTTGCCAGGATCTCCAACAACCGCTTTTCCTTGGCCAGGAGGTTGATTTCCAGGGCCGGAGCCGAGGCAATCAGTTCCTCCACGCCGCCGCTTTCGAGATAGACCCGTTCGCCGAAGCGGCAACCATCCGGATAGGCAAGCAAACTTTGCAGCATCTTGCCCAAGAGCCGCATGTCGCCGCAGGCGAGCGCCTTGCGGGTGGCAGCGACCAGGGTGTTGGAGAGTTCAAAATAAGAGGTTTGGAGTGCGTCATCCATGGGGGTGGTGACGATGATTTCTTCGTAGTCGGGCAGGGCCTGGCTGACATCGTTCAGCCGGACAAAGGCGGAACGCTCCAACAGCAGATCCGGGAGCAGCAGCGGGGAAATCCCCGGCGCCTCCTTGATCCGGGCCTTGCCGGTCTTGCGGCCAATGCTGGCCTGATTCCAATCCGGGCCAAGATCATCGGCCTTGTAGGTTCGTTCCACCACCCCGTAGCGTTCGGCAAAACCGAGGGTGCGGCCGTATTCAAAACCGGCCTGCGCCATCTGCCGGGGAAACATCCGCCAGAGGAGAAAGAACAAATCCTTCGAGTAGCCGCCCATGAGGGTGCCGGTAAGCGCCAGCACCTTGCGGGAGCGGGCGATCAGGCAGGACATGGCCTGGCCCTGGGCAGTGCCGCCTCCCTTGAGTTCGTGGACCTCGTCGAGGATGACCAGATCGAAGAACCCTTTGGGAAGATAGCGTTTGATGAACTCGGCCTTGGCATAGCGCCGGTTGCGTTCACCGTCAGCCGACCACATCCGGGCCCGGCAATGTTCGCAGACCGGGGCCTGGTCGCTCAGATGCACAAAGACCTGAGCACCGCAGTCCGGGCAACAGGATGCACCTTGCCGGACCATGAGCCCGGGCTTGCGCTGGTAGTGCAGCTTGGCCCGTTCCTTGCCCAGCACCCAGATCTCGGTACCCCGAGGTTGTTGTGGTTTCCGTTTCTGTTCAAGCAACAGGGTCATGTCCCGGCCGTTAAGGTTGATGCAGGTGCAGCCGGGAAGTGTTGCCTCCGCCTCCCGGATCCACTTGCGCACCAGATGACCGGGGCATTGAATGAGGATGCGCTTGGCCGGCTTGGGAATAAGCGCGGCCACGGCCAGACTCATGATCGTCTTACCTGCGCCCATCTCGCCGACCAGGAAGGCACCTTTGTGGTCCTCCTTGAAGAGCGTCCGGGCAATGGGCAGGATGCCGCAGCGGATCTGAGCCTCAAACGGCGTGCGTTTGAGCTGGCCCAGTTGTGCCCGTGCCTGTGCATCCCAAAGATCCTCCGCCTTGGGCTGATAGACCGGGTGCATGGTGGTGATGACCTGGGACTTGAGTACCTCGCCCCATTGATCGAGAAATTCGCTTAAAGGGATATCCATCGTCTGTTCTCCATGGGGAAGGCAGACGATCCCCGTCAGGGGAATGAATGCTTCCCCTGATCGGGTTGTTTTGAGTTCGTTTAACCGAGATAACCGAGCCGGATCCCTTCCAGGATCCGTGCCTCCAGTTCCTCCTCCTGCCAACTGATCTTCCAGGCCTGCCGCAGGTGCGGATTGCCGAAGGAATAGAGCCGCTCCGGTTGCAAGACCTCGTCCCACAGCCAGTCGCGCCATTCAGGCTTCAGTGGCATGGTGGTGCTGTTGTCCAAACGGTGATAAGCCTGCTGCTTGACCGCTGCCATGTCCTCGCCAAAGACGATGACCGAGCAGTCAGTCTCAGTTTGCCGGGCCTTGCGTTCGAACTGCTCGGCACTGATCAGCACCTTGTTGATCACATCGCCGATCTTCCGCGCCCGGATGGAGCGGATGGTGCCCGGGGTACGGCCCAACTCCAAGGGAGTGGGTTCGATCCCGGAGATGCGGCTGAAGCCGCCATTGTAGAAGTGGGCCGAGGTGGCCTGAATCTGGGCCGGACTGCCGACCAGACTGAGCAGGTAAGCCCGCGCCTGATCCGCCTCGATGCTGGCGATGAGACCGTCACAGTAGGTGACAAAACCGTTGCTGCGGATGGTGAGATAGTCGTGCATGATGCCTCCTGAAAAAAGAGGGAGACATCCCCACCGGGGAAGACTCCCCCCATGGGTTGGTGTGATTGAGGATTACAAAACTCAGCGGATGATCAGCATTTCGGCCTTGGCCATGTCGATGGCTTTGACCGTGGGCTGATACAGGTCACGGGTGGTGACCATGGTGTCGCCGCTGTTGTTCTCGGCTATGGAGTGTACTTTTTCCGTCTTGTGGACCACGCCTTTGATCACCAGCCGGTGGCCGTCCATCTCGATCTCGCCGTTCATGTAACCGCCGGCGAGCATCAGGGCCAGATGGCCGTTTTTCAACGGTGCCAAAGGCCGGATGGAGTGGCACTGTCCGGGCGCCAGATCGTGGGTGAGCAGATCCTCTAGCAGCCCGCTTTTGCGGACCAGGGGGATGGCTTCTCGTGGATCGATCCGGCTGCACGTGAAGGTGCAGGGATGCTTGGGCGCAGGGATAATCAGCCGTTCGGTGCAGATGGCCAACTGCGGAGCTGTCGCCAGAAAGATCTCCGGCGCCATGCCGGCTATGCAGTTCAGTTCCTGCTCCATCTTAGCCGCCTTGGCCTTGGTCACCAGCGAGCGTTTCCGCCCGATCACCAAACACTGATGGAAAATGTGAAACTCCTCTTCCGGAAAGGCGTAGATCTGAAGGTCGGTGAAATGCCGGCCCAGGATTGGTGCGCAGGCCGCCAGCACGGTGTAGGGAACAATCAGTACCAGCCAGCCGTCTTTGTGCAGGGTTTCTTGGAAGCGTCTGAGAAAGAGCGCTTCCAGCCGCTGGGCCTGGGCCTCCGGCTCCAGACTGTAGTCATAGGGTGGGTTGAGATAGAGCAGGCCAAAGGCTCCGGGCGAGATCCGCATCTCCACCAAGGCGTCGCCCCAGAGCAGATGGTCAATTCGTTGCCGTGCCGCGGTGGCCCGGTCATGGTCCAGTTCGATGCCGTAGGTGATGGCGCCGGTTCCTTCCGCCAGTGCAGCAAGGGTTTGCCCTTGGCCGCAACAGGGGTCGAAAATGCGGGCGCCGACTTCAAGATCAATCAGTGCTTTGAGTTGGCCACGGATGCTCTCCGGCGTCGGATAGAAGCCGGCCTTGGCCTGTGAACCCAGTCGTGCCATGGTGTTCTCCTGTGGTGGTTAGGGTGTATGTGCCTTTTCGATCTCGACCACGAAATGGATCTGCGCAGTCTGGCCGATCATGCAGGCATCCAGACCCTCTAATCGGGCCAGGTGTAGCAGGTCGGTCAGGAGATCGATGATGGCAGTTTCGAGGGTGTCCATGGGTTCGCCCTTGCTCAGGCAATACTGATTAAGTGCCTGTCGGGCGGATTCGGTGTGTCGGGTCATGAGCTTTTTCCTGTCAGTGATTCAGTTATAGGGCCTGAACCCCACGGATGTGGAGTTCAGGCACGGGGTGTTGTGAGTGCAATCAGTGGCAATCAGAACGGTACGTCGTCGGAGGGAGGTGGTTCCTGACCATCTTCCGGCGGTACCGGAATCTCGGTTCGTTCGCCGCCACCCAGCATCTTCATCTCACGGGCAATGATCTCCGTGGTGAAGCGGGTGACACCTTCCGCGTCCTGCCATTTGCGGGTCTGCAAACGACCCTCCAGATAGACCCGGGAGCCTTTCGAGAGGTACTCGGAGCAGATCTCAGCCAGGCGGCCGAAGGCAACGATGCGGTGCCATTCGGTCGATTCCTGCGGCTTGCCTTCGCTATCCTTCCACCGTTCAGTGGTGGCGATGCGGAAGGTGGCTACGGCGACCTGGGTCTTGGTGTAGCGAGTGTCAACGTCTGCGCCTAAATTGCCAATCAATAGGGTCTTGTTCAACATGATGGTTCTCCTTGAGAAATGAGGTGATTGCCCTCCCCACTATGGAGAGAGTTGGGTGGAATATGGTTGTGAGAAATGGGTTCAGGCGGCTTTCTTGATTTCCAGGAAGGCGTAGGAACTGCTCTTCTGGAAATCATTGAGCGAGTGGCCATAGCCTTGGAGGAACTGGTTGAGCTGGTCCGTATCCAGCGACTTCCTAGTGCGAACCGCCTTGCGCAGCAGATGGCCGTAAGCCTTGAGCGGACCGCGCTGGGCCACGATGGCCAGCAGGTTGCTCTTGCGCATGCCGATCTCGGTTTCCAGATCCTTTTGCTGGTGTTGCAGTTCCAGCAGGATCTCGACACTCTCGGTCAACTCGCGCACCTCCTCGGCCTCGAACTTGGGGCAATCCATGAGGAAGGGGCAGTAGCCGCAGGGCGGTCCCACCTCCATGGAAGGGGTGGCCAGATCACCGGCACTATAGGCTTGGTATTGGTTCCAGATGGTGGCGGCCTGGTCGATCAGGCCGTGATAGATGGTGTCCTGGGGGGTGTAGCCGCCAAAGAGTCGCATGCCCTGATCACCGAAATTGACCGCCAGGATGGCGCCTTTTTCCACGGTGTAGTCGGGGAAGCTATCGGCCAGCAGTCCCATCTGCAGATAGAGTTGGGTCTCCCAGACGCCGTAGGGGTGTTCCGGGATGTTCTCCGGTGCTTTCACTTCCAGGACCGCCATGGTCTTGCGCACCTCCGAGACGAAGACAAAATCGAGATGGGCCATGACCGGGACAGCGCCCGCATGTCGGACCTCGGTTTGCCTCTGGAAGTTGCTGAATCCAGCAATCATGAAGGCAGCGGCAACCACTTCCTCGGCCATGTGACCGCGTCGCTGCCGCAGCAGGGTGACCAGGTCGGCCTTCGGGGCATGGAGTTTTCTGAGAATGGTTTTGCGTGGGCAGGTGCCGATGTCGGAAGCCCCGAGATAGGTGCTCCGATCACCGAGCGTTGCCTCGGTCTGCTGGATGGCAAGCTGCTGGAGAGCGGCCTGCAGGGTGAGCATTAACTGGTCTGACATGGTGGTATCCTCCTAAAAAAATGAGGGAGGATACACGGATTCCCGCCGAGGGAATGATATCGCTCCCCCTTTGGTTGGGTTGGGTGATGTTGTGGTGATTAAGCGGCTTGCTTCATCCAGGTTTTGCCGGTCTTATCCCACTGAAAGCCTGCGGCCTTGAGCAATTCCTTCTTGTCAAAGAGATGGTCGCCGATGGCGATGATCACCCCTTGACGATGCTCGAAGCTGACGCCGGCGATCTTGGGCAGGGTTGCCGAGGGATCACTCTGGTTGGCAGGTGGCTCAGCGGGTTGGCTGGTTCTCGATGTGGGTTTGGTTTTCGGTTGAGGGTTAGATTGCGTTACGGGTGGCGGAGTGCGTTGCGTTCCCTGAAGGTAGACGTTTTTCAACAGTCCCTTGTAGGCATCGCTGCCGATGGACAACAGTGACATGCATTTCTGGATGGCATCGGTGATGGCCCCTTTCTGGGCATCGCCGACATTGCCTTTGACGATCTGCATCTGTCCCTTGTGCGAGCCCTTGCACAGCCAATCACCGCCGATCTTCACAAACAATCGAACCTCGGCGACCGCCTGGGACTCGAAAATCTCCTCCTTGGTCAGTTCGTACCGCCAATTTTCCGGACCGAGCACCTCGTTGACGCTGTCAAAGACGTACTGTGGCCGGAATCCGTACTTGATCTGACCGATCACGTTACCTCCCTTGTCGGTCATTTTGACTTCCTGAATCGCCTCGATGCCGTATGCACGCAAGCGTTCGTTGATCGAGTGGATTTGTTCCTGCAATGGTGCCATGGTGTTGCCTCCTATGAATTGGGGGAGCACGACGACATAGCTCCGCCGGGAGCATGACGTAACAGCTCCCGATGGATGAGCGGGGAAAGGATGTGGGATGAAAGAACGATAGGATCAGTCTTTACGAGAACGCGCAGAGAGAAAGCGGCTTCGGAAAGACAGAGAAAGAGCTATCGGTTCAACTGGAAAAAAGAATGAAGGGGAACGAATCGATTGATCCGTTTTGAGGGGTGCGTGCGCAACTCTCCCGAGTCAAAATAGACGTTCGCCTCTGCGATTAAACGTCTCTGGCTCGAAAATGCATCGCCGAGTGGTACCTGGAATTCAAGAACACGAAAATTGTGTTCAGCTAGGCCCTGGAAAGGGGTATCTCATTGAAAATGAGTCGGAAAAGTAGATATGTTATTATCTGGTTTGGTGAAAAAGGCAAGGGGAAATTTTATAGGTTTTCGGGATAACACCATAACACCCAGAGGTGGCTCCGTTCGTTTGGTGTGGACAGTTTTTTCTCTTTTTTAAGTGGAGTCTCTACTTTTTTAGGCTGTCTATTCAATCGTCGGCAACATTACGACATACGCTTCGTGCGGTGTTTTTTTCTCTAATGTTGAATGGGGTCTGGATCGGTTGTACCAGTCCAGATACTGCATGATTGACTTGCGGGCCTCGTTGACCGAGTCATAAGCGTGCAAATAGACTCGCTCGTATTTCACTGATTTCCATAATCGTTCAATAATAACATTGTCCCGCCAGGCTCCGCGACCGTCCATGCTGCGGCTGTATCCCCGACCTTCAACTGCCTTCACAAATTCGTCGGCGGTATTGGCTGCCCTGATCGGTGTTGACGATCCCAGGCGTACCATGATGGTTGAATGCCTTCTGCAGCACATCGACCGCATGGCAGGCCTCCAAGGTGATCGCGATCTTTGGGGCCAGTACTTTCCGGCTGGCCCAATCAATAATGGCAACAAAGTAGACAAACCCCTTGGCCATTGGGATATAAGTCGTATTCAGCGCCCAGACCTGGTCGGCTTGGTTGATGGCCAAGCCACGCAGCAGGTAGGGATAAGTCTTGTGACCGGGGTGTTTCTTGCTGGTCCCTGGTTTTCGATACAAAGCCTCAATACCCATGCGCTTCATCAAAGTGCCAACATGCTTGCAGCCACATCGAGACCGGCTCGGTTGAGTTGATCCTGCAGCATACGAGCACCCATGAACGGGTGTTCCAGGTGCAGTTCATCCATGCGACGCATCAGCACCAAATCGGCAGCGCTGACCTGTTTGGGCCGATAGTAGACGCTACTGCGGCTTATGCCAACCAATTCGGCCTGCCGTTTGATCGAAAGTACATGCCTGCGGTTGATTATCGCTTTGCGCTCAGCAACCCCACCTTGGTGAGCGCGCTTTCTAAAAAATCGTTTTCCAGGGTCATTTGCCCGATCTTGGCATGTATGGCCTTCACATCCACCGGGGGGTCGACTCGGAGCTTTTGCCAAATACTTCAGCAACACGATCACTGAGCTGACGTTTCCAATCAGTAATCTGATAGGGGTGCACTTCAAATTGCTGCGCCAGTTCGGTCAATGTCTTGTCGCCGGCCAATGCCGACAACGCCACTTTAGCCTTGAAACTCGCTGCGTGTTTCCGTCGCGTTCCTTTTGCCATTCTCTGCTCCTTGATTCAGCCCTACATTGGGCCTTATTGGTAGCAGAGTTTCCACTTTGGCTTGTCCTAATTCCCGGCGCCACTTCTTCAAGTCACAATATGGGCATTATTGTGCCCTGAACAACGTCCCCTGCTTCCTTTTCTGAAAAAAGGTTCAAATAAATGTTACGTCAAAATAACATTATCACGAAAAGAAGTTTTCATAATTCTACTTTGTCGTGCGCCGTGGCAAGGCGCTTTTTTTTCAGCGGGTGCGAACCCGTCTGGCAACTTTCGTTCCGACCGGTGTTGCCTCTCACATTGAATAGTTTTGTTTTATCTGATTATTTTGACAGTGTTTTCTAATTATTTTGATACGCTTCCCCGTTTGCTTTAACAGGCTCACATACAGGGAAGCGTTTACATGTTGCTTATTCGTTCAGAACGGTTCTTCGTCGAATTCAGTTTTCTCCAGGCATGGACAGTCTTGGTCGGCGGTAATGTAGTAGCAATAGTCTTTGACCATTGTGTCCAGTTCCCTGACCAGTTCGAGCAAATCAGCGAGGAAAAAGATCTGTTGTTCAGATTTCATTGATATCTCCTTACGTTAGAGTAATTCCGAGTCCGCGATTCTGACATGATCGGCGGTGACGTGTTGCGATTTTTCAGCAGCCGCAGCGATGAGCGCCCCTCTTGGTCAGGTGGTTGCCTTGCGAAACAGCCCACCGGAGCCCTGGTGGACAGCGGTGAGAGCTTGCTCATCGAGAGGCGAATTTTTCAAGCCGGCAAGGGTGAGATGATGGTTGACATAGCGTTCCATTCGCTCCCTGTTGACCGCCTTGAGGTGCGCCCTGGCAATGCGCGCGAGGCCAGGGGAATGGCTGTGAGGTAAAGGAGGTTCTCGGCGAGATTGTTCTGCCCGGCAAGGATGACGGGCAACCAGGGTTTGGAATCGCCTTCGAACTGGGTGAGGGTGTGGAGTTCGGCAAAGACTTCCAGCTGGAGCAGGGAGGCCTCGTCGATGATGAGCAGCGGCTGCTGTTTTTTAGTACTGACCAGGGCGTGGATCTGCTGACGGATGAGCCTGGTGAGGACCGCCCTGGAAGAAGAGACCGTGTTCATGTCGAATTCTGCCAGCAGTTGCCGATAGACCTCGAGGATGGAGCTGTCCGGCTGCCCAGCGCAGGGAGGTGGATTCCCTGCGCCGACCTCGCCGTCAAAGCCCAGAACGCTGCTGACTTTGTCCTCGACAAGGTCGGCAACATCGGCAATCAGGAAGAATCGCTGCCGGCGGCGGCCTAAGAAACCAAGAAACACCTATAACACAAACGGCTGCTCCGACCAGGACGGTTGGGCAGCCGTTTTTTTATTGCCGAATGAACAACCGGCAAAGGGAAAAGGGGTAAAAACAGGCCGTTGGCCAAGAAAAAAGAAACAGGGTGATTAAAGAAACGAAGAAACATCTTCATTGGAATGCCCCACGATTTCCCTCTGGGTTTTTATTACAGCGCAATCATTCAAGATTGCTCGTCGTGCCGGGTGAAAAAATCGGTTTCTTATCTGTCAACTCTCAATCAGGCAGTCTTTATCCCCTCACATCCTGTCAATATGAGAGTACGCAATTTTTTCCCAGTGGCCATCTTTTTTAATTTATCGATAAATCAGTTGTTTAGGTAAGTGACCGTAGTTTTGGTTTTTGGCATATATTTTGAGTTGATCCAGTTGGTAGAGCACGCGCCGCCAGGCGTCTATTGCTATCGTCTTTCACCGGAAGACCTGTTGTCGTTGACCTCATGGAATTCGCAGGAGGGAGAGAGAGCTTATGGAAAGTTCCAACTGAAGAGCACTCAAGCTGGAAATCAAGGCCGATTTATGACGACTATTCTAACGATATTTTTATTTTCTCTGATCGTAGCCCTCTTGTTGACGCCCTTTGCCGGCCTGCTCGGGCGCTGGGGGGAGGCGATTGATAAGCCGGACGGTATCCGCAAACACCACCAAAAACCCACCCCCAGAACCGGCGGTATTGCCTTGTTCGCCACCTTTGTGCTGACAATTTTCGCGGCCGGCTTCATTAAAACGGATGTAACGCAAATGCTGCAGCTCTTACCCCAAAAGTGGGTACTGGTTGCGGCAGGTATGCTTGTTTTTGGCGTCGGACTCTGGGACGATTACCAGCGCTTGAATCACCGCATCAAGTTTTTAGTCCAAATACTTGCCGCCTCCATGGTCTATGCCAGCGGCTACGGTATCAGCAAGATAAGCGGGCTGGACTGGACCTTATGGCCGGTTATCAGCTATGGGCTTACCGTCTTTTGGATTCTACTGTTTATCAACGCGGTCAATCTGTTGGACGGTCTTGACGGTCTTTCAGCCGGGGTCTGTTTTTTCTGTTGCCTTGTCATGACCATCCTCTCGATCACCAGAAAAGATTTGGCGGCGGCCTGTTTTTTTGCCTGCCTCTGCGGCACCATCCTTGGTTTTTTGCGGTACAATTCAAACCCAGCCAGAATTTTCATGGGAGATGGGGGCAGCTATTTTCTGGGATTCACTATCGCGGTCATTTCATTAGTCTCCTCCGCGAAAAGTCAAACCGGCACAGCTATGCTCATTCCGATTCTGGCCATGGGCGTACCAATGTTCGATACGATTCTCTCACCGATTCGACGTTTTTTTATGGGAAGAAGCCCGTTCAAGCCAGATAGGGGGCATATCCATCATAAGTTGGTCGGTCAATTTAGTTTCTCGACCCAACGGGTGGTCTTGATTATTTACGCGATCACCGCAGGTCTCTGTATGCTGGCGCTGATTCTCGTGAACATGAAAGACGAATTTGCCGTTCTTGTGTTTGCGCTTTTAGGCGGGACGGCTTTCATGTTCATCCAAAAGCTTGGTTACCTCGATCATATAGACCTGGAAAGAATTGCCACCTGGGGGCGCGATATCAACTATGTTTCTGGATTATCAAAAGATAGGCGTTCCTTCCTCAACCTGCAGATGAACGTGGCGGGATCAAATGATGATAAAGAGTTTTGGGCCAACGTGTGCGAGGTGCTCGATTGGCTTCATTTTGACCATGCCGAATTAAGCAAGAAAAAACCAGGTGGCGACAGCGTCGTTCATCTCTGGTCCCAAGAGGATTTTGATGACTGTCGGGGAATGTGCCGCCAATATCTGCTCAAGCTGGAATTGCCACTCGTCGATGACAAGGGGTATGATCACGGTACGCTATGGCTGTTAAAAGACGTGCGAAGAAAACCTATCAGTCAGCATACTTTTTTCCGGGTTGAACAATTGCGCCGCACGATCGAAAATGCTTTGAAAACAATGAAGGAAATTCAGGTCGTCAGTGGTATGCCGGTGTCCAACAAACCTATCCGCGACATTCCCACTCCTATCCTAGTCGAATGACAGGCTTTATCGAGAATCTATCGATGATGTTCTACAACAGCGGAAGACGGCATGCACACTTGAAATGTCCGGCCCCAAAAAATTGATAAACAGCTTTTTTGAAAACAACGGGTGTGCAGGGTGTCCATTTTCTTGATCACATCAACACGGGTTTGAATTGTTCTGGCCACGTTCGTTTTAGCTTGTGGCAGGAAACACCATGAAAATACAGGGGAAAAATGCTGAACACTCTGCCAAGGGGCGCTCTCCCAAGCTTGAGGGAGCTGCTTTACAATCTATTTATCGTTTGATTGTTGATAGCGATCCACGGCATGTGGAATTTTCCGTGGCGCTTTGGAATAGAGGCATGGTGCGCGAATTGATCGATCGCGAGTGTGATGTTCAGTTAAGCGATGTTTCCATTGCCCGGTTGCTGGACAAAATTGGCCTGATTCGGCAACGTGGCCGAAGCCGGACTCGTCAACACAAGGCAAAGCTTGTAGTCCAATGGATTACTGAAGATCTTCCAGCAATCAAAAAGTTGGCGAATCAAGAAGGCGCCGACATCTTCTTTGGAAACATAACCTCCGTCCTTTCGGCATATCATTCCGGCGCGAATGAGAATTTCACAGGGCCTGCGCCGGCGACGAAATCATCAGGGGAACGTGCCAAGGTTGGCCTGATTACAGCGATCGACAAAAAAGGGAAATCGTGGTTCATGGCCACTGAGAAAACGATAACAGCCGATATTTTCTGTCAGTTCTTGGATCGTCTTATCGCCAATGCAACAGCGCCTGTTTTTTTGGTCGTGGATAACCGAGCCGTATGCCACTCGTTGAAAGTGCGAGAGTTTGTGAATAAGGCCAATGGCATGCTACGATTAATCTACAGCCACCTCGTGTAAATTTTTCTGCACAACATCCTTCTTCTTTCTGCATCTGCCACATACGAGTCCCCTCTGGTTCTATTTTTGATGAATAAAGAGCTCCATTCCGGCTTCTCATGTTATTCTTCTAACAAAATTTTTTGTTTGAGGAATTTGCTCAATTCATGAAAACCAGGGACATCGCGTAATAAGCTGCCGGTCAACATAGCCCAGGTCATCTCCGCAGTGCTGCCCCAGGATTGAACTCCTTCATTAAAGGCCAATTTTGCCTGGAGCTTCCAAGCTTCGCTGGAGCCGCCGTTTATGCGCGGATCTTCAACCGGGACAACCCGAACCGTCACTCCGGACCCGAGCAGGAAACATTTCAGCAGAAAGGACGAACGTGGCACATGCCAGGCGGAAGTGACCAAGAGGAGTGAGCGGATGCCATGCTGCCGCACCAGTGCTCTGGCATTGAAGACATCCTCAAAGGTGGAGCGACTTTTTGCCGAGGCCACCAATGCAACCCCGGCAGGGTTGCCAAATCGAGCCGCTTGAGCTTCAAGACTTTTCTGCCCTAAACCACTGATAGCCAGTTTCGATGCAGCCCCAGCCTGGGCCAGTTGGAACCCGGCTGCAATCCGGTGGGGTGTTCCAGGGAAAACCATGATGAGGTCGGCCTTCGCCCCAACTGGCGAAGCTTCAGGAGCTAGAAGCGCTATTCCCAGCGACAACAAAAGACCAAGCCCAGCCAGGATAAAACAGGGACGAATTACTATTATCCATGTCCAGACAATCAGCTTTGCATACGTTTTCAATGCCACATCCAGCTTTAGCCTTGGCGTCACCGTTGCTGCCGTGCAGGCAGGTGAGAAACCGCGATTTTATCCTAGCCCCTGTTTTTGGCGGGCTATGTGCCTGTTGTAAACCCCTGCAATAATCGTCAACATGGTCGTCGCCAGTCGTTTCCGGTCATAACGCGGCGCGGATGCAAGGCAGCTTTTACGGAACTTCTCGTAGGCCGATCGATCCTCTTGTAAAGCCACCAGGGCGTCCCGGAGCGCTTTGGCGTCACCGGAAGGAAAAACTAGCCCTGCTCCCTCGCCCCTTACGATATCTGCCGACTCGCCGGGCACGCCATGCACAAGCGGAATGCCCATGGCCATCGACTCAAATATTTTAGAGGGAATCACCGTGGTGAACAGCTCGCTGTCGCGCAAATGGATGACGGAAAGATCCAGAAGCGACCAGTAACGAGGGACTTCCTCTTTCGGGACTGAGTCGACAAATACCACGTTCCTGAGCCCCAGTCGTTCGGCTTCGGTTTTGAGTGCAGCCTTGCGGGCACCGTCGCCGAGGAACAGCAGTCGGATGTCGTCTCGGTGCTCGTTTTGCAGCATTTCCGCTCCTGCCAGCAAGGTCTCCAGGCCATGAGCCAAGCCATGGGTGCCAATGTAGCCGGCAACAAAGCAGTGTTCGATGCCGAGTTGCCTCGCAAGGGTTTCGTCTCGCGGAGCCGGCGCAAAGCGGGTCAGATCTACCCCATTGGTCACAACCTCGATTTTGCGGTCGTCAATGCCCCGCTCGATCAGCTTTCTTTTGAAGGAATGGGTGACGGTTACGATCACTTCCGCCTTGCGGTAAAGAAACAGTTCGATGCGCTCGAGAAATCGAATAGCCGGTGAATCAGGCATCGCACCCACGGCCTTTATCGATTCCGGCCACATGTCGCGCAATTCAAATATAAAGGGAATGCGTTTCATTCGGCTCACCAGAAAAGCCGCGCATGCCGTGAAAAATTGCGGTGAGGTGCCGATAACGACATCGGCCTTTTCGACAAAAGGTGCCGCCAGGGTAGCTGATAGCATGAAGCTGACATAGTCGAGTATACGGCGCAGAAATCCGTTGTTCGCCGTAATGTAGGTCCAGACCCGAATGACTTGGATCCCTTCCATCCTCTCTCTTTGCCACAAACGATTGCGATAGCCCGGAAATACCTGACCTTTTGGGAAGTTGGGGGCGCAGGTGATCACCGTTACCCGATGCCCGGCCCGCACCCATTCGCGGCAGTGTTCGAAGGTCCGTGACGCAGGCGCGTTGACTTCGGGCGGAAAATTATCGGTGAGAAAGAGAATATGCATGTCAGCCCCAAGTAAAAAGGATATCGGCCTGCCGCCGGACGAGTTGAACCTCCAGGCACCGGCAGGGCAGGGACAAGCCGAATTCCGGGTGGTAGGAACTGCTCACAAGACGAACATTGCCGGTCAGTACCCGCCACTCCACCACCTGCTGTTCCGGCATGATGAGTTGGCCCGAGTTGCCGTTTAATGCCACTTTAATTGAGGGGTGAAAATGGTATCTGGCCACGGCGACATACTGCCCGGCCCCAACGACACGGTCAGCTATCCGTAGTGATTGGCCAGCAAAGCGCAACTGCCGCCAGTGGACAGCGCTGCCGGGCAGGCGCATGTAGCCATCGTGGGCGCAACTCAGGCGGACTTCCTCCGCATTTTCCTCAAGTGATAAATCAAACGGGTAGGCTCGCCTCGCTACCCGGAATCCGCCCCAAACTTCGCTTGAATCTTTCCCGTTGATTTCCACTGTGCTATGGGCCGAGGTGCTTCGCTGGCGGATACGCTTAGCCCCGGTCCCGTAACAGGACGTCCCGCAGTTCACCACCACCCGGCTGCCAAACAGCGACCACTCGAACGAGAGGGTATCTGCATGGGCATGGCCGGGGAGGTAGTCCGGACCAATCGGGCCGACGTCGAGCAGGATGGTCGAATGGTTATCGGCCATGCGGATGTAGCCGGATTGAGGAAGCACCGTGACCCGCGTTTCTTCAGCAGTGCAAGCTTCAAGCCCGAGGCGTGCGGCGTAGGATTCAATTGCTTGCCTGGTAGCGGCGATGGCCCCAGCGGCGTCATTGAAAAAGGAGATGCCTCCGTCAGGGTGGGTCATAACCGCAAGCCACCGCCTCATCCTGCCAACGATCTCCTCCCATTGTTCGAGGTTGGCGGCAGGTATGGCAGAGCCATAACACCTGGCAAAGTTGAGCAGGTCCAGCAGATCCTCCAATATCAGGGCATGGTACATGGGGCTGCGTTCAAAATGGCCGCCATCGGCAAGGATTTGTTCTTTGCATTCACGGGTAAGAATGGCCAGCCCTTTGGCGAGCCAGCGTTCCGCCTCCCGCCCCTGGAAAAAAAGTCCGGCCACCACCAGTGCTTTGGCGTTGACGAAAAGGTGGTTGCCAAGAAGGTGGTATTCCAGCCTGGCGGCAAGATACCGCACCTGTATCGCCAGGCTCTGCAGCCAGGATGGTTCCAACTGGTTCCCTGCACCCTGCCATTTGATCCAGTTCACGATTCGCAGGGAAAGCGGATACGGCTCCCAACCGCTCCCTTGCCCAGGCGGGTTTTCGGCTACCCATCGTTCGAGCAGGGCACGGTGCCAGTCGACCCGTTCAGATGAGGCGAGAGTGTTCAGGTCATCGAAATAGTGCAGGTTGTAGCGCCAGAGCTTGGCAATGTTGGAGTCATCCCACCCGGTTTCAAGATTTCCTTCCTGGTTGAGGAAGCTGAAGGTTTCCGGGGCATGCATCAAAGGCGGTCGGGCGGCCCAGGCCACCGGCGAGGACACCGCCGACCGCAGTTTCGGTGCCGGTTTCAGGTCAGGACGAGGCCTGTACAGCCTGAACCAGATGCGGCCATACACCTGCACCGGCCTGAGATGGCGGATGGTATGATATAGCCTCGTCAAGCGAGGGAGTGCTCCGTTCATTGGTCAGGCTACCGCAAAGGCCTGGGGGAAATCTGGCAGGACATTGAGTGAAAAACAAGGGTTCCACCGCAGGGGGTGGGCGGGCGCCCATCAAGAAGCAAAAAAATAGTATTTTTGGCTTTCATCAGTCCTGAGCCAGTTTGCAGCTGACCCTGGCTACTGCCTGGAGTTCGGCGAACGAAATGGGGGGTGCCAGGCCGCCGGCCACAGCCTCGACAAAGGCCCTGGCGCATTGCCGCTGCCCTTTATCCAGTCGCCACAGATTCATCTTCTTGAATCCCGGCCAGCCATAACCGGTGAGTTTGCGGAAGTTGTCGAGTTGAAGGATGCGACCCGAGGCAAACACCTCCAGCCGCTCCTTGGGAAAGGATTTGCTGCCATTGGCAAAGTAATGCACGGTGCCGATGGAGCCGTCGCTAAAGCCTAACTGCAGGCTGACCGTATCCCCGGTCGGTGAGGACAGGGCCGTCTTGCTGTGGTTGACAATCTCACAACCGGCGAGAAAAGCGAGCAGATCAATAAAATGGCATGCCTCGCCGACGATGCGGCCACCGCCTACCTCCAGATCCTGGGTCCAGTGGTCTGGGGGAATCATGCCGGCATTGACGGTCATGACGAACGCCTTCGGGCCGCTTACTTCGGCGAGCAAGGTCTTTATCTTCTGCACCTGGGGGGAAAACCGGCGATTGAAGCCGACCATGAGCAATGGTGCTCCGGCGGGCGAGGTTTGCAGCCCGGCATACAGCTCCTCGATCTGCGCCAATTCCTCCAGGCTCAGGCAGAGCGGCTTTTCGACAAAGACATGTTTGCCGGCAAGCAGGGCCTCGCACACCAGCCGACAATGGCTGTTATGGCGGGTGGTGATGACGATGGTGTTGACCCCCGGGTCGGCCAGCAAGGCGGGGGTGTCGGTGGTGGTCTGCTCAAAGCCGTATTTTCTGCCGGCATGGACACCGCTGACCCCGGTGCTTGAAGCCACTGAAACCAGTCGAGCGCCGGCCGCCTTAAAAGCCGGGATCAGCACGGCGGTGGCGTAATTGCCTGAGCCGATAAAGCCCACCTGGGCCTTGCCGCCCTCTACCCCGCGGGCCAGGACGTTTGACGCCGAGACCAGGGAAATGGCAGACTGCCGCAATTCCTCATCACTCTTCTCTTCCTCGGGTGGATACTGCAGGACAATACCCAGCGATGGCTCAGAACCGCCCACCACCGCATAGGCGGCCTCCGTCTGCGCAAGAGGGAACCGATGCGATACCAGCGGCTGCATATCCAACCGCCCATCGGCCATCATATCGAGTACGGCTTCGAAGTTGCGCTGCTCGGTCCAGCGAACAAAACCGATAGGGTAATCCTGCCCCTTATCCTCATAGTTCTGGTCATACCGGCCAGGACCATAGGAGCAGGAGACCTGAAAGGTCAGTTCCTTCTTGAAGAAATCATCCCTGGAAAGCTCGAGCCCGGTCACCCCAACCAGCACAATCCGGCCCCGCTGGCGGCACATCAGCGCTGCCTGGTGCATCGGTTCGCTGCTTCGGGTGGCAGCCGTTACAATGACCGCATCGACTCCACGCCCCCGGGAAAATCGTTCCGCCGCTGAAACCGGGTCTTCACCGGCCGCCGGATTGACCACTTCAGCGCCAAATTGTTTGGCCGTGGCCAATCTGGCAGGATCAAAATCAATACCCAGTACCCGGCAACCCTGCGCACGGAGCAGTTGCACGGTCATCTGGCCGACCAGGCCTAGCCCGGTCACCACCACCGCTTCTCCCAAGGTCGGCTGCACCAAGCGGATGCCCTGCAGGGCAATGGCCCCGATCACCGTAAAGGCGGCAGCCTCATCGCTCACCCCGTCCGGAATCCGGGCACACAAATTGACCGGCACGCCCACTACCTCGGCATGCTTGCCGTTGGATGCCACCCGGTCACCCACGGCAAAGCCTTCCACCTTACGGCCCAGTTCCACCACCCGGCCCACGTTGCAGTAACCCAGCGGCAAAGGTTGGTCCAGTTTGTTGCGCACCGCATCCAGGGTCGGCATCAGTCCGTCGGTGCGCACCTTATCCAAAACCATTTTTACTTTATCCGGCTGCTGGCGGGCCTTGTCGATCAGCCCGGCCTTGCCGAAATCTACCAGCATGCGCTCGGTGCCGGCGGAGATGAGGGAACAACGGGTACGGATGAGCAGTTGTCCGGTTTTTACTTGGGGACAGGGGATGTCAACCAGTTCGGTGACCCCAGTTTTCAAATTTTGGAGGATTTGGTTCAATGTCCTTCTCGCTGGTTCTGGCTATTATCTAGAGGCTTTTGGGGTTATTTCGGCTGCTAGTCGTATTACGGTAAGATGGCTACCCGTTGTTCGTGTTAAGATGGGAGTCGAGCATTTTCAATTTTCCCCGCGCCGTCAGGGGGATGTCCTCGACAAGCCGAATCTCGAAGCGAACTTCCCCGCCGACTTTGTCTCGGTATGCAGCTTCAATCAAGGCCCGATCCTGTTCGGTAAACCTCGGGGCGGCCATGACCTTCAGCACGCATTCCCCGGGTTTGTCTTGAAAATATTGGAAGCGCCGCACCTTGTCGAACAAAGGTCCGTGCATGTTCAGCGCTGCCAGGGAGATTCGGGTGCCATGCCGCCCGAGGACCATGTCCTGTTTCCATCGCCCTTCCACATTGGTGAACCGATCCCATGCCCGGCCACAGGCACATTCCGGTGCAAGGCGAGTGGCATAATCGCCAGTGCGGTACCGAATGAGCGGCATGCAACGGTTGTACAGGCCCGTGCCCACAATCTCTCCTCGGTCACCCTCACGGGTGCAGGCCCGGCCCTGTTCTTCCACGATTTCCAGTATGCCGTAGTCAGGGAAATGGTGGTAGGCGTCGCTTTTTTCGCATTCCCCGGCCAGCACCACATGCTCGCTGTGCCCATACCAGGCGTAGACACGGGTGCTGAACGCAGCCTCGATCCGTTCTCGCTGCCCCGGAGAAGCTCCCTCGGACCCCAGCAAAGCTGCATGAATCCTGGGCAGCTTCCGGCCCAGGTCGTGGCGTAACACGTATTCGGCCAGCACGTCTAAAGCGGAAGGATATCCATGCAGGAAGCTTGGTGCAAAACGAATAATCTGTGCCACATAGGCACCCAGATTGTCCTCACTCATGTGGAACGGCGAGAACTGCACTTCGTTGTAGATGGGATTGTGCTGCCAGAACACACCCGGCGCGAGGCGAGGAAAGGGCACGCCGCGAAAAGTAGCCTTGCGATGCCGAGGCGTGTAGCCGACCCGTGCCCATTGGCGATGCATGAAGGCTGTTTCAACCGATTGGGAGCAATCGTCGACGTAAATCTTGAGCTGGTTGCCGCTGGTGCCCCCGGTGGTGGTCTCGTAATGCGGTATCCGGTGAAAATCACGCGGCAGGTACTGCGACTGGTTGGCCTGAACCGTATCCTTTTCCAGCAAGGGGAAGGCCTGCAGTGCCTCGAACGGCCTATGCCGCGCCACAATGGCGCGCAATTTCTGGTACGCAGGCACCTGGTCGACGGCAAAGCGCAGAACCTCGCCCAAATCGCGTTCCTGCCAGGCGCGCAATTCTGCCTTGCCCGCCAGATCGAACCACGAGCCGCGCGCTTGAACCGAGCGATAGGCCTTGCCGGCCAGCCAGGGAAAAGGGATCAAGCAAATGCTTCGCTTGACCGCTATTGGCAAAGAATCATAAATTCGGCGTTTTATCGTGAAAGCCATTTAATTACCAACGTCTCCTTCGCGTTAGATCAATTCGACCTGACCGAGCCTGAATCTTTCCAAAAATCGATGAGCAGCATCCTGTTTTAATTTTATCTTTTTGGGCTACCTGTTCGGTTTGTCTGGGCGAGTTTAAGCCAGCCAAAATGAGGTCTGAACCCACCAGGGACGCAGGGCTTGAGGTCATTCAACAGCACTTCACTGCCGCACCGTTCATCAAATACCGTGAGATCTGCCATGGCGGTGTCTGCGATCGGCCAACGATGGGGGGCAAACGCCCTCGCCACGATCGGCACATCCTTTGGGTCAAATCCCATCAAGCGAGCACAAACAGCATCAACACAGGCCGGGTTCGCCCCTGCGACAAGAATGCCGGATTGCACTGCATCAGGGCATAGTGGCCCGTTACCCTCGCCACCAATGATTCCATCGACAAAGGCTAAATAGTGTTTGGATTGCCCTGCTTCACGCCAGCTCCCATCAGGGTTCCCATAGAGCAGCGCTCTATTCAGGTCGAGAGCCATTCGCCAGCAGGTATCATTACCTTGCCAGTTGCCATTTCGAATGACACTATCGCTGTCGCCAAGCATGGCCTGACCAACCTTGCGGGTCTTGCGGTAGACCCAATTCCCTACAAATGACGGCAGAGCAGTCATTATATACTGTGCAAATTTTTTCACCCTCCGTTCCACGGCATGGGTAAAGTGCTCTTCAGCAAACTCATCGCCACCGGTACATGGGCCACCCTCAATGTGATGAGGCAGCCAATTCTTGTCACCATTAATCCCTACAAGATTCTTAAGGCAGCAGGTGATGCCTGTCTTCTTGTGAGTTTTTAGCTTTGCAATATTGACAAATAGGTCGCACATCATGGGTGTGCCAGCAAGCAAGTACTCCTGTATTTGACCGCAATGGTGCTTGTTAACTACGCCGCTATCATAGTCAGCTCCGTAATACCGCCCCTCGCCGCTGTGGCGATAAAAAAGACTGCTCTCACCCAGGTCCAATTGAACATAACCACGTGGATCAGGATTATTCTCTCGTCTCTCTACAATTACTTGTTCTTTCCGCACCCATATTTCCCGGCGTAAATCAACCAGCTCAAAGGTCAAATCAGGGTAACGTTCCTTAAGAGACTCGTAATTTGATTTTAATTTGCCTCTGGCTACAATTGATTCAAAGTCGGCATAGGTGTGGGGGGCGTCGCACAAACAAATCGTCCCTTGGCCGCCCATCGCCTCGGCTATCGCCTCAACAACGGCAAGCACGACGACTGGATTGCTGATTACTGGCTCCCAAATTTCAGGCTGGTTTTCATGCGCCTCCTGCACCCAATTTGGCTTAACGACCACCAGGCAATCTGGGCCTTTGGACGCAAAAAGCAAACCGATACGCGAATCTTGATTCACGGCGGACTGGACAAAGGAGCGAATATCCTCCAGACGACAATAGTCCTGTATAAAGGCAACTCGTAGATTATTCATACACTTTGCATTCTCAATTTTTTCATGCGTCACGGCTCCCCACCTCGCAAATCCATCGTAATGTCGTTTCATATTTTTCTTCAGGAGTCGGATACTGCTTTATCCTTGCACAACCACGCTGTACCAGGGCGTCATACAATCCGCGATTAGTTGCGACTGACTCAAGCGCCCTTGCCGCATCTTCGGCTGACAAGGGCGAGTAGTACACTGCTGCTTCACCACAGACTTCGCGGGCGAAATCAAGATCTGTGGTTATGATTGGCTTGTTCATAACCATTGACTCTAGGTAGGTTACGGAAAACGTCTCCAGAAGTGTTGGTAGAAAGGTTATGTCGGAACTTGCATACCACCGAGGACATTCCTGCACAGGCAAGTAACCGGCATTTTCAATCATAGAGGTAACGCCCAAGGCATTTGCCATAGCCCAAAATTTACGTACTTCCCCCCCCGAATCCGGCAATGTGACTATCAACCGATAGGTCAGGGCGCTATTCCTATCTCGGAGCAGGCTCGCCACTTCAGGGATTATGGTAAGATTCTTATGTGGGTAAGGCGCTGCAAGGCAGAATATACGGGTTACTCCATCGTTTTTTTTATAAGGGGCGGTTTCTTTTGCTGCCGTTGAAAAAAAATCAGCATAACAGTTAGAGATTAACTTGACCCTTGATGGCTCTAGGCCCAACAGCCTCAACAAACCACTACGCGCTGCTTCGGCCTCGACCCAATAGTAATCTTTAGTTGAAAGCCTCAGTTCTTTATATTTGCAAATAGCTTGGCAGCGGAGCCGATGAAGAAACGGCAAAACTGACAGGGCGATTTTTGATCTATGCGTGACCCAACCGTCACCGATACCGCATACATGTGGAGTGCGAAATCGGACATAGGCCGGACCAAATACAGTGAAGATTACGTCCGGTTGGAATTGTGCTTCCAGTGCATGCAATGCATCTCGCGTGGCCCTGCCACTCCAAAGGTTTGCCGGCGATGGAGATAACGCTAGAATTCGCTCATCTTGCTGTAAGAGTACGGGGAGGTTGTTAAGGACTTGAGGAGATACGGCGAAACGGAAAGATAACTCTCGTTTTTCTTTAAGCGCTTTGGTGATAAAACTCACGGCCACCTGAACACCACCGCCGACAGTACAGGTTGTAGCATTGACTAGAATCTTCATTAAACTCATTGGGCCCCTTTCATGGACCGCCAAGACTCAATGGCCGTCAAGAATCGTTGAACATTCCGTTCCGGTGTAAATTCTTTTGCAATAGTCAATGAGGCCTCGCCGTGCTTCTCAGCTAATTCTGAATTATGCACATAGGCTAGAAGTGCCGCTCGAAGAGAGTCCACGTTTCCAGCACGTACGCGAAAACCATTAATACCGGGACTAACGAGATGATGAGTTGCGCCGGCATTGCTGGAGCCTATTAATGCTAATCCCATGGACGCTGCTTCGTTAAGGACGACTCCCCAACCGTCATGGCGACTGGGTAACACTAAAACTTTCGCGCTTTTTAAAACACTCCATATTTGATCCGAGGGAATGGGGTCAATGAAAAATACCTCTTCATCAAGCCCCAATTTTGATGCTAATTTTTTATATCTCCCGTCAAATTTATCGGAGCCGACTACAAGTAGGACCCATTTCTTTCTATTGTTATGAGCTATAGCAGCAAAGGATCGCAACAATATATCGATGGCCTTCCTTTTATAGAGGCGTCCCAGATAAAGAAATGCGTTGCGGCCTTGCAGAGCATTTTGGCATTGACTTGCATTAGCCACAATCCTATCACCACCCTTAACCGCATAATACAACCTTGCTATTTTCTCAATTGGGATACCCCAGCGGACAAAATCGTTCTCCGCAAGAATACCCTGAGCAAATGCACCGAGTGCATAGCGAGCAACCAACTTCCCATAGTTACATTTCCTTGGGTATCCAAGAAACCACCGCATCCCAGGTTGGGAACACTCACTCCAATGCACCCACTCGACTGACTGCTGAGATAAATGAGCGGCGAGTTGACGAAGGAATCGAGTGCCGTAGCCAGGTATGACATGAATGCGATCTTTGTAATCGGGGAGAGATTCTAGTGCCTCAAGTGTTGGTTGTACAATAGCTTCCCCTTTACAGAGTTCCTTCTGACACCACCCTTGCAAAAGCCGTTCCTCCAGAATCTGCGGGGCATAGTATCTTACAAGTAGATCAACACCCGCTTGTCTTAAGGCCTCGAAAAAATTTGCTTGATGATGGCTCGGGATGTTCATCCAGATTACGACTCGCATCGGTTTCTCGTCTCGTTTCGTTATATAGGTTGATAGTGTGACCTGGAAAAAACTGATTTTTAAAGTAAATCATCCAAAATGTCATTGATACGATCTTGGTTGCTGTATCGGTCAATTAGGCACCTGCTGTGTCCAGCAAGAGCAACCTGCTTAAGTCGATCAGGGTTATTTAGGTAGAACCGAATCTTGTGAATCAGTTCCTCAGCAGAGTCAAAAAAATCAGCTTCTTCGCCTTCCCGGAACAACTCTTGGTGCTCAGGGGTTCTTTCGCCAAGCATGAATGCGCCGCAAGCTGGGATTTCAATGCTGCGGGTCGTCTGTAAATCCCTGTTCGCTTTTCTTAACAAACATAGATTAATATCTATTGAGCATAAGGTTTGAGCATAAGCATCCCCTATGACATCTTCAGCGTGGCAGATGAATTTTTTATGCTTTAACCTGCAATTATGCCAGCCACCGCCCCAGACATGTACTTTGATACCGTTATCAACCAGTATGCGAAAAAGTTGCTCTCGCTCTTTTTCCCAATGACCAACAAATCCTACAGAATATCGAGTTTTTTTTCCCCCTTCATGGTGACGGTGTGTTCTCGGGTCGAAGCTATTATTGATAAATTTACATCGTTTACACCCTAGCCTTTCGAGTTCTTTTACATTGTAAGATTTCGTCGTGTAGAAAGCGTTATAGCATTTTAGATGTTCCAAAAATTGCTTCGACTGATTATGCCGTTGAATCATGTCGTCATGCGAAAAACCAACTATAATGCAGTTCGGTTGTCGGTTTCTCACCCTTTCCAGGGTGTTCTTATCAACGACGAGCGCTCGGTCAAGCCAAAGAATGTCCCATTCACTCCTTTCTGCAGCTTCGATAATGTGTTTATTGGTGCCCGTGTTATCAATAACTGGGAAACAGCCTATGTGATGTCGGAAGAGCCAATAAGAAACCTTCTTCCAAAGCAGTAACGTAAAGGGTGAAGGTTGATTCTTTGAATAATCGATACCATAGACCGTCTCAGCTATATCACATATAGCATCATACCTTTGGCGCATGGGGTACCCATGGCGCAAATCGGAAACAACCAAAATTCGCAATGCACGTTTTGTTGCCATTTTCTTTTCTATCGATTTGTTACAGTGGAGCATGAGATGGGGGGGGACGTAACGTGTCAAACTTTAAACGAAGACGATTGCGACCAGTCTTAGGTAGCCGATTGAATATAGAATCACACCAAAAGATAGTCACCCACAGGAGCGGGTAGGAAAGGTTGTGTGTTAATTGCAAAGTGGCCAAGGTATAGATAAAAAATATGCAAGGAAGTAGGACCCGGAATGTCTGATTTTTAGTTGGTATGGCGATAGTTTTTCGTATTAAGGGTAGGAGAAAAACTGCAAATAGAAGAAGGCCTGTAATACCTAATTCAGATAACAACTCCAAGAAAAGGTTATGCGGCCATGTGCCAGCTGTACGGTCTAACGCATCCACCGGTATCCCAGGAAAGCGGAATTTGCCAAAACCAATTCCTAGGGCTGGAGCGTCCATGAAATTTCCTAGCGCAACTTGGAACGATATTGCACGAGGATCATCACTGAAAGAATTTTTATACCCAGCATTATACGCTTCAGCCATCCTTGTTTCACTGCCTGACATATGAATGACTGCTACCACAATTGTAAAGAAAATGCCGATTAGCAACGTGATGATTTTCACTCTGTTATTGCTGTTGAATAGGGTAGAGCGAAAAACTACTAGCACATAAAGCATTGTTATTAGCATAGTCATTGGAATCATGCGAGAATTTAAAGCTATGATCATTGGTGCGCTAACCGATGCTGCCGTAAATAAAAAAAGAATAGATGATAAAGAAATTTTTTCCAAAATGAATATTGCTAATGCGAATAAAAAAATGAACATATAGAAATCTTGAATGTTAAGGTGTGCCATGCCGTGAGCACGTAAGCCTATTGATATGGAAGACAATGCTTTAAGTTCACTGTGAAATTTAAAAAAACCAGCAAACCCAAATAATAGTCCTATGGCACCAAATAACTTCATGTTGATCATAACAGCTTGGACTGTTTTTTCAGCTAGAGCATAAGCCATAATGATACTGATGAGGAGAGTCACCAATTTAAAGTAAGTGAACATGGTATCGCCACTCAAAATACCCGAAAATACACAGTAGCAATAAAAAGTTAGCGCCCAACCCAGTGAACGTGTTAACCGGATGCTGGCTGTTCGGTTAGGTTCAGTTGCTGTTAGCCTGCCTGCGGCGAATAAAAGGCCGAGGCCTGTTATGCACGTAATAGCCAAGGAGCCACTCTCAAGTTTTCCGAATAGAATAGATAAGGCGAAATCCTTCGCGAGCCACAGCCAAAAAGCCGAAGAAACGAGGACAACAAACAAGTACTGTTTTAATTTATTTGCAGTTGCCAACCCTCGCGCAATATGCATATACCGTTGGTTATCGAATTCAGTTCTTGTCCTGTGAAATGGTTTCAATAACTTCCCTCCAATGGTCTCTCCACTTGCCATACGAGAAACTATTTACCGCTACGTCATAGGCTCTTGTACCTAACTGCCTAATCAATTGCGGGTTGCTAAGAAGTCGTTCAAGCGCCAGAGTAATTTCTTTGGCATTCGGCGAAACAAGCAGTCCGTTGTAGTTGTCAATAACCATATTCGTAATACCACCGACATTCGTGGCGACCACAGCACAACCGCAAGCCATTGCCTCGGCTATACTCAGCGATGTCCCTTCGGACGCGATGGAAGGTGTTACTGATATGTGATGTTGAAGATGAATCTCAAGTGCATCCTTTGGGTAATATTTGATGAAGTTTACTCTCGCATGCCCAGCGAAATAATTCCTCATCCACTTTTCGTCCGGACCTTCTCCTGCAAAAGTTATATTTGAATGTTCATGGTCGTTAAGAATGCGTTTTGTTGCTTCTGCTATAATGCGCGTGCCGCGGTGTTCACAAAAGCGTCTAGCAAAAAGAATTTTTTTTGTCTGGCTATTCCAGTCGCGATCCGCAACTCTTTCAGCAGGGGGAATGTGTGTAAAATTTGGGATTACCCAGTCTCTGCCCGGAGTGTCAGAGACCAAGTATGTGCGAAACCAATTGGGAAAATTGTAATCAACACAAACACGGTTAAGGCAATTTTTATAGAATTTCAGGAAACGCAATCTAAGCCAGCCTTTGTACAGATTTCCCATAGGGCTGCGGTGAAAAAGGCGGTATCTAGTTAATAAATATGCCGGCAGGTCCCAAGATATCCCGTGCTGGATAGATATAGCCCTTCGGTATTTCGAACATACAGATTGCGAGTCTGTCCCAAAGATAACGATGTCATTGTCTGGATCTAAATCGGAAACAGCTGCGCTAAATAGAGCGGCCGGCCTTTTGTTGTATGGCAAATGCAGTACTTTGACCCCTTTAACATTAATACCGTCTATGCTTATTTCAAAATTACAATTAGCCCATTGGTAAACTGTCGGTTCAAGTCCCATTTCAAGAAAGACAACAGACAAATTTAGCAAATAAGTTTCAATGCCACCGATGACACGCTCCTCACCGTTGTGATCCAGGAAAGTACTGTAAAGAATTGCAACTTTCATTAAAATTTACCAGATAAAGCTTTGACATCTAAAAGGTGAAGGGAATGGGCTACAGGGTAAAACATTCTCAATTTGTTCTATTCATAGTTAAAATACCCTGCCTTTGCGGTATGTTTGCGTGCCAACATCCATTGTATTCCATTATGTTATCATTTAACGAGGTGCTCAACCTTGGTGAATATTGCATCTCAACACCTTCTTCAGTCTCGCCAATGGCCGATAAGCTTCCTGCTGGATTTCTGGAATGCGTTTAGATAAATAATAGCGGATCTTAACCTCCTGATCCTTGATAGACCGAACCTTCTTCTCAATCACACCTTCCTGCGTGAACATATTAAGAGGAAGAACCCAATCACCGTTGCCATACACATACTGGCACATCCCCACAGCCTTTTGGCTGTAGGCGATAAGAATCGTTGGTACCTGGGCAGCTAAGGCATTAATGGCGCAGTGCATGCGCGCCGCTATGACTAAATCACACTTTATTAATTCCTTCTTGGTGCCAACAAAGCCGAGATCTGACGCAAGCAATGTCAACGATCCCTGATATTCAAAGGCAACAGCTTTCTGGATCTTGCAGAGGTAGCGAAGGTCGTCATCACTTTCGCTGAAGTCCGTCACCACATGAGGGATCAACACAATACGCGCGTCAAAGATTTTGATAAGCCCTTCAATCGTTTTTGCTTGCGCATGAATAACATCATCTTCGGCTTGATCTGTATAGCTAACCGAGAGAGGGCTCAGGTTGATACCAATAGTAAACTTACTTCCTTGCCGTATGCCAGCTGCCTTAATCTCAGGCGCAACTACATAGGCCGGATCAGCACATGAAACGACGTTGGCACTGATGCCCAAGGTGCGTAAATAATCGACGGTTGCAGCTTCACGAGCTGTAATCAGGCTCAGACCTTTTAGGTGTTTTGTATATGCTTTTTCGGCTTTGAGGTTAGTGGTGAATGGGCCGACTGAAGCCCCCCACAGAACATAAGGGATCCCTCGTTTCCGGACAGCATCACCGAACTTGGGGAAGGACATGGAATAACCACCATTTGGGGCCAGGGTATAAATATCGCCGCCGATTGAAAAAACAGCGTCCACACCTTCCACCAGTCCCAAAGAATCGACCATGGGACACCATTTAATACCAGCCAATGTAAGTAATTTCCGACATATATTTTTTAACGAATAGCGTTTAAACCTGCCCCTTTCAATAACTTGCACCTGCGAGCCTTCTAGCATCTTGCAATCATCGGTCACACGGTGCGAAGCATAGACAATATTTGCATCAGGGTATTCGCTCCGAACGATTATTTCCGTTCCGCGCACGATAGCTTCACAACCATAATTGTAGACACCACCTATGCCAATCAACAGAATTTTTGGAGATTTCATCTGCTTTTTACTCTCAAATTATAGGGATAAACTTTTTTTGAACTTTACGATTATCCTGTTGGGCAATGTAACTGTTTTAGTTGCATATTTAATCATATTTTGCATAAGCAGTACGTCAGATAGCGCCAACCAAAATGTAAATCGTCCATACTTACGTCCATATTCAGCCCAAGCGCGCTTACTCCTCGTCTGAGTCCGTTTTTCCAGCCACCAGTTCACCTTTTCCATTATCGTTGGTTTTATTAAAATGGCATCCTTCGGCACCTGCACTTCTCGGCGCATATAAATCAATTCTCGTTTACGCCGAACGTGTCCTCGCTGGCTTAGGACAACCTCTTTAGGGTCTATTTCTTCCAGATGTAATTCCCCCACTGATTGACCTTGATAAAACAGTTCACTCAGCTCACTGTTTCTTAGCACAACCAGTGAGGTCCCTTTTGTTTCTTGGCGATATACGGGGAGCCAGGCGTCCATAAAGCAAGCGTCGGCCGCCTCGGCAAAAACATCCATGCAGAAGTTGCAGGCGTTCAGGCGAAAAAATGCGTGTATGCCAAGATAAAAGGGCAGGCCATGGTATGGAATTTCTCTGCCTGGCCCCCGATTATCGGTTCCACGGAACCGATAATCGGATGGCGTGCCGCCACCCGATTTTCGGCGGTATTCAATGTTCTCAATATGTTCACGATCCACACCACTTTGGGAAAGTAAAATCTCGGTATAAAAGGTGTTTTGGTACATGCCACAGGCCATCCCTAACACAAAGGGGACTCTCTTCCTTAAGCGTGGGCTGTTGCGAATCGCCGCACATAGGCAAGGTACCCCAACGATGGCCCAACGTTCTTGCTCATTGGATTGAATCTCTTTGATAATCCCAGATATCTCAACCGGATGATAAATACTCCCGGAAGATGCTCGCAATTCATCAACCGACGAAGCCGCATAGAATTCAAAGAACCCGTTGTCATGGTTTTGGGCTAGTCGAACAACGGCCACACGCGTTACCAATTCTTTCTTCAGAAAAATTTCAAGGCACCATGTTACCAAGCCCCCCGAAGAACTGGCCATTCGCAAACTCCCCCCCCCCCTGAACCCCACAACAGATCGTGTATACCAGCCGATATCTTCGTTGTGTTTCGACTTAGAGGCACCATTGAACAACTCCACATTAATCTTACGGGGGTTATGGACCCCGTTGGAAAAGGGACAGATGTCAAGACAAAGATGGCATTTGACCCGGCAGCGTTCAGCATCCACATGCGGTACAAGATTGCCATTTTCACGAAGCTTCATCGAAAGCGCGCTCGACGGACAGAACCCTGCGCAAACTCCGCAACTGGAACAAAGATCTTTGGCGACAATTTCCGTAATGACATTTTTCATATATGGTTGTGCTCCCCAATAACCATCCCTGACATTGCGATTCGCCTGAAAGCAAGTCCGGTAAAGAGCAAACAAGGCCCAAGTGCAACCAGACGGTAGCCTAAACTAGCGTCAACAATATTCAGTAAGACCAAACCTATAAGGATCAGCCATATCAGGCACGATTCAATAGAGAGTAGGGTCCCTTTGGGTACGAGATTTCGTGAGTGGTACAAGGGGAGAAGAACCAACGTATTCAGTATATAGGAAATAGTCAGTGACGCCGCCAAACCAGGCGCGCCCCATGGTACCAGTAATACGCTGGCGAAAATCAGAATAACAGCCCACAATGAATTGCTGAAGAAGCCCCACCAAAGAAGACTATTGGCCGTGAGAACTCGGGCAAGCCCTTGCTTGAACATCATGATGGCCGAACAAAAAATAATCAGAGAAAATGTAAGTTTGAAACTACGAGTAGCATAACTACTTCCGAATACCAACTGTGCGAGTTCAGGGAAGCAAAGTAATGGGATGGCGACCATTACGCCAAGAAACCAGGTCGAGAGCATATTTACGGTCCCTAATTTCTCGGAGATATTCCCACCAGCATTCGAAATCATGGACAACAAAGGAGCACTCAACATTTCAGCGACAAATAACAACAACCCCTGAAAGACGAGAGCGGCAGTCAATATGCCGATTTCATCGTAGCCGTTTGGCTGGTTAGTCAATAAGGCTCGACATACCCAGTTTGCCGGGCCGACCATAATGCCGGAAAGTGTGGCGGGGAGAGCAAATTTCCAGAGAAGGGGCAGTTCTTGACGGCAATTTTTGAAGGTGAAGGGGATGCGGTAACGGCTTGCCTCTTTACGTAGAGCGACATGATTGAGCAACCAGTTAAAGCAGAGATTGATGGCTAATGCCCAGACTGCGCCGGTAAGCCCACCGAAGTAAGCCCCACCAATGAGAATAGGGAAGGAAATCAGACCGACGAAAAGGTTCACATAGGCAATAGTTTTGAAAGCTTCGAACCCAGCCAATGCCCCGGTTTGAGCGCCGTTAAGTGCATTGATGAACAGGATCAGGGCACCGATACGCAGGACGCCGGTCAGATGCGGGGCGTTGATGGTGGACTCAGCCAACCAGGGGGAAAAAATCAAGAGGCCAAGGGCCATCAGGCCACCGGTTCCCATGGCAAAGAGCCCTGAAATCAAGATGATGCGGCCGGTACGCTCGGGATCGCTCTGGCGAAATTCGGCAACGTGTTTGGTGGCGGTCAGGCCGAGGCCGAATCCGGCAAAGACGCCGAACATGCCGACAGTGGACTGAATCATGCCCAGCTCACCATAGACAGTCTTGCCCAGCATGCGAGCGATCAGGACAGTGGCGCATAACATCAGGCCGCGAGATATGACTGAACCGGCCATGGACCAGAAAACCCCGTGGGCCAGGCGTGATCCTACATCGGAAGCCTCGATCCTTCTAAAAAAAGGATGAATTGCCGAAGGGCTGCAGATATAGGCGAGTTTTTTTAATAACATTCAATATATCAATTTTTTAACGTTTTTATAACAATCCGAGGGGTTGCAGATACCTGCGGAGCCTTCCCCTTTACCGCCAGACACCCTTGGTATCGATCACCACCTTTTCCTTCAGAAGTTCCCGGTCGATCCCCTGAAACTCTTCGTGATCCACCAGCAGCAGGAGAATGTCAGCCTCCTGCACAACTTCACCCAGCTCGTAAAGCGGAAATTCCTCAAAGCTACCGTGCACGTTGGGTTCGCATGCCATCACTCGCCCTACCCCGGCTTTAATCAAGTCTCGCGTAATCTCCATGGCCGGCGACTCACGAAGGTCGTCAATGTTTGCCTTAAAGGCCAACCCAAGGCAACCAATGACCGGAGCCTTGAAACGCCCCGACTTAACTTTCACTTTGTCCAGTACCCAGTGCGGCTTGGCATCATTGACTTCACGCGCCGTGCGGATCAGGCGCGATTCGTTAGGTGCTGAGGCCACAATAAACCATGGATCGACCGCGATGCAGTGTCCGCCGACTCCAGGGCCGGGTTGGAGGATGTTGACCCGGGGGTGGCGGTTGGCTAACTCGATCAACTCCCAGACATTGATGCTCAAGTGGTCGCAGATCAGGGAGAGTTCATTGGCAAAGGCAATGTTGACATCCCGGAAGGAATTCTCGGTCAACTTGGCCAACTCGGCGGTTCGGGCATCGGTGGTCAGCACCTTGCCGCTGACAAAGCTCTGGTAGAATTCCGCGGTTTTTTCCCGGCTGGATTGGTCGATGCCGCCGATGATGCGGTCGTTGGTGATCAGTTCATTGAGAATCTGGCCGGGAAGGACGCGTTCAGGGCAGTGGGCGATGGAGATGCTGGCGGCCTGCTTCGGTCCTTTACCGTTGAACAGTTCCGGCCGTTCTTCCGTCAGGATAGAGCGGATGCGCTCGGTGGTGCCCACCGGTGAGGTGGATTCCAGAATGATCAGGTTGCCTTCAACCAGAAAGGGAGCGATGGCTCGGGTGGCTGCCTCAACGTAAGAAATATCCGGCACATGATCATCCTTGAAGGGAGTGGGCACGGCAATGATGAAGACCTCGGCTTCTTCGGGAGAAAGGGAGGCGCGGAGGTTACCGCTGAGCACGGCTGACTTGACGAGAATATCAAGTCCCGGCTCGACGATATGAATCTCGCCTTTGCTGATGGTCGCCACTGCCTGCGAGTTGATATCAACGCCAAGCACCCGGTGGCCTTTGGTCGCCAGCAGCGAAGCGGTCGGCAGGCCGATATAGCCCAGGCCCATCACGACAATTTTTTTAGTTTCCATTTTCATACGTTCTTATTGGACCCGAGTGCGTCTGTGAAATTTTTTTAGGTTTATGCCAAGCATGATAAATTCGATCAAAGCTCAACGACTCGTCTCCCCGGCATAGGTCGGGGTCAGCAACAGGTTGAAAGCACTAGGTTCCGGCCTGCGCCGGAATGACGGTAATGGGCGAATCTAGTCTTTTTGCAAGACCCTCAAGCATTGATTGCAAGGGTTGCGCATACCCCTGGTGGTTCGTGATATGTTGAGACAGGGCTTTCATGCTGTTTGCTGCCATTTTCTTTGAATGGTTCCCTCAATTAAAAAACTTGGGTGATTACACCTTGCCGGTCGAAATGACAGGAATCGACTTTGCACGAAACCATCAAGCCTGCTGCCAAAAATGCGGCTCCATGACGAAGTTGTCCACGGGCTGGGGGAAAATTGTTGGGATCGTCAACCCCACGCCGGTTTTAATGACAGCATGTTGAATGAAACTGGCGATGCGCGGCGCGGCCAGGCCATCGCCGTAGGGATTGTGAAACTTGGACATGCATTTGAAAGCACCACTGTCCCGGATCAGGGCTAACGCTTCACGCACAATCACATCCGGGTCGGTGCCCACCAGTTTTACCGTGCCGGTCTTGATCGCTTCCGGCCGCTCAGTGGTATTGCGGGTAACGAGCACGGGCTTGCCGACGGAAGGCGCCTCTTCCTGAATCCCGCCGGAATCGGTGATAATGAAACTGCAGCGGTTCATGAGATAAACGAACGGCAGATAATCCAGAGGCTCAATCAGATGGATTGATTTTGATTTGCCGAGGATGCGCCGCACCGGTTCCTGGACATTGGGGTTGAGATGCACGGGGTAAATGATCTCAATGCCGGGTTCTGCTTCGGCGATAGTCTTGAGCGCGATGCAGATCTGTTCAAATCCAAGGCCGAAATTTTCCCGGCGGTGGCCGGTGACCAAAATAAGCCGTTTCCGTTGCCGGAGGAAGGAGAAGCGACGGGCCATCTCCCCTTGTATGGAAAGGTCGGCTCGCAGGAGCCTGACCACCTCAAGCAGGGCATCAATCACCGTATTACCGGTTACGGCGATCATTTTATCCGCAATACCCTCACGGAGCAGATTCTGCTTGGCTCCTTCTGTGGGCGCGAAATGGCAGGCGGCCAGCATGCTGGTCACCCGACGGTTCATCTCCTCGGGCCAAGGGGAGGAGGTGTCGCCGGTGCGCAGGCCAGCCTCGACATGACCAATGGGAATGTTCCGATAAAAAGCAGCCAGGCTGGCCGCCATGGTGGTGGTGGTGTCCCCATGGACCAGGACAAGGTCGGGCCTGCAGTCATCCAGTACTTCGGCCATACCCTTGAGAACCGAACAGGTGGTGTCGGTCAGGCTCTGCCCGGGTTTCATAATATTAAGGTCGTAGGTTGGCCGGATCTTGAACAGTTCAAGCACCTGGTCGAGCATCTGCCGGTGCTGCGCGGTGACGCAGACCAGACTCTCAAATCGTTCGGAGTCGTTGGCCAGGGCGCGGATCACCGGCGCCATCTTGATGGCTTCCGGTCGGGTGCCGAAGACGGTGAGAATTTTCTTCTTCGCTGTTGAGGTGTTCGATGGCGAGTGAAGGTAGGGTTCAGTCATGGTTATTCCTGGAAATAAATATTGGGGCCGTCTTATGCATGGGATATCTCAAGGGTAAGTTTTGACCTGATGCCGTCTCTCACCACTGTTGAACCTTCCGCATAAAGTGTTTGGTAACATCTGCTGCAGAGTTGTCCGCACCCGTCGACGTAATGGAATAAGCGGTCGACAGTGTTGTCATCCTTCCAGCCGGCGGTGTGTGAACAGATCATGTAGGTTCCGTTTGGGGTCGAATGCACATCCACAGGGATCATTTTGTCGAGCACCTTCATTTTTTAGACTTTGTTAACAAATGGTCGAAGCGATCGAGGTCATCGGGTTGCCCACTCAGAAGTGAACGAACCCAATCCTGCATGCCCGCGGTCCTTGCCGCCTTGACCAATCGCGCAGGGGAAACCCGCCAACCGATATGAACCTGACGTTTGAGCAGTTCTTCAAAGCCGGCATCCCAGGAGGCACGATGCGCCCCTGCCGCTTCGATTCGCCAGAACAGCAGGGCTAAGTCGGTCGGGGCGAGGTACATCGACATGCGCAGGGCCGCAAGGATCTGGGCAGCAGGGCCTTGACGAAACTGGACAAGCCAAGCTAATCGGGACCAGGCTCGCGGCTCTGCCGGTTCGCGGCGCAGGGCTACGCGGACGGCTCGTTCGGCTTCCAGCAAGATCGTTATCCGCTGAGCAACTGCAATCTGGCGATTCTGGACGAGTTTCTCGCCGATCATCCCAGGAAGATGCAGGTGCGTGCCGGGCAAGAAGCTTTGTTCGAGCTTACGGCTTTTCTCCCAGAGAACCATCAAGCTCCCCGGCGGGACGGCCTCCTTGCGGTTGAGGGCACGTTCCAGCAACGTCCCGGGCCAACTTTTCCAGGCAGTGACCAGCCAGAGAGCGGAGGTCGCCATGCCGATGAGGGCAGCGGCGGCGATGAGAGGAAGCTGCATGTTCCGAACGTTCATTTGCTGTTGTCCGTATCGAGAAAACGGACTCGGTCTTCCTCAAGCACGGCGCAGGTGAGAATGCCGGTGGCATACGCTCCGGTATCGATCCCAAGACGATGGAGGTGTTGTTCCTGCCGTTTTTCGATGGTGTGGCCATGAACAACTTTGAGGTCGAAACCGTGGTGCTCGGCGATGAATTCCTCGCGGATCCAGAGCAGATCGTCGTGCGTCTGTCGCTCTAGAGGCACCCCTGGTCGAATACCGGCGTGAACGAAGAGGTAGTCGCCAAGGTGCAGACACAAAGAGAGAGAGCGCAGGAAATGGATATGTTCGTCCGGCATGTTGGCGACCAGGGTGTCACGAAGCACTATTGCCCGTTGCGGCGAAATTGCGGAGTGGCCGGGATATACGCCGTAGCTCATCAAGGTTGACAGTCCCCCGAGATCGAGCCAGACCGGCAGCATGGACGGGTTATCGAGAAAATCAAGAAAGAGTTGCTCGTGGTTGCCGCGCAGCCAGGTGATCTCGAAACCACCGTCGAGACCGCTGATGACATGGTCGAGGGTTTCGCCGACAAAGGGTCCCCGGTCAAGGTAATCACCCAGGTAGATCACCGTGTTATCGAGTGCATCGGCCTCTTGAGCGTCCTCAACGATCATTCGCTGCAACCGGATGAGGAGGTCGGCTCGGCCATGGATGTCACCAATGGCATAGACGCGGCGTCCTTCGGGCACACGAAAAAGCTGACGTTTCCGCCGCGTCCGTTGACCAAAAAAAGATAACGGCCTGGTCAGGTTGGCAGGCATGCGTTCAGTCATGGTAGTAGTGCTTATACTTGCCATAGTAGTAGCCGTAGCCTCCGTACCCATATTGCCGCTGCTGCTGCATGTTGACCATGGAGAGCACGAAGCCGGTGGGTCTGAGATCGAGCACCTCAAGTTGACGTATGGAGGACCGCACTGTTTCCCTGGGAGTTTCCGCCCAATGGATCAGATGGACCAGCGCGTCGACTCTGCGGGCCAGGGTCCAGGCATCGGAAATGCCCATAATCGGCGGGGTGTCGAGAATTATCAGATCGAATTCCTGTTCCAGTTGTTCAAGAAGAGCCTGCATCCGCTGGGATCCCAGCAATTCGGCTGCCAAGGGTGTTTTGCCATGGGCGCAGAGCAGGTGCAAACCGCTTTCCGGGTCCTGCACAATGGCCTGGTGAGCAGGGATCTCGTCCTGCAGGAGGTCTTCGAGTTTGGTTGCCGATTGCAGGTCGGGAAACATCCTGGCGAGGGATGGCCGTCGCAGGTCGGCATCGATGAGCAGCGTTTTCGTTCCGGAAAGGGCAGTTAGCCTTCCCATGGCGGCACAGAGACAGCTCTTGCCTTCGCCGGGGAGTGAAGAAGTGACCATGATCGTCTTGGCAGGCCGGTCGACATTGGCCATGTGAATGGCCGTGCGGATGGCTCGTAGCGATTCCGCCAGGGCGGAAAAGGGCTTGCTGACCGCATAGGCCTCCGGCGAGCCTTCATTATCGCCGAGGAGGGGGATCATGCCCAGAACAGGCAGGCCGGTGGCCTGTTCAATCTGGTCACTGGTGCGGAAACCACGGTCCAGCGACTCAAGGAGTAAGGCGCCCATGACGCCCAGCATCAGGCCGGCGAGGGCTCCTAAGGCCAGAGTCCTTCGTGTTTGGGGCGACGATGGCCCCCTGGGAACCTCGGCTGCGGAGATGATCCGGGCATCAGGACGCTGCAAGTCCTCTTGTTCCTTGGTTTCCTGAAAACGGGACAGGAAGGTCTGGTACAATGTTCTGCTGGAATCGGCCTGCCGTTCGAGTTCGCGCAACTGCAACTCGGTATCCATGGTCCGGCCGGCCTGCAACTGCAACTCGTTCAAAGAACGCTGCAGGGTCGTTTCCGCCGCCCGTGCTACTCTGACCTCGTTTTCCAAGTTCTGGAGAATGCGATTGGCCTCCTCCTGCAGCTTGTTCTGCACATCCTTGAGCTCGGCTTGTACTTGGATGACTTGAGGATGCTTGTCGCCATAGCGCTGCCCAAGTTCGGCTTTCTTGCGGCGCAGTTCGCTTTCGGCGGAGCGCAGCGATTGAATAACCGATGAATTGAGCACCTCGCCGAGGCTCTCAATGCCTCCCGACCGGCCAAACATCTCCTTGGCACCGCGCAGTCGTGCTTCTGCCTGGGAAATCTTCACCTGCGCCGCCACCAATTGCCCGTTGACGTCGCTCAGTTGCTGCTCGAGAATGGTGCCGCCCTTCCCTTGAACGATGTTGCCCTGCTCGCGGACTTTTTTAACGGCCTGTTCGGCGGACTGGACCTCAATCCGCATGGTCTGCAGCCGGTTCGCCAGCCATTCGTTGGCCTGACGGGTTGCCTCGAACTTCGCTTCCAACTGATCGGTGCGATACAGTTCTGCCAGGGTGTTGGCCAACTGAGCTGCCCGTTTAGGGTCGGGAAGAGTAATTGAAATGGTGATAGTGTTGGTCTGTTTGCGCTGCTCGACTTTCAGGTTACCCTGCAGCCGTTCGACAATCGATCGCCGCAGCCGCAGGGCCGCTTCCTCGGGGCTCGGTTCTTCGGCAGGGGCGATATTCCATAAATGCTTGAACCAGACGATTGCGGGTTCGAGCAGGCCCGGTTTTTTGTCAGGGTTCAGGGCAGGATTGAACGCCGGATCCTGAGAAAGTTGCAGTTGGTCGACCACCCGACCAACAAGAGAGCTGGAACGGATAATATCCATCTCCGTTCCAATGACCCCCGCCTCGGACGACATTCCGGCCAGAACATCTTCGATGTTGGTGACATTGGTCTTGCGCAGATCAAGGGTAAGCTGTGCCTGGGCATTGTACAGCGGAATGGTTTGGGAAAGGTAAAGGGTGACGCAGGCCATCACCAGGAAAAAAATTCCGATAATGGCGCCCCGGCGGCGGTTCAGCTTGCGCAGCCACTCGCGCAGGTCGATGTCCTGCTCGGCTTCCTCGAACGGTTGCTGTCCGATGGCTAGCGACTGGCAGTTCGGTTGATGATCAAGGGGTTGTTCTTGGGTTCGCATGAAAAGTCGTTTTTCGTTAAGGTGAGCGATGACTTGCAAAGGCGACATGCCCTGATCAGAAGAATCGTTCCTGGATGTTGATGATATCTCCAGGCAGGATGATCGTGGCGTGGTCGCTCCCCTCGATCACCTTCTCGGGGTTGCCTCGGGTAATCTGCGCTTTGTTCTGCCGGGCGCGGTAGGTGTAGCCGCCAGCCATGGCGACCGCATTATAGAGCGTAATGCCGCTGACATACTCGTATTGTCCCGGTTTACTCACTTCTCCGAGAATGTAGAATGGGCGGTAGTTGAGTACCTCAAGGCTGACTCTCGGATTGGTCAGGTAGCCGTCCTTCAGTTTTTCGACCAATCGCTGTTCCAACTGCCGCAGGGACAGTCCTTTGGCCAGAACCTGGCCGATCAGCGGAAAAGAAACACCTCCGGCCCCATCGACCTGAAATTCACCGGAAAGATCGGCCTCCCCGTATACCGTGACCTTCAAGCGGTCACCGGACCCAAGGGTGTACAGGGTTTCGAAAGACTGATGTGCTTGCGGCGATTCCTGCGCAGAGCAGAAAGTCACCGACCAGCAAAAAACCACGGTGCCCAGAAGGGCGGCGGCATATTTGAAAAATCCAGTGTTCAAGATGACGAATTGCATGGTGTTTCCTAATATTCAGGGCAGAAATAACGATTCCGACCTTGCATCAATATTTCCCGGTGAGAGAAATATGGAAGACGTTTTCCGTGTATTCCCTGGAAGATTCGGAACTATCCAAGGTCCGATACGCATAAGAGGCCTCGACACTGAATTGGCGATTGACGAGGTAGGTCGCTCGCGGCCCAAGTCCGGTCCTGGTATCGATGATGTCCGTGGACTGATAGTCATCCTGGGTATAATCATAGAATCCTCCCACCAGCAGGTTGCGGAGCAGTTCGTGGTCAATGCGAAGGTTGCCATCCACGGCATTGATTCCTGGTGAATTGTCCAGTGTCGTTTCCTTGATTGAACTCAGGACCCTGGCCTGTATGGAAGTCAGCTGGGTCACGTTCCACAGCAGGTTCATGCCGAACCAGGGGCCGCTGATGCTTTCCCGGTCCTCGTAATTTTGCTGCATGTAACCGGCGAAAATCTCACCCGTGGTTACGCCGCCAAGATCGAAACCGGTACCGGCGCCAAGGCGATAGCCGTCGGAATCGCGCCCGGCCTCGCTGAGTTCGTATGTCCGCTTTTCATAGCGCCCGGAGACAAAGGGCCTCACGGTGGGCAGCAGCTCGTAGGCGGCGCGTGCATTTATATTGTAAAGATTTCGGTTGCGTACGCTCAGATCTTCGGTGCCGCCGGCAAGTAACTCGACGTTGTCGTAATTGATCGCCGTGATCCCCGTTCCGGCGGTGAGCGAGGTCCTGCCCAACCCGTGCATATAAGACAAATCAGCATTGGATTGGGTGTAGTCGGCGGGGCCTTTCCAGGCGCTGCTGGAATCGGGAGAACTGCGGTCTTCGTGCAGTTTGAGGATGCCGGCCTGGCCGGTCAGATATGATTCACGCTGAACGTCCAGACGCCCATCCACCACGAAATGGCCGTCAAGGAAGTTTTCATCGGATTTGGTTGCGTAGAGGCCGCTGGCCAGACCAGCATCGAGGCTGAAGGCGTGGCTGCTCCAGTCGGATTTGATCTCCACCTTGGGCGTCGTTACGGTAATGTTGTCGGACACCGCATTATTTTTTGCGGCGTAGATGTTGTCATTTTGCTCCAGGCCAACAGATATTTTGGGCTTGACGACCAGGCTTCCAATTCTAATCCCGACAGCGTCGTAATCGGGCCTGGGTTTATCCGTCACCGGTCTGCCTCGTTCCGCCTGGGCATTGGTGGTGGATAAAACCAGCAGGATGGCTGTCCAAAAATATCGATTAATCATGTGCATAATGTTTTCTTTTTTCTATGAGGAATATTCGGCTGCTGATCAGCGCCTGACCAGACCCAACTCGGCGACGGTGCATTCATGGCTTCGTAGGGCTGGGGTCGGGTTGCAGGGTAGGTACCCCTTCTGGAAGTGCTTTGTTCAGCGTTTCCGTCGCCTCGGGTGCGGCGGTGGTGGCGGCCGCAACGATGGCAACCGCCGCATTGGGTACCACAGTGATGGCGGCAGTGACGATGGCCGCAGCCGAACTGGGTACCACTGTGGTGGCGGCGGTGACGATGGCAGCGGCTGCGCTGGGTACCACAGTGATGGCGGCAGTGACGATGGCCGCAGCCGAACTGGGTGCCACGGTGGTGGCGGCGGTGACGATGGCAGCGGCTGCGCTGGGTACCACTGTGGTGGCGGCGGTGACGATGGCTGCTGCCGAACTGGGTGCCACGGTGGTGGCGGCGGTGACGATAGCCGCAACCGAACTGGGTGACGCGGTGGTGGCGGCGGTGACGATGGCCGCCACTGCACTAGGAGTAGCCGTGATCGCCGTGGTGACGATGATTTTCGCCGACGACGGCAACAGGAGCACGGCTCTTTCGACAAATAACGCGGCGTTCACTTTATCGGCGCTGGTTGCCGTTTGCAGGGCAGCGAGGACATCCTGTTCCTTAAATGGCAGGACTCTAATTTCTTCGATAGAAACGTTGCCCTCCAAGTACTGTTGGACGTGTTGTGCAATATTATTTTCAGCCAGGCATAGTGATGATGGAGCAAGAAAACATACTATAAGAAGGAATCTCAGCAGTAGATTGCATCCAGATGTCATATGGTTCTCGATAGTTAAATTTACTGTAGAGGCTTTAACCAAAAAAACGCGTTCTATTTAAAAGGACGATTTCGTAAGTGGCCCTCACGAAGAGAGTCTTTCCCGTGAAGATGCGCTTTGCCCGACACCAACGCCAAGCAGCAAGGCGAAGGTCATGGCTACAGCCGGGATTTGCAAACTAAAATCCGCCAGGGAGTGCAGCCCGACCAATACGCAGGCACAGCACCCGACCCCAGAATAGATTCGGTCTTTCCTGCGGCGGAACAAGCCGATCAGGCATCGAAGTCCCAATCCGGAAATAACAGTGAACCAGAGGACGGCAGCTGGCCATCCTAGATCGAACAATGTTTCCAGCCAGTCGTTATGCGCCTTGGGCCAATAACTGGTGTGTTCGTCCGCGAACATCGGGAAAACCTGGGCGAAACTGCCTGCGCCATAGCCTCCCCAAGGTGCGGTCTGTACAGCTTCCCAGACCTGTCGGTACATGATCAGGCGGCTTTCGTGCTCGAAATCTGTCTCCAGGAGTCGCTGCTGCCACCCCTCACCGCTGAGCAGGTACACCGCCAGCAATCCGGCGGGCAGGCAAAACAATAAAATTCGGGTTAACCAGCTCTTTCGGCGAGGGGCCAGGCCCAGCAGGTAAATAAGGCTGAAAACTGCTGCCAATCCACTGGTTACTCCAGCCCGGGAGTGCGTCAGGAACAGGGCTGTGAGCAGGATGAGGATACAGGCAAGCTGCGGCGCTCCGTGCTTGAATGCCATTTGGAGTAAGTAGCCGATCCTGTCTCTCCCGGATCTTCCAGTATCAAAGGCCTGAAGCAGGCTAGTCTGGTACAACCCGACCGAACACAGCAATCCAAGGCCTGCCAGCGTGGCATAATTGTTCCGGTTGATCATGGTTGCCGACAAATCATGACTGGTAACGGATCTTTCTGCCCACAGCACACGTTCGAACCCGCCAAGGTGGGACACCAGTCCGTATACTGCGTACAGCGTTCCGGCTAAAGCCATGGTGGTCAGTAACTGATGCGCCCGACGCTTATCCCGGCCGAATTGCAGCGCCAGCCAGAATATCGCTGCGTACATCCCCAGGCGGAGCAGGCTTTCAAAGGCCGCCCCTCTCGCTAAGGCAAGGGATCCTATAGTTGCTTCCCCCAGAGCAATTTGCGTCTCCAGCCAGAGCGGGTGGCTCTCAAGGCGTGGAACATGCGGCAGCGTCTGCGCCCCTATCCAGCAAAAAACTAACAAGAAACAAGCGATTTCAGGGCCGATATGGCGTACGCTCACCTCCGGAACCCTTCCGGCAGCAGTCAGTGTTACGCTCCACAGAAAGACCAGGGAAAATATCAGGGTTGCGAAGAATGCCTGCGACAGGTGATGCACCGCTCCGAAAGGTAACGGGGCTAAAGCAATGGTAACCGTGTAGGTCCAAAACAACACCGCTGAGACTCTGGTCGACAAAACGTTCAGTTGCATCCGTGGAAGAAAGATCCTTGAAGAACCTTGCCGATTCAGGCTGATGTTTTATTGAAAAATGAGGGTTCTCAAAGTCAGCTTCTGTTTCGACAACTATTGCACCGACCAACCAGAAGATTGATCCGACTTATGAGTTGCTTGAAGTTCTCTCAGCGTCTTTTAATTTTTGACCTCATCATGATCACACTCATCTAAAGCATTAATCGTGCCGTTTTTTATAGAGAGCTGTTCTCTTTAATATTGCGAGGAATTGTTATCTTCGGCATGAAATCGTTTTCGATATGATTATCAAAACGACAATCAAGATGATTGAGGCTTTCAATGTGACTGACATGATGGCCATGCTTCAGCCTTCTCTGTCTAATTGCTTGTCTTTTAAGGAAATATAAAAAAGAAGGAAGAGAATCGATACCGCTACGTATCCATTCCTTGGGAAAGGTGGCTCCTCGACGAATCATGTGGATTTCAGCAAATTCTGTATTGGAGCGGCAAGCAAGTAGATAATGCTGATAAACGTCTCATCGTTTCTATAGGTTCATCCGGCAAACGCGTACCCGGCTGAGGAATGAGTGGCAAAGTGACATGGCATGAGAGATGTTGTCTGGTGACCAAACCCGACAACAAAAGGAGTCTCAGCCATGTCACAAACACTTTTATACCATGCTTTTGGCATCAAGGGCGTCACCTATCGCAACACCCAAATTCTTGGCAATGCGCTCATCTTCTCTGTTGAAACGACCAGCCGCCATGTTTCCTGTCCAACCTGCGGGTACCGGTATTGCCATTTCAAAGGGAGGAACACCCGATGGCTCCGGATGCCGCCGATCGGTCGGAAGCAGGCTGTGTTACGGGTAAGGATCCACCGGTTGCAATGTGCCCAGTGCAGAAATCTTTGGTGGCCCCGCTTGCCGTTTGCCCAAGGCAATACCCGCTACACCAGGTCATTTGCCACCACCGTGCTTGAACTACTGCGATTCGGCACCATCCAGGCGGTGGCCGAGCATCTCCACGTCAGTTGGGATCTGGTCAAGGAGATTCATAAAAACTGGCTTGCCGCGAAATACCGGGCCATCGATCTGAGTGCAGTCCGGTATCTTGGCATTGACGAATTCAGTCTGCGCAAGCGGCATACCTACATGACCATCTTTGTCGACCTCCTCTCCGGTCGCATCCTGCATGCCGTTGAGGGAACCAGTAAAGATGCCATAGCCCCTTTTCTCCGGACCGTGGCGAAAAAAGCTAAACAACTCAAAGCTGTGACCATAGACATGAGCACCAGTTACACCAGCGCGGTCAAAGAATATCTCCCGAATGTGGCCATCGTTTTTGACCGCTATCATGTCATGGCCCTGATTAACCGCCAGATCGACGCCTTGCGTCGTGAGCAACAACATCAACTCGATAACGAAGGCACCAAAACCTTGAAGGGCAGCCGGTTCCTCCTGCTACGCAATTACCATGAATTGCCCGATGACAAAAAGGGGCGCCTCAATGATTTGTTGGCAGCGAATCAGCCCTTGTTCACCCTCCATGCCATGAAGGAACAGCTCCGCCTGTTTTGGAGTCAGGGCACAGCAGACCGTGCTAAATCCTTTCTCCTCAACTGGTGCTTCGATGCCTTGACCTCGGGCGTCAAACAGCTCAACGCGGTCGGCTCGACGATACTTGCCAGCATGCAAGGGTTGCTCGGCTACCACCCCCACAAGATAACCAACGGCCCGCTGGAAGGCCTGAACAACAAAATCAAGACCATGAAACGGCAGGCCTATGGGTTCCGTGACATGGAATACTTCAAGCTCAGACTCTACAACCTACACAACTCCAGGTACGCGTTTGCCGGATGAACCTTTCTATATCCCCTGGCCCTGCATTTGGCAGCTTGCAAGATGCCGTTGAGTGCTTCAATCCTGGCATTGCTGTGGCCTGATGCCCATCGGGCAAGAATGGCCTCCCGATGCTTTGTCACCGTTTTAAGGGCTTTGCCGACCGGCTTGAGCAGATCGACATCGGCCACCAACGCCAGGGCCACATTGATAAAGGGCTCCTCGTCATTTGGTGTGGATTTGATATATTAAAGGATCAAATCCACACCAAATGACGAGGGAAACCATGAACAGTAAAGATATCATTACCTTAGGTATTGGATTGCAGGCTCCATGGGAAATCGCGGGGCAACTGCTCGATACGGACAAGAATCCCCATGAGTTGCGCCTCACCATCCAGGCCCAGCGGGGAGCACGGTATCCTTGTCCGATCTGCGGTACGCTTTGCCATGCCCATGATTTCAAAGAGATGACCTGGCGGCACCTGAATTTCTTCCAGCATCATTGCTACATCACCGCAGCCGTGCCCCGGGTTCGCTGCCAGGAGCAAGGAGTGAAGCAAATCGAGGTGCCATGGGCCCGAAAAGGTAGCAAGTTCACGCTGCTGTTTGAGCAGGCGGCCATGCTTCTGGTTCGGGAAATGCCGGTTTTGACCACGGCCAACATCCTGGAGATGACCGACAAGCGGTTGTGGCGCATTGTGCAGCATTACGTCAAGTCCGCCATGAACGCCATTGATCTCAGCGGCCTCAAGGCCTTTGCCCTCGATGAAACCAAATCCCGCAAGGGGCATCGGTATATCACCGTGTTCATCGACCTTGACCGGACCGAGAAGCGGGTGGTGTTTGCTGTTGCCGGCAAGGGAAAACAGACCCTGAAAGCCTTCAAGGACCACCTGGTCGCCCATGGCGGCAAGGCCGAGCAGGTCGTCGAGGTTGTGTCCGACATGTCCGGGGCCTTCATTTCCGGGGTAAAAGCCCACTTCACCAACAGTTCCCACACGGTGGACTGGTTTCATGTGGTGCAGTTATTCACCAAGGCCGTTGACGATGTCCGCCGAGCGGAAGCCAAGGAAGCAACCCTGCCCAAGGCAACCCGTTGGGCCACCCTGAAAAATGCCGATGGCCCGTTGACGGACAAACAGATCGACGCCTTGGCGGAACTGATGAGCATGGATATGCAGACCTCCAAGGCATGGCGCATCAAGGAGATGCTCCGCTGGGTGCGCAAGGCCTCGTCTCTGCAAGGTGCCAAATGGCGGCTGACCAGCTTTATCAGGCTCCTCGTCATTTCGAGTGGAATTTGTCACGAAACAGACAAGAGGATGGGCCAAGAGGTAGCTACCACGCTAGTGGGCTAACATTTTGCTGTGCCGTCATTTCTTGGTTTCCAAGAGGCATGAGAGCCCCCTGCTGAATCGTCCTCAATGAAGTTACAGATGGTGGCCGATCTTTTGCAAATTGCTGGTTTTAATGGTTTTGTGTGGATTTGATCTCTTTAGAATCAAATCCACACAAAACGTCGAGGAGCCAAAACTACCGCCGGAATACCCACACACGCTGTCCACCGCTTGCATGGCGACAAATCCGGCTCCTTTTTCCCGGATCTCAACCGCAACAAGCACAGGTCGTTTCCCTTCGCGCCACGACCTCTCTTGCCAGATCGTTTGCCGCCGACAACGGTGTCGTCTAGCTCGATCAAGTTGGAAAACCGCTAGATGCTGTCCCGGTGGGCCATGGCTTGTCGGATCTTGCGCAGTATGGTGCGGGCTGTGATCCAGGAAACGCCTAAGTGCTTGGAGGCTCGAAGTGCGGAAATACCACCTTTGTCAGAAGCCATGAGGCAGATGGCCCAGAACCATTTGAACAAGGGAATTTTGGTGACGTGAAACAAGGTGTCTGCGGTACTCGAGACCTGATGACGACAATGAGCACATTGATACAGATGGCGCGAGGCAATGGGATATGCTTTCATGCCGTCACATACGGGACATTGGAATCCTTTGGGCCAACGAACCTTGGTCAGTGTTTGGGCGCATTTGCGCTCGGTACCGAATCGTTTCTGCCATTCTATCAAACTGATTTCGGGCATCTGCATGGCAAGACCTCTTTTGAAATATCACTTTGATCGTGTATATAAAATCAGCTGCTCCCAATTTGAAGGGGTAAAATTATAAATTTCGTCAATTTCGTTTCAACCCGGCCTGTTTTCTTTCACAAGAGAAGGATTCATGCCCGGTGCTCTTGATTTGACCGGAAAAACCGCCGAAAATCTTGTTTTTAGGGCGGAGTTATCCGTCCGGCCTGTCGATGATCTTTTTCAACAGGCGCCTGGTCTTTGCCAATGTGTCCGCTGCCCTTCAGCCGCTACTCATAGATTGGGCACTGCGGTTTCTCAAATCCATGGGCGATCATCCGTAAAATCGTCTCCATGGACGGAGCGATAAACGTATGAAAGTAATTGCGTATTCGTTCCCACAGCGCCCTTTTGCTGCTAACTTTTGCCCTGGCAGCCTGAAACAGCGGGCAACAGAGCTGCTGCACTTGATCCACGAGAAAGGCCAGCATCATCAGGTGCACGAAGACAGCACTCAGGTGTTTTTTGCCCAGGCCGTAATTGTGGCCGAGATTGTAGCCCTGATTCTTGAGCGTGTTGAAGGTCTCATTTTCGATCCGCCAACGGGCGCGACCACAGCGCATGATTTCCATGACATTGCCCGGGGTGATTTCAAGGTCAGTGACCCAGCTGAAGCGGTTGCGGACAACCATTTCCCCGTCCTTGGTCTCCACCTCCCAGTGTTCGAGGAAGTTAACCAGCAACTCGTTCTGGCTGGCCTTGTTGAGCGGCACAGAGTTGATGAAGCGAAAACAGTGTGCTTTGTTCGCATCCTTGTTGTCGGGCAGGATCAATTCCGTGACCTCGCCCCGCTCGACCGCCTCATCGACCTGGCTGAACAAAAAGGCGTGATCACCTGGCTTGGCCGAGAGGATGTAGCGAAGATCATGGATCATCAAGTCCTTGACATGCGGGGCGTTGGCGCTCAGGCCATCCTCGGTGACGATGACCTTCAGGTGCGGGTGTTCACGACGAAAATCGGCAAGAAACCGCCTGGTGGCGTTTCGCTCGCAATCGTTTTTGGTGCTCCCACCCTGCCGCCGGATGAGCTCCGGGCAGAGCGGCAACACCTCCTTGCGGTCCGGTGCAACAAAGGCCCCGGTCACCATCTGCAGATGATACTCGATTGTGCCGTTGCGTCGCTCTTTGGTCAAACAGTAGTCGGCACCTATGTTCTCTGAACTGTGAATGCCGGTTCCATCTATGGCTAACAGCAGGTGACCTCCCAGACAGGTCATCTGCGGCAGTACTTTGCCCCGTTGCAATTGATGGAAGACACTGCGGAACGGCCTCCGGATAAGGGTCGGTATTATTTCGTCCAAAATGGTCCGCATCTGCGTGTCGCTGGGGATCACCCCCACGCCGTAAACGCCGTGGAGACTTTCCGGCTCATCCTGCCGCCGATTATCAAAGGCCAGCAGCGAGGGGTCCTTGAGCGAAAACAGGGCAAAGGCGCTCATCAGCACATCATCCAACGGGATCGATGCAATGGCTGCCCGATGGTCGGGCACCCGCTGCAGATCCTTGCGGATAATGGCAAAGAGAGAGTCGGCGTTGAGATGTGCGCGCATTTTGATCTTGCGAAATGTTTGGGTTTCCTGACGGTTTCGTTTGACGATTTTCTTGACGGTCGACATGGCGCTTATCTTTTTTAAGTAATTGATATTAAAAATAAAAAATCGATTCGACTCTTCATGGATTGTCAAGGAAAATCGGAAAATCTCCGAAATAAATAGTATTGTAAATTTAATACGTTACAGTAACCCTCCGCCTTGGAGGGTTGGAAAAGTTTGCGAAAACTGTTTACAGGATCCTCGTATTTACTGGGGTTCAGTACAAAGCGGGAACTTCTGCTATAAATAAGCATCATGCTGAGTTCTGTTTAGAGCCATAATATTATACCAGGGACTGCCCATGAAGGATAAAACAACCGCAGAAACAGTCATGATAGTCGGTGACACACCCGTTAACTTGAGATACCTGCAGGAAATCCTGCACCAGCGAGGGTATCGCGTGCTCTCGTTCCTTCAAGGAGTATCTGCGCTTCGGGCCGCTGTCAAGAATCCGCCGGATATCATCTTGTTGGATATCATGATGCCGGACATGAACGGTTTTGAAGTGTGCAAACGGCTGAAAGCCGATCCAAGCCTTAGAAGAATTCCTGTTCTTTTCATCGGCGCCCTTATCGACCGGGAGGATAAGACCCAGGCCTTCGCCGCAGGCGGAGTCGATTACGTAACCAAACCTTACGATGAGCAAGAGGTGCTGACTCGTATCGACACCCACCTTAAACTGTATCGACTGAACCGGGAACTGGAAGAAATGGTAGAACTGCGCACGGCCGAATTGGTCGCGGCCAACGAGACCCTGAAACAGGAAATCAGCGTTCGTAAACGGGTCGAGGAACAGTTGCGTTCGCATCAGGCCCTGCTCCAATCGGTTTTTGAAGGCATTGCGGAACCATTGATTCTTCTCGACGGCGCCATGCGGATAAAACTGTACAACAACAGTGCAGCGGCATATTATCAGGCCGCAGGCACCGGGATCGTGAGGAACGAGGCGTTCGATGCCATCGAAAGGCACATGGATGGGGAGCTGTGCGATATTCTTTGCAAACTGGCGAAGGGAGTTGCCTGCGAGCCGATCGTCTACCTGGAAAGAAAAGCGATTGCCGATCCGGAAAGGATCGAGCAGGTCTCCCTCTACCCGATTGAAGGGGATGAGGGCATGGTGGGGAGGGCGATTATCCGTATTGTCGATATCACCGAAGAGCGGAGACAGAGCCAAGAGATGGCGCAGGCGGACAAATTGATCGCACTGGGCACGCTGGTGGCGGGTGTCGCTCATGAAATCAACAACCCCACCCACGTCATACTGCTGAATACCCCTGCCATCTCGGAGGTCTGGCAACGTATCCAGCCGATTCTCGATGAGCATCTCGCATCGAACGGCGACTTCCCGGTCGGCAATCTGTTGTACAGCGAATTGAAACAGGAAGTCCCCGCCCTCCTTTCGGATATCGAATCCAGCGCCAACCGGATCAAGCGGATTGTGAGTGTTCTCAAGGAATATTCCGAAAAAAACAACAATCTTGTCCTCGCACCGGTGGATATCAACACGGTCGTTGAGGATGCCTTGTTGCTGATGGGCCATAGAATCAAGAAATCCACCAACCGTTTCCATGTCACCTATGGACAGGGAATACCGTCGCTGACCGCCGATGGGCAAAAACTCGAACAAGTGTTGGTCAACCTGCTCGCAAATGCCCTGGAATCGTTACCCGACAAGAACAGAGCAGTCCGGGTCGAGACCTCGTACGACAGCGAAAAACAAGAGGTCACGATTGAAGTTCGCGACGAGGGGATCGGCATCCCCCCTGCCTTCATCTCCCGGATCATGGACCCCTTTTTCACCACCAAAAAGGCCACTGGGGGAACCGGCTTGGGCATGGCCATTGTCGAGCAAATCGTCAAGCTTCACCATGGCCGCATCGAGGTTGCCAGCGAGGAGGGCGGGGGATCGACGTTCAAGGTGACGCTGCCCCTATCCCGGTCGAGGGGCAAAGCGATATTCCTGCCGGCAGAGAGGGGTGGCAACAGAGGCGTCCTATGAAAGTATTATCCTCCTTCCCCGTGCATCCTGTCCTGATCGTGGATGACGAAACCGAGACGCTACGAAGCTTTTCCATGGCCCTGCGCATGCAGGGCATCAGCCATATCGTGGGGTACACGGACAGCAGGGAGGTGCCCCAGGTGCTGTCGCAGCAAGCGTTCGCTGTGATGCTGCTCGACCTGACCATGCCTTTTGTCCCAGGAGAGGAAATCCTTTCCTGGGTCAGCGAGCAATATCCGGAACTTCCGGTTATCGTTGTCACCGCCACCGGTGATGTGGATACGGCCGTCAGGTGCATGAAGAAGGGCGCCTTTGACTACATGGTCAAACCGGTGGAGAAAACCCGGTTGGTCTCCGGCGTAAGGCGGGCCATCGAGATCAAGGAACTGCGTGATCAGGCCAAGCTTCTCAAGGAGCACATGCTGTCCGGCCGGTTGCGGGCTCCTGAGGTTTTTGCGGGAATCATAACCCAAAACAAAGCGATGTATTCCATTTTTCACTACATGGAATCGATAGCTTCCAGTCGGCAGCCGATCCTGGTGACCGGGGAGACGGGGGTGGGCAAGGAACTAATGGTTCAGGCCATCCATACCCTGAGCGGCCTGAAGGGCCCCCTGGTTTCCGTGAACGTGGCAGGAGTTGACGATAATATCTTCTCCGATACCCTCTTTGGGCACGCCAAAGGCGCTTTCACCGGTGCGGTCGAAAAACGGCAGGGCTTGGTAGAAAAGGCTGCCGGCGGCACCCTCCATCTGGACGAGATCGGGGAACTGAGCCATGAGTCTCAAGTCAAGCTATTGCGTCTCCTCCAGGAGGGAGAGTACTTCCCTCTGGGATCCGACACGGCGAGAATGGCGGACACCCGAGTGGTCGCCTCCACGAACTGCGACCTTGCCAAGGTGCAGGTGTCGGGACGATTTCGCAAGGATCTCTATTATCGCCTCTCGGTGCACCATATCCATCTTCCGCCTCTTCGCCAGCGGCGAGATGACATCCCGTTGCTCCTGAACCATTTTGTCGACCTCTCGGCACGGTCGCTTGCAAAAGAGCCGCCTGCATATGCCGAAGAGGTGATGACGCTGCTGACCCAATACGATTTTCCTGGCAATATCAGGGAGTTGCAGGCAATGGCACACGATGCTGTCAGCAGCAACAGGACAGGCACACTGAAGTACAACAATTTCAAGGGGCGGATCGGTCAGGCAACTTCCTTGCAATCCCCCCTGGATTTGCTGCCTTCCCTTGGTGCCTGGTGGCCGTCGGGCACTAGAGATCGTCTGCCAACGATTGCCGAGGCAACCAGTCACCTCATCCGGGAAGCGTTGGCGCGATGCAACAACAACCAGTCCGAAGCCGCCCGCCTGCTCGGCATCTCCCGCCAGCGTCTTGCCAGAAATGTGAAGAAATAGAATCGGCTGGTTTGCAAGCAAAGAATAAACGCTTACTCCGCCGCGTCCCACCATTGTCCGGATATTGAGCACCGCCGTGTCAATCGAGGCCTCCGTCGATTCTTTTTTCTAATTCCCCTTTGTACCATTTCGCACCATTGTGTCGTTTTGTAACAATCTGCCGCACCCCCCTGCCCAATAGCACCGCACGACCCGCAATCCCTCTTTCTTTTTTCCTGGCTGTTACAAAATGCACCACTCCTCATCGAGTCAACCGAACCTGGTATTTCCTTGCATTATCTTAATAATTGCAAGCAGTTGCATCTATTTACAGGTTTGGCACAGGTGTTGCTACGAATTGCTAGCGGGAAATCGATACCATCCTTGAGAAAGCGGTTCAATGAGAGAACGGATGAAAACAATCTTGCTCGTCGACGACGAACCAGCACAACTCAAAAGCCTTGGAATAGGCCTGCTGCGGCAAGGGTATCGCATTGTCGAAGCACTGGACGGTCAAGCGGCGCTGCATCGGCTCGACGACTTCCGGGGTGAAATAGAAATGGTTGTCACCGATTATGCGATGCCCGGTATCGACGGTCTCGAACTGCTGCAGCGCATCAGGAGAAAATTCCTCTCGATACCGGTCATCCTCATAACCGGGCACGGCGACAAATCGCTGGTGATCAAAGCGATGAAGAACCGTTGCGACAGCTTCATCGAGAAACCCTTTATTATGGAGACGTTGATGCTGGAGATCCAGAGGATCAACGAGTTCAGAAGCCGCTTCGACCAGCAGGTAAGCTGTGTCAATAGCAGGTTGAAATAAAAAAATATTTCAAAGAACATTCTATTTGTTCCTAAGACGAGATGAGTATTCAATTTTTTTTCTTGAACAGAAGTCGTCAAATACTGCCGAACCTCGACAACATCGCGGGTCATGTCTCAATTGTCGACACGGCCACTAAGACCATCTTATACATGAATAATAAGATGAAGAAGGATTTCGGCGGCGACCACCAAGGAAAGGCCTGTTGGCCGATATTCCGCGGATCTCCTTTTCCCTGCGAACACTGCGCCATACCGCGCCTGCTGAGCGGGGACAACGGATACACCGAAGCGGAAGAGTGGGAGGGATTTAATCCGCTCACCAAGCGTTGGTACATCAATTTCGACCAGATCATTCTGTGGACCGACAACCGACCAGCCAAACTGCAAATCGCTTTTGATATCACCCGATTCAAAGAGGCGAAAGGGGCGCGTCTCGAGCACGAAACCGTGCAATACCAGTCAAAAAAGCAGGAGGCCCTGGCCCGGATGGCCGAAGCCATGGCTCACCATCTCGACAACCAGCTTTCGGTGGTGATCAGTGGCCTGGAACTGGCCCTGAACAGCGACTCCGGCATCAGCTTCTTCTCTCGGAAACAACTGTGCAACGCCATGCGGGCGGCGAAGAAATCGGCGGACATCATGGGGCTCTTGCTCCAATACCTCGGCCTAGATGTAGGTGTCCACGTGCCTCTCGATCTTGCCGAGGCATGCCGCCGCAGCCTGCCAAACCTTGAAAAACTGCTGCCCGCAACCCTTAAACTCGAAACGAATTTGAGGGCTCACGGCCTGATCGTCACGGCCAATCCCGACCTGTTGGACCAGATCGTTATCCGCCTGGTCACTAACGCGGTCGAGGCGATGGGCGAAAAGTCCGGCAGGATATGCCTCTCCGTGGCGGCCGTAGCCGCGACGGATATTTCATGGGGCAATCTGGAACCAAAGGGCTGGCGTCCGAACGGATCGACCGCTTGTTGCCTGAAAGTAAGCGATACCGGATGCGGCATCCCGCCGGACCATCTCCACAAGATCTTCGATCCGTTCTTTTCTACCAAATTTACCGGTAGAGGATTGGGGCTGTCCGTGGTGCTCGGGCTTGTCATGGCGTGGGGCGGCGCCGTCCAGGTAGAGAGCGGCGGGGAAGGCTGCACCTTTCGCATTCTGTTTTCACTGAGAACAGGAGGAGAACACAAGCATAATCGGGATGGACGCTGACGTCTAGGTGTTAAGCAGGAGGATTTTGTGGAAGACCAATGGTTAAGGAAACACGGTCACCTATTGGTCAGGTTGAAGTCGACTGCGGAGAACAAACGGTTCTTGGCGGCTGGACGTGCGCAGAGCCAACTTCTTCAAGGAAAAACGATAAAAAAACATGATCAACCAGGGAACACTGACAGAACTGGCCACCTTTCAGGTTGGTGAGGCTCTTTGTGGCATGGCGATCGGACAGATCCAGGAAATCAGCATGCTCACCCAAATGACCCGGGTGCCGCAGGCACCAGAAGATGTTGTGGGGCTCATCAACCTACGTGGTCAGATCGTCACCGTTATCGATCTGGCCCGCCGCTTCGGTCTAGGTGCAACAGAACCGACGTCCCAGGCCCGGGTGATTGTCGCCAATACCTCCGTAGGTAAGATTGGTGTCCTTGTCCGCCGCATCAGCGAAATGGTCGCCGTCGATCTACTCCAGACGGAGACGGTACCCTCCGATATGTGTGGCATTCCGGGACGCTACTTTACTGGGATCTGCAAGCAGGAAAACAGCCGGATCGGTCTCCTCCACATCGACAAGGCGCTTTTCGACGACAACGAAAGCGATGGGAGGATCATGTTACCTCCGCGGAACTGAAAGGGGTGCGGGTGCTAATCGTGGACGACAACGCCACCAACCGCGATATCCAGACTCCGCGGCTGGCCTCCTGGGGGATGCGGCCGGCGGCGGCGGTGGATGGTCCTGCCGCCCTTGCCGCTCTCCACCGGGCCGTGGACGAGGGCGATCCCTTCAGCATCGTCATCATCGACATGCAGATGCCGGGCATGGACGGCGAAGCCCTGGGCCGCGCCATCAAGGCGAATGCCCGCCTGGACGCCAGCCGGATGGTGATGCTGACCTCCTTCGGTGTCAAGGGTGTTGCCCCGCGTTTCCAGGAGATCGGGTTCGCCGCCTATGCCACCAAGCCGATCCGCCATCAGGAACTGCGAGGCGTCCTCTCACTGGCCCTGGTCAAGGGGGAGGGGATGGCCACGGCCTCGCGCCTCCCATCGTCACCCGGCACACAGCCTGTGAGATGCGGCACCGGTTCGCCGGCCGCAAGGCGCGCGTCCTGCTGGCCGAAGATAATATCACCAACCAGCAGGTCGCCTTGGGCATTCTGAAAAAACTGGGTGTGCGTGCCGATGCGGTGGCCAACTGCGAAGAGGTACTCACAGCCCTGGAAAGCATTCCCTACGACCTGGTGCTGATGGACGTGCAGATGCCGGAGATGGACGGGTTCGAGGCAACCCGCCGGATCCGCACTCCATCCACGGTGAACATCGATCGCTCTGTTCCGATCATCGCCATGACCGCCCACGCCATGCAGGGCGATCGTGAGAAATGCTTTCAAGCCGGGATGAACGATTACTTGAGCAAGCCGATTTCCCCCGAGGCCCTGGTCGAGGTACTGGAGCGATGGTTGCCAGCGCGGACAGCTATCGCCACTCAAGCGCCGTGGATCCGTACACAAACAGTGGCTGGTTTCGCCCCGAAACAAACATCGCCGCTCTTCGACAAGACGGCCATGATGACGCGCTGCCTGAATGACAAACAGTTGGCTCTTGCCGTGACCGATGTTTTTCTGGCGGACATGCCGTCGCAGCTCGCTACGCTTCGGAACCATCTGGCAAACGGCGACATCGCTGGGGTCGCACGCCGAGCCCACACCATCAAAGGGACCGCCTCCAACATCTCGGCCGACGTCTTCCGGAACACGGCCTCCGCGATGGAACAGGAAGCCCGTTCCGGAGACCTGGATGTCCCTCCGGGACCGGATGGCTGAACTGGAAACGGAGTTCGAGCGACTCAAGCAGACGATGGCCAAAACCATGCTCCTATCATCACTATAATAAAAAAATGCCCTATTTCTACTTTGTCACATTGAAAAATTTATATAAATAAATGAATTTATTGTAAATAAATGCTATAAAAGCTGTGTTGAATTCATCAACTCCAGGAGGTATACATGCACAGCCTAAACCCAAAAAATCCCAGGAGGCAGGGGGGAAATAACCATCAAAGACCCCTGCTAGAGTTGTCCAAGTCATTTTGTCGGTTCCATGACAGCTACAAACAATTCATCGTCACCAAAACTCGATCGGTGGTTGCACAGGCGCGCCACTATCTGAGCGGGCTGATGCAGGCTACCCATAAAAATGTGAAAAGGATGACCGAAGTCGTGCCGGAAACAGAGTATCAATCATTGCAGCATTTCACGTCGCACTCGCCCTGGGATCACCGCCCGGTTATGGATCAGGTGCCCTTGGACGCCGATCGTATTTTGGGAGGCTCCTCCGACAGTGCTCTTATTAGAAAGCTCCATGCCCAAAAAAGGGAAGAAGTCCGTCGGTGTTGCCCGCCAATGGTGCGGCCGCCTCGGCAAGGTCGATAACTGCCAAACCGGGGTGTATGCCTCATTGGTTCATAGCACATCGGCAACGATCATCGACTGCCGGCTGTATCTGCCCAAGGAGTGGACCGGTGACCGTCATCGGTGCAAGGCTGCTGGTGTGCCGAAAGACGTCACTTTCAAAACCAAATCGCAACTGGCCCTTGATATCGTTCACCATGCCCGGTCAAATGGCTTACGATACGCCTGGGTCGGTGTTGACGGGGGCTACGGCAAGGAGCCGCTCTTGCTCAAAGCCTTTTATGACGAGGGTGAACAATTTGTTGCCGATGTCCACAAGTATCAGTCTTTTTATCTTGAAGATCCTTGTCCATACAACCCTGATCGCCACTCGGCCAAAGGTAGAACGCCTTCTCGATACAAGACGGAGAGCACCAGGATGGTGGTGGAACAATGGGCCGCCAGCCAACCAGAAGGCGCCTGGCAACGGATAAGCCCCGCGACTCCACCAAAGGACGGGTGGAGGTGGATATCCTCACCCAGCGAGTCTGGGTTTGGCTTGACCAAAAACAGTCCGTCCGCTAGTGGCATCTTGTGGTCAGGCGAGAGATTGATGCCCAAAAAACTTAAAGACAGCCTTTCCAATGCCCCGGCAGAGACTATCACTGAGCGGCTCGCCTCCATGCAGGGGCAACGATATTTTGTTGAACTAAAACAACAGCCGGGATGGATCATTACCAGATTCGAGGCTGGTGTGCCTGGCACGCATCATATGGCGATGGTCATGATGTCGATGCTCTTTCTCCTGAAAACCAGAAGAGAACAGGATGAGACTCACCCGTTGCTCAGTTGTCCAGGCATCGTCGGATTGCTCGCGTATTTTTTTCCTCGTCGCGATATTACCCCCGAAGAAGTCCTCCGCCAGATGGAGGTGAGGCATCGACAAAGAAAAGCCTCTATAGACTCGGCATATAGGCGGCAAGCGGCGGACGGATAATGTGACAAAGTAGAACTATCACCGTTCGCGATTGGAAAACCAGGGGATGTCGAAGTCATATCTGTCCCCAGGAATAAGTGACAACCTGCAATCTTAACGGAATTAGAACATAGACTCATGCGCATCTTAATCGCTGATGACGATACAACCTCCCGTTTAATCCTAACAAACATATTAAAAAAAGACGGTCACGAAGTAGTGGAAACTGTCAATGGCGTCGAGGCCTGGCATATCTTGCAACAAGCCAATGCCCCCAGGTTGGCGATCCTCGACTGGGTAATGCCGGAAAAAGACGGTCTAGAAGTGGTGCGCAAAGTCCGCGCCCTTCCCTCCGGACAGCATTCGTATCTCATCATATTGACCACGAAAGTCGAGAAAACCAACATTGTCGCCGGGCTGGAGGCCGGGGCCAACGATTATCTGACCAAGCCCTTCGATGCAGACGAGATTCGCGCCCGTGTCAAGGTCGGTTGCCGCGTGATCGAAATGCAGTACGCCCTGGCCGCGAACGTGAAGGAACTACGGGAAAGCGAGGAAAAGCAGCGCCTCCTGCTGGAAAAAACGCCCGATCCTCTTTTTTCCTGCACGCCGCACGGCTGCTTCGAGTATGTTAACAATGCCTTTGGCCATGAAATCGGCAAACCGGCCAACGATATCGTTGGCAAAAACATAGCGGATATTTTGACGCTGGAGGAGGCGGAAGCTTATGGGCGTACGCTGCACCATGTCTGCGGCACGGGCAAGGAAGAGGTCGTCGAGTTGCACATCCGGACTCTTGCCGGCGACCGGTGGAACCTGACCACGGTCTCACCGGTGAAGGATGCAGACGGAAAGATCATCTCCACGCTCTGGTCATCCAAGGACATCACCGAGCGCAAGCGGCTGGAAACCTACGGCGAAATGGGGCGGGAAATTCTGCAGACGCTGAATGAATCAAATGGCTTGGCCGATGCCCTCCGGCGCGTTCTCGATATCCTCAAGAGCCGCACCGGCTTCGATGCGGTGGGCATTCGTCTGCAGGAAGGGGAGGATTTTCCCTATATTGCCCACCAGGGGTTTCCCCCGGATTTCCTCCTGACGGAGAACACCCTGCTCAAGAGGACCGCCACCAACGAGATCTGCCGGGATGAAAAAGGGGATATCCAACTGAAATGCATCTGCGGCCTGGTCATTTCGGGCAGGACCGATCTGGCCGGTTCCCACTTCACCCCTGGCGGCAGCTTCTGGACGAACGATTCCTTTTCCCTTCTGGAACTCGCTGTCGACGCGGCCCCCCGCTTCCAGCCTCGCAACCAATGCATACATTACCAGTACGCCTCGATAGCCCTAGTCCCTATCCGCAACAAGGAGCACATCGTCGGCCTGATTCATTTCAACGACCGTCGCAAGAATTGCTTCACCCCCGAGTCGATTATCTCCCTGGAGGGGATTGCCGGGTACATCGGCGCGGCAATGATTCGCAAACAGGCGGAGCACGTCTTGCAGGAAAAACGGAAACGGCTGAAGGATGTCATCGAATTCCTGCCGGATGCCACCATGGCCGTCGACAGTGAAAGGCATGTCATTATCTGGAACAAGGCGATGGAGGAAATGACCGGAATGTCGGCCACGGAAATGATTGGCAGGGGAGGGGATAGCTATGCTATCCTTTTTTATGGCGAAGCCAGGCCCACCTTAATCGACTTGGTCTTCGAGGAGAAAGAGGAAATAAAGGCCCTCTATCCCAATCTGATCCGCCAAGGCGACATCCTGATGGCGGAAGTTTTCTGCAACGCCATCTTCCGCAACGAGGGCGCCTGGGTCTTCCTCAAGGCATCGCCGCTGCGCGATCAAGAGGGCAACGTCATAGGCGCGATCGAGAGCATCCGCAACATTACCGAGAGAAAACTGGCGGAGCAAGAAAGAAAATCGCTGCAGGCGCAACTGGCCCAGGCCCAGAAGATGGAAGCCCTCGGCACCCTGGCGGGCGGCATCGCTCACGACTTCAACAATATCCTCTCCGGCATCATCGGCTTTGCCGATCTGGCGAGGATGAAAACCCTTGACCTTCCGGTTGTCCATGAGTACGCAAAGGAAATCCTCGCGGCAGGAACGCGGGCGGCGGAATTGACCCGTCAGATTCTGACTTTCAGTCGCCGCCAGAATGCCGATCTGCAGTCGCTCCACGTACCCCTGGTGATCAAGGAGGCGCTCAAACTCCTTCGGTCTACCTTGCCCGCCACCGTGGAATTGCACTCCTCGATCGACACCGGCGTCGATCCGGTACTGGCCGACCCCACCCAGATCCATCAGGTCGTCATGAACCTGTGCGTCAACGCTAGCCATGCCATGGAACCCGACGGCGGCGTGCTGACTGTCACCATCGATCAGGTTACGCCACCGTCGGATTTTTTTACCGAACACCCGAACCTTCGGCTTGGAGATTACCTGCGGCTCCGTGTCGGCGATACCGGCTGCGGTATGACCCCGGAGATTCTGGCATCGATCTTCGTTCCCTATTTTACCACTAAAGGTATGGGTGACGGCACCGGGCTCGGCCTGGCGGTGGTCCATGGCATCGTCAAGCAATGCTGCGGGGTTATCGAGGTCGGTTCCACCCCCGGCCGGGGTTCGGTCTTTACCATTTACCTCCCTGTCGTCGCCGAGAAAATAGCGGTACCGGAGGCGACGGCCACAGTAGACCTAGCCGGACAGGACGAACACATCCTGCTGGTGGACGATGAACCAGTCCTGTGCAGATTATATCAAAAGGTTCTGCATCAACGGGGGTATCGGGTCACGACCTGCAGCGATCCGCTCGAGGCGCTAGCCCTGTTTGAGCAGGACGCCGATACCTTCGATCTGGTGCTGGCCGACGTCACCATGCCCCGCATGACCGGCGACAGGATGGGCGCGCGGATGATGGCCGTTCGTCCTGAACTGCCGGTCTTTCTCATGACCGGACACACCCGGATTTTGACCGAGGAGGAGGCCAGGGAACGAGGATTCCAGGGATTGTTGACCAAACCGGTCCCTTCGCGGGAATTATTCACCCGACTGCGCGAATCGTTGAACCGAAAAAAGAATTTAATCGTGAGCTATGATGACCTCCAATATTGATGCCGTGAACTCGATCCTTATTGTTGATGATGATCCACAAATCTGCCGATTGCTCTCCGCCATCCTTGAGGAGTGCGGCTACCTTTGCGTGACCGCCGAAAATGTCCCGTCAGCCCGGAAGGCCTTGCGGCAAGTCGCCATTGATCTGGTGTTGACTGACCGGGACATGCCGGGAGAATCCGGAATCGATTTGATCGGGTTCATCAAAGACCAGCATCCGAACACAGGGGTCGTCATGGTGACCGTTATCGACGACCCGCGGCAGGCCCGGGAAGTGCTCGCCCTCGGCATCTACGGCTATATCACCAAGCCCTTCACCCACAACCAGGTTCTGATCACGGTGGAAAACAGTTTGCGACACCGCCGTCTCGATCTGTACAACCAATACAACACTGTTATCCTGGCCCAGGAGGTTGCCAAGCAAACCGAGACACTCAACGAACAACTGCGCTTTTTGCAGACCCTGATCGACGCCATTCCGGCTTCGGTATACTACAAGGATGCCCACGGCAGATACATGGGGTGCAACCTTGCCTTCGAGGAGTTTGTCGGCCAACCGCGGCAAACGATTATCGGCAAGACCGCCGCCGACCTTTATGCACTGCGGCTCGCGGAGGTCCTGCACGAGAACGATCAGCACCTGCTCCAGACAGGCGGGACGCAACGCTATGAAACGGCCATCGTCTTGCCCGACGGCTCGCCGCAGTTCGGTATACTCCATAATGCGACCTTCACCGACAGCAGCGGCCGCATCGCAGGGCTGGTGGGCGTTCGGCTCGACATCACGGAACTAAAAACCACCGAACAATCGCTCCGCCTTTCCGAAGAGAAACTCCGTTTTATCATGAACAATCTTCATGTGGGAGCGGTCATGATCAATCCGCACAGGGAGTTGATCCAGATCAACCGGCAGATGCGGCGGTGGTTTCCCGATATCCTGGAGGAATCTGGGCAATGGTTTGAAGCGGAATTTGTCCGGAAGCGGTGGCTGCTGGACGAAGACAGTCCCATCCAGGAGATGTTCAATACCGGCAGGGCCAAGGAGGCGACCGTTCCCTTGAAAACCGCCGAGGGAGAACGGATCTTCAAGGTGATGTTTTCTCCCATTTACGACGAATCGGAGAAAATGACCCATGCCGCCCTCGGGTTGTTTGAAGACGTGACCGACACCTTGCTCGCCGAGCGCGAACTCAGGCAGGCACAAAAACTGGAAGCAATCGGCCAATTGGCCGCAGGCATCGCCCATGAAATCAATACCCCGATTCAGTATGTCGGCGATAATATACGTTTTATCGACGAGGCGTTCCGTGAACTGGCCTCCTTGTATGCCACCCTGAAAGATTGGTTGCCGACGTTGGAACAAGAAGGACAGGCCTCGACGTTTGTCCAGGAAATCGAGAAGATCAGCGCTCGGTCCGATCTTGATTTTCTGCTGGAGGAGATGCCCGGTACCGTCGCGCAAACCTTGGAAGGCGTCAACCGGGTGGCGACGATTGTTCGCGCCATGCGGGAATTTTCCCACCCCGGCTTCGAGGAGAAGGTCCTGACGGATATCAATCGGGCGCTGGAAAGTACCATCACGGTCAGCCGCAACGAGTGGAAATACGTGGCGGACATGGAAACCGGGTTGGCGGAGGATCTTCCCCTGCTGCTCTGCCTGCCCGGGGAACTCAACCAGGTGTTTCTCAACATCCTGGTGAACGCAGCGCATGCCATCGCCGAGGCGACCGAGAACGGCAAGAAGGGGAAAGGACTGATCCGGGTGGAAACCGGATCGAGCAGTGACTGGATAGAGATCCGTATCTCGGACACCGGCGGCGGGATACTTGAATCCATCCAGGACCGCATTTTCGACCCCTTCTTCACCACCAAGAAAGTGGGCAAGGGCACGGGCCAGGGCCTGGCCATCGCCCGCAATGTGGTTGTGGACAAACATCAAGGGAGACTTCAGTTCACCACAGAGGCCGGCAAGGGCACGACGTTCATTGTCCGGTTGCCTCTGCTCTGAGCGTTCCCTTTTCCAAAAAAAATATATTCCCATCAAATCCGGTATGAAAAAATCTGTCCTGTTTGTTGACGACGAACCCAATATTCTTGCCGGACTGAAAAGGATGTTCCGGTTCCTACGGCATGAAATGAATGTTCATTTTGTTGAAAGTGGTGAGGAGGCGCTCGCCTTTATCGCGACGGAGCATGTCGACATAATCGTCTCCGACATGCGCATGCCGGGCATGAATGGCGCCGCCCTTCTTGCGATCGTGCAGGAAAGATACCCGCACATCGTTCGTATTATGTTGTCCGGTCAGTCGAATAAGGAAGCGATCCTGCGGACAATGGGAGTGGTGCATCAATTCCTCGCCAAACCAATATCTTCGGAGGTGTTCAAGGAGGCGTTGGCCCGAGCCTGCGCCTTGCAGGATTTGATGCAAAATATCCATGTGAAGTCATTGATCTCTCGCGTGGGCAATCTTCCCAGGCTTCCTGCGGCCTATAGCGAACTGCAACGCATACTTCAGGACCCCGAGTGTCCCTTGAGCGATATTGCCGATGTCATCACGCAGGACCTGGCAATGAGCGCCAAAGTGCTGCAATTGGTGAATTCTTCTTTCTTCGGATTTTACAAAAAGATTGACAGTCCAGACCGGGCCATCAATCTGTTGGGGATCGACATCGTCAAGGCTCTGGTTCTCGTAGTGGGGATCTTTAACGAACTTAAACCAATTGCGGAAACTTCCTTTTCCATGCAAAATCTTCTGGAGCACAGCCTTGGCGTGGCGGAATTTTCCAGAAAAATTGTCCAGGAGGAAACGGATGTCAAGGATGAAGCGGACAATGCTTTTCTCGCCGGCCTTGTCCACGATGTCGGAAAATTGCTCCTCATGTCGAGTATCGAACGGGAATATGCGGAGGTTATTCGCTTGGCCAGGGAACAAGAAATGGAATTTTTTCAGGCCGAACAGCAGACCCTGAACGCCGATCATGCCGCCGCTGGCGGCTATTTGATGAGGACCTGGGGTCTGCCGGGACAGGTGGTCGAGGCGGTTGCCTTTCATCATCGACTCGACCATTATCCCGAGCCCTCGTTTTGCCTGGCGGTGGCGGTCCATGTGGCCGATGTTTTTTATCATCGGTTCAAACCCCACGCGCACGGACTTCCGCCCGCCCTTAATTACCCTTACCTTGAGCGGGCGGGGCTCGGCGATCGTCTTGACCATTGGCAGGCGCGCTGCCGGAAAGTGGAAATATAATTCCGGTGCGTTTGTCCGTTGTGGGCATTCATGGGGTCAACGCATTAACGGTGGAAAGTAGCTTGTGAATGAAACCAACAAGGTATTGATCAATCAGGGGCAACCGGACGACGCCAACGGCGGGGAGCGGAAGGCCATGCCCACCGAGCCGCAGCCCGGGACTCCCCCGCCTTCCCGCGTCCGGCTTTTTTTCGGCAGCCTGCAATCCCGGCTGATACTGCTGGCGGCGGTGGTGGCCTTGCTGACGATTGCCGTCATCCTCGGTTCGGCGAACAAGGCCACGCGCGACCGGGATGCCGAACTGCGCCGGCATCTACTGGAGCATGCCATCGGCATGGCTCAGACCTTCAACCCCGAGCGCATCAAAAAATTCTCGTTCAGCGCCGCCGACCAGGAACTGCCCGAGTTCCAGCGCTTGCGTCAGCAACTGAGGAATTTTCAAACCGCAACCAACTGGCGGGGAATCTGGAGCGTGGCCCAGCGCAATGGCCAGCTGGTGTTCGGGCCGGAGTCGTATGCGGAGGGCGACCCCCTGGCCTCGCCGCCGGGCATGGTGTACCAACAGCCGCCGGCCAAACTGCTGGATCTTTTCCGCACCAGGCAGGCCTTCGTGCACGGCCCCTACACCGACGAATACGGGACGTTTGTTTCCGCCTTTGCTCCGGTCGTCGACCCGCGCACCGGCGAGGTGCTGATGGTTGTCGGCCTGGATATTGAATCCACACAGTGGCAGGCCGCGCTGGCACGCGCCCGCTGGCAGCCTTTGCTGCTGACCCTGCCCCTGACGTTCATTATGCTCGTCAGCGCCGTCATCCTGTGGCGTCGCCGGCGGCTGGCGGATGAGCAACGGCCCGGTTTGCGCTATGCCGAGGTTTACATCATTGCCGCCTTCGGCCTGACGCTGACGGCAGCCGTGACAGTGGATTTGCACCGGTCCGAAACCCATTTGATGCATCAGGACTTTCACGCCGAGGCGGCGTCTCAAGCCAGCCAGATCATCACCGCCTTCACCGAGTTGCGGGATGACCACCTGGAATCCCTGGCCCGTACCTTCGAGGTGGTGTCCACCGTGGACCGGGACGGTTTCCGCCATATCATCGCCCCCTTTCTGCGCGGGGCCAACATCATTGCGTTTGAATGGATTCAACCGGTGGCGGCGGGGCAACGAAGCGCGGTGGAGGCGCGGGTCCGGTCGCAGGGGGTGCCGGATTTTACTATCTGGCAGCAAGGACTCGAGGGGGAAAAGCAACCCGCCACGGATCGGGCCGTCTTCTACCCGGTCATGCAGATCGAGCCGTTGGAGGACAAGGAGGCGATACTGGGTTACGACATAGGTTCGGAATCACGGCGGCGCGCCGCACTGGAACTCACCATCGCCACCGGCCTGCCGTCGGTCACGGATCCGCTTACCCTGCTGACCACACCAGGGGGAGCCAATGGCGGTTTCCTGGTGTTATTTCCCGTGTTTTCAGGCCAGCCCCCAACACGAAGTCTGCAAGGACTTGTCGCGGCGGTTGTCGAGGTGGAGTCCTTCCTCCGCTCCATCGTTGCGTCCAGGCAGCCGGAAACGCCGTTGATCGCGCTGGAGATGCATCAGATCGAAACCGGTCACAAGCCCCACTTATTGGCGGCCACCACCCGCAATCTGAGCATCCTGACCCCCCAGTGCACTTTGGTGTCCGGAGTGGAGAATCGCTCCGAACCAGCGGCAATGTTTCCACTCTTTCTCTTTGGTCAGACCTACACGCTTACTGTGCGCGCCTTGCCGGACTTCTATAGCGCCCACCCGCAACGAGCCGCCTGGACAGCCACCCTGGCGGGCGGTCTGCTCACGGCGCTGCTGACCCTTTTCACCGCCTCGCTCCTGCGCGGCCAAGCCACGCTGGAAACCCTGGTAAAGAAGCGCACCGCGGCGTTGCGCCAACGGGAGGCGTATCTTGCCGGCCTGCTCGACACCCTTGGCGAAGGGGTGTTCACCCTTGACTTGCCCCACGGTTGTGCGGGCGACCGCCGGATCACCTACACCAACCGCGCCATCACCGAAATCCTCGGCTATTCGCCCGAGGAAATGTCCGGCCGGTCATCCCGAATGCTCTACCCCTCCGACGCCGGCTACCTGGACCAGGGCCGGCGGCTGGCCGAGGGGGTCGCGGCAGGGCTGCGATACATACACACCGAGCAGGAAATGCGCCACAGGGACGGCCACCCCGTGCTGGTGGCGCTCAACAGCACTTTTCTGGCTGGCGATGGCCCCTCCCTGACCGTGATCACCATCCTGCGCGACGTCACCGAGCGCCGACGGGCCGAGGAACGGATCCGCCGGGTCAACCGGTGTCTCTTGAGTCTGGGTTCCGATTTCCAGGTGAATGTCGATCGGCTCACCGCCCTGGCGGGCGAACTGCTCGGGGGGAGTTGCGCCCTCTCCTACCGCCTTGTCGGCGGGAAACTGCGTCTCCAGGGCCAATGGCGGCTGCCGGCGGAGTTCCGCCACCGGGACGACCTCGAAGGCGCCGTGTGCGGCGATGTCATCCGTCACCCCTGCGGCACGGCCCGATTCATCCCGGACCTGCTGGACTCGGAGTACGCCCGGACCGACCCCAACGTCCTGGCCTGCGATCTGCGGTCATCTCTCTGCCACAACGTGCGGTGCGGCGAAGCGACGGTCGGCAGCCTGTGCGTGTTCTTTCCCAAGGTCGTCGCGCCGTCGCCGGACGACGAACGTCTCCTGGGCCTCCTGGCGGCGGCCCTTGCTGTCGAGAAATCGCGACAAGATGCGGAAGAGCGGCTCCGCGACAGCGAGACCCGCTACCGCCAATTGGTCGAGAACACGAGCGACATTCTCTATGCGATCGACCGGAACGGACGCTTTGCCTATGTGGGATCTCAGGCGGCGCGATACGGTTTGCAGCCCGAGCGGATGATCGGCGAAGAATTTGTGCTCTCTATCCTGCCGGAAGACCGGGACCATGTTTCCGCCGACATTGCCCGTCTCCTGGAAACGGGCGAAGAGGTGGCGACGCTTTTCCGGCTAAAAGTTCCGTCCGGCGTCACCCCCTGGTTCGAAGCGCGCAGCAGGATCAGCCGCAACGAGGCCGGAGAAGCGACAGGGATTTCGGGAGTTGTCCGTGACGTCACGGAACGGGAAGAGGCCAAGCAGGCCCTGGAGCAGGCCAATGCGGAACTGGAACAACGGGTGGCCGAGCGCACCGAGCAACTGGAGCAGGCCAAGGAAACGGCCGAGCGGGCCAACCGGGCCAAGAGCGACTTCGTGGCCAACATGAGCCATGAAATCCGCACCCCGCTCAACGCCATTATCGGCTTTGCCCAGATTCTGGAACGGGACGCCTCGCTTGGGACCAAGCAGGGCGAGCAGGTCCATACGATCCTGCGCAGCGGCCAGCATCTGCTCAAACTGATCAACGACATCCTGGATATCTCCAAAATCGAGGCCGGCGGCCTGACCATGGACACGGTCGATTTTTGCTTCGATGAGTTGTTGCAGGACCTGGAAATGATGTTCCGCTCCCGGGCCGAGGCCAAGGGGATATGGCTGGCGGTGGAACGGGGGCAAGGGGTGCCGCGGTATCTGACCGCGGATGAGGCCAAGCTGCGGCAGGTGTTGATCAATCTGATCGGCAATGCCGTGAAGCTGACTCGAACCGGCGGGGTAACCGTGCGCGTCCGGGTCGTTGCGCCCGCGAAGGATACCGCAGGGAACGACAAAGCCTATCGCCTGGTGGTGGAAGTGGAAGACACCGGCCCCGGCATATCGGTTCAAGACAGGAGCCGCATCTTCGATGCCTTCCAGCAATCGGAAACAGGCAAGGAGGCGGGCGGCACCGGGCTGGGCCTGACCATCGTTCGCCGTCTGGTTGAACTGTTGGGCGGTAGGATCACCATGGAAAGTCAGGTGGGCAAAGGCAGTTGTTTTTGTTTCGAGGTGCCGGTGCAGCCGGCCGAAGGAGAAGTGGCGTCACGGGTACCGTCTTCTAACCACGTTGTCGGGTTGGAGCCGGGCACAGGACCCTTGCGGATCCTGGTGGTCGACGACGCGAAGGACAACCGCGACCTGCTGCGCGCCCTTCTGGAGCCCGTCGGCTTCGAGGTCAAGGAGGCGGCCAACGGCCTGGAGGCCCTGGAGATTTTCACGGTCTGGGTGCCGCAGGCGGTGCTGATGGATATGCGCATGCCCGTCATGGACGGGTATGAGACCACGAGGCGGATCAGGGCCATTGCCAAAGACCGCGCCATTGCTGTCATCGCGGTGACGGCCAGCGCCCCCCTTACCGATGAGCAAAATGAGGCCCTGGCAACCGGCATGGACGGCTATGTGCGCAAACCTGTCAAGCAGGAAGAAATCTTCGCGGCGATAGGAAACTCTCTCGGCCTGCGTTATGTCTTTGCCGAGGAGACCGGCAAGCCCCGGCGTATGTCCAGGCCGATCACCCGGGAGGAACTGGCCTCGTTGCCGGAGGAGTTGGTCGCGGCGATGCGGCAGGCCGTCGAAAAGGGCGACATGGTTGCGCTGAAGGAGCTGATCGGTCGGGTGGAACAACTGAACACCGAGGCGGCGCATGAGCTGCAGCGCCTCGCCAAAAACTATGACTACGCAAAACTCAGCCTGCTCTTGGCCCAATAAGGAGGCTCCCTTGTGAACGACACGAATGAACAGGCTGTGATCATGGTGGTGGACGATATCCCGGCCAACTTGGAACGGCTGGCAGAGATACTGCACCGGGACGGATACCGGGTGGTCGCGTTTCCCCGCGGCGCCATGGCCTTGCGCGCCGCAGCCCAAAATCCTCCGGATCTGATTCTCCTTGATGTCATGATGCCGGAGATGGACGGGTTCGAGGTCTGCCAAAGGCTGAAAACCGACCAGACCCTCAAGGAGATTCCGGTGATTTTCATCAGCGCCCTGGACGACATCGCCAACCGGGTCAAGGCGTTTTCCGAAGGCGGGGTGGATTATATCAGCAAACCCTTCCACGAGGAAGAGGTGTTGACGCGCGTCCGGACCCATCTCGACCTGCGTCGGCAACAGATCAAAATCAGGCGGCAAAAAGAGCAGATCGAGCACAGCTACGAACGGTTGCGCGAAATGGAGGAGCAGCGCGACAAGCTGGTGCTCATGGTCATCCATGACTTGCGTTCCCCCCTCACCGGCATTCTCGGATATGCGGAACTCTTGACGATGAAGTTGGAGAACTGGGAGGGTTGCGAGAAACCGGCGAAGTTTGCGGCGGACATTCTGGCATCGGCCCAAACATTAAATGCCTTGATTTCGACGCTGCTGGACATCAGCCGCATGGAATCCCGCGAGATGCCCCTGGAAAAGGCGGTGTGCGATCTGCGCGATGTAGTCTCCCGGGCCGTTGTTTCCCTGGGCGCGCTTGTCCAGGAGGCCACGGTCGTCTGTGAACCACCGGCAGAGAGCGTGACCGCGTTCTGCGACCCCGTGATTACACGGCGGATCATCGAGAATCTGACGGCGAATGCCATCAAATTCACTGGAAGGGGCAACCCGGTCCGGATCGAGTTGTCCCGGGAGGCAAACACGGCCACAGTCAGGGTCAGCGACAGCGGCCCCGGCATTCCTCCTGAATATCATCAGCGGATTTTCGAAAAATTCGGGCAGCTGGCAGTCCGACGGGAAAGCGGCAGAAACTATTCCACCGGTCTTGGGCTGACATTCTGCAAGTTGGCCGTCGAGGCCCAGGGAGGGCGGATCGGCGTGCAGAGTGGAGTCGGGAAAGGCAGCACCTTTTGGTTTGAGCTCCCCGTAGCGCCCTGATGGGTGGGCTCGCGGTTTTGATCTGGACTCGCGCCGGGTGTAAACGGCTCGGATTTTCCTTCGTGTCTCCCTTCCGCGAAAGAATGCTTGGCAATGACCCTCTTCAGAACGACATGATCGACGGCGGGAAATGCTTTGTCGGGGGCAGGATGATGACAACCCGTCTGCAGTCCCTCTTCGCCGAGGGTGGAACCATCCGATCCCCAGTGAATGCCGGCCACCATGCGCACAGTTCCTCTTTCCCGCCAGGAAGTCTCATCCCTACAGAGAAGCAAGTGATGACGATATGACACCATCAGAACACGACGATTCCAGGCTGGTGGTCAAACTGGTCTACTATGGTCCGGCGCTCAGCGGCAAGACCACGAATCTCCTGTACCTGCACGATCGTCTGCAACCCGAGATGACCGGCGAATTGATGACCATGGAGACCAAGAACGACCGGACCCTGTTTTTCGATCTCCTGCCGGTGGGATTTACGACCGCCTCGGGTCTGCTGGTGAAACTGAAGCTCTTCACCGTCCCTGGTCAGGTGCAGCATGATGCCACCAGAAAAGCGGTCTTGTCCAGGGCCGATGGGGTCGTCTTCGTCGCCGACTCGCAGCGGGATCAGTCGATCAACAATGGCGAATCCTTCCAAAACCTCGCCGAGAACGCGGCCCGGGTCGGGCTTGATTTTCGCACCTTGCCCCTGGTGGTGCAGTACAATAAGCGGGACCTGCACAATGTTCTCTCGCGGGAGGAGATCCTGTCGCGGTGGGGCAAGACGCCCTGGCCCCTGGTCTTCGCCATCGCCTTGACCGGCCACGGCGTCCTGACGACGTTTAAACACTTGCTGATGCAGGTATATGCCCGGCTGGACGCCCACCACCACCTGGCCCACCACCATGGTCTGGACTGTGCGAGATTTATTGGGGCGATCATGGGCGAGGCGTCTTTCCTGGAAACCGAGCGGTAAGAGGAGCCAAGATGGACAAGAACGATCGATTCGACAGGCGGTTGCAACTCGGCGAGATTTTTACGGCCAAGGATTTGGCCAGAATCGAACGCGCATTGTCCGGCGCCCTGAAATGCGAGATCGCCATCGTGGTGCCGGATGGCGCCAAAAAAACGGGGAATCAGCGGGTGGCGGTACCGTGGGAGTTGGAGCCGGTCGCGTATCTGGTGTCGCGGGAGGCCACGTCCGATCAACTCAAAGGGGCCAGCACCCTCCTTGTTCTCCTGCTCAAGGAGGCCGTGCGCTATCGCATGACCGCCGAACTCCATCTGGAGACTGTGCGCGCCGATTACCACGCCCTACAGGAAAAGCACGCAGCGCTTGAGCGCTCTGAAACGCGCTACCGGGAACTATCGAGAAAGCTGGAGGACCAGGTGGCCGCTCAGGTTCTGGAGATCAAGGAGGCTCAACGTAAGATGTTCCTGTCGGAAAAACTGGCGTCGGTCGGCCAGTTGGCGGCGGGTGTCGCCCACGAGCTCAATACGCCCTTGGCTTATATCCGCAACAACCTCGTGGCGGCGCGAGGTTATCTTGATGATCTGGAGTCGTTGTTTGCGGCGGTTGTGCACGGCAAGGACCTCACATCGATGCGGGCTTCCTGGGAGCAATCGGATATCGACTACATCCGGAGCGATTTCCCGCTGCTCCTCGATGCCTGTCTCGATGGGGTAACACGGCTGGCGTCCATTGTGTCCGATCTGAAAATTTTTTCGAATATTAACAAAATGCAGCAATCAATGGACGACGTGAACGGTCGGTTGGCGACCGTATTGAGTATGCTTAAGCCCCAGATCGGCGACCGGATCGAGATCGAGCAGGTGTTTGCCGACCTGCCGGCCATTCTGTGTTATCCGGCTCATCTGGGGCAGGCCTTGTATAATCTCCTCCAGAACGCGGTTCAGGCGATCGAGGGGAAAGGAAAGGTGGGTATCCGCACCTTTACGATGGACGGGCATGTCGGGGTGGCCATAGCCGACACGGGAGCGGGCATCCGGGAAGAGGACATTTCTCGCATCTACGACCCGTTTTTCACCACCAAGGTGGTGGGACAGGGGATAGGGCTGGGGTTGAGTGTCGTCCACGATGTCGTCAAGGCCCATCATGGCAGGATTGAGGTGGAGAGCCAACCAGGAAAAGGGACCTCGTTCACGATTCTGCTGCCGATCGAGCCAACGAAAGACGCGGAGGATGGGGAGTGAAAAAGCCGTTTTTTTTCTCCACAATGAGGATGATCGGCAGAGGATGGCATCATCTGGGGCCACACAGTGGGTGCAATCGCTATGACTGATTACCGATCCCTTTTTACCGGGGAAGAAGAACCCGATGCGAAAGCTGCAGCCGCCGAGAGCGATGCCCCGTACCGCATCCTGATCGTCGATGACGACCCCACTATCCTCGCTTCGATGCGACGGGTCTTCCGTAAGGAGAATTACACAATTGAGACCGCCTCCAGTGGCAAAGATGCCCTTGCCCTCATGCGGCAGAAGAGTTTCCAGCTCATCATCTCCGATCATATGATGCCGGGCATGGCCGGGGCGGAGCTGCTACAGAAAGTCCGGGAGCAGTTTCCGGAGACTATTCGCATCATGCTGACCGGTCACGCCGACACCTCGGCCATCATGGGGGCGATCAAGGAAGGGGCTGTATACCGTTTCATCCTTAAGCCGACGCAGGAAGACGATTTACGGGTCACGGTGGCCCTTGCCCTGGAGCAGTACGACATCATCAAGAAAAACAAAAAATTGCTCAGTCTATCTGCCAGGCAAAGCAAGGAGATGGAGGCCCTGTCGAAGCTGTCGCTGGTCAGCAAGAGTCAACTGCCCGTCCTTCTGCACCAGCATGGACTGATCAACGAACAGCAGGCCCAGAAGCTGTTCCAGCTCCACGCAACCCAAAAACAGCCGATGTTGCGTTTAATCCTCGACAAGGGCTGGGTGAGTGAGCACACCTTGCACCAGCTCCTCAAAAAGGAACTGATGCTCGAAGAGGTGGCTCTGCCCGAAATCCAGGTTGATCCGTGGGCGACGGAACTGATTCCGCGGATCTTCTGCATGCGCCACCAGATCTTGCCGCTCAAGGTGCTGGGCAAGAAGAAACTGCTTCTTGCCGCAGCCGATCCGACGGATCAGGACATGGTTAACAGTCTCCGGTTCATCACAGGGTTGCAGATCGAGATTGTGCTCGCCAGCCCGGCGGCCTTGGAAGGCAAGATCGCGGCGGTGTACGGCGAGGAGTCGGCGACGATTTCCTTACGGGACGTCGAGACGGTTGCCACCTTCACCGACCCGTTCGACGCCATCGAGATCGTCATCGAAGACGAGGATGACCTTCCGTTGGCCGAGCTGTTGCGCAGCACCGAAGAACCGCCCGCCATCCGGCTGGTCAACGCCATCCTCATCGAGGCAGTCCGCAACGGCGTCAGCGATATCCATATTCAGCCCCGGGCGAAACACATCGTCGTGCGCTATCGCATCGATGGCATTCTGGTTGACAAGATTCATATCCCCTTGGAATACCTCAATTCTCTTGTTTCCCGAATCAAGATCATGGCCGAGATGGACATTTCCGAGCGCCGGAGACCGCAGGGCGGCAGGATCACCGTGAAGACACCGCTCAAAATCGTCGACACCCGCATTTCCACCTTGCCGACCATGAACGGCGAAAAGGTGGTCATGCGGCTGTTGGACCGCAACGCTGCCATCCACAGCGTTGAGGAACTCGGTTTCTCCAAAGCCAATCTGGCGAAAATCCTCAACATCATCGATGTACCCCAGGGAATCATTCTCGCCACCGGTCCGACCGGCAGCGGCAAGACCACCACACTCTATTCCTTGTTGCAGCATGGGGTCACCTCGGGAAAAAATTACATCACCCTTGAAGACCCCATCGAATACTACTTTGACAGCGCCTCGCAAGTTGCTATTCGGGAGAAGATCGGCCTGGATTTTGCCTCGGTCCTGCGCACGGCGTTGCGACAGGACCCGGATGTCATTCTCTTGGGCGAAATACGTGATCCCGAAACAGCCAAGGTCGCGTTCAACGCCGCCCTGACCGGGCACCAGGTGTTCTCCACGCTCCATACTAATTCCGCCATCGAGACCATCTCCCGGCTGATCGATCTGGAACTGCGTCCTTATATCATCGCCACAGCCCTCAAGGGGATTATCTCCCAACGCCTGGTGCGCAAGATCTGCCCCTATTGCCGGGAACCTGAGGAGGTCGAGCCGGAGTTGCTCCACCGCCTGGGACCGTTGTTCAGCGAAGTCAAGCTGAAGACCTTCCGTGGCCGGGGGTGTCAACGTTGCCATAATACCGGCTATTCCGGTCGCCACCCGATCCACGAACTCTTGGTCGTCAACGATCTGTTCGCCGAGTTGCTCACCTCCGGGCAGAGCATCGTCAATCTCCGCAAGGCTGCCGCCGAGGAAAAGATGGTCTTTCTCATCGAAGACGCCAGAAACAAAGTTCATAGCGGCCTGACTACTGTTGCCGAGGTCCTGAGAGTGCTGGGGCCACAGATATAAATAAAACTCCCTCAAAAGGCACATTGAGAACAATAGCCTGTAAAAATTTTTGTACAGTTCGTCTTCGCCTGTTTCTGGGCCAATCCGGCAAAGCAACAATAACCGCACAGGAGTGATGTTGTGAAAACAACCGTTTTGTTTGTCGACGACGACCTGAATATTCTTTCCGGTCTGAAACGCATGCTGCGCGTCATGCGTGAGCAGATGGACTTCCATTTTGCCGAGAGCGGCCGGGAGGCCCTGGAGATGCTCGCCGGTCAACGAATCAATGTTATCGTCTCCGACATGCGGATGCCGGGCATGGATGGCGCGGCGTTGCTGACTGCCGTGCAGGAGCGGTATCCGCACGTAATTCGCATCATGCTTACCGGCCATGCCGATGAAGAAGCCATCTTCAGGACCGTGGGTGTGGTTCATCAGTTTCTGGCCAAGCCGGCGGACCCCGACGCCCTCAAGGCGGTGCTCCTGCGGGCCTGCGCTTTGCAGAAGCTGATGAAGAACGAGCAACTGAAACGTCTGGTGACCAGGTTGGGCAAGCTGCCCAGCCTGCCCGCTGTATATGCCGAGTTGCAACGCAAAATCGTTGATCCCAACTGTGCGATCGGGGATGTTGCCGCCATCATCGAAAAGGACATAGGGATGAGCGCCAAGGTACTGCAATTGGTGAATTCCGCCTTCTTCGGCTTGTACAAGAGCATCGACAGCCCTCTCCGCGCCGTCAATCTCCTCGGGCTGGACACCATCAAAACCCTCGTGCTCGGCGTGAGGGTGTTCGAGGAACTCAAGACCTCGTCGTCCGACGTCTTTTTGGTCGGCGAGTTGTGGGAGCACAGCTTGATGACCGCCACCTTTGCCAAGAAAATAGCGGTCGCAGAATCGGGCGACAAACAATTCATCGACACGGTGTTCATTGCTGGCATGATGCACGACGTGGGCAAACTGCTCCTGTTCTCGACCATGCGCGATGCCTATGTGCAGGCCGTTTACATGGCCCGCGAGCATCGCATTTCCCTCTATCAGGCTGAACACCATGTCCTGCATTCGGACCATAGCGATGTGGGCAGCTACCTGATGGGCTTGTGGGGATTGCCCGGCGAGGTGGTCGAGGCCCTGGCCTTTCATCATCGCCTGGACGACTATCCCGCCCCCTCCCTTTCGGCGGCGGTGGTTGTGCATGTCGCCGATGTGATCTGCTTGCATCTCTACCCGGAGATGGGTATCGGCACCCCTCCCGTGCTCAACCAGGGGTATCTCGAACAGGCAGGTCTCGCCAATCGCTTCCAGCGATGGCTGAGGAAATGCCAGGGAAAAGAGGCGTGAGGTTTTGCCATGGCGGAAAATATCCTGTTCGTTGACGACGAGCCTAGCATCCTCCAATCGATCCAACGGCAACTGCGCGACCGTTTTGTCCTGCAAACGGCCGGCAGCGGCGACGAAGCCCTGCGGATTCTTCAAAAGGAAGGACCCTTTTCCGTCATTGTCTCCGACATGCGCATGCCCGGGATGAATGGCGTCGAGCTGTTGGCCAGGGTCAAGGACAGCTATCCGGAGACGGTTCGCCTGATGCTCACCGGTAACGTCGATCAGGTGACCGCCATGGAGGCGGTCAATAACGGTCAGATTTTTCGTTTTCTTACCAAGCCCTGCCCTCAGGCCACTTTTATTACCTCTCTGGCCCTCGCACTGCGGCAGTACCGCCTTATCATCGCAGAGAAGGAATTGTTGCAAAAGACCCTGATGGGAAGCGTCACGGTGCTCTCCGAGCTGCTGGCCGTGGCCAACCCCCTGTCGTTCAACGCCGGCCTCCGGTGCCGGGATTATGTGGCGAGCATTGCGAAAGCACTGCGACTGCCCAATCCGTGGCAATATGAGATTGCCGCGCTGATGTCGCAGATCGGCTGCGTCACTCTGCCCGACGATACCCTGAACAAATTGTACAGCGGTCTGAAATTGACCGACGAGGAACAGGCTATGTATGATAATCACCCGCTGATCGGGGCATCCCTGCTGGAAAAAATTCCCCGCCTAGAGAACGTGACCAGGATGATTCGGCTTCAGCTCACACGATTTGACAAGTACACGGAGGCTATGGTCGGCGCCGAATTCGAGGAGGTCCTGATCGGCGGTATGATGTTGAAGGCCGCCCTCGATTTCGACCGCTACCTGTTTCGCGGCATGCGGCGCAATGAGGCGGTGGAGGTGATGCGCAGGCAAAAGAAGATGTATAATCCAAAAATATTGGACATCATCTCCAAACTGAAGATAGAGAGGCGTGATCGGCAGGAACTCAACTTAACGGTGCAGCAGATCAGCGTCGGTATGGTAGCTGCGGAAAACATCATGGCCAAAAATGGCGTGCTGATCATCCCAAAGGGGCAAACCATCACCAAGCTGCTCCTCCAAGGATTGAAGAATTTTTCCCTCCAGGTAAGGGTGGTCGAGCCACTGCGTGTGCTGATTGGCCAATCTTTCGATTCGGATTCGGCGAGAGATGACGTGATCAAATAAAAGTAGACGTTTTATTCTGATTACCACTGAAGCTCAGTTATCATTTTTTTCGTGGCAGGACGCTATTTTTCCCAATAATTATGTCATTTTGCTCCAAACATCGACACAATAGGAGCACGCCATGGCCAAAAACAGCATTCAGTTCCAGAAAGGGATAAGCTTGCCGCTATACCGCAATTTCTCTCCCAATACGGCACGGAAGAACAGTGCAGAGATGTCCTGTTCAGCATGCACTGGCATCTGCCAGTCGGGCGGTGACAGTTTTGCGATGGATCGAGGCAACGGCGGGGGATAGAGACGACGCTCAAGGGCTTCGTCGTCAAGGTCGGAAGGCAAAGGGCCAGTAAAACCCGGCAGCGGTTGCCCGGCTGATCGTGGCATCCATGGTGCTCTTGCAGACACCGCAGGTTCTGGCTGTGTCACGCCTGCTCTGGCCGCACAGCCAGACCAAGCGCAAAATCTCTCGTATTTTTCGCATGGTAACTCGCTCTCTTGGCATCTTGCCCACCTCCAATGAAATCGAAGAAGGCAAGATACCTTGAGGAAGTTACCCCGCGACTACACTCTCAATGTGTACTGGCCGTTTTCACCGGAATGGTGGCCGCAATCACATCGGAATGCTGGCCGTTTTCGCCCGGAATACGCAGACAACATCAAAATGATAAAGACAGGAGTGGACAGAAAGGTCTTCTCCGTCAGATCCATATGCGTGGTCAGCCGGGATTACGGCCATCATGAGGATGGCGGCTGTGTCAATCATGCCCCCATATCTGCGGCGCCGGTATAGAGAGCTTCGGCGCGTGCAGTGTCCGCTGTTGAATCAAAGGGGTTTGATCGTCAGTCCCTGCTCGGGAAAAAAACTTGTTGACGGCTATGGATAGGGAGGCGCATCGACGATGTGATCCTCTGATCTGATAGGCGAATCGAATTTCGCCTGTCGCATGTTTCTCTTGCGGAACGGAAGAATGCTATCATTAAGGTATTATTGAATTCCGCCTATTTCGGATTGTACAAAAACATCGACAGTCTTATTCGCGCCTTCCACCTTCTTGGGCTGGACACCATCAAAACCCTCGTGACGGCGTGGGGGTGTTCGAGGAACTCAAGACCTCGTAGTCCGACGTCTTTTCGGTCGGCGAGGTGTGGGAGCACAGCTTGATGACCGCTACCTTTGCCAAGAAAATAGCGGTCGCAGAATCGGGCGACAAACAATTCATCGACACGGTGTTCATTGCCGGCATGATGCACGACGTGGGCAAACTGCTCCTGTTCTCGGCCATGCACGATGCCTATGTGCAGGCCGTGAACATGGCCCGCAAGCAAGGCATTCCCTCTATCAGGCTGAACATCATGTCCTGCATTCGGACCATAGCGATGTGGGCAGCTACCTGATGGGCTTGTGGGGATTGCCCGGCGAAATGGTCGAGGCCCTCGCCTTTCATCATCGCCTGGACGACTATCCCGCCTCCTCCCTTTCGGCGGCGGTGGTTGTGCATGTCGCCGATGTGATCTGCTTGCATCTCTACCCGGTGATGGGTAGAGCGGTACCCCCTCCGAGCTCAACCAGGGGTACATTGAGCAGGCCGGCCTCGCTGTCGGCCCTTTTTCTCACCAAACACCTGCGTGCTGGCCAGACAGTGACTACCAATGCGTTTCCTGCATTGAAAATCGTCGCCAACCACCACAAACACCGGAAAAAGGCAACGCTACCTGAAGCGACGAATGTCTTGTTGCCCTTGGTGCATATCATGATGGCAACATGCAGAAGTTCATCAATCAAACCTATCATGATGTTTCGCCCCGGCACCTCCAAGAGTAACTCCCATTATGAGGGGGGTAACGCATGCCCACCTCATGCACCTATAAAAATTACCAGGCTTCACTTATAACCATTTTCAATTTCGACCGCTCAACAGCTCTTCTGGCATCCTATTCTTTGCTGAACAGCTATCAACTTGATAGGATTTAAATAAATGTTGCAAAATGATAGCTTTTTTACTGGCACCTGATCGTGATCATGATAAAAAGCAATGAAAAATCAACAAAATGTCAACATTCTTTGATATGGCATTGTTCTTGAATTTGCGAAGGTGGTCCTGAGTAAGTAATTTTTTACTGAGCGCGCCATATAGTGGTTGGTGTTCTCGTTAGGGAGTTTTTCCATGAGTCTTGCCTTGCCAAGGTTGGTGATGTTTTGTGATGAGCAGTCTAATTGGAACTGAAGTGAACGTGCTCCTTATTGATAACCAGCAGCGGCTATTTTCCCGCTCGAGCTTTCTTCCTGAACTGCGAAAGAAATTCTTGCTCGACCAGGTGTCCTGTATGGCTGCGTTTGATAGAATGGGCGGCCTGCAATTATTTCGAACGTTCGAGATAGATATAGTGGTCATCGCGAGTTGCCAACCCGAGTTACTTCGAACGATGATCCTGGAAATGGAGCGGGAATCTCCTGGAGTGGTGGTGTTGGTCGCAGGTGAGGAACATGACCATGCGAGGGTCGACAGGATCCTTCGTGAAACGGGGTGCCGTTGGATAATTATGGGGCCCGGAGGAATGATTCCTTCAGTCAGGGAGATTGAGCTGCAGGTACGTGCAATTAAATTAAAGCTGAGAAATTAAATATCACTAGAAGCCTGTCCGTGGAAAAGAAATACATCGGATAGCGGGTCTTGGTTCGCCCCAACACGACATGTATGTTCCACTGAAATGGCCATGTTCGATTGCTGCATACAATAATCCGCAGCACAAGCAAGGGACCACGGCCAATGCCAAGCTGACGGTTACCTCCCAATCACAACATTTGTTGAAATCACAGATTGTACTTCTTGATTTTTCGATACAAGGTAGCCTCCGAGATACCCAGCATCTTTCTGGCTTCCTTGCGGTTGTTTTTATTCAAGGCCAGCGCCTTTCTAATGACCTCCTTTTCCATCGCTTCTAGAGTCATGACCTTCGTGTCCTGATCAACCGGAGAATTGTTGGTTCGGAACACTGGCGGGAGACCGGCCACCTCAATCACTTCGCTGTCGGAGAAGATCGCAGCGCCGCGCAGGACATTGTCCAATTCGCGGATGTTTCCCGGCCACTCATAACGCGTAAACAAATCAAGGACTTCGTCGCTGACCCTGATTCGTTTGCCCAAACTGGTCGAGCACTGCTCAAGAAAATATTCTGTCAGCAGGAAAATGTCGTGATCCCGTTTTCGCAGCGGCGGCGTGGTCAAGGTGACCGTGCTAAGACGATAATATAGGTCTTGGCGAAACGTGGAATTGGTCACTTCGTTGAGTAGATTTTTATTGGTTGCCGCGATGATTCGGACATCCACCTGGTAAAACTTGGTTGACCCCACAGGACGTATAGATCGCTCTTGGATAGCGCGCAACAGTTTGGACTGCATACTGGACGAGATCTCTCCGATTTCATCAAGAAAAAGCGTTCCGGTATCAGCTGACCGGATTACTCCTTGGAAAGATGTGTCGGCTCCTGTAAATGAGCCTCGTTCATGCCCGAACAGTTCTGATTCCAGCACGGATTCGCTAATTGAAGCGCAGTCGATAGCCACAAAGGGCTTGTTGCGTCGCTCCGAGTGTTTGTGCAAGGCCTGCGCGATCAATTCTTTTCCGGTTCCGCTTTCGCCCTGAATGAGCACGGTGGAATCTGTCGGCGCCACCCTGGTAATCAGTTTTTTCAATTGTATCATGGCAGGAGACTCGCCGATCATTCTGTCAAATTCAAACTGCTCGGCATTTTTCCTGCGCAGCGCACGGTTTTCTTGTTCCAGTTGCCAGTGTTCGTATACTTGGCGTATGCGATTGTTCAGCACCTCTGGAGACTCGCCCTTAATGAGAAAATCAAGAGCTCCTTTTTGTACGGCTTGAACCGCTTCTTTGACGCCACCGTGCCCGGTCAAGATGATGATCTTCAGGGAATGCCTTAAATGTATCGCTTGATCCAGCACCTCGAAGCCATCCATACCAGGCATTTTCAAATCAAGGAGCATTAAATCGACCTCGGTTGACTCAAGAACCTCCAGCCCCTTCCTCCCGTCTTCTGCAAGCAAGATCCTGTAACCGTTTTTATGAAAAAGGCGCTTGAGGGATTTGAGTATGGATGTTTCATCATCAACGATAAGCATGGTGAAGTTATCTTTTTCTTCAGGCATCATAACTACTCGTCACTACTCCTTGACTCTACTTTGTCACCTTATTGATTAACTTACTGATCTTGTAAGCTGAAAGAAACTTACCACAGTAATTGTGGGTTGACTATAGGGTTTCATGAAAGTCAGTCCTGAATCCGTGACGCCCTCAGCCAGACCTCCGCTTTCAGGTCTGACAGGGACGTTTGTCAGCCTTTTGGGCAGAACCTTTTTGTTTATACGCCGAACGCTACGGCTAATCTGGCGTCTTGTTCATTGAACATCCGTATCTTCGAGAAACGAGGACAGGGTTATCCTGTATCACTCTGACTTTTTGGTTATTTTTTCTCAATTTGCCGTCATCAGCCCCGAATACACGGCGCTGAAGGCGGCAAAGGCCGGGCAATGTCGACTGAAGCGCAGCTTCAACTGCCGGCCGGTGGTGATCAGCCGCCCGGCCAGATACATCAACTCTTGGATCAAGGTGCGCGGCCGTCTGCGTTTGGCCGAATGCCGCACCGGTCCAAAGGGGGCGATCAGACCCGTTTGCCCGATAAAGCGGAGGATGTTGTAAACAAAGGCACCCAAAGCCATCACCAGGGCGTTGGTGGCAAACTTGCCGCTCGGCAGCCGATCAAGATCCAGATCGGTCTTGAACTCGCTATGGAACTGCTCCGAGGTCGCATGCTGTCGATAGAGTTCGATAATATCTTCCGGCTCCATCGCAAGGTCGGTCCACCAGCCCTCAAGGGTAATATCCGGAGCGAGGAGAAATTGGCCGTTTCTATCGATGGTTCGCTCGATCACCCGGACGATGCGTTTGAAGGTATACGGTTTCTCGTTGATCTTTTTGCGCTCCTCGATGACCATGGTGCCGACCCGCTTGCCTGGTCTGGGCGTCTTGACCACCCCTTCGGCAAACACCCTGTCGCGCCAGGCGAGGACATCGCTGCCCCGGGGATTCCATTTGATGATGTAGTGGGTCTTCTCGGCGTCTTCCAGGACCACCAGGGTTTCCTGGGCATCATTGCCTGAGTCGGCGCGAACCAGGAGCGGCTGCTTGGTCAGTTCCTTGGCGCCGGAAATCACTCGCTTGATGAAGTAGACAAACCCCTTCTGGCTATGCTGGCTTCCCGGCCGGAGTTCCACCTCCAGGCACCAGCCCTCCATGCCGAGATAGGCGGCCATGGGAGCATAGCCATCGTAGTTCTTGTAGGTGCGGCTGACGCCTTCCTTCTTGGTGTTGGAATTATCCTGGGGGGAAGACGTCCACATCCAGGGGAATAAGGCCGCTCCGGTAGCCGGTGATCGGGGCTTTAAGCCGCTTGAGCATGGTTCGCGAGCTTCGGTTGATGACCGGGATAAGCTCAGTTCCGGCCTCGTCCAATCGTTGCCGCAACCGCTCAACCGAGGGCATCCGGCCAATATCCAGGGCCTCTTTGAAGTAGTCGACCTCCCGCATGGCGGCAATGGCCTGATAATCGCTCTTGCCCAGACAAAGCAGGCCAAGATAGCTACGAAGGATATCGATTTCAGCAATATGATCGCTCCCCTTGGCCACCTTGCCGACATGCCGGCCAAGGTCGCTGTACCGGTTGATGCAGACACCGGCCAAGGCCAGCCCGGAGTGGCTGGTGTAGAATTTGTCGCTGCTCTGTTCGAGGATCAATCGTTTCATGTATTCACCTGTCAGGTGAGTTTTTCGAACAGCACATATTGCTATATTTTTATAAAAATATAGCAATAAGTCGATTTTAAAATTAGCCATGTTTTATTGATGATTTTTCACTTATCAAGGAGTCAGTCCTGAATCCGTGACGCTCTCAGCCAGACCTCCGCTTTCAGGTCTGTCGGAGGCGATTGTCAGCCTTGCGGGCTGATGCTGCTGCTAATAAACCGGACGCTGCCGTTACTTTGGCGTCTTGTTCAATGAAAAATCAGTCATTTGGCGAGACGAAGGCGAGGGTGTCCTGTCTCATGCTGATTACTTTTTACTCAAGTTTCGGTGTTGGCATAGCCATGGAAAAAAAATAGACAGCCAACCTCTTGAAATAATGTCATTTTAACGTGAAAAGCCTTTTGCTTTCTGATACATTGGATTTGTGAAAATCCTCAATAATATCAAAAAGAAAAGGCTCAAATGAACCATACCCAAAACTACCAGGAGCAACAAGAGGCAAAACGACTGCAGAACCGGATTTCTTCCTTTCTGGAGGATTTCAAGGTCGGCACCCTGTTGGGTGGCAGCGGCATCCGTAAACTTCGAGGGGCGAAACCACTCGCGGTGTTTACCGCCATTTTTTCCTTGCCGTTTTGCGGGGTGAACTTTTCCCGGGGCATTGTCCATAACCGGGAATTGGGATTCCAGAAGGACAGCGCCTACGAGTTCTTGAAGAATCCCCGGTATAACTGGCGAAAGTTTTTGTTGGGTCTGGTGACGGTGGTTGTTCGCTTCATGGACGTACTGACCAGCGAGCAGCGTGAGAAGGTACTGATCATCGATGACAGCACCTATGACCGGTCCCGCTCCAAGGTGGTTGAATTGCTCGCTTGGATACACGACCACAACGCCAACCGGAGCTTGAAAGGTTTCAAGCTCATGACCCTGGGCTGGTCGGATGGGGTAAGTTTCCTGCCACTTGATTTTATCCTCTGTTCCGCGTCCAAGGCGAGCAAGCGACTGCAGGGGATCAGAAAAGAGCTGGATAAGCGTTGCTGCGGCTACAAACGCAGAATGGAGGCCATGGCCAAATCCACCGAACACCTGGAACCCATGGTGAAACGGGTGCTGGCGCTGGGGATCCGGGCCGACTACCTCCTGATGGACAGCTGGTTTGCGTTCCCATCCCTTCTCGCCACCTTGGGCAAACATCTGCCGGTGATCTGCATGGGCAAAGACATGCCGAAGGTTTTTTACCGGCATCAAGGGCAATGGCTGAGACTGGGACGGCTCTTCGCCAAACTGAAAAAACGGCCGGGTAAGGCCAGAATTCTGGCCAGCGTGGTGGTGGAAACCAAAAAGGACCAGAAGATCAAAATCGTCTTTGTCCGCCATCGCCATAAACGCCAGTGGCTGGCCATCCTCTCCACCAAGATCGACCTTGCGGACGAGGAAATTGTCCGCATCTACGGCAAACGGTGGGATATCGAGGTGTTCTTCAAGATGCTGAAACACTACCTCAACCTCGAACGGGAGACCCAACTGCGGGATTTTGACGGTATCATCGGCCATATTACCATTGTCATGAGCCGCTCTATTTTTCTGGCTTTTGAGCAGCGCTGCCATGACGATCCTCGCACCCTTGGTTCGCTCTCTTACGCCTGCAGCGACGAGCGGCAGGGCCTGGTTGGGACCATGCAGCGGCTGCTCAGCCTGGCCTTGGACAAAGTCAGGGCTGCCGGCATCCTCGTCGAAGATGCAGTGCTTGCCATTGTTGATGCAGTCATGGGCTTTGCCGTTGATATGCTGCAAACGGGAAAGCGATTGGCGCACAGTACAAACCTAATTACGAAAAGTTAGAGCAACTCCGAAACTTGAGTCATTTTGTATCCACATCTCATGGTGGCTTCGATATCGAGCAGTGAACCGGCTGGGCAGCCTATCAATGTTGCTGGCTTTCAGTCCGCGATTTCGAACACGGCAACTTCGACAGGTGGTTGTTTAGATTGAAAAAAGCCCCAGCCTATCATTTTGATAGAAATAAACCTGCAGTGGGCCTTTAATGCTGAAAGCAAAAGCTGGAACCAGAATTCACGGAACGGCGCTTTTTCCAATATAATCTCCCGTTATCTTTGATTAAGTATAATTTTACAAAAATACGGCCCATTGTTTGCTTATACAAAAAAAGAGCCCTGAACATCCTGCGAGAATCCAACAGAAAAATTGTGATTTTCTTACGTTAAACAGCCAACTCGCTAAAATTATGAGGTTCTTGCAAAATGCACGTCTGCATGCTGTGTCATTTCGACCAACGGGAGAAATCTCGTGTCTCGCACGGGCGAGATTTCTTGCTACCGCTCGAAATGACAGGAAAAAATGTTTCGTTCTTTTCCAGGTAATCGGGTCAATACAAACAATCTTTTCATTTTGCAAAAGGCTCTATTGTAAGTATATTTCAATATATGTCATATACTATATAAAATGCATTATAAGTATATTATTTTTTTGTAAAAATTATATAAATTGGTTTCATGAAAAATAAAAATGATTTCAGTGCAGATAATTTTATTCGCAAAAGTTTAATTAAAAACATTGAAAAACGTAAAGATGAATCGATTGATTGTAATGCTAAGGAAGTAAACAATGCTTCCATGATCATTCCTAAAAAAGATGATATATATACCATTCTCAGATCGATCCCTCAACAGAACGAAAAAGGTATCTGGCTTTGGCAACCTGATGCAAAAATTATTTATTTTGACAACTATTGTTCAGAAATTTTTGGAATCAATAATATCAAAACAAATAATATGGATATACATGACTGGTTTGATAGAATTCACCCAAGCGATCAAGCTATAGCAAGGAAGCAACTTGACAAAATATTTTTTGAAGGACAAATTTTTTTTTCTTACGAGTGCAGAATTATCGGAGAAAAACAATTTATTTCAGTTGTTGACAGTGGAACTGTTATAAATAGTTCATCAGCTGAAAAGCAAAATTATTTATTAGGGTTTAGAGTTAAAATTAATTATACTGAAAAAATTAAATTACAACATTATGATGTTAATAATTTTTCATCATTAAAAAATTATAATAATCAGGAATTAATTATAAAAAATAATCTATATCCAATACTTAACGAAATTTCAATACAAATAAACAGTATGCGGCAGTTTGCTAATCCAATTTCTAAGGTTAACGAAAAAATAAACTTATTGTACGAATTAACAGATAAAGCTAAAAAAATATCAGCATATTTATCAGAAGAAATCAATGATAATAATAAATCAACTGTTGAATAAACAGTCTTCTGCCGGTATTTCTCTCTGGCTCGGCTTTTTTTCTGCTGAGATCATTTGATACAACGAGCCCTCTCACTGCGTTCGAGATGATATTCCATGGTCATTACGACGAGCACGGCGAGGAGAAATCTCTCGGGAATTTAATGCGGTTGACTTCAAGAAAAAATCGGCTGAGTTTGGGTGGCAATCAAATTTTAATAAGTTCTTGTCTCCATTGTCACTGGTGACAAGTCCGAAACTTGAAGTCGACTAAACTACTGCCTCTAGAGGGTAATTATGAATATGGAGCAACAAACCCTTTTACTTGTCGACGATGAACCATCCCTCCTTAAAGGCTTACAGAGAGCCCTGCGCCAAGAATCCTACCGGATTCTGACAGCGGAGAGCGGCCCCAAGGCACTTGCCATACTTAAAGAACAGAACGTTCAATTAGTGGTGTCAGATTATAAGATGCTTAAAATGGACGGATTAACCTTGCTGAAGCGTATCAGGGAATCATATCCGCATATAGTGTTGATCATGTTGACAGGATACGCCGATATGGGGGTTCTTTTGCAGGCGATCAATGAGGTCGGCATGTTCAAATTTTTTCTCAAGCCAATCAGTATCGACCAGTTTAGACTGGCTATTAATGCGGCCTTGAAATTAGTCGAGGCGCGTGAACCTGGCTCGGTTCCTTCTTCCGACAACATTAAAAAAATACTCATCACTGAATTGGAACATCAATATCCGGGTATTACCAATTTACCGCCACGCGACGATGAAGGTTACTATATAATTGCTTCCGAATCCGATTCTTGAATTCAGTATCCTGCCTCAATTGAAAAACTGATTACCACTCAAATTCAGCCGATTTTCCCTGGATGGTATCCTGTTGAAAATAGGAGCGATTTCTCCTCGCCGTGTTCGTCTAAATGACAGCTCCGGGATGTCATCTCGAACGTAGTGAGAGATCTCGTGCCATCAAACAGGGTTCTGGCTGAAGTTCGATGGTAATCAGAATTGAAAATGGAGAATCATGCTGTTTGATAACTTCTTCTGGGGACTCCCGGCTTTGCCCAGGTACTCCCAAAGTTTGACGGTTCCAGCAAAATGAAGAAGCCTCCCCAATCGTGAACCGGTCAAAGTCACAACTCAAGTTTCGGGGTTGGCATAGCCGAGGAAAAAATCGACTGCCAACCTCTTGAAATAATGTTATTTTAACGTGAAAAGCCTTTTGCTTTCTGATACATTGGATTTGTGAAAATCCTCAATAATATCAAAAAGAAAAGGCTCAAATGAACCATACCCAAAACTACCAGGAGCAACAAGAGGCAAAACGACTGCAGAACCGGATTTCTTCCTTTCTGGAGGATTTCAAGGTCGGCACCCTGTTGGGTGGCAGCGGCATCCGTAAACTTCGAGGGGCGAAACCACTCGCGGTGTTTACCGCCATTTTTTCCTTGCCGTTTTGCGGGGTGAACTTTTCCCGGGGCATTGTCCATAACCGGGAATTGGGATTCCAGAAGGACAGCGCCTACGAGTTCTTGAAGAATCCCCGGTATAACTGGCGAAAGTTTTTGTTGGGTCTGGTGACGGTGGTTGTTCGCTTCATGGACGTACTGACCAGCGAGCAGCGTGAGAAGGTACTGATCATCGATGACAGCACCTATGACCGGTCCCGCTCCAAGGTGGTTGAATTGCTCGCTTGGATACACGACCACAACGCCAACCGGAGCTTGAAAGGTTTCAAGCTCATGACCCTGGGCTGGTCGGATGGGGTAAGTTTCCTGCCACTTGATTTTATCCTCTGTTCCGCGTCCAAGGCGAGCAAGCGACTGCAGGGGATCAGAAAAGAGCTGGATAAGCGTTGCTGCGGCTACAAACGCAGAATGGAGGCCATGGCCAAATCCACCGAACACCTGGAACCCATGGTGAAACGGGTGCTGGCGCTGGGGATCCGGGCCGACTACCTCCTGATGGACAGCTGGTTTGCGTTCCCATCCCTTCTCGCCACCTTGGGCAAACATCTGCCGGTGATCTGCATGGGCAAAGACATGCCGAAGGTTTTTTACCGGCATCAAGGGCAATGGCTGAGACTGGGACGGCTCTTCGCCAAACTGAAAAAACGGCCGGGTAAGGCCAGAATTCTGGCCAGCGTGGTGGTGGAAACCAAAAAGGACCAGAAGATCAAAATCGTCTTTGTCCGCCATCGCCATAAACGCCAGTGGCTGGCCATCCTCTCCACCAAGATCGACCTTGCGGACGAGGAAATTGTCCGCATCTACGGCAAACGGTGGGATATCGAGGTGTTCTTCAAGATGCTGAAACACTACCTCAACCTCGAACGGGAGACCCAACTGCGGGATTTTGACGGTATCATCGGCCATATTACCATTGTCATGAGCCGCTCTATTTTTCTGGCTTTTGAGCAGCGCTGCCATGACGATCCTCGCACCCTTGGTTCGCTCTCTTACGCCTGCAGCGACGAGCGGCAGGGCCTGGTTGGGACCATGCAGCGGCTGCTCAGCCTGGCCTTGGACAAAGTCAGGGCTGCCGGCATCCTCGTCGAAGATGCAGTGCTTGCCATTGTTGATGCAGTCATGGGCTTTGCCGTTGATATGCTGCAAACGGGAAAGCGATTGGCGCACAGTAAAAACCTAATAACGGCAAGTTAGAGCAAATCCGAAACTTGAGCCAGAAGGTAATAAACATGCTAAAGTTGCTGGAATATCAAGCATTAATCGAACAATCGCCTATTTTAATTTGGAGAGCCTATAAAGATAGCCTTTGTGATTATTTTAATGAACGTTGGCTCGCATTCAGAGGGCGTACTATGGTGCAAGAGTATGGCAATGGTTGGACTGAAGGAGTGCATCCTGATGACTTTGATCGTTGTGTGAAAATTTTTCTGGATAGTTTTAGCAAGCAAGAAATCTTCGAGATGGAGTATCGCCTAATGCGGTATGATGGCCTCTATAGGTGGATATTTGACAGAGGTGTGCCATATTATGAGGATAACGGAGATTTTGCAGGATACATAGGCAGTTGTATTGATGTGACTGAAAGAGTCGAAGCGCAGACAGCTTTAAAATTTAAATTAGAAGAAGAACTTCGTGTGCTTAAAGGAATTATTCCCATTTGTATGTACTGCAAAGGAATCAGAGACGACAAAGGATCATGGAAGCAGCTTGAAGAATACATCACTGAGCACTCCGAGGCTCAGCTTAGCCACGGTATATGCGAAAAGTGCTTAAAAAAACATTACCCTGAAGAAGCAGACCGAAACTCGTGAAAAAAATTGACTTTAAGACAGAGCCTTTTGCAAAATGACGGAAACAGCCAGCGGCCTGGAGGTTCAGTTGCGGTATATTTTTCAGTTTAACAATCTGAAATAATTGAACTTCATGACATTTCACGGTAAAGTTTTTATCCAGCAAAACAGAACCGAGGAGAATGCCATGAAGCTCACGGAAAAGATATCATGGTTGATGGGGCGTGTCCAAAGAAGTCTGTTCCCCCATTTGAACGAATGTTTGCCAGCGCCGCTAACCGAGCAGGAGAAACGGTTGGTGTCGATCCTGGAGGTCGTCCAGGTGGAACGACATGTGCTCAAAGTCGTTACCCGGTATCGGTATCCCGGTCGCAAGCCTCTTGACCGGCAGGCGTTGGCCCGAGCGTTCGTGGCCAAGGCGCTCTATCGTTACCCGACGACCAGCGACCTGCACCGAGCCCTGCAATCGACAACCAACCTGCGCAGGATATGCGGATTCGGAACTGCAGGTTCTTTACCGTCGGAAGCCACCTTTTCTCGGGCCTTTGCCACATTTGCCACTGGCAGCCTGGGCAATGTGGTGCATGATGCGTTGGTGGCAGAATATCTGTCGCATGAGCTTATCGGTCACATCAGCCGAGATTCCACGGCGATTGTTGGCCGTGAGGAACCAGCGAAGAAGGCTGCCAAAGAGCCGAAGCCACGTCGCAAACGAGGCCGTCCAGCCAAGGGCGAATGACGGGAAGCAGCGCCGCTGAAGCGACTGGATCGCCAGGTGCACCAAACTGCTGAGGAGGCCATTGGCGAACTGCCGACGGTCTGTGACCGTGGGACCAAGCAGAATGCCAAGGGGTATAAAACATAATGGAACGGCTACAAACTGCATCTGGATACCAATGATATTGGCCTGCCGATCAGCGCCCTTGTCACCTCAGCCTCGCTGCATGACAGCCAGGTGGCTATTCCGCTGATCAAAACGACTAGTATTTCGTTTCGCTAAATAATTTACACTTTACAAGTGATTCGTTGAGGCGAGAATACGGTTGCAGTTCGGGGATTCGATAGAATGAGACTGAACAAACAAGTGTAAGCATTTTTATGAAACGAACTACTAGTAACAAAGTAACCTACCTCTACGATTTGATGGATGCCGCCTACGACGCCCAGCTGATTGCAGAGACCAGCCGGAAGTTTGGCCATGTCCCGATTGCCGATCGAAATGGACGAGGCACGGATGTTGTTCCCATGGCGCCCCCCGAAGCAGAGCGTTACAAAATTCGATCGTGTGCGGAACGAGCGAACAGTCGGCTGAAAGAAGATTTCGGGGCCAGCAATGTCATGGTCAAGGGACATAGCAAGGTGACCCTTCACCTGATGCTAGGCGTTGTCGTTCTGTTTGCCGATCAGTTGCTTCGGCTGGCCGGATAGGCTTCGGCTATCAAAGATCAGAGGGAGCGGCTTGCACGCAACCCGGCAAGCTGTTCATTTTGCAAAAGGCTCCGATGAAAAGAAAAAGTAAAATTTTTGCCCTGTCCGCCCTGAGCCTCTTGGCCGCTTCCTCTGCATTTGCCGAGCAGGCCAGCGATACCGTTGACGCCAAGGCGGGCCTGCAACCAGCACTGGAATTGAGCTGTACCGACGTTTCCTTTGGCGAATGAAAACAAGTCAGCCTGAGCCGAATTTGACGAAATTTAAAACTCAACCCGTTCAAAGCGGGAGCAGCTGAACCTGCCAGGTGATATATTGAATAAAATTTATAACGATTTGGAGTTAACTGCCGAAAAAAAGAAAAGTGGCTATGAATGAAACTCAACAATTTTGATTGGTGTATGCGCCAGGCAAGCGTTGAGCATATGGAGCGGGATTTCCGGCTCCCAAAACCTCCGGTTGAATCGGTAGCAGAATTCATCGAGATACTCTTGCAGGTACCGAGATGACACGCCATGAAAGGTTCCATTGATGAACTTCTTCATGTTGCCGATCATGATGTGTGCCAAGGGTAGCCAGACATTTGCCTCTTCAGGTGGAGTCACTTTTTTCTGGTGTTTGTGTTGCTTGGCTACGATATTCAATGCGGGAAGCGTATCGGTCTTTACCGTCTGGCCAGCACGCAGGTGTCGAGTGAGAAAACTACCGACGGTGTCTGTGCACACGCTGTCCACCGCTTGCATGGCGACAAATCCGGCTCCTTTTTCCCGGATCTCGACCGCAACAAGCACAGGTCGTTTCCCTTCGCGCCACGACCTCTCTTGCCAGATCGTTTGCCGCCGACAACGGTGTCGTCTAGCTCGATCAAGTTGGAAAACCGATAGATGCTGTCCCGGTGGGCCATGGCTTGTCGGATCTTGCGCAGTATGGTGCGGGCTGTGATCCAGGAAACGCCTAAGTGCTTGGAGGCTCGAAGTGCGGAAATACCACCTTTGTCAGAAGCCATGAGGCAGATGGCCCAGAACCATTTGAACAATGGAATTTTGGTGACGTGAAACAAGGTGTCAGCGGTTATTGAGACCTGATGACGACAATGAGCACATTGATACAGATGGCGCGAGGCAATGGGATAAGCTTTTGTACCGCCGCATGCGGGGCATTGAAAACCCTTTGGGCCAGCGCACCTTGACCAGAGCTTGGGTACATTCGCGTTCCGTACCGAATCGTTTCTGCCATTCTATCAAACTGACTTCGGGCATCTGCATGGCAAGACCTCTTTTGAAATATCACCTTGATCTTACTTTTAAAATAAGCATTATGCTGAGTTTCATTTAGAGCCATTAAAAGCAATGTGCGAGAATCATCCGGTCATTGGGGCCTCCCTGTTGGAAAAAATACCCCGCCTGGAGAATGTGGAGCGGCTCGGCCAAAGATACGGAGACGGAGCAAGACGACGACCTGCCCTCACATCCGTCCTTATTTTGCATGATGCCTAAAGGGCAACGACCGGTGCATGAGCCGATGCCTGGCTGTTACTACAAAAAACAATACGTGGGAGAAAAGGGAAATGCCGACAAATACCGTGCAATCGATAATGGGACGACTTCGCAAGGAGACCAAAGAGAACCACAACCAAATGGAAGCACTCCCTTTTTTCAATGCGCTCATCGCAGGTGCGCTTCCTGTGGAATGTTATGTGGGGCAGTTAAAAACCATGGCTATCGTACACAGTGTACTCGAACGGGAATTGGGAACCTCGATGCACACAGCGGTCGTCAAGGTCAACAATCAGCGCCTAGCCAAGCTCCCTCTGCTGAACCAGGATTTGCAGCACTTTGCGCATCTTAACCTTTCAGATTTCAAGACAGCCACGCACAAAGCGTTAGAGTTCTCTCAAAAAATCAAGCTCGCCCACGCCCTCAATCCACTTTCCCTGCTCGGCTACCTGTATGTAATGGAAGGTTCCACACTGGGAAATGCGGGGCATCGTTTCGATGTGGCCAACACCTTTTCTCTGAAAAATGATGCGGGACTCGCATATTACTCAAGCTATAAAGAACGTCTGACGGAGAATTGGAATCAGTTCGCTACAGTAATGGACGAGAATGTCACTGACACCGGAGATCAGGATCGGGTAATTGCTGTGGCGCGCGACGCTTTTGATGGTCTCAAGGAGATATATCAGCAGCTGTACCCCTCAATCGATAAAGAAATGGTCCGGCACGTGACGTCGCTGAACCCGGAAGCGGGAGAACACTCTATGCCAACAGATCCCAGAGAGGTGGCGGCGGCTCTGCTGGCGGGTGAAAAGTGTTGGCAAGAATTTCCCTATTATGAAAGCCGCTACGGTTTGCGTGGGGAAAGCTATACCCGCAGTGACAGCGCCTGGCTGGCAGCTCTCGTCGAATTGGAGCAGGAGCAGGTTCACGATCAGATCAGCTGGCTGGGTCGGGTGCTCTGCCAAAGGGGCATGCCGCAACTCATGCTGGAAAGGCACCTTGCAATCCTCTCTGAGGCCCTTGAGCGGGCAGTCCCGGAAAGAAAGCATCTTTACAGCAAGCTCCTGGCGGCATCAAAAAAATTAGAGAAGAATCGCATACTTTTTATTCCTGACCAAATGCAGCGGGAACTGTTGACTGAATTCGAGGAGAAGGTTAAGTCTGCGGGCGGAACATTGCCCAGACGCACAGGGGAACTCCTTGTAGCAGCTGTTGCTGATGAACTGTCGGGGATAGAAGGAGCGGTGGTAAGTATCGAAGACTGGCTGACCGACACCTCCCGTTTTTCCGTACAGGAGATTGAAGCTGTTCGCACCTTGATCGCTAAAGCACGAGCGCATGCAGCCAAGACGGCATGAGGGTACGCCTTGAAAAAGGGGCACAAAAAACAACTTCACTCCATCAGGACGACGACAGATGCCTGCTGCACCGATATTTCACCGCCTTATATTCCGGGCCAAAAAACCATGATTTCTGACGACCTGTATCAGAACTACCTGAACATGCTTCTGGGGGGGAACCGGAGGGGGTGCCTGGATATTGTCCAGACCCTCCTCAAAGAGGGCATTGAGATCAAACTCCTCTATACCGAGCTTTTCCAGAAAAGCATGTACCAGGTCGGCGAGCTGTGGGAGCACAACAAGATATCCGTCGCCCGGGAGCATCTGGCAACAGACATCACCGAGGGTATGCTGAGTGCTGTTTACCCCTCGCTGTTCACAGGCAAACAGGCGGCAAGAAAGGCGGTGATTACCTGTGCCGCCAACGAATATCACCAGCTCGGCGGCAAAATGGTGGCTGATTTTTTCGAACTGCACGGATGGGACAGCTATTTTCTCGGCGCAAACACTCCCATTGATCAGCTGACGTCCTTCGTAGACGAGATTAAGCCGGACCTGGTGGGCCTCTCTCTTGCGGTATATTTCAACCTTCCCGCATTTAAAGTCTTCCTTGACGAACTGAGAAGTACCTTCCCAGCTCTCACCATTCTGGTTGGAGGGCACGCATTCATCTGGGGCGGCGATGATTTCTGTAAACACTATCCGGGCATCAGCTACATGCCGTCACTGAATGAACTGGAACGGACTATCCTCAGCTATTGACATGCACACTCTTTCTGCACAGGACCGAATCATCCTTCATTATTTCCAGGAAAAGGCGCAGATACCGTACTTTGTTTTTGACGGAGAGGGCACCGTTACGGCCGTGAACGCATTTACCTCCGACCTTTTAGGGGAATCGGTAACAGGTGCTGCTTTTAAAGACCTCGTCATTGATTTTCAGAACTCTTTCAAGTTGGAGGAGGTTGTCGATCAAGGGCAATCATGCCACCTTCTCAGTCTCAACATTCCTCAATCCCTTCCCAGGTCGTATTTATTCTCCTTTCACCGGCATAATGAGGAGATACTTGCCTTTGGCAATACGGACATGAACGAGTCGGAACTGCTGCGCAAAGAACTGTTACGGGCAAACCAAGAGCTGCATAATCTGACCCGGACCCTGCATAAAAAAAACATCCAGCTCCAGCAGCTCAATGCAATAAAAAATCAGTTCCTCGGCATGGCTGCCCATGATCTCCGAAAGCCGATATCGGTTATTCTCTCCTACTCAGAGTTTCTGCTCGATGAAACGAAAAACCAGCTGAACCAGGAGCATTACGGATTTCTGAAAACCATTGAATCCTCTTCAAATTTCATGAAACGACTTGTGGATGATTTTCTCGATGTCAGTGCCATCGAAGCCGGCAGTCTTCCTCTCAATCTGAAACCAATACAACTAAACGATATCCTTGAACGCAGCATGATTCTCGCAAACCTCCTGGCTGCAAAAAAAAATGTGCGGATACAGACCGAGGCCGACAGCAGTCTCCCTGCACTCCGGCTGGATGCTGACAAGATCGAACAGGCTTTGAGCAATTTGCTCGGCAATGCCATTGAACATTCGATGGCCGGCTCGACCGTCACAATCAGGCTGAAAGATACGGGAAAGCAGGTTCTGTTTTCTGTACAGGACAGTGGACCGGGGGTAGATGCCGATGAGATGCACCACCTCTTCAGCCCGTTTTCAAAGACTTCCACGAAAAAAACCGGTGGCGAAAAGAGCACCGGGCTCGGGTTAACCATCGCCCGTAAAATCGTCGAAGCCCATCAGGGCGAAATTCGCGCGGAAAGCACTGTCGGCCGGGGCACCACCTTTTACATCGATCTTCCCAAAGGATAATCTATGGAAAACCAGGAAATTCGTATTCTTGTCGTAGACGATGACCCGGAAATACTTTTTGCCACCGAGAGGGTCATTAAATCTGCTGGGTACCAAGTCTCTTCAGCTGCAACCGGTGGTCAATGCCTGGAAATGGCCTGCAGAGACATTCCGGATATCATCCTGCTCGATGTAGAGCTTCCTGATATTCTGGGAACCAAGGTCTGTAGCCAGTTGAAAAACAATCCTTTATTGAAGCAATGCTATATCCTGATGATTTCAGGCAGTAGAACTTCGTCCGGCGACCAGGCAGATGGTCTGGATTCGGGTGCAGACGGTTACGTAGCACGCCCTGTTTCCAACCGTGAACTTCTTGCCCGCGTCGCGGCTCTGGTCAGAATTCTCATGGCTGAGAGAGAGAGGGATCAATTAATCGATGAGTTGAAAAAGGCGCTGGAAAAAATCAAGGTCCTGAGTGGTATTGTGCCTATCTGCATGCATTGTAAACAGATTCGCGATGATAAGGGGTACTGGAACCGGATAGAGTCGTACATTTCAAATCATTCTGAGATGGAGTTCAGCCATGGCATTTGTGAGAAATGTTTGGATGAACATTACCCTGAGGACGACTCGGAATAGCTGTGCTAAATTTGTAGCCAGCAGTTTTTGCTGGTGAACCAACCGCTGACCCCGGGCTGCTGAAGGTTCTTGAAGAGGAGATTGTTCCACGTCTGGAACGGGAACTCACCTGGCAGCCGGTTCTGTTTGGCGATGAACACCGATTGCCGCCTCGCTTCACCCTGGTCTTTGACCGGGAAGGCTACAGCCCGGAGTTTATGGCCCGGATGCGGGCCAAAGGCATTGCCTGTATGACCTGCCATAAGTATCCCGGCGACGACTGGCCGGTATCGCAGCGGTTATGTTCACCAGCCGGTTTCAGGAGAGATTTTCCAAGTTCATGCATGAATACCAGATGGATCGGATGTGATAAGAAAAATGGGACAGGTAATCCCAAGCGAAATAATGAAATACCCATGAGCGTGTCAATCTTTGCAATACAGGCAGAGGTCCCGAGGTTTCTGGCCGGATTACGTTCTACATGCACTCCCTGGTTGATAACCATACTTTTAGGGTTGATGCTGCTCAACGCCAGCGTCGCTTCAGCCGCTGCTGAGCAGAGCACAGGCTCAACTACTGCCATCCGTTCCGGGGCTGAGATCGACTACCCGCCTTTCAGCATAGTGGTCGAAAACGGCGAAGCCGACGGCTTTTCGGTGGAATTGATGCGCGCGGCTCTGGCGGCCATGGGCCGTGAAGTGACCTTCCGCACGGGGCCCTGGGCCGAGGTGCGCGACTGGCTTCCGCGCGGCGAAATCGACGCCCTGCCGCTGGTGGGACGTACACCGGAACGGGAAGCCCTGTTCGATTTCACCGTGCCCTACATGTCGCTGCATGGGGCCATCGTGGTGCGAGGCAATGAAACCGGCATCCGCGATCTATCCGATTTGCGCGGCCGGCAGGTGGCCGTAATGAAGGGCGACAACGCCGAGGAGTTCCTGCGGCGCGAAGCGCGCGACTTCGACATCCACACCACGCCCACCTTCGAAGTCGCTTTTCGGGAGCTCGCCGAGGGCCGGCATGACGCGGTGGTGATCCAGCGGCTGGTGGCTCTGCGCCTGATTCAAAAGACCGGCCTGACCGATTTGCAGGTGATCGACCAACCCATCGAAGGCTTCCGGCAAGATTTCTGTTTTGCCGTAAAGAAGGGCGACAGCGGCACCCTGGCCCTGCTCAATGAGGGGTTGGCCATCGTTTTGGCCGACGGCACCTATCGCCATTTGCACGCCAAGTGGTTTGCCGCGCTTGAGCTGCCGACTGATCGCCCCATTGTGGTGGGCGGCGACAGGAATTTCCCGCCCTTCGAATTTCTGGACAAAAACGGCCGGCCGGCCGGCTACAACGTCGACCTGACCCGTGCCATCGCCCGTGAGATGGGTCTGAACGTCGAAATCCGGCTCGGCCGTTGGCCGGAACGGATGGGGGCCCTTAAGGACGGAAAAATCGACGTAATGCAGGGTATGTTCTATTCGTCCACCCGTGGCCTGCATTTCGATTTCACGCAAGCGCACACCGTGGGCCATTACGTGGCGGTGGTGCGCCAAGGCGAGGGGCCCGCACCGGAGAGTGTCGATGCCATCGGAGGCAAACGCATCGTGGTTGAACGCGGCGATGTCCTACACGATTTCAGTCTGGAGCACGGATTGGAAAACCAGGTCGCCACTGTGGACGATCAGGAGGCGGCGCTGCGCGAACTGTCCGCGGGCAAACACGAATGCGCCCTTGTGTCGCGGGTCACAGCCCTTTTTCTGATCGAAAAAAACGGCTGGACCAACCTGGTGTTGGGAAAAAAACCGCTCTTTGCATCCGAGTATTGTTATGCGGTGGGCAAGGGCCAGAAAGCGCTCCTTGCCCAGTTCGGCGAGGGTCTGAAGGCGCTGGAAAACAGCGGCGAGTACCGCCGGATATACGACAAGTGGCTTGGTGTATATAAGGAGGAACCGTTTTCCTTTATGACCGCGTTGCGTTACTCAGCCCTGGTCATCATCCCGCTGCTGGCGGTCCTTCTGGCCGCCTTCGCATGGTCCTGGTCGTTGCGCCGGCAGGTGGCGGAAAAAACCAGGGCGCTCCAGGAAAGCCTGGAGCTTTTTCGGTATGTCTTCGAGGCCGCCAACGTGGGCAAATCCATCACCCAGCCCACGGGCGAAATCAACGCCAACCATGCTTTTACCGAATTCCTAGGGTACACGTCGGACGAGTTGCAGGGCAAACGGTGGCAGGAACTCACCCCGCCTGAAGACATCGAGGCAACCGAGAGACATATTGCCCCACTGCTGTCAGGAGAAAAAAACGCGACACGTTTTGAAAAGCGCTATGTCCACAAGAGCGGAGCATACCTGTGGGCTGATGTGAGTGTGGCCATGCGCCGCGACACGGATGGCAAACCCCTCTATTTCATGACCACCATGGTGGATATCACCGAGCACAAGCGCAATCAATTGCGCATCGAGCATCTGAACCAGGTGCTGCGGGGAATTCGGGATGTCAATCAGCTGATCGTGCGCGAACGGGACCGGGACCGGCTGATCCGCGAAGGCTGCCACCTGCTGGTGGCTAACCGCGGTTATCGGTCGGCCCTGATCGTGTTGACCGACGACCGGAATCGTCCGATCACCTGGGCCGTGGAGGGATTGGCCGCGGATTCCGGGGAAATGGCTGCGCTGCTGGAGCAGGGAGAGCTGCCCGGCTGTTACGGCCATGCCCGCGCCGCTAATGGGGTTCTTCTGGTGGACGATCGGGATCGGGTGTGCGGCGGCTGTCCCATTGCCGAAACCTGCGCCGAAAGCCAGTCGTTGTGCGCACTGCTGTGCCATGAGGGTGAGACGTTTGGCTATCTGGCCGTTGCTGCTGAAAGCCACCTGGTTGTGGATGAGGAAGAGCGCAGTCTCTTCGCCGAAATAGCTGGTGATTTTGCTTACGCTCTCAACGTGATGCGGATCGAAGCATCCCACGGCGAGAGCGAGTACCGCTTTCGCGCCATTGTGGAAAACGCCCCTGAACCGATTTTCATTCAAGCGCAGATGTGTTTTGCCTATCTCAATCCCAAGGCGCTCGATCTTTTCGGGGCCCAAGACGCCAGGGAGCTGCTTGGAACGCCGGTCATGGAAAGATGTCATCCAGACTATCGCGAACTGGTGAAGCAGCGCATCAAAACCCTGAATGAGGATCGCAAGCCTGTTGAAGTCGCATTTGCGCAGAAAATGTTGCGCCTTGACGGCACCTCAGTATGGGTGGAGACTACCGGGCAACCGATTGTTTATGAGGGCAAAAACGGAGCATTGGTTTTCGCTCGGGACATTTCCGCCCGAAAACATCACGAGCAGGAACGCGAAAAGCTCCAGGCCCAGTTGCTTCATGCTCAGAAGATGGAGTCCGTGGGCCGCCTGGCCGGGGGCGTGGCCCATGACTTCAACAACATGCTCAGCGTTATTATCGGGTATACGGAACTGGCCCTGGAAAATGCGGCCTTGGACGTTTCCCTGGGGGAAGATTTGACGGAGGTACTCAATGCGGGCAAACGTTCGGCGGAAATCACCCGCCAACTGCTGGCCTTTGCCCGGCAGCAAACCATTGAACCCCAGTTGTTGGAGTTGAACGAGACCGTGGAAGGCATGCTCAAGATGCTGCGCCGGCTGATCGGCGAGGACATCGATTTGTCCTGGCGGCCTGGGCACGGACCTATGCCGGTTTTCATGGACCCCTCCCAGCTCGACCAGCTCCTGGCCAACCTGTGCGTCAACGCCCGTGACGCGATTGGTGGGGTGGGCAAACTCACTGTCGAAACCGATCACGTGCGCTTTGACGAAGAATACTGTGCCGATCATGCCGGATTCATTCCGGGCGAGTTCATCCTGCTGGCCGTCAGCGACGACGGCTGCGGCATGGACAAGCAGACCCGGGAGAATATTTTCGAACCGTTTTTCACCACCAAGGGTGTGGGCCAAGGCACCGGTCTGGGGCTGGCCACGGTGTTCGGCATCGTCAAGCAGAACAAAGGGTTCATCAATGTGTACAGTGAGCCCGGCAAAGGCACGACCTTCAAAATTTATCTGCCGCCCCATACTGGAGACGGCGCGGGTATCAAGGCGCAGGAAACGGCGGAGATCACCGCCGGACACGGCGAGACCGTGCTGGTCGTCGAGGACGAAATCCCGGTGTTGAAGTTGGCCCGAAACATCCTCACCGGCCTTGGCTATACCGTGCTGACCGCACCCACCCCCGGTAAAGCCCTGGCCCTGGCGCAAGCGCGTATTGGCGGCATCCACCTGCTGCTTACCGACGTGGTCATGCCGGAGATGAATGGGCGCGAACTGGCTGAACACCTACAGACCCATTATCCGAACATCAAGGTCTTGTTCATGTCCGGATACACGGCCAGCGTCATCGCCCACCGGGGTGTGTTGGATAAGGGCTTGAACTTCATCCAGAAGCCTTTTTCCAACCGGGAACTGGGGGTGAAGGTGCGGGCGGCGTTGGAGAAATGACATTGGAGAGTCACGAAATATCGTGGCAGTTTCGGGCGCGATAAATTGCGTTTCCTCGATCGGGGGGAAACGAAGGACATGGCAAGGATGGTTTTTCGAAACGAAAAACGCCTTGTTCCTCGATGCGTGGCAAGGGCCCCGATACCTGGGAGGCTGGTCGCTACGTCATCATGCCGGATCATAGCCGCTTGTTTAGTGCACAAGGTACCCGTTGAGGTTACCCCGCGACTACACTCTCAATCTGTACGGGCCTTTTTTACCGGAACGGTGGCCGAATTTATCCGGAATACGCAACAATAATGGAACTACCTGTACAGACAGCCACGTGACAGAAGACGTGACTGTAACGTGACAGTTTTGAAAAATACTAAAAAAACAATAACCGAAAGCTGCGTCATCCACCTGCATGGAGGTGGATCCCTGAAATTGTTCATCATAATCTCCCGATGCAACGTGACCTTGCAACGGGAGATTTTATTTGGAATCGATGCAAAAAAGCAAGCAGCCTGAAAGAATGGCTCTTTTAAGGAGTCGAGGTAAAGCTGCATCATTTCAAGCCACCGGTTTTCTCTTACCAAATCACATTTTTGGAAAAAATGAAGCCATTTGCAGATGGAACCTTTCCTGGAGGGTGCTAGCAGATATATTCTCTTTAAATACAATATTTTGAACGTCTCGCCACCCATCGTTTCAGGTGAATAATCTTTCAGCCGTCCCCTGAAACGCTCCCTGTTTTCTCCCTCAACTTCCCCTAAAACGATGTCACGCTGCAGGTGCGATGTCATCACCCCTGGAAAAAGAAGAGAGACCGATTGGAACGGTCGCCTTTTCCATTCTCACCAGGGAGATGATCACGCATGCAGTCTATCATTTTGTCACTCGCCAACCAGTACGCCCTTTCCACATCCGAAGTTATCCAGGAAGTTGAATCTGCCTGTGCCCTGTTCCTTTCCCAATTGTACCGGCAGGAAGTCATGGTCTTCCTCCGGGAGGAGATGCGCCTGGAGATCGTCGCTTACAGTAAAAAAGATGGGCTCCCTATTCAAAAGATCCTCGATCTTCCCGCCGCCGTCTCCCGCAGACGATTCATGACCTTCCTGGAGGATCACCTGGCCACGGCCGCCGTCATCAAACAGGTCCGCCTGCTCAAAGGGTTTGAGCGGCGACTGGTCTGGGGCGAGGTCGTCCGCAACAGGGCCGGCTACCCTCTCCTGGTTGAAACCGAGATCATCCCGGACGAACCGATCCTCGCTGTCTGTCCCTTCAACCGGATCGGCCTGCATGAACGCCATGCCGGCCGGTTTCAGCGTGGCCAACGTCGAGCCTTCCATCTGCGCCGGATCGAACCGGTGCTGGTGAACGGTACCCCGCGCGCAAAAGTCGTTCTGGATCGGGTCTCCAAGACCCTGACCGAGAACCTGCTCCGCCATCATCTGGGCGAGGCGGCTCATCGGTTCCAAGTTCGCTGTCTGACACGCTACGTCGGCCACAAGAGCGTTGTCCTGACCACGAGAAGGCTGCCGCGAGAGGTGATCATCGCTGTTGACCGGGAACTCCAGGAACGGATCGAGGTCCGGATCGTCAAGGCCCTTCCATGAAGTCATCAGAACCGACAGAACCAAAAATTCCCTGGACCCATATCGGACAAGGCGTGCATCTCGATCATCCGCAGACGGTCATGGAACTGGGTGTGCCCGACAGCCATCGTAAGGGGCACTTCTGGTGCTTCGGCACGACCCGGGTCGGCAAGACCCGGATCATGGAACACATCATCGAGCAGGATATCTGCAAAGGGTATTCGGTGGTGGCCATCGATCCCAAGGGCGATATCGAGCTGTTTTCCAAAATTACCCAACTGGCCCATGAGACCGATCGGCTCGACGACCTGATGCTGATTACCCCGATCTTTCCGCAGTACAGCGCCATCCTGGACCCTCTGTCCTCCTACTACATGCCCGAGGAACTGGTGGCCCATATCACCGCCGGAGTGGCCATCGGCCGGGAACCCTACTTCTTCGGCGTGGCCTACGAGGTCAGCCTGGTGGTGGTCCAGGCGCTCATTCTACTGGCCGAGCAGGCCGGAACAAAGCCTTCGTTCAACCTCAACGACATCAAGAACCACATCAGCCACCAGGACCTGGAGCAGCTCAAAGAGAAGATCGATTATATCGACCGCCCGGAGGCCAAGCAGCTCTCCCTGGACATCCAGAAGATCCTCTCGACTCCGGCGGACTACTATTCCAAGGTGGCCAGCTCGCTGCGGGTGGCGCTCACCGAACTGACCTCGGGCAATGTCGGCAAAATCATCGGCAAGGCTGATGAAAACCGCTTCATTCAACGTCTGGAGGAGGGCAAGGGCATCATCCTGGTGGTGCAGTTGGGCTCACTGTTGACCAAGCGGGCCGCCTACACCGCCGGCAAGGTGATCATTTCCATGATCCAGGCCTTTGTCGGCCGGGTCTATTCTTCGGGCAGGAATGTGACGCCGTCGCTGGTGCTCCATATCGACGAGGCCCAGTCGGTGCTCTACCAGGGGATCGAGGACCTCTTTGCCAAAGCCGGTGGCGCCGGGGTGTTCATCCACGGCTACTGTCAATCGATCAGCCAGCTGTATGCCGAGGTGGGCGAGGATCGGGCCAACACCATCCTCGACAACTGCAACACCAAACTGTTCATGCGAGTGCCGGATCCCAGCACTGCCAATTACGTCTCCGAACATCTGGGGGAAGAGAAACGGTTTTCGCCTATCATCTCCCTGGGGGGCAATATTGCCATCCGCGAGACCGAGGAGGTGCGGATCAAGCCGAGCGAAATCCTCAAGATGAAGCCCCGTGAACTCTTCCTCATCACCTACTCCGGCACCTACAAGGGGGTGACCGCCACGGTTGAGGAGGGCAAGCTCAAGGTGATCTTTCCGGACCTGGCCGGGGAGACGATCATCAAAGACAAGCCGAAGAGCGGTTGATGCTGAGCATCTGGCCGACGATCAGCTTGGGGGGTGCGTTGGTGCTGGTCGGCATTGCCGGCGTCCTGGTGCTGCGGAGTGAGGAGCAGGAGCCCTCGCTGTTGGAGCAGATGACCCTGAGCGCCCTTTCGCAGCGGTGGGTCCGACCCAAGTCATTCACCCGGATAGAGGGGGTGAAGCATATCTCGGAGCTGGCCCATCTCTGGCGGAACGAGCAGGTCATTGCTGAGGGCATCGAGAAGGTTGAGCTGGTACACCCGCGTTCCCGCTCCTTTGCCAGGCAGTTGCGGACCTGGTCCTTTTTCAACCAGGCACCCGGGCAGCGGGCTGTCTGTTTGGAGATTGTTCGCCTGCTCGACCGTGAAGGGCAGTGCCCTTCGGTGGTCGATGTCCAGGGGGATGTGGAAGCCGCCTGGGAACAGAACACCTACCGGATCCTGGCCAAGACCACGCTGCTTGATCATAGCCTCAACGTAGCCCAACAGGTGGTCAAGCTGCTCTCCGACCATCAGGCCTGGCATGTGATCCCGGATACCATGGTGGCCGCCCTGGGTCACGACCTGGGCAAGCTCAAATCAGCGCGGGGTTCGCTCTATGCCCTGGGCGAGCATCCCCTGGCCGCCGGCGCCATCGTCTCGGCTCTCCCTGGATTCAAGGAACTCTCCCGCAAGGAGGACATCCTTCGGGCCATCAAGCTGCACCACAAGCTGCCCGAGGGTCTGTTGGGCAAGACCCTCAAGAAGGCCGATCAGCAGGCCCGGCAGCAGGAGTTGGAGCGGTGGATAGGGGAAGAGATGCCGGAGGAGCCCAAAGAATCGCACGAAGAGGAAGCGCCACAGAGGCCTGCACAGCCGTCGCCACGGGGCGCAGTGCAACGGGTGCAGGCGGACATCTACGGTGAAACCATTGATCCCGCACCAAGCAGGGACGAGATCGCGCCGCCCCAGCGGATGGACATCTCCAGCTGGTTCGATGCCGCCGGCTACCTGGCCATGCTCAAACCCTACATCAACCGGGTTGATGGCCGGCGGTTCCTGGCCTTCTCCATGGCCGATGGCCTGGTCTATTTCCAGGTCAAGGCCCTGGAAGAGGTGGCCCGCAAACAGGCCCAAGGGGCCGGCTGTATGGAGATCGCCACCATAGCCCAAGGCGATTCGACCATGCGCCAGGTGCTGTTCACCGTTGTCCAGCATCTGCGTCAGGAGCCTGAGGTGATTGCGACCGGATTGATCAAGGCCGCCTATTTCGGGGGGTATTTCATGGTGACCAGGAAGCACAGCAAAGAGATGCGGGGCTACTACACCCCCTTCCATGCCGAGGCCTTTGGTTCCATCGCCGAGATGGAACGGGCCAAGCCGGACCTGCTCCGCGATATCCTCAAGGTCAGTCCCTATACCGGCAGCGACCAGGTGAGCTGATGGCCAGGGAACGGGAAGCCAAAGGGGCAAACGACACCAATGCCCAGATCATCACCACCGATGGAGGCCGAATCTACAAGCCGGTCAACCTGCTCAGTGCCATCTCCGAGATCCAGCAGTTCTATGTGATCGAGAGCAAGGGCCAGAACATTCCGGCCGAGTTCCTCACCCTGGAGCGGACCATCGATTTTTTCAAGATCGGTCTGAAGAGCGGCTTCAACGAGGGGTTGTCCCTGGTGCTGCTGTTCCCGGTGTTCCATTTCTACCTCTTTCCCTTTGTCTTCCTCCATCTCGACTGGTTCAGCCATCTGCTGTTCGGCTGCATCCCCTATCTGCCCCTGATCATCAACACCCTCATGTGCAGCTACATCAGCCGCTACTATGTCGGCAACATTACCCGCAAGGGGATCAACTCCCTGCTCACCGGCCGGGCACTCTCCCTGCTGCTCAAAGCCTTTCTGGTCTATGTCATCTATCTGGTCCTGTTCCGCTTGAGCACCCCGGAGAATATCGGCCGGCTGGCCAGCCAGTTCGGCGCCAAGGCCCACGAAATATACCACGGCTTCTTTGCCATCAAGCCGCATCTGGTCCCCCTGGCCACCAAGAGCAGCCTGCTCATGGTCCTGGCGGCCGTGTTTCCCTATGGATCCGTCTATCTGCTTGACTGCTGGCACCGCCACCGGATCAAGCGCAACATACAGCGTATTTCCGCCTGACCAGCATGGCTGGACCAAATTGGCCGGCTACAACGAATAATAAAACGTCTGCGCTCCGGCATGGCATCGCCACCGGAACCAATTTCATATCAACCAATGGAGGTTCACCAATGGAACACAAAGAGAATAAACAGCGCCGCTCCTGGCAGGAAATTGAAGAGAAGAAAATCAATCTGGTCAAAGAAAAAGGTTCTCGGGTCATGCTGGTTAATTCGCCGATTGGCTCCACCATGTTCAGTATCCTGCGGCAATTTGACATGGTCTACGCCAAATTCAAGGGGCGCCTGGGCGAGATGGGTGGCATCAGTTATGAGGAAGGTGCGGCCTTAATGGAAGAAGGACGCGAGATCGTGATGACCTTTTCTGATTTCACGGCCAAGCTCAGCCGGAAGGTCAATTTCCGCTACTTTGCACCCCATGAGATTGAGGACTATCTGAAACTGTTTGAAGCCCAGGAAGAAAAAGAGAAAAATCCGCGTGGCGAAAAGGGTTCGGTTTCGGCCGATTCGTGATACGCTCCAACGCAATCACTTGGATCGCAAGGTCTGCTATCTCGCAAGCCATGTGAAAATTTGTCCAATTTCCTCATACAATGGAGCCGCTATGAAAAAAACCGATTTGATCGAGAAGGTCGCCAAAGAAAGCGCCTTGAGTAAATCTGTGGCCGAGAAGGTGGTGGCCACTGTTTTTGAGGCGATTGCGGAGGCGATGAAGACCGGCGACAAAGTCACCCTGTTGGGATTTGGCACCTTCTCCGTCTCCGAGCGGGCTGCTCGGGAAGGACGCAATCCCAAGTCGGGGGAGACGATCACTATCCCCGCCAAGAAGGTGGTCAAGTTCAAGGCGGGGAGCAAGTTGATTGATAGCGTTAAATCTAAATTATTGGCCTAACTGTTCAATTCGGTCAATCGCTCTCAATTTATGGTCATCAAGAAGGTGGGTATAACGCATTGTCATTGATATAGTTTTATGTCCTAAAATGTCTGCAACTGTACGAAGATCTACACCATTCATGATCATATAGCTCGCAGCTGTATGTCTCAAATCGTGCATATGGAAATTTTCGATGCCTGCTCTATTTATAGCAGCTTCAAAACTTTCTCGAAAAAATTGGTTAGGCCTCAGTCTGTATGTCATTTTAGGATTTTTCGGTAAAAAAACAAAATCAGAACAAAAGAATTTTTCTTTTGGAATAAGATCAGATAACGTCCTTATGGCTGGAATTGTTAAAGGGACTCTTCTGGGATCAGTCTTTGTCTGCTGAAGATCAAGAACTCTCCCGTCTAGATCGACTTGACCCCAAGTAAGAGAAGCTCCCTCACTTGGTCTCATCCCAGTATGAAGCTGGAGTAAAATATAATGAAAAAGATTTAATCGATGGCTTTTTTTGCTTTCCTCTAACAATTTATTGATCTCACCTTCCGTTAAAAACCGAAGACGCCCCGGGGGTGTTTTTGGTTTCCGGATTATCGAGACGGGATTGGTAACCTCAACGCCCCATTCTCGGATCGCGGTAGAAAAAATATGTGACAACAGATTAAGATCTTTTATAACCGTCGCTGGCATGACCTCAACCAAGCGTTTTTCCCGAAATTGGGCCGCGAAGGTAGGGGTTATTTCGTTGAGTCGCCTCCCATTAAAAAATTCCAACGACTTGGACTGATGGATCTCGCGACGATGTGTTGATGACGCTTTATTAACGGAAACTTCCGTCAGGTATTTGGTCATGGCATCCTCAAACCGCATTTCATTCGGCAATTCGTTTGCTACATAGTTGCCGCTTCGCAGGGCTATTTCAGTCTCTTCTGCCCACCTGACAGCTTCCGATTTGCGATCAAAAGTTTGAGACAGCCGAGGATGTCCCTTCAGCCTCACTTCTGCACAATAGACAGTTCCTTTCTTTCTTTTCCGAGCCTTAACAGTTGCCATGCCGCCTCCGTTAAAATGCGACTATTTTTATGGTCGCATTTATGGTCGCACTTTTTTGCTAATTCGTGCGGTTTTCTGATAACTGGAGGTAATTATAGCTCATCAAACCCCTGAAAACAAGAAAGGCTAACTTGCATAATTTTAGCAAGTTAGCCTTTCTAATGAATGGTGCCGAAGGCGAGACTCGAACTCGCACGACCGTGGGCCACTACCCCCTCAAGATAGCGTGTCTACCAATTCCACCACTTCGGCAATATTTTTATTTTTTTGTCGGTTGCTCCGGTGTTGCTTTTGGTGCCTCTTTTGCGGCAGGCATCGGAACGGTGATAGGCGCCTGTTGCACCGGTGTTTGTTGTTCCTGCACCTTGACGTCGCTCATCACTGAACCTGAACTCTTGTGGGCGGAAACATAGGCCAAGGTAATGGAGGTGCCCATGAATACAATGGCGGCAATCGTCGTTATCTTGTTGAGCAGTGGCATGGGGCCCTCAGTGCCGAACAATGACTGGCTCGAGCCGCCGAACGACGCACCAATGTCCGCTCCTTTTCCATGCTGCAACAAGACGATGCAGATTAAGAACAGGCAGACAATAGTATGGAGGACGATAATTAAGGTTGTCATCTAAATTGAACGATCCGGTCAAACGATTCGGCTTTTAATGCGGCGCCGCCGACAAGCGCACCGTCGATATCCGGTTGCGCCATCAAGTCATCAATATTATCAGGTTTAACCGAACCACCATACAGTATCCTGGTGACATCGGCAACAGGTTTTTCGTATAAATCTGACAGTAATTGCCGCAAGAAAGCGTGAACCTCCTGGGCCTGTTCTTTGGTGGCGGTTTTTCCGGTCCCTATGGCCCATACCGGCTCATAGGCAAGCACGACGTGTTCCATTTGTTTCTTGGTAACGCCCTGAAATCCCTGTCGCACCTGTCTTTCCAGGACCACAAAGGTGTTGCCGGCTTCACGGTCGGCTAGAGTTTCTCCTATGCACAAGATGGGTTGAATGCTGCCGTTCAGGGCGCCGTGCATGCGGCGATTGATCATGGCATCGTCCTCGCAGAAGATCTGCCGTCGTTCGGAATGACCGATAATGGCTAGGCCGACCCCGAGATCCGTAAGCATGAGTGGAGAAATTTCCCCGGTATAAGCGCCTTCTTTTTCCCAGGCGATATTTTGTGCACCGACAAGCAGAGAGCTATTCTCGATCGCTGTACAGACCGAGGCCAGCGCGGTAAAGGCAGGGGCTACCATTACGTCGCGGTCCTGAACACCATCGCAGGTCTTGGCCACCGATTGCGCGAGCCTGACGGATTCGGAGAGTGTCAGGTGCATTTTCCAGTTTCCGGCAATAAGCGGACGCCTGTTCATACAAAGCTCCTTATGGCAAAGGTGTTCGGTTTGAGAAAAGGGCGTACGGCCTCTTGGTCCGACATCACTCCAAGGCCTTAATTCCAGGCAGCACCTTGCCTTCCATCAGTTCAAGGAAGGCACCGCCACCGGTTGACATATAGGAAATATTGTCGGCTTCTCCGGAGAGGGTAATGGCGGCGTTGGAGTCGCCGCCGCCGGTGACGCTTAGGGCATGGGAGCTTGCCACTGTATGGGCCAGAGCCATGGTGCCCCGGGCATAGGCATCCATCTCAAAAGCGCCCATGGGACCGTTCCAGACGATGGTTTTGGCATCCGCCAGCACCTCGTTGAAGCAGATGACTGAAGCGGGGCCGATGTCGAGTGCCATCCAGTTTTTCGGGATATCCTGGATGGTAACCTGCTTGCAGACCGCGTCCGGAGCAAAGCGATCAGCGGCAATCACATCGACGGGAAGGTAGATTTTGATGCCTTTTTCCTTGGCTCGACGCAGCAACTCGGCGGCGGTGGTCAGCAGGTCGTCTTCGACTTTAGAAGCCCCGACCTCGTACCCCTGGCTTTTGAGGAAGGTGTTGGCCATGGCCCCGCCGATGATCATTTTGTCGACCCGTTCCAGCATGTTTTGCAGGGCTTCGAGCTTACCCGAGACCTTGGCCCCACCGACAATCGCTATCAGCGGCCGCTGCGGCTTGTCGATGGACCGGTGGAAGTATTCCATCTCCTTTTGCAAGAGAAAGCCGGCCGCCTTTTCCTTGACATGCTTGGTGACCCCGTCCACCGAGGCGTGGGCGCGATGGGAAACGGCAAAGGCGTCGTTGATATAGACATCGGCCAGAGCCGCCAGTTGCCGGGAGAACTCGGGATCGTTTTTTTCTTCCTGGGGATGATAGCGAAGATTCTCCAGCATGAGGATCTCGCCATCCTTCAATGCCCTGACCGCGCTGTCCACTTCCGGACCGATGCAGTCGGCGGCCAATGGCACAGGTGTACCCAGTAGATTGGCAAGGTGAGCCGCCACCGGTGCCAGCGAGTATTGTGCCACCCGCTGTCCTTTCGGCCGTCCCATATGGGTGCAGATGATGACCCGTGCTTTTTGCTCCAGGAGGTAGCGCAGGGTCGGAAGCACGGTTTTGATCCGCAGATCGTCGGTGATCTTCCCCGCTTCATTCATGGGGACATTGAAATCGACCCGCACCAGCACTTTTTTGCCTGCTAAGGCAATATCCCTCAGTGTTTTCATCGTGATCCTCACTTACTGTCGAGGAGATCCCTGCGCATCAGCAGCGCATCCTCAACCGGTTGGCTGTAGTAGTGTTTTCGTGTTCCTGTTTGGAGGAAACCGGCTCTTGCATACAAACGCCGCGCCGCGTCATTCGACTCGCGGACTTCAAGGAAGCACGTTGCATAGCCCTGGCCGGAAAAATCAGCCAGCGCCTGCTCAAGCAGGATACCTGCCGCTCCTTGGCGCTGCCATTCCGGGGCGACAACCAGGTGGACCAGCTCGCACTCCGGAAGGCAGGTTCTGAAAAAAGCGTAGCCGCAGAGGTGGCCGTCACATTCCACCCCTCGGGCGACGCTGTTGCCGGCCTCGATTTCCGCCTGCAATTGTTCCTCACTCCAGGGAGTCGGCATGGCCCGCTGCTCAATCCACGCCACTTGACGCAGATCATCGGTCCTCAACGGTCGAACAATCACACCATCCGTTCAGCGACCGAGGTGGTCAATTCACCGAGCATGTTGGTGTAGCTGCCCAGTTCGTTGTCATACCAACCGTAAATGACCGCCTGGGTGAGCGGCACCTCCAGGATGGGCGGCGTGGTGCCGGCTTCAAACTTGAAATTTTTCAGGTTTTGCAGATTCACCCGGATGGAGGCCGTCCGGGTATGGATCTCAGTGGATTCGATGACCACCGCCGCCTTGGGCAAGCCAATAATATCGGACGATACATTCTGCTCCGTCGAATAAACCAGATAGGGGCTGGTTTTGGCGTACTCTTCATAGATCGAGTTGAGCAGGGTTCGTTTGATCGGGTTATCGAGCTCATCCTGGAGATTGAGCACCAGAACGATCAGGGAGCCGGTCGAGGTCGGGATGCGTACCGATTCGGCAATGAAGCCGATGGACTTCATTTCCGGAATCACCAGGCTCAGAGCTTTGGCCGCGCCGGTGGTGGTCAGAATGATGTTGTTGAGGATGGAACGATTTTTCCGGAGATCCGAGGCTCCGGCGGCGGGCAGGCGATCCAGTACCTGTTGGGTGCCGGTGGCGGCATGCACCGTGACCATGGAGGCGGACAGCATCCGGCCAGTGCCGAAGTGATCGAGCAGTGGCTTGATCATGTAGGAGAGGCAGGTGGTGGTGCAGGACGCCGCGGAAATAATGGTGTGCCGGGCCGGATCAAAGTCGTCGTCGTTGATGCCCATGACCGTAGTCACCGCATCGTCGGGCATATCCAGCCCTTTAGCCTGGATCTTGAACGGCGCGGAGACCAGCACTTTTTCCGCGCCGGCCTGGAGATGGCCGCGTACCGAACCCCTGCCTTCGTTGGGATCGGCGGTGGGATCCTTAAAGGCTCCGGTGGTGTCGACCACCAGCCGCACCTGGTTGGCCTGCCAGTCGATGTCCTTTGGATTCCTTGCCTTGCGAAGGAAGGTGACGGGTACGCCGTTGATGGTCATCGAACCCTTCTCTTCGTTCAGATTTTCGATGACCCGGCCCCCCTTGTGGCCATGGATATACCTGCTGAGCCGGCCATAGGTGGAATCTTTCTCGATGGCGGCGGCGATATCCTCCAACCCACCGCCGACGTTTCTGCCGAGGTTGACGACGATTTCAGAGAAATAGTGCCGGGAAACCTGATTCCACAACGATAACTTGCCGATTCGTCCAAGACCATTGAGTCCGAGTTTCATGGGGACACTCCTTTGCGGTTGGATTATGTAAGAGAACTTGTTATATGCCGGAAAGATCGGGTCTTACGTGTCCGGATGAGCGGACCGGCAAGGTTGTTTTTTTCAAAAAAACTCGATAGTTATATCAAGAATTCAGCGCGATTCAAAGCACGGTCTAATGGATGCGTGACAGACCGCGTTTTCAAATGAGCACCACGCATTTATATTTTAAAATACATGATTTGCGCAAGAAATACCAGCCTTGCGCCTCAGTCTTCCGAGTTTTTCCCCTGTTGAGACCGCCATGCTCCTGCCGACAATCTGCCGAACTGGCGTCCTGCTGCAACGGTATAAACGTTTTCTCGCCGATGTCCTTGTTGAGGGTGGGCAAACCCTGACCGTGCATTGCCCCAACTCCGGATCCATGCGCGGGTGCTCGACGCCGGGGAGCGAGGTGGTGATCAGCCACTCTGACGGGCCAAAGCGTAAATATGCCTGGACTTTGGAAATGGTTCGGGAACGGGGCATCTGGATCGGCGTGCATACCGGCAGGACCAATAACCTTGTCCGGGAAGGGCTGGAAAGCGGGGTGATTGATGCATTCGGAGCCCTCCGGAACATTACTCCGGAGGTGGTTGTTTCCGGTAAGAGCCGGCTGGATTTTCTCCTGGAAACGAGCCAGGGCAGGATCTACCTGGAAGTGAAAAACTGTTCACTCGCCGAAAACGGTGTGGCCTTGTTTCCGGATGCGGTCACCGTTCGAGGGACCAAGCATCTGCACGAATTGGTCCGGCTTGCCGAGACCGGTCATGGGGCAGCCGTCCTATTCTGCGTACAGCGCGGCGATGCCCAACGGTGCACCCCGGCGGCCCGTATCGACCCGGTCTACACCGAAACCGTGGTTTGGGCGGCCAGCAAGGGAGTGCGCTTTTTGGCCTACCAAGCGGAGGTTACGCCACGCGATATCACCATCAGGCAAAAAATACCTTTTTCCATTGACTGAACACCAGAAGGATCGCCCATGAACGAACAACATGCCGTGGTGCTGCTCAGCGGCGGCCTCGATTCCACCACGGTCCTGGCTATCGCTCAATCCCAGGGATTTGTCTGCAACTGCCTCAGCTTTCAATACGGTCAGCGGCAGTCCATCGAACTGGAACGTGCCCGGATAATCGCCCGCAACGCAGGGGTTGCGCGCCATCTGGTGCTCCGGGTCGACCTCGACCTTATCGGCGGTTCGGCCCTGACCACGGCAATCGAGGTGCCCAAGGATCGACCGTATAGCGAAATGGAACAGGAGATTCCCGTCACCTATGTTCCCGGCCGCAACATCCTTTTCCTGGCGCATGCCCTCGCTTGGGCCGAGGTCTTGGGTGCCGCGGACATTTTCTTGGGCATCAACGCGGTTGATTACAGCGGTTATCCGGACTGCCGGCCCGAATTTCTTCGCGCCTTCGAGCAAATGGCTAATCTGGGCACCAAGGCGGGCGCAACCGGCAAGCCGTTTTGTTTCCATGCGCCGCTCATCCATCTGAGCAAGAAGGAGATTATTCTCAAGGGCAGGGCGTTGGGGGTAGACTATGGGTTGACCCACAGTTGTTATGATCCGGTCGGCGATCAGGCCTGCGGCCGCTGCGATGCCTGCCGGCTGCGGCTGCAGGGGTTCCGTGAGGCCGGGGTGATTGATCCGGCCCCCTATGTCAGCAGGTAATGGCGGTTGGTGGTTCGAAAAAAATCAGGCGAACAGGCTGTGGCGGATGGTGCCGCCGACCATGGTGAGTACGGCGCGGCCTTGCAGTTTCCAGTCGAGGAAGGGGGTGTTGCGGCTCTTGGACACCACTTGGTCGGCAGCGTAACGCCACTGCCGCTGCGGGTCGATCAGGGTGACGTCCGCTGCCGCGCCCGGGCTCAGTGTCCCGGCTGGAATGCCGAGAATGGCCGCCGGATTGACCGTCATCAGTTCCACCAGGCGTACCTCGCCAATCACCTGGTCGCGCACTAGGGCGAGCGCCAGGGGCAGGGCCGTTTCCAGGCCAATGATGCCGTTGGCCGCCGCATCGAACTCCACTTCCTTTTCCAGAATGGAATGGGGGGCGTGGTCGGTGGCAATGGCGTCCAGGGTGCCGTCGGCCAGGGCAGCCTTGATCGCTTCGCGGTCGACGGCGGAGCGCAGGGGCGGGTTCATTTTGGTGTTGGTGTCGTAACCGAGCACGGCCTCGTCGGTGAGGGTGAAGTAGTGCGGCGCGGTTTCGGCGGTCACTCGTACACCCCGGGCCTTGGCCGCCCGGATCAGGTCAACCGCCATGGCCGTGCTCACATGGGCGATGTGCACCTTGGCGCCGGTGAACTCGGCCAGCGCGATCTCCCGGTACACCATGATCGATTCGGCCGCGGTGGGGATGCCCTTGAGACCGAGCCGGGTCGAGACCGGTCCTTCATTCATCACCCCGGTGCTCAGGGCTGCCTCTTCGCTGTGTGAGATCACGGTCAGGCCGAAGCCAGAGGCGTATTCCAGGGCCCGTCGCATCAACTGACTGTCGCGGACCGGCCGGCCGTCATCGGTCACGGCCACAATCCCGGCCGCCTGCATCTCGCCGAATTCGGCCAGCTGATGGCCCTCGCTGCCCTGGCTGATGGCCCCCACCGGATAGACCCGGACCGCTGCTTCAGCCGCACGGCCGAGGATCATGGCGGTCACCGTGGCGCAGTCGTTCACCGGTTTGGTGTTGGGCATGCAGGCCACGCCGGTGAAGCCGCCGCTGGCCGCCGCCCTCGCGCCTGAAAGGATGTCTTCCTTGTATTCCTCGCCCGGTTCGCGCAGGTGCACATGCATGTCGATCAGGCCCGGAACCACCCAACAGCCTTTGGCGTCGATCTCCGGCACATCCGCGGGAACAGGCTGGTCCGGACCGGCGATGCGGCCGTCGATCACCAGCAGGTCGGCGATTTGGTCGATATGGTTGGCCGGATCGATAATCCGGCCGTTGGTGATGCGCCAGGTCGTATTCATCGGCGGCAAGCCTCGGGAAAACGGGAAATGGTGAACAGCTGGTCGAGCGAAGCACGCATCAGGAATTTCCCATGACCAGGTAGAGCAGGGCCATGCGCACCGCCACTCCGTTGGTTACCTGATCGAGGATCACTGATTGCGGACCGTCGGCGACATCGGGATTGAGCTCCACGCCCCGGTTGACCGGGCCGGGGTGCATCACCAGGGCATCGGGCTTGGCCAGGGTCAGCACCGAGCGGGAAATACCGAACCGGCGGGAGTATTCGCGCAGCGAGGGCAGCAAGGGGTCATTCTGGCGTTCGCGCTGGATGCGCAGGGTCATGACCACGTCAGCACCGCGCACGGCTTCCTCAAGCGAGGTGCACACCTTGGCGCCCAACTGCTCGATACCCTTGGGGATCAGGGTGGCTGGGCCGTAGACATACACCTCGGAGCCCATGCGGGTAAAGCCGACGATGTCGGAGTGGGCCACCCGGCTGTGGGCGATGTCACCGATGATGGCGATCTTGAGCCCGCTCAGGGTTCCCCGCCGCTCCTTGACCGTCATCAGGTCGAGCAGGCCTTGCGAGGGATGTTCGTGGGCACCGTCACCGGCGTTGATCACCGCTGCCTGAACATGGCGGGTCAGCAAGAGTGGCGCGCCCGAGCAGGAGTGACGGATGATGATGATGTCCGGATGCATGGCCGAAATGTTGCGGCCGGTATCGGCCAGGGTTTCACCTTTGGTGGTGCTGCTGGTCGAGGCGCTGATATTGAAGGTGTCGGCGCTCATCCGCTTGGCCGCGACCTCAAAGGAGAGGCGGGTGCGGGTCGAGGGCTCAAAGAAAAGGTTGATGATGGTGTGGCCGCGCAAGGTCGGCACCTTTTTGATCGACCGGTCCGAGATCTCCTTGAACGAGTCAGCCGTGTTGAGAATATGGGTGATATCCTCGCGGGAGAGTTGTTCCATGCCCAGGATGTGGCGGTGCGCAAAGGTGGTGCCGGTTGCCATGCTGCCTCCGGTGATCAATGAACGGTGTCGCCAAGCCGGTTCCAGCGGATGGAACGAAGCCGGTCCAAAGAGAACAGGGACTGCTGCACATCCCAGGACCAGTAGATGATCCAGGCCTTGCCCCGGATGGCCTTGAGGTCGACAAAACCCCAGAAACGGCCATCAAAGGAGTTGTCCCGGTTGTCGCCCATGGTGAAGATCTTACCCGCCGGGACCGTCACCGGACCGAAATTGTCGCGCGGGTCGAGGCTGGCGGGATGAACCAGCGGATCCTTGAACACCCCGTGCCGGTCGTCGAAGGGTTTGCCGTTAATGAAGATTTTCTTGTCGCGGATCTCAACGATATCGCCCGCAACGGCGATTACCCGCTTGATATAATCCAATTCCGGGTTCTTGGGGAACTGGAAAACGACGATGTCGTTGGGCTTGGGATCACTGATTGCTATCAGGGTATCCCCGGTGAAGGGCATCTTGATCCCGTAGATGAACTTGCTGACCAGGAGGTGATCACCGATCTGGAGGGTCGGCAGCATCGAACCGGAGGGGATCTTGAAGGCCTGGATGATGAAGGTGCGGATGAAGAGTGCCAGGAGAACGGCAATAAGAATCGCCTCGATGTTCTCCCGGATGACGGATTTCTTGGTCTGCTGCGGGGAGTCTGTCACGAAAGTGCCTGTAAGTAGAGGGCAAGGTTAAAAAAATTTTGTCAAGGCTACCCGATGGGCCGGCAAAATTCAAGCAGGTTTTACCGCCATCGTCCGGCAAAAACCGGATGGGATTGAGCGGAATTCGGGTATAATGCCCGTATTTGAAAGAAGATGAACACCTTGACTTTGCCCCCATCATTCCGGAGCGACCATGCGAATCACGACAAAAAACGCTGTCCTCGTCCTTATCCTTACCCTTGCCGGTTGCGGCGGCACCGCGGATCAGCAGGCCCCGGGGAGCGCAAGCGGCGGCTCGGAGCCGTTCGAGCTGACCCTGCTGCATATCAATGATCACCATTCACATCTCGATGCGGAAAATATCACCCTGCAACTGGCCACCGGCGGGGGCAAACGCGAGCCGATCACGGTGGAGCGGGGCGGCTTTCCCCGGGTGGCCGCCGCCATCAAGGCAATGACCAAGGAGTCCGCCCATGTGCTCAAAATCCATAGTGGCGACGCCAGCACCGGCGATCTCTATTCCATTCTCAATGAGAGCAAGGCGGATGCCGATCTCATGAACACCGTCTGCTTCGACACCTTTACCCTGGGGAACCATGAATTCGACAACACCGATGCGGGGATCAAGAAATTCATGGGTTTTCTGCATGCGGGTGCCTGCAAGACGCCTCTGTTGAGCGCCAATGTCCGTTTCGGCCCCAGTTCACCTTTGCACGCGGCAGACCCCCCGGAAACGGTGCTGCCCTCGGTGGTGCTGGAACGGGGCGGGCAGAAAATCGGGGTGATCGGTCTGACCGTGGCCGGCAAGACCAAAAATTCTTCCCGCCCCAACACGGACACCACCTTTATCGACGAGGCCGCGGCGGTGCAGGCGGAGATTGATCGCCTGCAGTCCCGGGGCATCAACAAAATTATCCTCGCCACCCACATCGGCTACCAGGCGGACCAGGCCCTGGCGCGGAAGCTGCGCGGGGTTGACGTGGTGGTGGGGGGCGATTCCCATTCCCTGCTCGGACCTGCGGTTTTGAAAGACTACGGCATTTCGCCTGAAGGCCCTTACCCGACCCGGAGCAGCGACCTGGACGGCAAACCGGTGTGCATTGTCCAGGCCTGGCAGTACAGTTCCGTGGTGGGCGAGCTACGGGTCCGGTTCGATGCCAAAGGCGAGGTCAGCGGTTGTGCGGGCACCCCTTGGCTATTGATCGGCGATCAGTTCAGCCGGGCCGACAAGACCGCGCTCACCACAGAGGAAACCGCAGCCGTTCATACCGATGTCGCCGCCGGTCAGGTACTGCGGGTGACTGCGCCGGACCCGGAGGCTGAGGCCTTGCTTGCCCCCTACCGGGCGCAGAAAGAAACCATGGGGTCCCTCGTGGCCGCAACCGCCTCGGACAATCTGTGCCTGCGCCGGGTGCCGGGCAGCAAGCGCGACACCTCGCGTTCTTCCTTGGGCGATATCTGCAACCAAAACGAGCGGGTCAATAGACACGGCGGCGACATCCAGCAGATCGTGGCTGAGGCCTTTCTCCAGCAGGGCAAGGCCTTCTTCGGCGCCGATCTCTCCGTCCTGAACGGTGGCGGCGTCCGGGTCGATCTCCCCCAGGGTCCAGTCACCTTGAAAGACGTGTATACGGTCCTGCCGTTCAACAACACCCTGGTGCAGCTCAACGCCACCGGTGCGGAGGTCAAAGCGGCCCTGGAAGATGCGGTCGAGGGTGTGGTCGGGCCCATGCTTAACACCGGTTGCTACCCCTACACCGGCGGCCTGCGCTGGCGGCTGGATGTGACCAAGCCCAAGGGGGCGCGTCTTTCCCATCTTGAAATCAGGTCCAAGGACGGCTCTTATCGGCCCTTTGATCTCAACACAACCTACAAGGTGGCCACCATCTCCTTTCTCGCCGACGGCAATGATTCCTTCACCGCGCTGAAGCACATTACCGGCGAACGGCGCATCGATGTCGGCCTTGATTACGCCGAGGCTTTTTTGCAGTATATTGAAAAACTGCCGGGTCAGAACAAGGTGCTGGCTCCCCTGCCGGTCAAGGACTACAGTACCCAGCTGTTCGTTGACATCCCATGACGATTGCCTTCCTCCGCGCGACCGGGCCCTGGTTTGTGATCGCGGAAACCGGTCAATCCAAGCTCCGGGGGGCTCTGTGTACCGGCAGCCGTGTCAACCGTGCCGTTTCCTTTGTGTGCGCAGCGCTGTTTGTCCTGGCCGGGTCTGTCGCCGCCCAGGCCCATCAGGAGCGAGTGATCCTGGCCCTGACCGAGGGTGGATGCACAGTGCGGCTGGAGGCGGATGACCAGTCGCGGACCCTGCGCCTCCGCATTCTCCCCGAGGCCCCTGATTGCCGCTTTTCCAAGACCGCGATGCAGACCGTGCTCACCGCGGCCTTTGCGAGAATAGAGCCCCCGAAGCTGGGAGGCAGCTATTCGTCCCTCTTCCTCGGCCGGCTGATCGACTATCCCTGGCTGTCAGAACATCTGGCCCTGGCCGCCAGCAGCGATCCTCGCTGGAACAAGCGAACAGGCAGGCCTGTGTCCATGGAACTCCACGCCTATGTTAAGGCCATGCTGACGCGATCGGCGGTGAAGGCTCAGTTCGAGGAAACTTTTGGCAAGAGCGGCTATCGGGTGGCGGCGGTGACGGTGGAAAAGGTGCTGGTGGGCCGGCGGGGCGATGTGCCCATGCATGCCGGGGACACGTTTTCAGGGAAGGTACCGTTCGACGCCATGGTCTGGCTTATTCTCGAGACGTGGAAGCCCGGGGATCTGGACGGTGTGCGGCACGGCGTCCACCCTTTCAGGACAGATTGGCGTCAAAAAGATCCGCCCAGGCCAGGGCCTTGAAATAGGCTTTGATCATGGCTTCCGGGGCAATGCCGAGTACCTGGAGGTAGCTGGTGCACGCCTGGAATTCACCCTGTTCATAGGCGATCACCGCCTGAAGATAGGGCGCAAGCGGTCCTCTTCGCTCATTGAGCGCGCTTTTCAGCTCGTCGCTGAGCGGCAGTTTTTCGGTGAGTTCGGCCATGGAAATATCGAGCATTGCATCCAGCAGGGAAAACAGGCCGAGCAGAAACAGCTGGGAATCGTCGGCCGGTATGTTGCGGGTGGCTCCCAGGAGTTGGCATAGTTGCGCTCTGACCATGGACAGCCGCATCAGTTCCGAGGGTTTGCCCGTGGAGATTTCCGACGCGGCGACCAGCGAGACAAACTGCCGGGCACCGAATTCCCCCAGGTAGGTCAGGGCATACCGAACCGAGGTAACCTTGCGAACCAGGGAATAGTACACCGAGTTGATGTATCGCAGGAGTTTGTACGAAAGCGAGACATCGGGCGCGATCAACCGTTCGATTTTTTTTAAATCAACCTCCGGACGGCAGACTTCAGCCAGCAGGTTGAGAAGAATAATTTTAGAGGAATCGATCGTTTTATTCTTGAGCACCTCCGGTTTGTTGAAGAAATAGCCCTGAAAATATTCGAACCCGAGCCGAAGCGCCAGTTGGAACTCCTCGTGATTTTCCACCTTTTCAGCAAGCCAGCGGACCCCCGAATATTGCTGCATCCTGGTCATATTTTCCGGCAATTTTTCCTGGTCAATCGCCTGAAAATCAACCTTGACGATATCAACCCAGGGGATCAGCTGTTCAGTCTGTCCGTTGAAATTAAAATCGTCCAGGGCCAGCACATACCCCCGTTCCTTGAGCTCCCGGCAGGCGGTAAAGACTTCGGGGGAAGGCAGGATGGATTCCAGGATCTCGATAATGCAGCGTGACTGCGGCAGTTGGGTGGGGGTTCTTTTGAGGAGGTGGTCCTCGGTGAAGTTGATCAGCGCCTTGCGGCTGCCGGTAATGGTGTCCAGGCCGATGTTGAACAGCACATGGGCCAGAACGGTATGGGTAGCCTCTTCGCTGTCCATGTCCGCTGGAAAGACATTCTCCATGCTCGCCCGGTAGAGCACCTCATAGGCAAAAAGGCGTTTCTGCCGGTCGAAAATAGGTTGTCTGGCGATGTAAATATCCATTTATCTGTTTTTTTCTCGTGCTGGAAAAAACGTCAAACAGGGAGAGGCACTCAAAAGCAGTTCTTCCGGATACGAACTCTAATGCCTTCAAGGATATCGTAACGTTAACAAAGGGGGAAGGTTTTTTGCCTTTGCTGGAGGAATTTGTCTTTCGTCCTCCTTAAGGATTGATGGGGCTGGTTTGGAGCTCTACACTTTCTTGATCAGGTCGTGGTGACTCCTGACGGTACGCTATCACAAGGTCTTTCCCGGTTTTTTCGCTCCCCAGGCTAATATCGCCGGAGCACTTCGAGAATACCGAGAAGCAGTTGGAGTGGAGTTGGGGGGCAGCCGCGAATGACTGCATCCACGGGAATCACGTTGGCCACCGCACCGCAGCTGGCATAGGAAACACCAAATTCTCCCCCATCCGCGGCACAATCACCCATGGCGATAACGATTTTGGGGTCAGGCATGGCATCATGGGTGCGTTGAAGGGCAGCTTGCATATGCCGCGAGACCGGACCCGTGACCAGCAGCAGATCTGCGTGACGCGGAGAGGCGACAAAATGGATGCCAAACCGTTCGATGTCGTAAAAACTGTTGTTGACCGCATGCATTTCCAGCTCGCAGCCGTTGCAGGAGCCCGCATCCACCATGCGGATCGCCAGGCTTTTGCCAAAGATGCGGGCAATCTCTTGTTGACACGCTGTGCCGAGTTGCACCGTAGTTGTGTCGCGGACAGGGAGTTTTTCCGTCAAACAGCCAGTTTTAAAGCTTTTACCAAGAACGCTGAACATTGCCATGCACCTGAAAATTAAACGTGTTGAAGAGACGAAAGGGAAGAGCCGCAGCCGGTACGCTGCACCCTTGGCCGTATTTTCATTGAGGGGGTTGTAGAGGATGCGGCCAAAAGATTTCCATATTCCCCATAGGTGTTTCTACAGATCATGTCCGGAATAGGAGCCGTTGACTGATTTGTTGCAGAGGGGAAAATCAGGCACAATTTCACCCAGAATCAGGACCTCCAGCGCCGGCCAATTGAGCCAGCTGGGATCGCGGGGAAAATATCTGGAAACAATGCCGCCTGCTTCCAGGCGAACATAGGCAATGATCTCCCCCCGCCAGCCTTCAACACACCCCACTCCGCAGCAGGTTGCCGGTATCGGCGGCAGAGCACTGCAGATGTCCCCTGTCGGCAGATTGGCTAAAAAGGTATCCAGCAGGTCAAGGGAAACAAGGATTTCGCCGCCGCGAACATGCACCCGGTTGGAGGAGGCTCCTCCGGACGAGAAGGGGACGGCGACCGTCACTTGTTCATAGGGGGCATAAGGCGCATCCCGGCGCAGGTCCCAGCACTCGCCGCTGGCTCGGGCGACAAAGCCAAGGGCGCCGAGAGTTCGAGCCTTGTCGAGGGATAAAATGCCGGTCGTGCGCAAACGATCTTGTAAGGAAGGGTATTCGTAGAGCAAGGGGAGCAAGTCATCTAATTCATGGCGTAACTGCTCATTGGCCTGCTGCAGGAGGCTGATCTGTTCGGGTTCGAGGTCACGTGTCACCCCGCCAGGTATTACGACGTCCATTAACAGACGATGACCAAAGACTGCGGCATTGTGCCTTTGCCAGAGTTCGCGGAGACGGCTGAAATGGACGTGGGCAAAGGCAAAGCCGACATCGTTGCAGCAGGCTCCCATGTCTCCGAGATGATTGGCTACCCGCTCCCTTTCCGCCAAAATGGCCCGAATCACCACAGCCCGCCGGGGTACGGGAAGGCCGATGGCGTGTTCACCGGCTTGGCAGGCCGCCCAGGCATGGGCGACGGTGCTGTCTCCCGAGACTCGGGCGGCAAGGCGGACAAGACCAGCGAAATCCCGGCCTTCGGCGCATTTTTCGATGCCTTTATGAACATAGCCGAGATGCTCTTCAAGGCTGAGAATCGCCTCACCCATTGCTTGAAAACGAAAATGGCCAGGTTCAATGATTCCGGCATGAACCGGACCAACCGGGATTTCGTAGACACCTTCGCCTTCGGCTGGAATGAACGGGTAGACGCAATCAGGTGGCGTCTGCTCCGGCGCGGTTCCTGCCAATGGGAAATCCTTCCGCAAGGGATACTGGTCGGCATCCCAGGCCTGATGACGCATCCAGCGGCGTGGATCAGGATGGTCGGTAAAACGCATGCCGAACATCTCCTGCAGATAGCGTTCCGGCCGGTTGGCGGCGGGAAAAGAAGGGGTCTGCGAAGGAAGCTCTCCCCGGGTGTCGGGGATGGTGGTTTGCAGCAGAAGATGGCCATCCTGACCCGCCAGCAGGGCGAAGATGTTGATCTCCGGAGGCCGGTGTTCTCCCCAGCCGGCACACCAGCGCACATGGTGAGCCGCAGCAATAGCGGCGGCTTGTCCCCAGAAACGGGCCTCGATCGCCAGCGCCCGGACCGGGCCTTTCATCTCGGGCAGCTCTCGTACGGGAATCCCGGCTTGCGCAAGCAGCAACGGCAGAGAATCAACCGGAGGGGCTGCGAGTTGTCCCTGGTGGATCGTGGAATTCATAGGACCCCCTTGCCGATGATCATGATGGTTGCCTGATTGAGCCAGTCGGCCAAGACCGTGGGAATCGATATGCCGAGCCAGATGACCAGGGCCAGGTGGAGGAGAACCGGCCACATGTTGGCGGTGACCGGTTGCTGGCCAGGCGGAGGCTCGCCGAACACCATGGGCTGCAGATTGCGAAACAATCCGGCAAAAGCGATGGCCAAGCCAATGAGCAGGGGCGGAACCAGCCAGGGATAGCTTTTAATGGTGGCGGTAAACAGCAAAAATTCACTGGTGAAGACCCCAAAGGGAGGGAAGCCGGCAATGGCACAGGTGCCAATCAGAAAACCCCAGCCGACAAAGGGCTGGGTGCGAATCAGGCCACGGATCTGACCGATTGCCTGGGTACCGGCAATATGAGCAGCATGGCCAACGGTGATAAAAATCGCTGATTTGGTCAGCGAATGCACAATCATATGCAGGAGCGCGCCAAAGGTGGCCAGGGGCCCGCCGATACCAAAGGCAAAGGTCATCAACCCCATATGTTCAATGGAGGAATAGCTGAACATCCGCTTGACGTCGGTCTGGCGATGGAGCAAGAGCCCGGCCACGGAAAAGGAGAGCATGCCAAAACCCATCATCAGATTTCCGGCCAGATGATTGCCGAGCGCCGGATCGACCAGCATTTTAAAGCGGACAATGGCATAGAGGGCAATGTTGAGCAGTAAGCCCGAGAGAATGGCTGACATCGGGGTCGGGCCTTCCGAGTGGGCATCGGGCAGCCAGTTGTGCAAGGGAACCAGGCCGACTTTGGTTCCATAGCCGACCAGAAGAAAAACAAAAGCCAGGGCCATTACGCCCGAATCCATCTGGCTGGCATGTTCCTGCAGCACTGTCCAGAGCAAGCCCTCGTTTTTTCCGGGGATTGTCTTTGCCGCGGCAAAATAGACCAGGATGGTGCCAAACAGGGCCTGGGAAATGCCGACACCGCAAATAATGAAATACTTCCATCCGGCTTCAATGGATTCGCGGGTCCGATAGAGGCTGACCAGGAGGACTGTTGCCAGGGTTGCCCCTTCAATCGAGACCCAGAGCACCCCGAGATTGTTGGTCGACAGGGCGATGAGCATGGTGAAGAGAAAGCCTTGATACATGGAATAATAGAGCCGCATCCGGCCGTCATCCACCCGCCCGATCTTCAACTCATGGGCCATGTAGGGTCCTGAGAAAACGGCGGTTGTCATGCCGACAAAGGCATTGAGCACAATGAGATAAACGTTGAACGCGTCAATGTAGAAGAGCTTGCCGGCGGACAGGATCGGGCCATGCTCGAATATGGTAATGGCCAAAAACAAGGCTGCGGCGAAAGTGATGATGCTGATCACCAGGTTCACCCCTCCGGCACACCGCCAATGGCCGATGCATCCCAGCAAAAGAATCCCCACAAGAGGAAAAAGTAAGGTCAGGCCCAGAGCGATCATTTTTCGACCTCTGTCAGACGGTTGAGGCGATCGGTATCAAGACTGCCTATTTCTGTACGAATGTGGAAGAAGAAGACACCAAAGAGGATAGCGGCAACCAAGACGTCAAAGGCTATCCCCAGTTCCACGACCATCGGCATGCCGTTGGTGGAGACCAGGGCCGCAAAGAACAGGCCGTTTTCCATGGACATGAAGCCAACGACCTGGGTGACTGCCTTGCGCCGGGAGATGACGATCAGCATGCCGATCAAGACGACCGCCAGGGAAATGGCGATCGTGTTCCGGGTTGCCAGCAGGGACAACGCCCGAATCGGCAAGGCAACGTAGTAGCTGAAGAGCACCAGGCCGGTACCGAACAGCATAATCAAAAAAGGATTGCCCAGGACCTCGACCTCCCGGCGGACATCGAGATCAATGACCAGGCGGCGCAAGCGGATGGGGATAAAGAAAACCTTGAGGAATAAAGTCAAGGCGGCAGAGATGAGGAGATGATATTCCCCGGAAATGACCGCCATGAGCACGGTGGTACAAAAGAGCAGCAAGCCTTGCATGGCAAAGGTGTTGATCAGACTGTCAAGCCGCACTTGCGCCAGCATGATGAACGAGGTCAGCAGGATCAAGGCAGCCAGGGTCAGGACCAGTTGTTCCGGGAAGGACAAGGTGGTGATCAGCATTTCAGCGCACCTCGAGAACAATGTGGCTCATCATGCCGAGCAAAGAAAGGATAAACGCCAATCCCAGAAAATGGGGCGCCCGAAAGAGCCGCATCTTGGCCTGTACAGTTTCTGCAATCGCCAAACAATATCCCAGCACCAGCAGCTTGCAGATGATGCTGTACACGCCGAATGCGATTGCTCCTGGCTCAAGGGTCATGGCCACTCCCCAGGGCACGATAAAATTAGCAATCAAGACCGCATAGAGGGTGAGCTTGAGCATGGCGGCCCATTCCATCAAGGCCAGATGGCGGCCGCTGTATTCAAGGATCATGGCTTCATGGATCATGGTGAGTTCAAGATGGGTGGCGGGATTGTCGATGGGTATGCGGCCCGTTTCAGCGAGCGCCACCAGGATGAAGCCCATCGCGGAAAAGATGAGCGAGGGGTACAGGACAAATTGCGATTGGGCGAGATGCGAGATGACGGTTGACAGGTTGGTGCTGGAGGCGTTCATGGCCAGGGTGAAAAAGGCCATCAGCAGCGCCGGTTCCGCAAGAGAGGAAATCGTTACTTCTCGAGACGAGCCCATGCCGCCGAACGCTGTGCCCACATCCATGCCCGCCAAGGAGAGAAAAAAGCGGGTCAGGGCGAGAAAGCCGACCAGCACGATGACATCCGCCAGGGCTGCCGTCGGGATTTGGACGGAAAAGACCGGCACAATCGAGGCCGCCACAACCGTGACGCTGAAAACGATGTAGGGGGCCACCCGGAAAATAGGCGACGCCGACTCCGCCAGGACCACTTGCTTCCTGGAGAGCCGCAGCAGATCTCGATAGGGCTGCCAAGGAGGGGGGCCCTGCCGATTCTGCAGTTTACATTTGAGCCATTTGACCCAGCCCGCCATAAAGGGAGCAAACAACACCACGCAGAAGGTTTGCAGAAGAGCAAATATCCAGCCTGTCATACGATCACCCACAGCAGGAACAGTAAGGTAAAAAAGGAATAGGAAAGATAGACCCGAAGATTGCCTCCTTGGAGAAGAGAGGCCCGCTTCGCCAGGTGGAGGATCAGTTTGCCGATGGGGATATAGATGACCAGCCAGACCCAGTCATGGATCTTGAGAAAATATCGTGGTCCCTTGCCGTGATGCCCTGGTTCAATCTTTTCATCAATGAACCAGACATACGAAAATATTCGCCGGATCGGCATGGCAAAGGCCGAGGCTGTGTATTGCATCCGAGGGGTCAGGGGACCGAAGCCGCAATCCCAGGCCGGGCCAATGCGTATTCGATTGTCACGCCGCAGGGGATGGAGGAAAAAGTAGACGATCAGCCAACTCGCCAAGAGTCCAACAAGGATTGCGAGCGCGCCGTACGAGGCGGTCTGTTTGCCGATTGGCGCCAGCCATAACCAGCCATCGCCAGCAGCCTTGGCCAGGCCGGTACCGATCAGATTTTCCGCGATGACATTAATGGCACTGACCGTCCAGGTGGGCAAGATACCAAAAATCAGACAGCAGAGGGCAAGGACGACTTGCGCAAACTGCATGCCAAAAGACGTTTCCTGGGCCTCTGCCGCTTGAGAACTCCGGGGAAGTCCCAGGAAAACCACACCATAGACCTTGACAAAACAGGCTGTTGCCAGGGCGCCGGTCAGGGCCAGCATAGCTGAAGCGACCGGCAGCATCGCGCCAAGAATACCGCTCCGCAGGATCGGCCCCTGCAGGGCTGCCTGATAGGTCAACCATTCCGAGACAAACCCATTAAAAGGCGGGAGCGCGGAGATGCTGATGCAGCCGACCAGAAAGCAGACAGCCGTTACCGGCATTTTCTTGATCAACCCTCCCATCTTTTCCATATCATGCTGATGGCTCTGCTGCAGGACCGCACCGGCGCCAAAAAAGAGTAAACTCTTGAACAGGGCATGGTTTAAACAATGATAGAGGGCGGCAATCAAGGCGAGTGCGGCAACCTCCATGTGATCGGTTGCATGGAAGATCATCGAGATGCCAAGGCCGATGTAAATAATTCCGATATTTTCCACGCTGTGGTAGGCCAGCAGACGTTTGAGGTCGTGCTGCATGAGAGCGTACAACACGCCAAAAACGGCTGAAACGGCTCCAACCAGCAACACCAGGACGCCCCATTGCCAGTGCATAACGCCTAACAGATCATAGACAAAACGTATGAATCCATAGATCGCCACTTTCAGCATCACGCCGGACATGAGGGCGGAGATATGTGATGGGGCCACCGGGTGAGCTTGCGGCAGCCATACGTGCAGGGGAACGATGCCGGCTTTCATGCCAAAGCCGATAAAGGCCAGCAAGAACGCGATGGTCGCCCAAGCCGGGCTCAATTGAGCCGTCGCCATCGAGGCGAAGCTGAAACTGTCGGAAAATCCGGCAAGAACACCATAGGCCAGCAAGATAAAGGCGCCGCCCACGACCGCCATCAGCAGATAAAGAAAAGCAGCGCTGCGATTTTCAGCTTTATCATGCTGGTAGGCGACGAGAAAATAACTGGCAACCGACATGATTTCCCAGGCGATCATGAAAGAAAATGCATCCGCGGCCAGCAGCACCAGCAGCATCCCGCCCACAAAAAGGCCGGTGAACAATGTCAAGGTGCCAATGGGGTGGGTGCCGCCAATATGTTCCCGGATGTAGCTGGGGCCATAGCAGGCCGCTGTGCATGTAACAAAGCCGACGATAAAGAAGAAAAAGCCGGAGAGCGGGTCGATGCGTAAAAAGATGTGCAGCCACGGGAGACTGATCGGAAGGATGATCTGCTCAGCATGGTTGGTGAGCAGTGCTGTTGCTCCTGCCCAAGCAGAGGCAAGGCCGGAAAGGCCAAGCAGAAGAAAGGATATTCTGACAAGGAAATGCGGCTGGCGATGAAACAACAAAGGGACTGTTGCAGAAAGGAAAGATAAAACAATCGCCGATTGAGCAATAGTTAAGGACATATTTGCATCCATTATGCTGGGCCTTTGAATGATGCTGTACGCAGTGCTTTCTGGGAATCGCCGAACAAATGGAAAAGCGGTTCAAGCTTGCCTTCTGGTTTTTGTTTGGTCGAGGTCGATAGTTTGGCGAGGGTGTTCATGGTCAACCGGGAGCACTTGCAAAATGGAAAACCATGCTGCAAAAAGTACATATTTTTAGGAGATTAAACAAAATGACCTCTCTTCAGCGAGGGAGCGACCGGACCGGCAAGGTGTTTTTGTAGCTGGATGAACAGGCGGGTTAAGCAGAAAAATAGGCTGGCAGATTCAGGGTAACCGGGCCGGAGATCCCCCGGACTCGTCCTGTGGGGGAATGATGTTCCCGGCCCAGGAAAACGAAGCTAGGCATCGTTGCGAAACGGTGGGACTGAGGGGGCAGGTCGGGGGATGACCGCATCACCTGAGCCCACCGATTCGCAAAGATGCTCATTTTTCAAAGGAAAAACCATACCATGGACTCTGGCTGTCCTCGGGGCCGGCAGGATCGACGATTTGGCAATCCTTCAGTTTTTCCCGCATGCTCTCTAGCCAGGTTAAGGCCTCGCCCTTGGTGGGGAACGGTCCGAGCGCAGCAAGGGGGGCGGCGTGCAGCCCCATGTTCTCGTACAGTTTATCCACCTTCTCTTGTTGCTGGTGGATGCCGATCATAATGGTCATGGGATACCTTTCTGCAATTGGTTTTTAGCGGAAGATGGTTGAACAACCAGACCATTCTTGCATTAGATATGCCACCTCTTCGATTTTTTCCTGGGCGAACGGTCCTGCGGACCAGGGGATGAACGTCTCCCCTGGCCTCCAATGGCAGGCAACAAGGGTGATGGAAGGGAGGCAATGAAGAATAATTGCGGAAAGGTGCCCTGTTACGATGGTAATTGTCTCGTGGGCACAAGGAGAAAACAGGCATGGCAGGGGATGGTACAAACCCGTAGGGGGACGTTTTTGCAGTGAACCTTCACTGAACCGCAGGGTCACAATAACTGAACAGCTGGGGCAGAGTACCCCGTTGGGGCAATATGCCCCGAATGAAAGGCTTATGCGCCGAAGGTGCCGGGAAACAATGTCGGCAAAGGGGGCTCGGGTTCATTCTGGTTGTGCAGCTTGCGATACAAGGTTTTGCGATCAACCTGGAGGATCTGGGCGGCCAGGGTGCGGTTGCCCCCGACCATGGCAAGGACATGATGCATGTAGCGGTGCATCATGTCGGACATGGGGACCAACTCTTCCGGAGCGGGCATGCCAAGTATCTTTGCCGTATGATCGACGCGGAAGGAGAGTACTTTTTCAGGAAGATCGTCGGGAATGATTTTACGATGATTGGTCAAGGTGACCGCATGTTCCATGGCATTACGCAACTCCCTGACATTGCCGGGCCAGCGGTAGGCCAGCAGTTTTTGGGCCGTGGCATTGGTCATTCCGGTGATACTCTTGCCCTGCCGGGAGGCATACACTTCAATGTATTTTTCGGCTAACAGCAGGATGTCCGTGCCCCGGGTCCGCAGGGGCGGCACCTTCACGGTAATGACATTGAGCCTGTAGAGCAGATCTTCGCGAAAGCTCCCCTCGGCCACGGCTGTCTCAAGATCCCGGTTGGTGATGGCGATCACCCGGACATTGAAAGGTTTTTCGATACTGCTCCCCAGTGGCCGGACCGAGTGATCTTCGAGCACTCGCAAGAGTTTGGGTTGCAGCGAGAGCGGCAGTTCGCCGATTTCGTCGAGCAAAAGGGTGCCGCCATCCGCCGCAAGGAACAACCCCTTGTAATCGGCGTGGGCACTGGTAAAGGCCCCCTTGACATGCCCGAACAATTCGCTCTCCAGCAGGGTCTCCGGCATCGCCGAGCAATTGATCGCAACCAGGGGCTGCTTGGTGCGGCGGCTGTATTTGTGAATGGCCCTGGCGGCAAGTTCCTTGCCCGAACCACTTTCGCCGGTGAGCAGGACAGATGCCTCGGAATCAGCGATTCGCATAAGCTTGGTGAACATGGCCTGCATGACCTGACTCTCGCCGATGAGTTCGTCGAAAGAGCGCGTCTGCTCAAGGGCTTGGCTTAATTTTTTGACACTTTCTTGCAGCCGCCGGTGATTGACCGCCCGGTTCAGCACCAGTTCAAGGAGATGAATCTCAAAAGGCTTGGTGATGAAATCGTAGGCGCCTGCCCGAATTGCGGCAATTGCTGCTTCCAGGCTGCCAAAAGCCGTCATGATGACCACCGGTATTTCCGGCCAGTGGGTCGAGATTTTCCGGCACAGCTCGATGCCGTTGAGATCAGGCAGATTGATGGCGGTCAGGATGACGTCGACAGTCTCGCTCGTGGCCGCCGCGAGACCTTGATGGCCGTAGGAATGGACGGAAACAGTGAATCCGAGCCTCGACAGCCGCATTTGCAGCATCTGCGCTAATTCGTGGTCATCCTCGATTATAAGAATTCTTCCGTCCATTTCGTGGGGTTCCGCTGAATGCGGGATTGCAGGTATTCCGGTTGCGCCTCCCGCTGCCGTCTGCTTCCCCGTTCTTTGCGGCCAGCCAGGCAAAAAGGGAGCAAAGGATTGGATGAATGGCAGCGGCGAGTCGTCGATGTGTCCATCAACGGCTCGCCGGCAGCAAGGCGCTTTCGTGGTTCGAGGTCAGAAGACCGCGCGGAGGCGGGTTTGTCTGCTCAGGCCCGCTCGAGGTTGACCGTCCGCCGCCCGATCCGGTAGGCGCCGTTTTTTGAGAGCAAGCGGCCGACCAGCTGTTCCGGCGCATCGACGAAAGTGTGGTTTGATTCCAGCCGGATTTTGCCCAGTTGGCTGCCGGTGATCCCGGAATAATGGGATAAGGCCGCCACCACATGATTGACGCTGATGCCGTCGGCTCGGCCGGCGTCAAGCTTCAACGGCACCATGTCCTTGTCCCGGTCCGGACCTCGCCGGCTTCCATGCCCCGGCCCTGCCTGTCCGCTCCGGCGGGGAAAGCGCTCATTCTTCCGCTCTCGGGGGTTGAATTGTTCTTCCTTGATCGGCGTGATGGGGTCGATGGGGCGTTTTTTCTCGTCACCCCGCGCCAGTTTCAAGGCGGCGGCGGCAATGTCTTCCGGGGTGTGCCCGGTCAGCATCAGCATGTCGACGACTTCCCGTTCCCGGCGGCAGCGGCCGCGCTTGATCCAGACTTCCAACTGTTCCATCAACAGGGCCTGACGGTGATTCTCGATCTGCTGGATGGTCGGCAATTCAGCCTGTTTCAACTTAAAGCGGGTGTACTCCTCAACCCGGCGGAGCTGCCAGCGATCCTTGGGGGTCAGCAGGGAAATGGCGATGCCTTCCCGCCCGGCGCGACCGGTTCGGCCGACCCGATGCACGTAAACCTCGGGATCGTCGGGCAGGTCGAAATTGAACACGTGGGAGATGTCGTCGATGTCGAGGCCGCGGGCGGCGACATCGGTGGCCACCAGGACCTTGACCTGGCCGTTGCGGTAGCGGGTCAGCACCTGGATGCGGGCATCCTGACTGAGGTCGCCGTTGAGCGGCTCGGCGGCAAAACCGCGCGAGGTCAGCTGGTTGGCCAGTTCGCCGGTGCCGAGCCGGGTCCGGACAAAAATCAGGGCGCTGTCGATGGTCTCCATCTCGAACAACCGGGTCAGGGCCGCGATCTTGTCCTGCTGGTTGACCAGGTAGTAACGCTGCTCGATGGTGGCGCCGGTCAGTTGTTTGGGAGTGATGGAAACGGTTTCGGGATTGCGCAGGTAGCGGGCGGACAGCCCCTGGACCCGTTTGGAGATGGTGGCGGAAAAGAGCATGGTCTGGCGCTCAGTGGGAATGCGGTCGAGGATCAGCTCGATATCCTCGATGAATCCCATGCTCAGCATTTCGTCGGCCTCATCCAGCACTACGGTCTGGACCGTGCCCAGATCGAGAGAGCCCTGCTTGACCAGGTCGAGCAGGCGGCCGGGGGTGCCGACGATCACCTCGACGCCCTGGCGCAGGCTGCGGAGCTGCTGCTGATAGGACTGGCCGCCGTAAACAGCGAGCACGGTGATACCGCGCTGCTGACCGTACCGGCCAATGGCCGCGGCAACCTGGATGGCCAGTTCGCGGGTGGGGGCGAGCACCAGTGCCTGGACGCCCTTCTGCCGGGGAGTGATCCGCTGCAGCAGGGGCAGGCCAAAGGCGGCGGTCTTGCCGGTGCCGGTCTGGGCCTGGCCGATCAAATCCCGGCCGCTGAGCAGCAGGGGAATGGCGGCCAATTGAATGGGGGTGGGTTCGGTGAATCCGAGTTCGGTCGCGGTCTGCAAGAGATCGGGGTGCAGGCCGAATTGGGCGAAGGTCTCCGTTGTCATCAGGCTACTCCTTGAGAGTGGCAATGTCTTGATAATCCTGGGGTGGGTCCTGCCTTGCGGCAACTGTCCCTGTTGTCCGTTAACAGATGACCCCGTCCAGAATGTAAGAGCCTGACTGTCAAACCTGACCATTGCCTGTCCTTGGCTTATGGAAGCCCGAGGAAGAGGTGTGGTCGACTACAACAAAAAACGCCTGACCGGAATTGGTCAGGCAACCGTCTGGAATGTTCAAAACTTTAATAGGTAGCGCGTTAGTACGCGCAGGGGCAACTTATACAGCATTTCAACGATAAACGCAAGACATCCTCGAAAATTGCCACGACTGAGGCGGATTATCTCTCCCGGCAGGCTTTGGTCAGCATCGGCAGGGTTTGGACGACATCGCCCTGGAAAAAGAAATCACCGGGCCTGGCCTTGCCTTCGAGGGCTGGTTCCCGGTTGAACTCAAAGATGCGGCCGCCGTTCTGCCGGACCATGGAGGGCAGGGCCGCAGCCGGAAAAACCTGGGCCGAGGTGCCAATGACCAGCAACAGGTCGCAACCGGCGATGAATTCGTGGATCGCCTCGATATCGCGCACCGCTTCCCCGAAGAGAACCACATTCGGTTTGAGGGGAAAGCCGCAGCGGGCGCAACGGGGAACGCCTGCGGTTTGCAGGAGATCGGGAGTGAGAGGCTGCAGGTCGCCGCATTGCAAGCAGTGCAGGTGTTGATGATCGCCATGGATCTCAAAGACGCGACTGCTGCCGGCCTGCTGGTGCAGGTTGTCGATATTCTGGGTGACGATGCCGTGCAACAGGCCCTGCTGTTCGAGGGTGGCCAGGGCGCGGTGAGCGGCGTTGGGCTGTTTGCCGATTAAAACCTTGCCAAGCGCCCGGAAGAGTTCCCAGGCCTTGGCCGGAGCGTGATAAAAAACCTCGATAGTGGCGTACTCTTCCGGGGAAAAGATGGTCCACAGACCACCCGGACTGCGAAAATCGGGAATGCCGCTCCCCACCGAGATGCCCGCCCCGGTCAGGGCCGCCGGCTGTTTTGCCGACCGCATCAGATGGGCGGCTTCAGCGAGGGCCTGTTCGTCTTTGCCTTGAGTGATCACCTGCATAATCATTCCGCACTCGGAGAAGCCTTCCTCCGTACCTGAAGATGCGGTACGGTTTAGTGAAGAATCGTGGTGCGTGTGTGAGGGGGATGCTGGGGATGGGCTTCGATAAAGGCCCCGCCGATGCGGCTGCCCTGATCGTAATGACGGACAGTAATGACCCGTTCAATCTCATACGATGCATCGAGATCCGGGCGGTAGCAGACAATCAGCTGGTCATCCTGTTTGATGGGCACCTCATCGGCTATCGCGAGGAGCAGGCCGCCATTTGATTGATCGGCGATGACGCACTGCCGGGCTCGAGCCTTTGGGGTGGAGAGGGCGCGAAAATTGCCGGTGATGTTCGTTTTTTGCCGGTAATCCAGGCGAAATTCAAGATCGATTTCAAAGGTTTCTGCACAGGCGCAGCGTACACGCATCGAATGTTTTTTTCCCTTAAGACGGGCAACAGGAAAGGTTTCCACTCTGCCGCAGGTCCGGCATCTGATGGTGACCGCCTCTTTCCGGCTGACGAAGTATTTTTGTCTTTTTGTGCTCTCCGAGGACTGGCCGCCTGTTTGTCGCTGTATTGGGAGTGTCATTGTTACGCCCTCAAGAAAATGGTGATGCCGTCCGTCTTTGTTCGAGGAAATAAACAGTTCGCAATTCTACATTAAGTCGCTTCACTCGTTTTTGTCGAGGTAATTTTTCGAGAAAGAATGCCTTTTAACCGGCTGGAATCGTCCTCGAAACGAGCAAATGCGGTGGTGGTAGCGGCTTTTATTGCGTCTTGTCCAGAAAAACTTCCCGGTACACCCTGCGATATTTTTCAATCGCGTTGGGGTCGAGCCAGCGCTCATAAGCGGCACGGTACCCTTCGGTGAGCCGTTGCTCGCGGAGGATGGCATTGATCTTGTCGATGACCGCCTTGCCCCAGGCGTTTTTTGAACAGCCGACAGAACTCAGCCACCCTTCATATCCGTTCAAATTTTCCTCAATGGTCAGGGTCATCACCTGTTCTCTGATGCCCAACTGCTCTGCCTGATAGAGCGCTTCGTCGGGCAGGCCGATAATCCCGTCAAGCCGTCCTTTCATCAGCATTTTGAACAGATTGAGCGACAGCTCCTGGCCGGTTGTCTCAAGAATATTGTCCTCACCCTTGTGGCGTTTAAGGATGGCATCGGTGCTGGTGCCATAGGAGCGATCCTTGCTGAGTCCGATCGACATGGTTTTGTCGTTCAAAAGGTTGTCCAGCCGGATGCTCGATCGGTTGCCGAACCGTGAATGGGCCTCTTTTTTGATGATGATCACTGCCGGCAGGGTGAAGAAACTGGGCATGGAAAAGTACATGAACTCTTCTCGTTCCGGAGTCCGGAACAGCCCGACGCTGCACACCCTCTCTCCCTGCTTGAATTTATGGAAATGGCGGGTGATGTTGGTGACCACCTTCTCATGGGTATATTCGGTCAGCTTTTCCTGAATGATATGCGTTATGAGGTCACCGTAGCCTTGCTCTTTGAGGGGCCCATCCTGAATAAAATAGGGCGGCATGACAGTTTCCATCCAGGTGATCGAATCTTTGGCCCATGTCGGGACGGGAACAAGCAAAACCATCAGGACGAGAGCTGCGGCGCGGATCGGAACGGTGCGAAACGGCATCAAATTTCTCCGAAAAGAGAGCGGCCAGGAGCTGGCGGATTGATTACAAGGTGTTCTTTACCGTTTTGGGACGGCTGGGGCTGCAACGGGATGCAGGCTAGCGTCCTGGACGGCGGTCAGTTCCCGGTCCACCGCGCCGTGGTTGAAAAAGAGCCGGGCCAGCAGCCAGATGTAGGCCAGGACAGCCAGTACGGCAAAAACAGGTTGGAAATACCCGAGCGGGCAGAGCAGGAGCACGGTCAGCCAGTGCAGCAGGATCACCTGGCTCGAATGGAGCTGGAGGGGAAAGTCGCCGTGGCGGCTGATCACCGCCAGTCCGCTGAGGTTCCAGCCGTAGAGGGCGGTGAAGGCATGATGGCGGAGCAGGGGATGGCTGATTTCCGGTGTGTAGAAGCTGGAAAACGTGAGCAGGATATAGGAGATGCCGGTGAGCGAGGTGATCAGCAGAAAGAGGATGCCGGAGGTGAGAAAGGCCTTCTGCTGCAGCTGGATGCCTTCGTGCCAGTAGAGATAGAGGATGAAGGCCACGGTCATGAACAGCAGGCTGGCGATGGCGACCTGGGAGGCAAAGAGACCGGCCAGGATAAACCCGAAGAAGACAATCACCCCCAGGTTGATGATCCAGAACGCCGCCTCCTTGAGCAATCCGGTCAGGCGGATCGACTCCTGTTTCATCAGGGTGAAGATGACCGACATGGAGATCAGTGAGATGGGGAAGGAAAAACCGAGGAAAAAGGTGTCGAGCTTCAGTTTGTCGATGGTGAACCACTGGAGATAGACTGAATTGAGGATCACCGGGCTGGAAAAGGCCAGAGCCAGCGAGAGGCAGAGCAGGGCCGCCTGATGAAATTTGCGGGCAACCGGTTCCCGGAAGGCAAACAGGGCCCGGGGAAAACGGCTGCCGAAGTGGTCAATGCGGACAGCCTCCACCAGATAGGCAAGGGCCAGGGGGATCAGCATCGCCGGCACGTACCATTGGAGGAACGCACAGAGGGCAAAGGCAATGGCCAGGGTCAGGAACAGCATGCCCCGGCGCGACAGGGTATTGCCGCCCTCGGTATAATACACCAAGAGTGTGCCGCCGCTGCACAGATTGAAGAGAAAGATGTGCAGCCGTTCAAAGTTCAGCGTTGCCGGCGGGACAAGATGATGGAGAAAACCGCAGGCCATGGCCGTGGTCATCATGACCAAGAGGATCGTTTTTAATTTCCAGCTCACGCGTTCAACACTCCGGGCCGTTGGCCTCAAATTTGCCGAGCAGATGGCGCACCGTCTGTTCCAGATCGGCATGACGAAAGGTGTACCCGGATTGTTGCAGCTTATCAGTGGCCACTCGGCATCCGCCCAGTAATACCTCGGAGGCCATCTGGCCGTAAAGGATTTTCAGGAAACCAGCGGGAATTGGGGGCAGAAGGGGGCGGTGCAGCACCCGCGCCAGGGTGCGGATCAATTGGCTGTTGGTGGCGGGCTGCGGGGCGGCGATATTGACCGGACCTGCAAGGGAGGCGCAGGTCAGGGCATGGAGGATGGCTCCGGCCATGTCGTTGATGCCGATCCAGCTGATGTATTGTTCGCCGGATCCGAACCGGCTGAAAAAACCAATGGGCGAGGTGGCCAGCAACCTGTGCAGCGCTCCGCCCCGTGGACTCAAAACCACGCCGATGCGCATGAAGACGGTGCGGATGCCTGCCTCTTCGGCGGGCCGGGCCGAATGCTCCCAGAGGGCGCAGACATCGGAGATAAAATCGTCGCCGGCTCGATCCTCCTCGCGCATGCAGCAATCCAGACAGTTGCCGTAGAAACCGACCGCCGAGGCGCTGAGCAAGACCTCGGGCCGAACCGGCAGATCGGCGATGGCGCGGGCGATCAGACCGGTGCCCCGCACCCGGCTGTCGATCACCCGCTTTTTCTTCTCCGGGGTCCAGCGGCCTTCGCCGATGTTATCGCCGGCCAGGTGAATGACGCCGTCAAAGGCCGGCAAGCCGGACAGGTTGAGCTGATCGCGTTCCGGGTCCCAGTAGATCTCGAGTTTGCTCCGGTCGGGCCGCCGGCGAACCAGGGTCCAGACTTCGTGGCCGCCGGTGGTTAACAGGGGGCGCAGGGCTGAACCGAGTACGCCGCTGGCACCGCTGATGAGCACCCGCAGCGGCCTTGCGCTGCATCGCTGGTGGAGGATGATATCGTCGCGCAGGGTGGCGTGGCGGTACCGGAAAATCGGTTGCAGCGTCCGGTCGATCAGCCCGGAGGCGAACCCGGGCAGGAGCGAATGGCCGGGCAGAGCGTAGTCGATCTGGTCCTCCAGCAGGGCGCCGTCCGGGGTGTCGGTGAATCGGTGGGTGTGGGTCCAGCGGGCAAAGGGGCCGCGTTCCTGCACATCCCGGAACAGTACGCCGGGAATGTTTTCGATATGGCGGGCATGCCACCGGTAGGGGAAGGGACCGGCATGCATGGCCAGCACCGTACTGCCGCCCGGATCAATCCCCCCGGTACGCTCCGCCACCCTGGTGCGTTCCCAGGGGGGCAAGAGGCGTTCCAGGGCGCCCGGCCGGCTGTGCCACCGGTGGAGTTCGCGGGCCGAGCAGGGGAAGAGGGAGGCGTAGGTGAAGCGCGAATCAGCCACCGATAATCTCTCGCAGCGCCGCCTGCAGGTCCGGATAGGTGAACAGATAACCGCTTTCCGTCAAGGCGTGCGGCATGACCTTCTGCCCCTGGAGCAGGGAACGGCCAAATTCGCCCAGCGCCAGTTTCATGACAAAGGCCGGTGTGGGCAGAAAAGCGGGACGGTGAAGGGCCGCGCCCAACTGGCGGGCAAACTCCTTCTGCCGGACTGGCTGAGGCGCGGTGAAATTGAAGGGGCCCCGGCACTCTTCGGCGGTGAGCAGAAAAAGGATGGCGCCCACGAGGTCGTCAATATGGATCCAGGGAAACCACTGCCGGCCGCTGCCGATCGGGCCGCCCAAGCCGAATTGGAACGGAGTTTTCATCGTGGCGATGGCCCCGCCGCCCTTGCCCAGCACGACGCCGAAGCGCATCAGGACGACGCGCGCCCCCTTGCTGCTGGCCTTGTTGGCCTCGGCTTCCCAGTCGCGGCAGACCTGAGCCAGAAAATCGGAGCCCGGGCCGCTGGTCTCGGTCTTCTCGGTCTCGCCGCCATCGCCGTAAAATCCGGCGGCCGAGGTGCTCAGCAGCACGGCCTCGGTGGTTGCCGGCAGGGCCGCCACCAGATTCCTGGTGGTGAGGATGCGGCTGTCGTAAATGCTTTTTTTATAGTTCTCGGTCCAGAGGTTGAAGATCGAGCGGCCGGTCAGGTTGATCAGGGCGTCCTGTTCCGGCACCCGTTGCTGCCAGTCGCCGGGTCGGGTGGTGTCGGCGGACACATAGGTGAGTTGCGGGTGGGCGCTGAGGCGGCAACGGCTGCTGCTGCCGATGACCGTGACCTCGTGGCCCATTTCCAGGAGCCGTTGGCTGAGGGCTGAACCGACAAAGCCGGTGCCGCCGGTGAGCAGTATTTTCATGGGGTCCTCCTGTCAAGGATGAGGGGGCTGGAAGCATCAATGGTGTTTAACAAAAATAAACATCCCAAGGTCGCTGGGCAAAGAGAAAGGGCTTGGCTGCTGTTCCGGCTGCGCCAACCCTCACCGTTACTTGACGAAAAAGAGGACGATCTCGATGGCGATCAGGATGATGATGATCCATTCCAGCATGCTCGAATGGCTGTGTTTTTGTTCGTCGGCCATCATTTCCAGCAGTTCCTGGATCACCTCCAGCCGGTTTTTCAAAACCGTGGCCCGCGGGGTGATTTCCAGATAGCGGGAGAGCGCCAGGTAATAATGCTCCAGTTCCGGATACTCCCAGATGAACTCGGGGGTGTCCAAGAGGTTGAACTGGAGGATGATGTGGGATTTTTCCAGGTAGACACGACCGCGCTCCCTGGCCAGTTTGGTGCGGGACAGCGAGATCGATCCTTTTTTGGCCAGGGCCTCCGGGATATACTTGGTTTTTTTAATTGTCTCTTCGATCGAGGATTCAAAGGAGGCCAGCTTGGTCGACTGGGCCAGGGCATGGCTGAGCGACAGGCAGGTCAGCTCGGAGAGGTCGTCGAGCTCGATCAGGTCGTTGCGGATGCGAATCCCTCCTTCAGAGCCTTTTTGATATTCCAGTTCCTCCTCGACGGATTGTTCCAGCGGATTAATCGCGAACTTAAGCAACAGATCAAGCAAACGCTTTTCCGATTCGTAATCGTACTGGAAGAGCACACAGACCCCGTAATCGAAGAGAAAGGCATGGACACCCTCGTCCGGAGCAAGGACGATGACATTACGCATCCGTGCTGCATGCGTCTGGCGGGAGAGGAATTCGTAGAGGGCGTCGAACTGAAAGCGTTCGGCAAGGCACAGGGCTCGGATCTTGTTCATGGCTGTGGGGTCGGCCGTTTTGAGCAACAGGGTAAACGGTTGACAGGCGCACCGGAGAATCGGACGGAGGATTATTCGGCGCCGGTGATGGGTGCAGTATTCTTGCGTTGCAACTCCGGGTAATATGTTTTGATGCAGTCCGGGCAGATGCCATAGGTGAAATCCGTTTCCGTTCGTTGGTCGACGAATTGTTTTATATCATTCATGAAATCGGGATCCATCCGAATTTGCTTACAGGAGGCGCAGACCGGCAGGATGCTTTCCAGGTAGCTGACCCGCCGCAGAAGTCTATAGGTATGGCGGATGATCAACGCCCCAACGGCGGCGATGATAATGCTTTCAAAGAAGGATTCCCGCCAGTTAATCGGGGTTGCGGGCCCGCCAAGGAGGTAATAGGGGATGTCGAGGATTTCATCGAGCCAGGAAAGGGCAATGACGAACGATATGGCCATTGTTTCGTACCAGGCAACCTTTTTGGCGATCATGTTAGTTTGGGGCTGTTCCATGGCAATATCCTCTGAGCGTTTATCTCTCACTTACGAATCGGACGCAGATTTCGATGGAGCCAAGCGGCCGAGAGGGGACTGTTGATTCTGCCCTGCAGTCTTTCACAGATGAAGTCATCATACAGCGTTTATACCACGATGCACAGGGGAAAAGCACCGTTATCCCTCTGGATTTTCCGTCCCCGCCGAGTAGTCTTGAGGCACGGTCTATCGTGCCTCATGCGACTCCGGTCTACTGGAAATCGACGTGGCTGATCACGATGCGGGGGTCGTCCAGGGGGATGATTTCAGGTTCGATCCGTTGCAGCTCCTCGACGTTCCAGTGGCCGTTTTGCGCCAACAGGGTCAGGGCTTCCGCCTTGGACGGGGCCAGCACGGTGACGTCGGCCTGGAGATAGTTCTCCTTGTGGATATGCGGTTCATCGAGCATGGACCAACTGGAAAAGCGCTTGCTGTGACGCCAGACAAACAGATGCATGATCTTCCTCCGGATAATGATGGCAGTGGAACCGTCACCACGGCAACCCTGGAACTCTACCCCCTTGCGCCCGCCAGCGCAAACCCTTGCTTTCCTGCCGCCAGGGAAGGCGTTCAGCGTTGACCTTTTTTGGCGATGGTTTATAACTGTTCCAGTGATTTTTCCCCGTGACTGACCGCAGGGCCGCGACCGGCAGCGATGCCGGCCGGGAGGAGAGGAGCATGGAGATATTGATCATCGGCGCCGGCGCCATGGGCGGTCTGTTCGGGGCCCTGTTGGCACCCCATGCAGCGGTGTCTCTTTTCACCACTAATGGGGAGCATGCCCAGGTCATTCAGCGGGACGGATTGACTCTCACCGGGATGGACGGCATGGTGCGCCGCACCGAGGTAAGGGCGCTGACCGATCCAGAGCAGTATGGTGGCCAGGCCGACCTGATTCTGATCTGCACCAAAGCCCGGTCAACCGATGCGGCGGCCCGGACAGCGCAAAGGCTTCTGGCCAGGGACGGCTTGGTGCTCACCCTGCAGAACGGGCTTGGCAACCTCGAGCGGATCGCAGCCGTGGTCGGACCGGCGCGGGCCAGTGCCGGGATCACGGCCCAGGCGGCCACCCTGCTGGCGCCGGGTCAGGTGCGCCATGCCGGCAGCGGGCCGACGGTGTTGGCCGCCCTGCCCGGACAAGGCCAACGCATCGCGGCGATTGCCGAATTGTTCAACCGGGCGGGCATCGAGACCGGCAGTAGCGATGATGTCGATGCCCTGCTCTGGTCCAAGCTGATCGTCAATGTGGGCATCAACGCCCTGACCGCCCTGCTGCGGGTGCCCAATGGCGTCCTTGCCGAGGTTCCGGAATGCGAACAGCTGATGGCCGAGGCAGTGGCCGAGGCGGTGGCCGTGGCCCGTAGCCTGAATATCCATCTCGCCTATGAGCAGCAATGGGACCGGGTCCGGCAGGTCTGTATCCTGACTGCCGCCAACCGGGCCTCCATGCTGCAGGACGTCCTCCGGGGCGCGCCCACCGAGATCGACGTCATCAACGGCGCGGTGGTCGTCAAGGGCGGTGAGGCCGGCGTGCCCACCCCGGTGAATCTGCTGCTGACCCGATTGATCAAGGCCCTGGAGGCAACCGCCTCCCGGCGAATCTAACCAGCATGGCTGGACCAGGTTGACCAGCCACAACGAACAATGAAAATCGGCGCTTCGGTGAAACGAGTTCCGTGCAGGCACCGATTTTCATATAAACCCCACCTATTTTTCCCGGCAGCCCCATTTCAAGGAGACCCCATGCAACAGAAAAAGCTGACCATCCCGGATATTAAAAACCGCAAGCATGGCATCCCCATTGCCGAACTGACCGCCTACGACTATCCCTGGGCCAAGATGATGGACGCGGCCGGGATCGACATTGTCCTGGTCGGCGACAGCCTGGGCATGGTGGTGCTGGGCCATCCGGACACGGTCTCGGTGACCATGGAGGAGATGATCCATCACACCAAGGCGGTGGTGCGCGGCGTCGAGCGGGCCCTGGTGATCACCGACATGCCCTTCGGCTCCTACAACAGCTCGATTCCGGCGGCGATCGACAATGCCACCCGCATCCTCAAGGAGGGGCATGCCGATGCGGTCAAGCTCGAGGGCGGTGTCTCCATGGCGGCAACCGTAGCGGCCATCGTGAACGCCGGCATTCCGGTGCAGGGCCATATCGGCCTGACCCCGCAGACCGCCACCAGCCTTGGGGGGTTTAAGGTCCAGGGCAAGAGCGCTCAGGCCGCCAGGCAATTGATCGACGACGCCCGTGCCCTGGAAGAAGCCGGTTGCTTCTCCATTGTCCTTGAGGCGATTCCTGCCCCCCTGGCCGAGCACATCACCAAAGAGATCGCCATCCCCACCATCGGCATCGGCGCCGGTCCCGGCTGCGACGGCCAGGTCCTGGTGATCCACGACCTGGTCGGGCTTTATGATCGCTTCACTCCCAAATTCGTCAAGCAGTACGCCAAGATCAATGAACCCATCGCCGCCGCTCTGGCCCAGTACAAGGCCGAGGTGGAGAGCCGCGCCTTTCCCACCGATGCCCACAGCTTCACCATGAAATCAGAGGAGATGGATAAGCTGCTGCAGTTGTATTGAGTGGTGGCAAGAGGCTGGTTGCTTGCTTCCCGTTCCAAGGGAGCGCGAGGGAACGGGAAGAAAGCAAAAGGAATGGAAAAAGCGACTACCTGCCCCCTTCCTTGAGCGTGGCTTCGATGCCTTCCGAGCGAAGCGCCGAGACGATGGCCTCGGTGAGTTGCACGTCCAGATCCGGGATTTCCACCCCTTTGAGGCACTGCTTCAGCGAAAGGTTCTGCATCACAAAAATATGCCAGGCCACCGGCGTTCCTTTATACCCTTCCCCCTCCTCGGCTTCACAGCCGCACCCAATCAAAAAAGCCGCCTCATCCTCGATATATTCAATATACCAGCCCCAGTCCTCGTTGGTGGGATAACTGGTGGCAAAACCGGCCGCAGCCAGCTTCTGTGACAACCAACAGGCGAGTTCAAACCCGTACACACCGGGATTCACCTGGCACGACTCGGGAAGGTAGGGCAGAAACCGGGTTGAAGAAAATTCGATGCGCGACATGGTTACTCCTCAAAAGTTGAGTTGCGTAGCGGTTCCCGCCGCCGGGGAACACGATTCTCCCCCTGGATGCGAGGGCGCCCTCCCTGCTGCGGCGGCGCCCACACTATGATCGGAACCGGAGAAAAATGCCACGACAACGAGCCGGCATGCCACGATTCCACCCTGTAAGCCCATGGTTGGCAAGGCAGGGAGACGGTGTTCCACTGTCGGTCATGCACAGAAGGCCCGTTTGGGAGAAAACGGACCGGTTGCCAGGTTGTCTCAAAGGAGAGCGAGCACCGCCGCCGCAAAGGCGAGCGGCGCTTCCTGGGGCAGATTATGGCCCACCTCGGGGAGCAGCCTCCGTTCATAGGCGGGCCCGAAAAAGCGGTGATGTTCCTCGGAACCGGCGGCGGGCAAGACGCCGTTGTCGCTGCCGTGGAGGACGATGGTGGGCACGGTGATGCGGGGAAGCCCGGTCAGCCTTTGTTCGGTGGCCTCATAAGCCGGATCGCCACTGACCAGGCCGAAGCGATGGCGGTAGGAATGAATCACCACCTCGACGAAGTCCGGGTTGTCGAAGGAAGCGGCTGTTTGCTGGTAGGTGGCGGCATCGAAACGCCAGGAGGGCGACCACAGTCGCCACAGCAATTGGCCCAGTTCGCGGCGATAGAGGCGTAAGCCCTCCCTCCCCCGTTCACCATGGAAATAGTACTGGTACCAGAGCTGCATCTCCAGCTCAGGCAGCTGCGGCGTGTTGGCCGAGGGAATGTGCTGGATGTTGTAACCAGCCCCGGAAACCAGCCCGCGCACCCGCTCCGGCCACAGGGCGGCAACGATGCACGCGGCCCGGCCGCCCCAGTCATAGCCTGCCAACACAGCCCGCTCGATCTCTAGAGCATCCAGCAGTCCCAGCAGGTCGTGGGCCAGCGCCGCCTGCTGCCCCGACCGGGGGGTGGCGGGGGCGAGGCTCGTCGGCCCGAATCCGCGCAGAAAGGGGACAAGCACGCGGCAACCCGCGCCAACCAGGGTGGGGACCACTGCATCATAGGCATGGATGTCGTAGGGGAATCCATGCAGCAGTATTACCGGCGTGCCGTCCGCGGCGCCGTTTTCCGCATAGGCGATACGAAGAACATCGGTCTCGACGTACTTGATCATTGCTGCTCCTCCCTTTCTCTCACGGTATCAAATTCTTGGGCCGGTTGGCGCATTCTAGACGGTCCTCCTCCGGACCTCAGCCGTTAGCGGAGGTAGCCCCAGCTTTTCAATCGGGCGTGGGCATGCTGGGCCTGTTTGCCGGAACGGACTTTTTTGAGAAAACCGTTGTACTGCACCGCTGCTTCCTGCTGCCTGCCCATTCCCTCGAAACTGTAGCCCTTGTAAAAGAGGATGAGCGGATTGCCGGGCAGCAGGCGGTCGTATGCACTCAGGTGCTGCAGGGCCTGGTCGTATTTTTTCCGGTTGAGGGAGACCACGGCGGTGATGATATGGGCCTGCGGCTCCGCCGGATAGACCGTGGTCGCCTGGCGGGCAACCTGTTCGGCCTCGTCCATCTCCTGCATGGCGAAATGGCAGGAGGCCAGCATCACCAGAGCGGCGTAATCCTGCGGCATCATCTGCAGCGCCGAGGCGAAGTGCTCGCGGGCCGCCGGGTACTGTTTTTTGGCCATGGCGGTGCTGCCGTCCTGCAGGGCAGTGATCGCCGGTTTGAGCCGGCGCAGTCCGGCGGTGTGGTCGAGGTATTGTTCCCGCGACAGCGGATTGGCCAGGGACGCTTGGTAGGTGGTGGCCGCCTCCCGCTGGGCAAAGGCCAGGCGCTCGTCGCTCATCGGATGGGTGGCGAACATCAGCTCAATGGCGCTGGGATTGTGCTTCTGGTTGCGTTTAAGGACGTGCATCAGCCCGACCATGCCCTGGGCGCTGTATCCGGCCCGGGTCATGTATTCCATTCCCAGGCCGTCGGCTTCCCGTTCGTTTTCCCTGCTGTAGCTGGCCAGCAGGGCGCCGGCGCCGAGTCCGCCGAGATTCTGAACCAGGTCGGAGGCGCCGCCGTATCCCGCCGCGCTGGTGGCGATGGCGGCCCCGGCCATGAAGATGTTGGCCAGCATGCCCTTGCTCGATTGTTCGGCGGTATGGCGGGCGCAGACATGGCCAATCTCATGGCCGAGCAGGGCGGCGAGTTCCGCCTCGTTGTCCAGTTCCACCAGCATGCCCCTGGTGACCGCGATCGAACCGCCGGGAAAGGCATAAGCGTTGATGGAGGCGGCATTGACCCCGCGGAAGGAGAAGGGCATCTGCGGGCGGTGGGACCGGGACGCCAGGTCCCGGCCGACCCGGTTGATGTAGCTGTTGAGGCTGGCGTCCTGGATGACGCCGTAATCCGAGGAAAATTGATAGGGCGAGCGCTGCCGGTCAAGGTCGATTTCCTGGCCTTCCGACATCATCATCAATTGCTGCCGGCCGGTGACCGGATCAACGGCACAGCCGTCGAGCAGCTGCCCCGCAGCCAGGGCGCCGGTGCCGATACCCAGCAGACGGAGCAGTTCGCGGCGGTTGAGGAAGAAGGGCGCGGCAATTTTTTTGCGCATGTCGTTTTCCCTCCGGGATCTGATGGGCGAGGTACCGCCGGCGCCTGAAACGGCATCGGCATTGGACGCCGTATGGTAGAATTCGGGGAAGAAATCGCCGAAGCGGTCACGGCCGGCGGCCGCAACATCGCAATCGTCCACGCAAAAAGAATCGTTACCGAACAGGGCCAAGCCCGTCAACTGCAAAATTCAGGCTGCGGCCCATGGCACCTCGCTGGCCTGCCAGCGCTTTCGCTGATGACCTGCGGGGCAATGGAGAGGCCTCGTTCTGTATCACTGCTCTTGGTCCAGGTCACGATACGCGGAGGGAACAAAGCGCGGGGTGCAGACGGCGAGAAAGATCAGATCCCGAGTGCCGGTGTTGGTGATCCGCTGACGGCAGCCGGGCGGAATCCGCACCACCTCGCCGGGGCCTACACTCCTTGGCGGCTCCCCGCCGATCTCCACCGTGCCGTTTCCTTCAAGCATCAGGTAGCGCTCATGGATGTTATCAAGGCTGTGCCAGCGGGTGATGCGGCCCGGTTCGACGCGGGCGCGGGCCACCGACACCGCCGGATCGTCCGGCGTGTTGTGCAGTTCGGTGATGAAACAGCCTTCCTCAAAGTAATATTCGTCGTCCGTCATGGTTGGCTCCCTTGGGGTTCTCGCTGTATCCAGGATTTTTTTCGGTCATTGATGCGTTGCCATCCGGAAGGCAGGTTGGTCCATCCGGGCGGATCTGATGCATTTTGAGCAGTTGTATGGCGATCGAAATGGGGGCCATGCTACTCGATCCGCAATCGTTGTAGCAACCCCTGCCTGGAGGCAGATCGCCCCTTCCCCTCTGCACAATGGTGCCGGTGACCGCGGGAAATGCGGTGGACAATCCAGGGGATGCACACTATGATAGCCATTATTAATCAGATGGATATGGTATGAATTCTCGAAAAAACACAGATGCTTTCACGGCACGCGACACCACCGTTTCCCGTTACAGCAGGGGCGAAGAAATTGCCAACAGTATCACCCACGGTTTGGGCGCTGTTCTCGCACTCGGCGGCCTGGTGGTGCTCATCATCTTTGCCGCCCTCTACGGCAACGCCTGGCATATTGTCAGCTGTTCGATTTTCGGCGCGGCCCTGATCCTGCTCTATCTCGCCTCGACCCTGTACCACGCCATTCAGCATCCGGCCGCCAAATCCATCCTGCGCATTCTCGACCATGCAGCCATCCTGGTGCTGATTGCCGGCACCTATACCCCCTTCACCCTGGTCAGCCTGCGCGGCCCCTGGGGCTGGACGCTGTTCGGGATCATCTGGGGATTGGCGGTCATGGGCATTCTGATCGAAACCACCCGGCTGCGACGGTTTCGGGGTTGGTTGATCGCCCTCTACGTGATCATGGGCTGGGCCGTGGTGGCCGCAATCAAGCCGATGATGGCCAATGTGAGCAGCGGTGGTCTCTGGCTGCTGCTTGCCGGAGGCCTCGCCTATACGGGCGGGATTGTCTTTTATCTGTGGCGACGCCTGCCGTATAACCATGCCGTCTGGCATGTGTTTGTCCTGGCGGGCAGCGTGCTCCATTATTTCGCCATTTTGCTGTATGTCATCCCGGTGGCGAACGGAGCGGGTTGATACACCGTTGGAGTGAGAACCCGAAGGCAGGTAAAAAAGGAAGGCATGTTGTATCCCTAGGCCTTCTGTCTCCCAACTGTTCCAATTTTTTTAAAGACCGGCACGCAATGCCTGATGCAACCGTAAAAAGCGCCCCAACAGCCCCTGATGGAGATATTGAACCAATGAACATGCTTTACAAAATATTCAATAACCGGCCATGACCAACGAACATACTTTTGTAAAGGTGCTCAAGAAATATATCGAAGCGGAAGGTGTCTCCCTGCCGATTTTTGACCCTGTTTCCCTGCGGATTCAGCAGGAATTGGTTAAAAAGGAGGTCGATTTGCGCACCGTGGAAAAGCTCATCAGTGGTGATCAGGCGCTCTCCAGCAATCTGCTCAAGATTGCTAATTCCTCGATGTACCAGGGGTTGGTCGCTACCACCTCGGTCAGGTCGGCCCTGGTCAGGCTGGGCATGGCGGAAGTTACCCGGATTGTCCTTGCCGATATCAGCAAAAAAATGTTCAGTTCACGCAACAGGCGCATTCACGCCATCATGAAAAAGCTGTGGCAGCATTCAATGGGATGCGCCTTTGCCACCGGCATGCTCTCCAACTGTCTTGATTTCGGTGTGTTTCAGCAGGAGGCTTTTTCCGCCGGCCTGCTTCACGATATCGGCAAGTTGCTTATTCTCAAGGTCATTGCCGAAAAAAAACGGGTAAACGCAGCGCTTGCCGTGTCTGATGAGCTGCTTTTCGGGGCCATGGATCTCCTCCATGCCGAGCAGGGCTACCTGCTGTTGCGGCAGATCCAGATGCCGGAAACGATTGCAGTCATTGCTCGGGACCATCACTTGCCGGACTTCGACTCGAATAACTATATTCTGGCCTTGGTGCGCATGGCCAACCAGATCTGCCATCAGATGGGCATCGGCCTGAAGCACGAGCCCTCTCTGGATCTGCTTGCGGCAGATGAGGCCATCCATATCAGGTTGTCGCAGACCGAACTGGACAAGGTGCAACATTTTCTGGCCACCACCTCCGGTCTTTTTGCCTGATGAGGCACCCTGTTATAAACTGAACCGCGTTTTACCGATTTTTCCAGTCGTATCAGCAGATCTTTCCAAGAGAGGAGGTTCCACGGATGCATCCTTCCCAATCCAGCGAAATGAATGTGGTTCTAGGCGGCGAGGCCGGCCAGGGTTTGCAGACGATCGGTCTGGTCCTGGCTCGGACCTTTCTGGCCGGTGGCCTGCATGTGATGGTGGTCAACGAGTTCATGTCGCGCATCCGCGGCGGCAGCAATTCGGTGACCCTGCGGGCCGCCGCTCAGCCGGTGCGGGCGTTCTCCGATCGAATCGACTGCTGTGTCCTTTTCGATCAGGACGCCCTGGCGCGCCTGCGCGGACGCTGCGCCGAGGGAACGGTGCTGATCGGCGACCCGAAAATCTTCGGGGAAATGGCCGGGATGCTGCCTTTGCCGCTGCACGAACTGAGTGCACCGGTTGGCGGGGCGCTGTATGGAAACAGCATTGTCTGCGGTTTTTTGGTCCGGCTGCTTGGCTGGGACCTGGTGGCGTTGGAGACGGCCTTGCGTCGCACCTTCGGCGGGGACGGGCTGCTGGACAAGAATCTCGCCGCCGCCCGGATCGGCTGGGAATACGGGACGGAATTGCATGGGCGTTTTCCCTTGCCCATGGCTGCAGCCCAACCTGGCCGGCTTCTTCTTGACGGCTCCCAGTCCGTGGCCCTGGGCGCGCTTGCCGGCGGTTGTACCTTTATTTCGTCCTACCCGATGTCCCCCGCCACCGGGGTATTGATCCATCTGGCCAAGCAGGCGCATGAGCATGGGGTGGTCGTCGAGCAGGCTGAGGACGAGATCAGCGCGATCAACATGGGGCTCGGCGCTTGGTACGCCGGGGCGCGGGCCCTGGTCAGCACCTCCGGCGGCGGGTTCGACCTGATGGCCGAGGGGCTGAGCCTGTGCGGCGCGATCGAGTCGCCGCTCGTCATCCACCTGGCGCAGCGTCCCGGTCCGGGGACCGGCCTGCCGACCCGCACCGAACAGGGGGATCTGGAAATTGCCCGCTACTCCGGCCATGGCGAATTTCCCCGTGCCATCCTCGCCCCCGGTTCTCCCGAGGAGGCCTTTGCCTGCGCGGCCCATGCCTTCACCATGGCGGATGCCAGCCAGTCGCCGGTCATTGTCCTCACCGACCAGTACCTGCTCGACTCGCTCTGCGACCTCGATCCTTTCCCGCTGCCGTCCACCGCGCCGGTGTCGCGGATTATCGCCACCACCGAAGACTATCACCGCTACGCCCCCGGTTCCGACGGCGTCTCGCCGCGCGGCATTCCGGGGCTCGGCCAGGGACTGGTTTGCGTCGACAGCGACGAGCATGATGCCACCGGGCGGATCACCGAGGATTTCGCCACCCGCATCGCCATGGTCGACAAGCGTCTGGCCAAGATGCGCCTGCTGCAGGAAGAGTTGGCCCTGCCGCCCCGCCTGCACGGCCCTGCCGATTACCGGCGGCTGCTGGTTGGCTGGGGCTCGACCGCAACGGCGATCATCGAGGCCCTGACCCGGGTGCCGCTGGAACAGACGGCCTTTCTCCATTGCGTGCAGGTGTATCCGCTGCCCGCCGCCTTGGTAACCCACCTGCTCCGGGCCGAGCGGATCATTGTTATCGAGAACAACGCCACCGGCCAGTTCGCCCGGCTGCTGCGCGCCGAAACCGGCTGCGCCGTTGCCGCCGAGTGGGGCAAGTACAATGGGCTGGCCTTCAGTGTTGAAGAGATCGCCGCGTTACTGCGCGAGGAGGAACAACGATGAGCGAGCATTCCTGGATTTGTCGCGACTGCGATATCGCCTGGTGCCCCGGCTGCGGCAATCATGGCATCCTCAAGCTGGTCGGCGAAACCCTGGCCGAGATGCGGCTCGACCCGCGGCAGACCGTCCTGGTCTCGGGGATCGGCCAGGCGGCGAAATTGCCCCAGTATTGCAATGTCCACTACTTTAATGGGCTGCACGGCCGGGCCCTGCCGCCGGCCACGGCAATCAAGGCCAGCAATCCCGGCCTGACGGTAATTGCCGAGAGCGGGGACGGCGACATGTACGGGGAAGGCGGCAACCACTTTCTGCACTGCATCCGCCGCAATCCCGACCTGACCAACATCGTCCATAATAACATGGTCTATGGCCTGACCAAGGGCCAGGCCTCGCCGACCAGCCAGCGCGGCTTCGTCACCCCCCTGCAGGTTGGCGGCGTGATCCTGGAGCCATTCAATCCCCTGGCCGTGGCCATTGCCCTCGATGCCTCCTTTGTGGCCCGCGCCTACGTCGGCAATAGCGAGGCGACCCGCGCCATTCTCAAGGCGGCGATCCAACACCGCGGCTATGCCCTGGTGGACATTTTGCAGCCCTGCGTCACCTTCAACAAGCTCAATACCTATCAGTGGTTTGCGGCCCACACCGCCCCCTTGCCGGACGACCACGATCCCGGTGACCGGATGCAGGCCTTTGCCCGTGCCTGCGAGGAAGAGCCGCTCCGCCTCGGGATCTTCTACCGCAAGGAAAAACCGGTCTTCGAGGAGCAGTTGGCCGCCTATGCCGACGATGCCCGACCGCTCCATGAGCGGCGGGTCAATCTGGGCAAGCTGGCGGCAACCATCCGGGCGATGGGATGACCTCCCGGCCGTCCGAAGCCAAACAGCTGCTTTGAACGCACAAAAGCCGCAACCAAGACACCGGCTACGGCTTTTGTGCTTTTTGGAATGATCAAAAAGTAGCGAAGGGGTGCGCCGGTTCAGGCGGCACCCTTCCGGTTAAGGTTCAGGCGCAACAGGCAACCTTGCTGCTGACGCTCCTGTACTTGGCATACAAATCATGCGTCTTTTTGCGGAGATCCTTGATCTTCCGCGAGTCCTCATTGGTGACCCAGCGCGGTTCACTGATCGAGTAAATCATCTTGCTCAATTCGTCCAAGGTGTGCTCTGTGGCCAGACACCATTCATCGGTACAGATGGTCTCCATCTCGGCTGTCTCGTTGATATCTTCTTCAAGCAGACGGATCGAGCGCTCCAGATTGGTGATAAATTCGCGATGGGCCATGACGAACGACTCCATCATCTCGTTCTGACGTTTCATGGCGGTTCTCCTCTAATGCTGTATTTGTCCTTGATACCAATCTACTATGCAATAATCGCTTGGGGCCGCGAAGAAAGACTTTTTTTATAGTTCAGGAAGGTAGAGTGCCCTGCTTTTCATTGATGTCCTCGGTTCTTTTCAGAGAAAATGCACCTTTCCTGATGTCAATATAATAAGAACTGGCCACCGTTTTTCAACTGATAATCATTATTGTTAAAGCCGGAGCCGGCCGAATTTGGATCGGCAAAATCCAGCGTGTCTGATGGCTACCGCTGCTTCTTCTTCCGTGATTTCTTGGCCGCCTTGTGTTTGGGGCGGCTTTCTTTCTTTTTGCCCTCGGGTTTGGGCTTTTTCACCGGGGGCTGCTCATGGTCTTCCTGGTGAAATTCGGCAAACCACGAGATGTAGGCATGGACATCGACGGGCATCCGCGCCTTGACCCAGGCCTGCAGCGATTCCCGTGCCGCCTCCATGCTCTGCTCGTTGGCCACCTCGACATTGCCCAAACTAATGAAGCTGGTCGTCACGATGTTGTCGGCAAAGGCCTTACGGATGATCTCCATCGACTCTCCGGGATGCAGGTCGCACAGGGTGGCCGCCAGGTTGCCCCAGAAATAGGATTCGCGATCAGCCTCCTCGCCGGTGAACAACCCCTGGAAAAAGGTCACCACCTCATCCCGCCGGGCCGGATCAAAGGCCACCACATACGACAAGGCTTCCATGGCCGCGCAGCGGACATACTGATCAAGGTCCCGGTTGACGACCAGCTGTTTGATCGCCTCGATTGATCCGTCGCAGGTCCGGTAGAGCAGGGTGGGCAGGGTTTCGGTGGTCATGTCGCCCCACAGCTCGACCAACTGATCCTCGGGTATGGAAAAGGCGCGGATGATCGGCAGATGGGCAGTGGTCACGCCGAAGTGGGACAACAGGGTGACCGCGTAGACGTGGGCATTATGCTCTTCGAGAATCTGGCGCAGCGGGTTTTCGGCGACCTCTTCAATGATTTTGAGCAGATGCGGTGTGAGCGCTTCCTGGTGGTTCAGGGCTTCGTCCACTTCGTCGCGCAGATAGGTGCTGCTCAGCTGGTCGAACTTGAAGAGCAGGGTCTGGATGTCGGAATCGCTCATGATGGCGTACCTCTGAAAGAAAAAGGGGAAGTAGGGCGAAAAGGTGCGCCACTCTATATGCTTTTCCCCGGTCAGTCAATCGAATCTGCCTGCCCGGGGGCGCACCAATGGACTAGCTGGCCTGGATGCTGAGGCGGATACCCGCCGGGGTGCTGATGGCCTGCACCCCCAAGGGGAGCAGCAGTTGGAAGAGCGGCCGGCCGAAATAAAAGAGTTCTTGGGCCAGAGACAGGTGGTGGTCGGCGGTGACGCGGGAGCGGAAGGCGAGGTCTGCGTTGACGGCTGCTTCGAGCCCAGCCAGCAAGGCAGCGTCCGTTTCAGCCCGCCCCAACTTCTGGCCGATCGCCTGCAGATCCGGACAGGGGCAAAGCTGCTCATACTCATGCACCAGCGGCAGCAGGGGATCGTCCGGTTTGAGGCAGTCAAAACGGGTCAAAAGGTCCTGTCCGGCCAGGGCCAGCAGCGGTCCGGTGTCGGTGCAATCGAGCAGGCCGCAGGCCATGGGGCGGTGAGCGTAGCGCATGCATCCCTTCGAGGTTTCGTCGTAAAAGGCGCAGCACCAGGTGCCGTTTTGCCCGCGCAGTTTGAGGAATTCGTGGATAACCGGTTCGGGCTGGCCGGCCAGCGGCTGGAAGGCCAGCTCACCCTTGCGCACCGTGATCAGGTCGTCCAGGTGCAGCAGGCCGGCCCGAATCAAATCCAGATCCGGGCCATGCAGAGCCGGGCCGCCCTGGCGGCAGCAGGTGCCGCAGCGTTTGCAGGTCGCAGAATCACTCACGGCAGGATATCCAGGCTGTCGCCCCGGCGCAGGGTACCGGGCACGATCACCTTGGTGAAGATGCCCTCGCGCGGCATGATGCAGTCGCCCACCTGCTTGAAGATGGCGCAGCCGTGGTGACATTTCTTGCCGATCTGGGTGACCTCAAGGACCACCTGACCGTTGCCCAACCGGGTGCCGAGCGGCAGTGTGGCCAATTCGAGCCCTTCGGTGGTGATGTTCTCGGCAAAGGCGCCGGGTTCGAGTTCCAGACCCTTGTTGCGCATGAAATCGATCGATTCCTCGGCCAGCAGGCTGACCTGACGATGCCAGTCACCGGCGTGGGCATCGCCGACCATGCCGTGGTCGACCTGCAGTTCAATACTCTCCACCGGTTCCTTGTTGACGCCTTTTTTCCGGCTGATGTTCAGTGAAATGATTTTTCCCATGATCTTCTTCTGTAGGGTGTGAGTGTGTTCGTTGTAGCCCGGATGCAGTGCAACGGAATCCGGGGGGTAATATCGTGACGTTTTATCGTGTTCCCGGATTACGCTTTGGCTCCATCCGGGCTACTTACTATTCGCTGTTGCTAACTCTCATGCTCCTCTCCAGCAGTTTGTATGATATGGAAAAGAGATTGTAATCCGAGAAGAAAAGTCTCCAGTTCTTGATTGGTGATAACTCGCCATCCTTCAGGTCCAATATAGGTTGACACAGCCTCTTCGGATATCGGATAAAATTCCGAGAATACCTTGTTGCCGACCCACATTCGAAGAGAATCTCCCTGTGGTTTAGCCCATATCGTAAATAATGCACGTGCGCGATTGCTTGGAGGCGCAAACATTACACAAGTCTTCCATGGTCGAGTATAAAGGCCAAGCTGTTCGGAGATTTCAATACAGTGCCGTAAATCTTTTGCAGTACCGTTTCGTTCTGCAAGTTCCAATACTTGTATTGTTGTAGTTTTCGGAGCACGTACGGGCAGAGGATCTGATGCCTCTATTTCCGTTATTTCGCGAGAAAGTATTTGTCTATGGTCATCAAGCGCAAATACTTCGAAACTAATCACCGTAAGAGGTATCCCATATTTTTCTGCCAAAAAATGTGCCATACGATCCAATCCACGAGCACGGCCAGTGCCTACTATGACAAGTACTAATTCCCGCTGCTCAGGCTCCAAAGCAAAACCAGCATCTCTTTGATTAAGGAGACTGTCTAAGTTTAAATTATGGCTGTTGAGATAAGGCTCTATCTTTGCTCTAAGTTCATCGGCAGACATTGCCGCGATACAGGATGCGTAGTCCAGAACCTGGGCAATTGTCTCGCGGCGTAGAGCACCCTTTTTAATTTCTATAATTGTCCATCGCCCTTGAGGGTCAATGGCGAGAAGGTCTAGTCGCCCTCCTTCCATGTCTATTTGCCTACCAACAACCACGAGTCCCGCTTGAAGCAGAGAAGGGTCTTCTGAAATCCAGTCTTCAAGGGATTTCTCAAGATCGATGATGCTTTCTTGAATACGATTCAATCGACCATCCAAAACCTGCCACAAACCTACCTTGTTCATTGTTGATCCTTTTGGAGGCTATCTTTCTAATGCTCTAGGTTATTGTCTGATTATTCGAAATAACAGGGAGATGTGGCCTGACGGAGCAGGCGGTAGGCTGTATGGTGCACCTGTGGAAATGCGGTGGGAACCATATTGCCGCGCCCATCGCTCTTTCGACTGGATTTTGTCTAATTGATAGCACTCTAATCAACCTACAAACCCGTCACGCCATCAAATCCGTACTCAAATACCGTTCGCCGGTGTCGGGCAGGATGACCACGATGCGTTTACCTTGAAATTCGGCTCGCTCGGCCAGCCGCAAGGCCGCAGCCAGGGCCGCACCGCAGGAAATGCCGCAGAGAATGCCTTCCATTTTGGCCAGGGTTTGCGCCTGGAGAATGGCTTCCTCGTTGTCCACGGTCATGATCTCGTCGATCACCGTGCGGTCGAGGTTGTCCGGGACAAAACCGGCGCCGATCCCTTGAATCTTGTGGGGTCCGGGTTTGCCTCCCGAGAGCACCGGTGAGGCCGATGGTTCAACGGCCACGATATGCAGGGCAAGGCTGCGTTCCTTGAGATAGCCGCCGGCGCCGCTGATCGTGCCCCCGGTGCCGACGCCAGCGACAAAGGCGTCGATCCGTCCCTCGCACTGCTGCCAGATTTCCGGGCCGGTGGTCCGTCGGTGCATGGCCGGGTTGGCGGGATTGGCGAACTGGTCCGGCATCCAGGAGCCGGGCGTCCGCTGCTGGATCTCCCGCGCCCTGGCGATTGCTCCCTTCATCCCCTCGGCCGCCGGGGTCAAAACCAGTTCCGCCCCGAGATGCAGCAACAGTTTGCGCCGCTCGATGCTCATGCTTTCCGGCATGGTGAGGATCAACCTGTAGCCCCGGCTGGCGCTGACAAAGGCCAGGCCGATGCCGGTGTTGCCGCTGGTCGGTTCAATGATGGTCCCGCCGGGATGGAGGATGCCGCGCTGTTGGGCGTCGTCGACCATGGCCACGGCCACCCGGTCCTTGACGCTGCCGAGCGGATTCATCGATTCCACCTTGGCCAGCAATTCAGCGCCGGTTGCCAATCGCTGCAGGCGCACCAGCGGGGTGAAGCCGACTGCCTTGGTGAAATCGGTACAGATGGTTGTGTTCATAACTTTACTCCCTCTTCCGGGCCGAAATAGACCAGGGGTGGCGGCGCCAGCATCACCCGGGTGTCCGGGCCGACCGATTCGGTCAGCCAGACGTTGCCGCCGATGATCGACCGTGCTCCAACCACGGTTTCGCCACCGAGGATGGTGGCGTTGGCGTAGATGATGACGTCGTCTTCGATGGTGGGATGGCGCTTGACGTTGCGCAGCCGTTCGCCCGCATCCTTGGGCAGGCTGAGTGCGCCGAGGGTGACGCCCTGGTAGAGCCGCACCCGGTCGCCGATGGCGGTGGTGGCGCCGACGACCACGCCGGAGCCATGATCGATGAAGAAATGGGAGCCGATGGTTGCCTCGGGATTGATGTCAATGGCGGTGCGGTGGTAGGCGTGCTCACTCATGATCCGGGGAACGAGCGGCACCTCCAGTTCATGGAGCCGGTGGGCCAGGCGGTAGATCAGGGTGGCGAACAGGCCGGGGTAGCTGAAAATGACCTCGTCCGAGTTGGCGGCCGCCGGATCGCCGGTCAGGGTGGCCTCGATGTCGGTCTCCAGCAGGTTGCGAATCTCCGGCAGACTATCGATCAGGGCGGCGGCGATTTCGTAACTGCGCTCGCTGCACAGAGTGCAGGCCTGGTTGTGGCGGAAGCAGTCGTGGCGGATGGCCGAGCTGATCTGGCTGGCGAGGTTCTCGTAGAACAGGCTGAGCTGCTGCCCGAGGTGATATTCCAGGTTTTCGGGGCGCAGGATGACCGGCGAGAAAAAACCGGGAAAAAGGATGCGCTGCGCCTGCTCGATCAGATCGATCACCTCGTTTTTGGAGGGGATCGGCACCGGTTCGATATGACTGGCCCAGCGGCCGCTCTTAAAGCCCCCGGCCAGGGCGGCCACTGCTTCGGGGATCGGATTGCGCACCCGATCCGCGGTGACCGTTTCGGTTTTGCAGCTGCCGGCCAGCACTTCTTTTCTGCCCATAATCAACTCGCTTGCTTGCACTTGGTTCACGTCACTCGCTCCAACATCATGATGCCGTAGGTGGCCCGCAGGTTTTTGAAAGATCGAACAATATTGCCTTTGTAATCGTGGTGGTGGGTGTTGATCGCCACTTCCCGCACCGTCCGCACTCCGAAGAGCCGCAGAAAACGCTTGAAATCCTTGATGGAAATAACGCGGATGTTCGGGGTGTTGTACCATTCATAGGGCAACTGGTCGGTGATCGGCGCCATGCCGGTGAACAGGATCTGCAACCGGGCCGACCAGTGGGCGAAATTGGGAAAGCTGACGATCACCCGCTTGCCGATCCACAGCAGGTCGATCAGCAGTTCCTTGGGGTCGCTGATCTGCTGGAGGGTCTGGCTGAGCACCACCACGTCGAAACGTCCCTCGGGGTAATCTCGTACCTCCTGGCGGAAATCGCCCTGGAGCACGGTGAGCCCCCGTTCGATGCAGCGGGCCGCCTTTTCCTCGGAAAATTCGATGCCGGTGCCAATAACCTGTTTGTGCTTCTTTAGATACTCCAGCAGGTCGCCGTTGCCGCAGCCAAGATCCAGCACCCTTGAACCAGGCTCGATCCACGAGGCGATGACCTGGAGGTCAAAGCGCATGGTCCCCAGTTCCTGATTATAAACAGTGCTCATGGTACACCCGGTCAAGAAAACCGCTGATCAGACCGTCCAGCCGCTTGTTCGGCATGAGGAAAGCGTCGTGGCCCCACTGGGCCTCGATTTCACAAAAGCTGACGTCGCTGCCGTTTTTCTTGAGGGCGGAAACGATGTCCCGGGACTGGTAGGTGGGGTAGAGCCAGTCCGAGGTGAAGGAGACCACCAGGAAGGGGACATCGGCCAGGGCCTCGTTGACCAGCAGGTTGCCGCCGCCGCGTTCGAGATCGAAATAATCGGCGGCCTTGGTGATGTACAAGAGCGAGTTGGCATCAAAGCGGTTGACGAATTTTTTGCCCTGATGGTGGAGGTAGCTCTCCACCTGGAAATCGCCGGTAAAATCGAAGGACAGGGCGGAGCGGTGCAGGCGGCGGCCGAATTTCTCGCGCATCGATTCGTCGGAGAGATAGGTGACATGGCCGATCATCCGCGCCACCGCCAGGCCGTGGGTGGGACCGGCGCCGTCATAATAATCACCGTTGTTCCACTCCGGGTCGGCCATGATCGCCTGCCGGGCGACCTCGTTGAAGGCAATGGCCTGGGCGGAATGGCGGGCGGTGGTGGCCAGGGGGATGGCCGAGGCAACCATCTCGGGGTAATCGGCGCACCAGCGCAGCACCTGCATGCCGCCCACCGAGCCGCCGATCAAGGACATCAGCTTGGTGATGCCCAGGTGGTCGATCAGGTGTTTCTGGGCATGGACCATATCCTTGATGGTCACCATCGGAAAACTGAGGCCGTAGGGCTTGCCGGTGGCCGGATTGATCGACGAGGGCCCGGTGGAACCGGCGCAGCTGCCGAGAATGTTGGAGCAGATGACGAAATAGCGGTTGGTGTTCACCGGTTTGCCCGGGCCGACCATATTATCCCACCAGCCGGGCCGCTCATCGTCTTCATGGAGATAGCCGGCCACATGCGAGTCGCCGGAAAAGGCGTGCAGGATGAGAATGGCGTTGGTCCGCTCGCGGTTGAGTTCGCCCAGGGTTTCATAGGCCAGGGTGATGGGGCCCAGGCGGGCGCCGCAGTCCAGCACCATCTCGTCGGGGGGGGCGGCGAAAGTAAAATAATTGCGCTCCACCAACAAGGGTTTGGGAGCAGCCCCGGCAGCATTGGTCATGGTGTCCCGACTCCTTGCATCGCTGGACAGGTTGGGTGCAAGTCACCACAAAGTGGGATATGATGGCTCTGCATGATTCAACAATTGATGGTCGAGATATAAGCACAGGCTGGGCGATCCGCCACAAGAAAATTGCAGCGTTGCCCAAGTGGACGAAGCCGTGGGAACAGCGGACTCTAACGGCGGCTCCAGTTTGCGCTGGTGCGGGCACGGTGTTTGCCCAAGGAAAAGAAGGCGGTTTATCCCCTGAGGAATTGCTGGAATTGGTTCTTGTTCGTATACTACCTCGCGCCGAATGATCGAGGTCTCATCCCCTCCTTGCAGCGCCCAGGTCCCAAAATTGAACACGCGTTTCTCTGCACGTGTTGATCTGCAAGCTGATGAAGGAAAATTTCGACCGCTTGATCGACGGCACCCATGGCGCGGCCACCATCAGCAACCGGGCGATTGCGCCGTTTTCTCCCGGAGCACAATGCGCAGTGCATAATCAACCCATGACCATCACTCTTTATTCGGAGAATGGATGTTCGTAAAAGGCACGCCGGCCATGGGAGACCCCTCGCCTCGCCAAGGGAAAGAATGAGTGAGAGAGCTGGAGGATAATGTCTTTGGAAAACCTGCATAACCTGCTGCAACGCCAACTCCAGCGCCATGTTGGCGAGGACTGCCCTGTCCCTGAGGAATGGCGCGGGTTTATCCGTGCGGTCAACGATGCCTACCGGGCATTCGACGCCGATCGCAGCATGCTCGAACGGTCTCTCGAATTGAGTTCGCAGGAGTTGCTCCAAACCAATTCCGAGATGCGGGCCATCTATCAGGCCATCCCCGATCTGTTGTTCCTGCTCGACAGTGAGGGGCGGATCCTTGCATGCCAGGCAAGCGGTGCCACGGACTTTTTTTTCAAACCCGGCGAGTTGCTTGGCAAACGGATCCAGGATCTGCCTTATGGCACCGTCGCCGAGGAATTTCAGCAGGCGATCCAGCGGGTCAGGGCAACGAAGGCAATGGTGAACATGGAGTACAGCCTCCTGGAGCACAATAACCAGCATTCCTATGAAGCGCGGCTGCTACCGTTAATCGGCGACCAGCTCATCGTCATCGTCCGCAACATCACTGAGCGCAAGGAGACGGAGCAGCGCCTGAAAGAGAGCGAGCAGCACCTGGAGAGCATCATTCAGGGCTCGCCGATTGCGACCTTTGTCATCGCCAAGGATCATCGGGTGACCCACTGGAACAAGGCCCTTGAGGAACTGAGCCAGATCAAGGGTCGGGAGATGATTGGCACCAGCATGCACTGGCAGGCCTTTTACCCCTCGCCCAGACCCTGCATGGCGGATCTTCTGGTGGATGAAGATTTTGCCGCGATTCCGGAGTGGTATCACGACAAGTGCCGCAAATCGAAGCTGATTCCAGATGCGTTTGAGGCCACGGATTTTTTCCCGAAATTGGGGCGCCAGGGAAAATGGCTCCATTTTACCGCCGCCGCCATCAGGAATTCACGGGGCGAGGTGGCCGGCGCCATAGAAACGCTGGAAGACATTACCGACCGTAAACTGGCGGAGGAAGCCTTCAAGGAATCCCAGCAGCAGCTGGCCAACATTATCGATTTTCTGCCGGATGCGACCTTTGCGATCGATACTGATGGCCGCATCATTACCTGGAACAGGGCCATGGAGGAGATGACCGGCTGCATGGCCTCCGCAATGCTGGGCAAAGGCAACTACGAGTATGCCGTGCCCTTTTACGGTGAACGCCGGCCGCTGCTCATCGATCTGGTTTTCAAACCGCAGAAGGAAGCGGAGACGCTCTACGCCAATGTGGAAAAAAAGGGATCCATCCTCGCGGGTGAATCATACACTCCCGCCCTGCAGGGAGGAGGGCGCTATCTGTATGGAATGGCCAGCGCCCTTCGGGATTCAAAGGGCAACCTTATCGGCGCCATCGAGTCGATACGCGATTTCACCGAACGCAAACGGATGGAAGAGGCCCTGGCGGCAGCGGAAGAAAAATACCGGAGCATCTTTGAGAATGCGGTGGATGGTATCTTTCAATCGATTCCCGCGGGCCGGATCATCAATGCTAATCCTGCCTTCGCCCGTATCCTGCACTATGATTCCCCCGAAGAGATGACCGCCACGCTGACGGATATCGCACACCAGTTGTATGTTGATCCCGGCCGGCGCGCCGAGCTTTTTCGGCTGGTGGAAAAAGAAGGGGTTGTTCGAGATTTTGAGGTGCGTTTTTACCGCAAGGATACGAGTATCATCTGGATCAAGCTCAGCGTCCGCGCCGTGCGGGACGAAAGTGGGCAAATCCGTTACCTCGAAGGCGCCGCGCAAGACATCACGGAACGGAAGGCGCTGGAATACAGGCTGTTGCAGGCACAGAAGATGGACGCCATCGGCACCCTCGCCGGCGGCATCGCCCATGATTTTAATAATCTTCTGGTTCCCATCATTGGCTATACCGAACTGGCGCTCAACAAAATCCCACAAGAAGATCGGACGTGGACCAACCTCCAGCAGGTGCTCACCTCAGCGCTCCGGGCCAAGGATCTGGTGCAGCAGATCCTTGCCTTCAGCAGGCGGAGCGAGCAGGAGAGAAAACCTATCCAGATGGGCAGTCTGGTGCAGGAGACGTTGAAACTGATCAGGGCCTCGCTGCCTGCAACGATCGAGATCCGTCAGCAGATTGCATCCGATGCGGTTGCCAGTATGGTGATGGCCGATCCCACCCAAATGCATCAGGTGCTGATGAACCTGTGCGCCAATGCCGGCCATGCCATGAGCATGGGTGGCGGCGTGCTGGAGGTAGGTCTCGGCAATGAAGAGGTCGAACCTTTTTCCGACGGCCAAAACAGGGGGATGGAACCGGGGCCGTACATCCGGATCGTGGTCCGGGACACGGGGCACGGCATGGATGCAGGTCTGGTCAAACGAATTTTCGATCCGTATTTCACCACCAAGAAACCCGGAGAGGGCACAGGGTTGGGATTAGCGGTGGTCTATTCGATCGTGAAAAATCATGAGGGCGCCATCCACGTCCAGAGTGAACCGGGAAAGGGCAGCGCCTTTCAGGTCTATCTCCCGCGCGTGGAGAGCGCAGCAGCGGTTCGCGCCGAAATGACGACCCGCCTGCCCATGGGGAGCGGCCGGATTCTCGCGGTCGACGATGACGAAATGATCATCGAATTGGAGCACCAGATTTTTCAGGAACTGGGCTATGAGGTGACCGCAACGGCCAGCAGCGTCGAAGCCTTGGAGCTGTTTGAGCGCCAGCCGGACCGGTTCGACCTGGTTTTCACCGATCACACCATGCCCCACCTGACCGGACTTGATCTCGCCCGCGAAATATCCAGGATCAGGCCCGACCTGCCCATTGTGCTCTGCTCGGGATTCAGCGACCTGGTCGCCGTGGAAAAGGCCCGTGCATTCGGCATCAGAGCCGTCATCCCCAAGCCGCTCGTCATCAAGGAGGTGGCCGAGACTTTACAGAACCTTCTCGGCGCATGACCTCGGGGGGCGATTTTTGCCAAGCGCTCCCTGGGACCATTGACACGGAAGTACTGCCGTCCTGCCATGACCGGGACCGGTTTGCCGGCCCCGGTTGACTGGGCAGCGGCGCGTCAATCCCTGGTCAGCTGGCGGTAGCGGATGCGGTGGGGCTGGTCGGCGTCGGCCCCTTTGCGGCTCTTGTAATCGCGTTCATAATCGGAGTAATTCCCTTCGAACCAGACCACCTCGGAGTTGCCCTCAAAGGCCATGATATGGGTGGCGATGCGGTCGAGGAACCAGCGGTCATGGCTGATGACCACGGCGCAGCCGGCGAAGTTTTCCAGGGCCTCTTCCAGGGCGCGCATGGTGTTGATGTCGAGGTCGTTGGTCGGCTCGTCCAAGAGCAGCACGTTGCCGCCCTCCTTGAGCATGCGGGCCAGATGGACCCGGTTGCGCTGGCCGCCGGAGATCTCGCCCACCCTGTTTTGCTGATCGCTGCCGGTGAAGTTGAACTTGGCCACATAGGCGCGGGCATTGACCTCGCGGGTGCCGAGCCAGATGGTTTCCTGGCCCTCGGCAATGACCTGGAAGATGGTCTGCTTGGGATCGAGCGAATCGCGCGACTGGTCGACATAGGCCAGCTTGACCGTCTCGCCGATGCGGATGGTGCCCGAATCCGGCTGCTCCTGGCCGGTGATCATCCGGAACAGGGTGGTTTTGCCGGCGCCGTTGGGGCCGATGATGCCAACGATACCGCCGGGCGGCAGGGAGAAGTTGATCCTGTCCATCAAAAGCCTCCCCTCGTAGGCCTTGCTTAGGTTTTCGGCCTCGATGACCAGCTTGCCCAGGCGCGGTCCCGGCGGGATATAGATCTCCATATCACCCGCCGCCTTCTCGCTCTGCTGGTTGAGCAGATTTTCGTAGGCCGTGATGCGGGCCTTGGATTTAGACCTGCGGGCCTTGGGACTCAGGCGGATCCACTCCAATTCCCGCTGCAGGGTGCGTTGGCGTTCGCTCTCCTTTTTTTCCTCCAGGGCCAGCCGCTTCTGCTTCTGCTCCAGCCAGGAAGAATAGTTGCCTTTCCAGGGGATGCCCTGGCCGCGATCAAGTTCCAGAATCCAACCCGCGACGTTGTCGAGGAAGTAACGGTCATGGGTCACGGCGATGACGGTGCCCGCATACTTCTGCAGGTGCTGCTCCAGCCAGGAAACCGATTCCGCGTCCAGGTGGTTGGTCGGCTCGTCGAGCAGCAGAATGTCCGGGTTTTTCAGGAGGATGCGGCACAGCGCCACCCGCCGTTTTTCACCGCCGGAGAGCACGCCGGTCTTCATTTCCGGGGGCGGACAGCGCAGGGCCTCCATGGCCATCTCCAGGCGCGAGTCCAGATTCCAGGCGTCAGTGGCGTCCAGCTTATCCTGCACCTTGGCCTGGCGGTCCAACAGGGCCTGCATGGCGTCGTCATCCATGGGCTCGGCGAATTGCTCGTTGATGGCGTTGAATTCGTTCAACAGATCCACCGTGGCCTGGGCGCCTTCCTCGACGATCTCGCGCACCGTTTTTTCCGGATCGAGCGTTGGCTCCTGGGGCAGATAGTCGATGGTGAACCCTTCCGAGAGAATGGTCTTGCCGTCAAATTCCTTGTCAATCCCGGCCAGGATGCGCAGCAGCGTGCTCTTGCCCGAGCCGTTGAGGCCCAGCACGCCGATCTTGGCGCCGTAGAAATAGGAGAGGGAGATGTCCTTGAGAATCTGTTTCTGGTTGTATTTCTTGCTGACTTTGATCATCGAATAGATGATCTTGTTCGGTTCATTGGCCATTGTTCATTGCATCCTTTCTGTGATAACGAGGTTGAAAAACGTCCCGTGGCGTACCGGACGTTGTAGGACTATCCTCTGGCGCTGCGGTGGCGGCAAGGTGCCTTCCTGGCATTGCCACCGCGCTATCATAACCGCAACAGCCCTGTCCGGCAATTCATCTCCTGCTGGAACCCGTGTCTGATCACGATGCAAAAGATCGTGCCGGATGAGACGGGGAGGGAGCAGCCGTTCATATCTCTCTTCTTCAGCATCGGCCAGCACGGGGACAGCAGCATGCCGATACGCTGGTGCTTTTCTCCTTGCATTCTTGGTGTGGTCTTGTTTTCCTTGACCAAATAATCCGGTCTCGGATGGGAAAAAGAAGACGCGCGGTCTTCCTGGTTCGAGAAATATTAAAATGCGTGCGGAGTGGGCAAATGTTGAAAACAGTACGTTGTATTCTGGTTGCGGTCGTCCTGGTTGCGGTCTCGGGTTGTGGCGCCGGCAAAAGCGTCAAGAAGCTTGTCGGCCTGGGCGGCGACGACCTCACCGTGTACAAGGGGCAAGTCTATCCGGCTACCAGCAAAATTGCCATCGCTTTTCAACCGGCGCAAGTGGGCAAATCCTGCCGGGTCTTTGCCGAATCGCTGGTCCTGTTGCCGGCGAACCAGACCGGCAAGGATATCGAGAACAGCCTCTTGGCCGAGGCCGGGCAACGCGGGGCCGACCAAGTCCTGATCGGCCAGACGCGGCAGGGCGAAGATGATGCCGGCCTGCAGTTTCTCTATTACGGGCCGACGTACGAGTACCTCTGCGTCGATCAGTGCGGCGGCTGGAAGTTTGGCTACAAGCTCTGGGAGGCTCAAGGGGAATGGGTCACCCTGGGCTACAACGAATGGGGAAAGACCGGCGTTCGTTTCGAAACCCCGCTGGTGATGCAGGTGGTCATGCTGCGCTGTCAGTAAGCCGATTTTTCCACCCGCCCGTGCCGGATCTCCTTCTCGTTGAGATCCGGCGAAGCCCCCTGGCGCGAGATTTTTTTTGTGATCGGGGCTCCCTCGGTTACGCCCCTGGCGCCACCAGGTATGTACCGGAAAGTTGATGGTTTTATTCGTCATATCCGGTACCTCTTTGCAAAGATGTTTGTTTTTTCCTGTCTATCATGCAACCAAAGGAGGGTTTTCCATGGAACGTATCGCGAACGCAGCGCATCGCTGGCGCTTCTGTCGTCTGGGTGGATTTGATCAGGTGCGCTTGGAAACCGCCGAGGATCTCCAGCATCTGGCGGAACTGGATCAGAAGCTGTGGGCCGCGCTCAGTTGCCCGGTCAACGGGCTGGAGTTCGATACCCGGACCTTGGCCATGCTCGATAGCGACTGCGACGGCCGGGTGCGCGTTCAGGAGGTGCTGGCCGCGGTGCAGTGGACCTGCTCGGTCCTCAGGAACGCGGAATCCCTGCTGGCTGGTTCCAGCGAACTGCCGCTGCAAGCCATTGACGACAGCCATCCGGAAGGGCAGCAACTGCTGGCTTCGGCCCGGCAGTTGCTTGCCTATCTCGGCAAGCCTGAAGCCGAGAGCGTTACCATGGAAGATGTCGCCGATACCGCCGCATTGCTGCACGAGTCGGCGTTCAACGGAGACGGCATTGTTCCGGTGCATGCGGCCGAGGATGAGGAAACCAGGAAACTGATCGAAGAAATCATTGCCTGCGTCGGCAGCGACGAGGATCGCAGCGGTCTTCCCGGGATATCGCGGGAACGGGTCGCGACCTTCTTTGCAGCGGCCCAGCTCCATGCCCAGTGGTGGGAGCAGGCCAGCGGCAACCCCGCCATCCTTCCCTTCGGCGAGGCCACTCTCACCGCCGCCGCGGTCTATACGCTCCTGAAAAATAAGGTGGATGACTATTTCACCCGTTGCGGTCTGGCAGCCTTTGATCCCAAGGCCGAGGGCCCCCTCAACCCCTCCATCGCCACCTATGAAACGCTGGCCAGCCAGGATCTGACCGTGGCGACGGCCGAGGTGGAGCGTTTCCCCTTGGCGCACATCGAGGCGGGCCGTTCACTGCCCCTGACAGAAGGGATCAATCCGGCCTGGGCCGATGCGGTGGAGCAGTTGACGCAACAGGTGATCAAACCGTTGTTTGGCGCGGCGGACCACCTGGAAGTGGCCCAGTGGCGGCAGATCAAGGCAACCTTGGCCGCATTTGAGACCTGGCAGGCCGCCAAGGTCGGGGTCGAGGTCGAAGCCTTGGGCCTGGAACGGATTCAGGCCATTCTCAAGGGATCTGGCCGGGCACAGCTCGAGCAGCTGATCGAGCAGGATCTGCAACTGGCCAATCAGGTGGAGACCATCGACAAGGTGGTCCGGCTGGTGCATTTCAACCGCGATCTCTACCAGCTGCTCAATAACTTTGTTGCCTTCCGTGATTTTTATGCCCAGGGACGCAAGGCCATTTTCCAGGCCGGCACCCTGTATATCGATGGCCGGGCCTGCGAACTCTGCGTCCGGGTCGAGAGTGTCGAGGCCCACAGTCCGCTGGCCAACCTCAGCCGCACCTACCTGGCCTACTGCGATTGCAGGCGCCGCAACAGCGACGAGCGCATGCTGATCGCCGCCGCGTTCACCGGCGGCGATTCCGACAACCTGATGGTCGGCCGCAACGGCGTCTTTTATGATTGCAGGGGTAACGACTGGGACGCCACCATCGTCAAGATCATCGATCACCCGATCAGCGTTTCCCAGGCCTTCTGGGCGCCATATAAACGGATCGCCCGCATGATTGGCGAACAGATCGAGAAATTTGCCGCCGCCAAGGATAAGGCGGTGGACAGCGGCGCCGGCGCCGGGATCGCCGGGGCCGGAGCCAAGGCGGCCGCAGGCGCGCCACCGGCGGTTCCCTTCGATGTCGGCAAGTTCGCCGGTATCTTTGCTGCCATCGGTTTGGCCCTGGGCGCCATCGGCACGGCCATCGCCACGATCCTCGGCGGCTTCATGGGGCTGCCCCTGTGGGAGATGCCCCTGGCCATCGGCGGCATCATCCTAGCCATCTCCGGGCCATCAATGCTGATCGCCTTTCTCAAGCTGCGGCAGCGCAACCTCGGCCCGATTCTGGATGCCAACGGTTGGGCCGTCAACACCAAGGCCGCCATCAATATCCCCTTCGGCGCCACCCTCACCAAGCTGGCTGCGTTGCCCAAGGGAGCGGAACGAAGCCTGGTCGATCCCTTTGCCGAGAAAAAGACCCCCTGGAAACGCTGGGTCTTCCTGCTGGTCCTGCTTATTGCCTTGGGCTTTGCCTGGAACAAGGGGTATATCCAGCAGCTTGGCCAGCAACTCAAACCGTTGTTGACCGGCCAAGTGAGCAAGACACCGGAAAAAGCAGCCGCCCCGGAACAGGGCAAGACGCCGGAGCAGGCCCCTGCCCCGGAGAAAAAAGCCGAACCGCCCGCAAAATAAGACCAAGAAAAGAGTAAAAAAGAACGCCGGATCACTACTGATCCGGCGTTCTTTTTTTTGAGGGGGAATGGTGACGGCAACCAGGCGAGGCAGCCGGCTTCAGGCTCTCACTCCTTTTCCACCCGGATGACCTGGACCGAGGCCATCTGGCGGACGCCGCGTCGCGTCACCCGCGGGCCCTCGACCACGGCAATGCTCTCGCCGGCATGGATGTAGCCCCACTCCCGGGCCATGGCCATGGAATGCAGGACCATCTCGGCCCGGTCCAGCTCATCCTTGATGATCAGCGGGAAGATGTTGTTGTAGAGGCTGGCGTGCCGCGCCACATGGAGCGATTTGGTCACCAGTAGGATCGGCACCTTGCGGCTCCACTTGGAGAGAATCGGATAGAGGGTGCCGTCCGGATCGAGCAGCAGGGTGGCGGTGGTGGCGCTGAGGTTGGCCACCACCGAAAGGGCCGGATAGACGGCCGCATCCTTTTCCAGCTCCTGGAAATGCTCGGCACTGGGCTGGACATACCGTTCCTCCTCGCAGATAATCGAGGCCATGGTGCGCACCACGTTGACCGGATCGATGCCGGTGGCGGTCTCCTGGGAGAGCATCACCGCATCGGTGCCCTGCTTGATCGCCATGCTGACGTCGGTGACTTCGGCGCGGGTCGGCCGGGCATTGGTGGTCATGGAATCGAGCATCTGGGTGGCGGTGATCACCGGCGTGTTCAGCTCCCAGCACAACTGGATGATCCCATCCTGAATGCGGGGCACCCGCGCCGCCGGCAGCTCCACGCCCATGTCGCCGCGGGCGATCATGATGGCGTCAGCCACCTCGACGATCTCGCGGATGTTCTGCACCGCCTCCGGCTTTTCGATCTTGGCCACCACCTTGAGATTGCGTTTGCCCGAAGCCTTGATGTATTTTTTGATCCGCCAGATGTCCTCGGCGCTGCGCACAAAGGACAGGGCCACGTAATCGATGGAGTGACTGAGCCCCCAGTCGAGATCCTGCCAGTCCTTCTCGGTGATGCTGGGCAGGGACAGGGCAGTCTGCGGCAGGTTGATGCCCTTGCTGGACTTGAGCGTACCGCCGGTGATCACTTCGCAGTGCACCTCGGTCGCTCCTTCCTTGAGCACCCGCAGTTCCAGCAGGCCGTCGTCGAGCAGCACCGGATCGCCGACCTTCAAATCGGCGATGATCTCCGGGGTGATGGTCGAGATCCGGTCGACCGTGCCTTCCACCGGTTCGGCCTGGATCACCAGCACCTCGCCGGCCAGCAGCCGGATGGCGCCGTCCTGCATGGGGCCGGTGCGGATCTTGGGGCCGCAGAGGTCCTGGAGCACGGCGATCGGTTTTTCCCAGGCCTTTTCCGCCTCGCGCACCGCCAGCAGGGTGGCCTCGTGGGCTTCGTAGGTGCCGTGCGAGAAGTTGAGCCGGGCCACGTCCATGCCGGCCAAAATCATTTTGCCGAGCATTTCCGGGGTGTTGCTCGCCGGGCCGATGGTGCAGACAATCTTGGCCTTCTTGTTGACGCTGGTGTGGGTCTGGCGCGGGATGGCGGCCAATTGCTTGAACAGGGCGTCGAAATCAAAGGGTTTGGGCAGCACGCCGAGAACGTTGGGGTAGTTGTCCAGCCGCTCCAGGATCTCCCGGTCCTCATGGGCCGAGGAGATGATCAGGATGGGCAGATAGGGGCAAACCACCTGGATGGCCTCGATGAACTTGAAGCCGTCCCAGTGGGGCATTTGGATATCGCTGAGGATGATGTCGTAGGCATTGGCCGTGGCGCGCTGGAACCCCTGGTGGCCGTTGTCGGCGGTATCGACCGTGAAACCTTCCTTTTCCAGGCGGGATCGCAGCAGGTGCTGAGAGGGTTTGGAATCTTCGAGAACAAGAATACGCATGGCAACCTCAAGGGTGGATTTACTGGTTGTCTTCGATGGTTCCCTGTAGCATAGTGGCAAAAGAGGAAAAGAGGCAAAGGGAAATCAGTGGCTTGCACGCAGAGCGGCTGCTTTTCCCGTTTTTATGATCGGTTGGGCAAGGTCTAGAACTGCCCAAAGGCATTGGAGGAAAGTATGCACGTCATTCTCGATCTCTGTCTGGTACCACTGGGCGTCGGCGTTTCTGTGTCCAAGTATGTGGCCGAGTGCCACCGGGTGTTGCAGGAAGCCGGGCTGCAATCGCAACTGCACGCCTACGGCACCAATATCGAAGGCGAGTGGGATGCGGTGATGGCGGCAGTCAAACGCTGCCACGAGCGGGTGCACGAGATGGGCGCACCGCGCATCACCACCACCATCAAACTCGGCACCCGCACCGACCGCGACCAGACCATGGCCGACAAGGTGCGGAGCGTGGAACAGAAGCTGGACTGAGGGCAACGAGAGAGCTTCTGGAGAAGGGCAGAGGCACTTCCTGTCGAGATGCCGTTTATCGGAGGAGAAGTATCCGGCATCGATATCGGCGGCAGTTGGTCGTTTGTCGCCTGGATGCAGGGCAACGGAATCCGGGGTTTTAGTTTTGCTTGTCCCGGATTCTGCGTCGGCTGCATCCGGGCTACCGGCTGCCGACTGTCAGTGGTCGGTGTTCTTTAAAAGAACTATCGCAAATCGTTTTTTCGCACCATGCCCTTTCACTACGTTTGGAGACAGACATGATCGAGTTTTTGCAACAGTTTAACCCCATTGTTCAGGCGCTGCTCGCAACCCTGTTCACCTGGGGAGTGACCGCCGCCGGGGCGGGGCTGGTTTTTATGCACCGGGAGGTGAACCCCAAGCTGCTCGACGGCATGCTCGGATTTGCCGCCGGGGTGATGATTGCCGCCAGTTTCTGGTCGCTGCTGGCGCCAGGGATCGAAATGGCCGAGCAGTTGGGCCATATTCCCTGGCTGACCGCGACCATCGGCTTCATGGGCGGCGGCATCTTCATGCGCCTGACCGACAAAATCCTGCCCCATCTCCATCCTGGCCTGGCCATGTGCGAGCGCGAGGGCATCAAGACCTCCTGGCAGCGCTCCACCCTGCTGGTGCTGGCCATCACCCTGCACAACATCCCCGAAGGACTGGCGGTCGGTGTTGCCTTCGGTGCGGTGGCCGCCGATCTCCCCTCGGCCTCCCTGGGTGGGGCCATCGCCCTGGCCATCGGCATCGGCCTGCAGAATTTTCCGGAAGGGACAGCGGTCGCCATGCCGCTGCGCCGGGAAGGCATGAGCCGCCGGAAAAGCTTTTTCCTGGGCCAGGCCTCCGGTCTGGTGGAACCGGTTGCCGGGGTGCTCGGGGCGTGCTTTGTCCTTAAAATGCAGCATATCCTGCCCTATGCCCTCTGTTTTGCCGCTGGGGCGATGATTTTCGTGGTGGTTGAGGAATTGATTCCCGAATCGCAGCGCAAACATACCAACATCGATTTTGTCACCATGGCCACCCTGCTTGGATTTACCACCATGATGATCCTCGACGTTGCCCTGGGGTGAGTGCAACCGCTCATGGAGCCATCTCTTCGGCCTCCATTGACCGCACGCAGCTTTTCCCATATTGGCTTGGGAAAAGAAAGATTGAGTGCATACAGTAAAATGATTAAAAAGAAGGGCGATTGACCACCGGTACAATGGCGAATGCGTGGGCGCTTGTGAGCACCTGGCAGCGATTGCGTCCCGTTCTTGCTGCAACCAAGAGGGCAATATGTCAACCCATCCAGCCATACTGCCGCACGACCCTCACGATGCAACCCTGGCGGCCAATGTCCACCCGCCGGACTGGGTCAATCCCGAACCGCATGGCCGCTACAATCTGGTGGTGATTGGCGCTGGCACGGCCGGGCTGGTGAGTGCGGCCGGAGCTGCCGGTCTGAGGGCCAAGGTAGCTCTGATCGAGCGCCAGCTCATGGGCGGCGATTGCCTCAACGTCGGTTGCGTCCCGTCCAAAGGAGTCATCCGCGCTGCCCGCGCCCTGTTCGACGGCCGCGCCAGCGCCGAGTTCGGGGTCCGGGGCGGGGAAGGGCTTAGTTTCGATTTCGCGGCCGCCATGGAACGGATGCGCCGTCTGCGAGCCGGTATCAGCCGCCACGATTCCGCCCGCCGCTTCCGCGACGAACTGGGGGTGGATGTCTTCCTCGGTCAGGGCCGGTTCGTGGGACCTGACTGCATCGAGGTGGACGGCAAGCGGCTTTTTTTTGCCCGGGCGGCGATCTGCACCGGGGCCAGGGCTGCGGCCCCGCCCATCCCCGGTCTGGCCGAGGCCGGATACCTGACCAATGAAACCGTGTTCACCCTGACCGAACTGCCGCCGCGTCTGGCGGTGATCGGTGGCGGGCCCATCGGTTGTGAGCTGGCCCAGACCTTTGCCCGCTTCGGTAGCCAGGTGACGCTCATCCATCATGGCAGCCACCTGCTCGGCCGGGAAGACAGCGATGCCGCGGCCATTCTCCAGGCCGTCTTTGTCCGCGAGGGCATCGACCTACGATTGGGAGTGGACATCACCCAGGTGACCGGCGAGGGGAACGAGAAAATGCTCCATCTGCAAGATGGCAGCGTCTCCAGCCAGATCCGGGCCGACGCCATCCTGGTGGCGGTGGGCCGGGCGCCTAACATCGAAGGGCTCGACCTCGACCGGGCGGGCATCGTCAGCGACCACAACGGCGTACGAGTGGATGACCGCCTGCAAACCGCCAATCCGCGCGTCTATGCCGCCGGCGACATCTGCTCCTCCTATAAATTCACCCATACCGCCGACGCCCAGGCTCGGATCCTGCTCGCCAATGCCCTGTTCAAGGGGCGACAGAAGGTTTCCAAACTTGTGGTGCCCTGGTGCACCTACACCGATCCCGAGATTGCCCACGTCGGCATGTATGCACGCGATGCTCAGGCACAGGGCCTCCAGGTAACCACTTTGACCGTGGATCTGGCCAGCGTCGACCGTGCCATCCTCGACGGTGAAACCGAGGGTTTTGCCCGGGTTCATCTGCGCAAAGGCACGGACACCATTCTCGGCGCCACCGTCGTTGCCCGGCACGCCGGGGAGATGATCAACGAACTGTCCCTGGCGATCACCGCCGGCCTCGGTCTCGGCGCCATCGGCCGCACCATCCACCCCTATCCGACCCAGGCCGAGGTCATCAAGAAGCTGGCCGACGCCTACAACCGCACCCGTCTGACCTGGCTGGTAAAAAAGATATTGGGCGGCTGGCTGCAATGGCAACGGCGATAATGGTTCCACTAACGGCCCATCCGGAAATTCTGCGCCTGGTGGTGTTTGTCGGGCTTTTTGTGGTGTTGGCGTTCTGCGAACACCGCTGGCCCCGCCGGGCCCTCACCGTGTCCAAGCCAAGGCGTTGGCTGGCCAATCTGGCCATTGTCGGGCTCGACACCCTGGCGGCGCGCCTGGTTCTGCCCCTGGCCCCCTTTGCCCTGGCGGTACACTGCGAAGCCAGGGGCTGGGGCCTGTTCAACCTTTTCCATGTTGCGGGGGCGCTCGAACTCGTCGCTAGCCTGCTGCTGCTCGATTTGCTCATCTACTGGCAGCACCGCCTCTTTCATCGGAAGCTGCTCTTTTGGCGCCTCCACCGGATGCACCATAGCGATCTCGACCTCGACGTCTCCAGCGGCACCCGCTTTCATCCCATCGAGATTATCCTCTCCCTGCTGATCAAGATGGCGGCCGTGGCCCTGCTCGGCATTTCGCCGCTCGCGATCCTGCTGTTCGAGATCCTGCTCAACGCCACCTCGATGTTCAGCCACGCCAACCTGCGGCTGCCGCTGGCCCTTGACCGGTGGCTGCGCCTGGTGGTGGTCACCCCGGACATGCACCGGGTCCATCATTCGGTGATCGTCCGGGAGACCAACAGCAATTTCGGCTTCAATCTGCCCTGGTGGGACTGGATCTTCGGCTCGTACACCGCCCAGCCCCGGGAGGGGCACGATGGCATGCAGATCGGGCTGAAGGAGTGGCGCAACCAGGACGAACTGGGGCTGTGGCCGCTGCTGCGCATTCCTTTTGTTCCCACCCCGGGGAGGAAAACGCCATGAACCGGAATAAAATCGCCCTGCTGGTGGTGGGCGCGGTGGCGGTCACCCTGTTTTTTGTCTTTGATCTTGACCGGTTCCTGACCCTGGAAGCACTCAAGGCCAACCGTCAGGCCCTGTTGGACTATTATGCCAGTCACCGGCTGCTGACGGTGGCTGGGTTCATGGCCCTTTATATAGTACAGACTGCCCTGTCGCTGCCCGGTGCCGCCATCCTGTCGCTGGCCGCCGGCGCAGTGTTCGGCTCGATCATGGGCACGGTCTACGCCAATATCGCCGCCACCATCGGTGCGACCCTGGCCTTTCTTGTCACCCGCTACCTGCTGCGCGATGCGGTGTTCGCCCGGTTCGGCGCCAAGCTGGAGGACATCAACCGCGAACTGGAAAGCCGGGGCTTCAATTATCTCCTGTTTTTGCGGCTGGTGCCGGTCTTTCCCTTTTTTCTGATCAATCTGGCCGCCGGCCTCACCCGGCTGCCGCTGCGCACTTTTTTCCTCGGCACCATGATCGGCATCATTCCCGGCGGCTTTGTCTACGTCAATGCCGGCGCCAGTCTGGCCACCATCGATTCGCTGGCCGGTATTGCCTCACCCCGGGTGCTGGGCTCCTTTGCCCTGCTCGGCCTGTTCGCGCTGGTGCCGGTGCTCTATGCCAAATGGAGAAACAGAGGGGCTGCCGAATAAGGATGATGGGTTGCAAAGGTACCTATGCACACTGATTGTCTGCATGCGTTATCTTTTCGACCAACGGGAAAATCTCTCGAATTATTAGGAGATTTATCTTTATGTGCTCGTCGAAAGGACAGGAATCGACTTGTTAAGAATCCATCAAACAAGGAGCGGTATCGATGAGTTGGCGGATCAGTCCGGCGGTTGAGGAGATATTGTCCAAGGGTAGGGCAGGCGGCCCGATTTCACGGGAGGACGCCCTGACCCTGATGCACCTGGACCTGGAAAGCCGGGAAACCTACGCCCTGATGGAAAGCGCCAACCATCTCTCCCGCGCCCAGTTTGGTGAAAAAGGGGAGCGGCACATGCATATCGGCCTCAATGTCGAGCCCTGCCCCATGGACTGCGCCTTCTGCTCCCTGACCAAGCGGGCCGGGCTGTTCACCGAAAGCATGGAGTTTCCCCTGGAGGATATCCTGGCCTGGGCCCGGCAGGGCGAGGCGGACGGGGTCGACGCCCTCAACCTGATGGCCACCGGCACCTTTTCCTTCTCCCGGCTGCTGGAGATCGGCCGCCGGCTCAAACAGGAGGTCAGTACCCCCTTGGTCGCCAATGCCCGTGATATCAACCACGCCGAGGGCGAGCAGTTGCTCGATGCCGGCTTTGTCGGCTTTTATCACGCCGTTCGCCTGGGTGAAGGCACGGACACCCCGTTCAAGCCGGAGCGGCGGATTCAGACCATCCGGATGCTCCATGATGTCGGCCTGCGCTGGATGAACTGCGTCGAGCCGGTGGGGCCGGAACACACGGCCGAGGAGATTGTCGATTTGATGCTGCTGGCCCGCCGGGAAAAGGCCACCTACAGCGGCATCATGCGGCGGATCAACTTCCCCGGTTCGCCCAAGGAACCCTTCGGCATGATCAGCGAGCGGCGCATGGCCCAGATGGTGGCGGTCAGCCGTCTGGTCATGGGCGACACCGTCAGCGCCCACTGCACCCATGAACCGCACAGCCTTTCCCTGGTGGCCGGGGCCAACCTGTTTTTTCCCGAGGTCGGTTCCAGTCCGCGCGACGGCCAGGCCGACACCGGCAAGGGCCGGGGGAGGTCGGTCGCCCGCTGTGCCGCCATGCTCCGGGAAATGGAATGGAATCCGGAGTTGGCTTCAAATTGTTTTGGGTGATAGCAAGGTTGGCAGGGCGGCACTGTTGTCGCAAACTCACTATTTTCTATTATTACAGTCAGCCACCTAATAATCATGTGTTACGGAATAAAATCTAGAGATTACTTGGCAAGAGCCAAACGATGTTTGGAAAACAGAAATCATGAATTTTTGTTTTACGCCGCATTTGAAATTCGGTGCGGAGTGGAAGCCAGGATGCAGGAATATCTTGAAGTTCAGCAGCACATTTCAAAACGGAAGCGCCAAGGCTGGAAGGTTGCTCAATTAGCACGCAATATTGAAGATGCCTTTAGGCTGGGAGAAAAAGACGCAGTTCTGCGAGTGTTGAACAAGAATACCCAAAAAGTTGAGTTTGAAGCCCGCTATACACCCGTTAAAACAAGTTTACGAAAAAAAGCAGAGAAACTTGGTAATTTTCTACACAGCTCCAAAAAAATTCATGACACATCAGATGACTTTTGGGCCAAATTCCGGTCGGAATTAGAAAAGGCGGTTGAAGAGTTGGAGCGTGCAACAAGTGGGCGGCTACTCGGACCATTATTGATTCATCCAAACCAAAAACGTGTTGATATGAAGCTGGAACTTCAGACTGAGGAAGAGCATGAGTTGACAAGAAAATTCACAGTAGGCTCAGAAGCTATTTTGCAAATCAAATATGAATAATATGGCTCCGATACGCTCAACCAGATTTACGGAACCTGCCGCTACATTTCAAACCAACATCTATGCCGTAGGATGGTTAGCTCCACGTTAAGAGAGAGTGAGAGGCATAAAAATAGCAGTAATATAGCAGGTGCTTGACTGTTTCCCTTGTCGCTATCAGCGCGTAGGTTGGAGTGAGGCACGAACTCCAACATAACCTCGGTCAGATTTTTTCGTCTGGTTCGTTGGGGTTTCTGCGTCACCCCAACCTACGAGCTGCATTTGCTTCGGGTATTTGTATCGTTGCTATTTGAAAGGAAAGAAACCAATGCGTACCATAACCTGCATCGCTGTTACTCTGACCCTCCTGGTCACCTTCTGTCTGTCCACACCTGTCCAGGCTGACCAGTTTAAGGTCGGCACCTGGAAGACGGCCCAGACCATCCAGCCCTTTTTCTATCAGGAATTCCTGGCAAAAGGCGATACGGTCACCATTTTTCCCTTCACCAATCCGGCCGACCAGAAGACGGCGCTGCTGGCCGGCAGCCTGGACATGACCGGGACAACGCTGGCCCATGCTATCCAGTCAGCGGTGATGGGCCAGCCGGTGGTAGTGGTGGCGGCGTTGTGCAACAAGTGTTCGGCCCTGGTGGTCCGCAAGGACGGGCCTGTCCAGCAGGTGGCCGATCTCCGGGGCAAGAAGATCGGCTATGTCCCCGGCACCATGCATGAAATTCTCTTGCGCGAGACCCTGAACCGCAATCAGCTGTCGCCGGACAGGGACGTCACCCTGGTGCGGATCGATTTCTTCGATATGGGCACTGCCCTGGCGCAAGGGGCGATCGACGCCTTTCTTTCCGGCGAACCCTTTCCGTCGGTGGCGGTGGCGCAGGGGTACGGCCGCATTCTCGCCTACCCCTATTTTGACGAGTCCGTCGGCACCATCAATGCCGGCATGCTGGTTACTCAAAAGATGATCGATCAGCAGCCCGAAAAGGTGCAGCAGTTGGTCAATGCCCATGCCAGGGCCACCGAGGCCTTGCGCCGTGATCGGGCACGATGGCTCAAGGAGGCGCAGGCTTTCGGCACGCCGCTGCCGGTTCTGGAGCAGGCGGCGGCCAATATGGAGCTGGCCTGGCGGATAGACGCGACCTTTGTCCGCCAGGCCAAGGCCTTGGGCGAACGGATGCAGGCCTTGGGTCTCATCGACCGCCAGCCCGATTACGAGCGGCTGTTTGATCTCCGCTTTGTCGCTAAGGCCGAGCATGCGACGCGGCTGTGAAAGTATGGTGCTCTGGAATGACCGCTGCGGGAGCTGCCGTCATGTCGAGTGCTAGCGAGCAATCTTGTGCGGTTCGAGAGCTTTCCCTCCGGTCGAGATGACAGGGGGTGGTGCTCCCTTTATCCCCGTGCACTCCTCTCTGTCATCCCGAATGTATGTGAGGGATCTCTTTGTTCTTTAAACCCTTTCAGGGCTTGATCCTTTATATGACCAAAAAAAATCGCGGTACCATAGACCAAAGGAAGTGATTCAATGGGGACAAAGGACACCGCGCTGGCCCTGCTGCTGCCGCTGACCGGACTGGCGGTGTGGTTTGCGGTGAGCGCCACTGGCACGGTGCCGGGCTACCTGCTCCCTTCTCCGGCAACCGTGGGGGAAGCCGGCTTGCGCTACATGTTTGGGACGGCGGGCCAGGGGCCTTATGCCGGGCGTTTCCCCGGCGATCTTGCCGCCTCCCTGGCTCGGGTGCTGCTGGGGTTTTCCCTGGCTGCGACGCTGGGCATTCCCCTGGGTATCTGCTCCGGCCGCCTGGCCCTGGTCAACCGGCTGGCGGCCAGCATCATCGGCGGGCTGCGGGCCGTGCCCGGCATCTGCTGGCTGCCGCTGGCCCTGATCTGGTTCGGCATCGGCATCAAAACCACGGTGTTTCTGGTGGCCATGGCCGCTTTTTTCCCCATCTATCAAAATGCCCTCACCGGTGCCCGGCTGGTCGCCCCGATCTACTATCAGGCCGGCGCCATGCTCGGCGTTTCCAGGGTGCGCGGCGTGTTCGCCATCCTCCTGCCCATGGCCATGCCCAACATCATCACCGGGCTGCGGTTGGGGATGGGCATCTCCTGGGCCTATCTGGTGCTGGGCGAACTCACCGGCGTCCCCGACGGCCTGGGCGCGACGATCATGGATGCCCGCATGCTCGGCCAGACCGACATCATCCTGGCCGGGATCATCCTGATCGCCGTGAGCGGCAGGGGCTGCGACCGGCTGCTGGTCCTAATGATGCGGCTCTGTTTCAAGAGCGCCCGGCGGCAGCTATGAGGGAGACGGCGAAGCAGGCCATGGCAGCGGGCGGCACGGCGTCGGCAATGCTTGAAACTGTCGATCTCAGCCACAGCTTTGTCCACAACGGCGCTGCCCAACCGGTGCTGCGCAACATTTCTTTTACCATTCGGCGCGGCGAACTGGTCTGCCTGATTGGCCGCAGCGGCTGCGGGAAGTCGACCCTGCTCAAGATCGTTGCCGGCTTTTTCGCCCCATCGCAGGGGCAGTGCCTGCTGGACGGCAAGCCCATCGTCAAGCCCGGACCGGACCGGGGCGTGGTTTTTCAGGAGGATGCGCTCTTTCCCTGGCTGACCGTCCGCGAGAACATTGTTTTTGGCCTGCGCGGCGGGAGAGCGGTCCGTCAGGCGAGAGCGGACGAGGTCGATCGCCTGCTCGATCTGGTTGGGCTGGCGGGATTCGGCGAGTATCTGCCTCGGGCGCTGTCCGGAGGGATGAAGCAGCGGGTGGCCCTGGCCAGGGTGCTGATCCGCTCCCCTCAGCTGCTCCTGATGGACGAACCCTTCGGCGCCCTCGACGCCCAGACCAGGGACGAGATGCAGGAATTGCTGCTGGAGCTGTCGCGGCAGCGGCAGCAGACGATTCTGTTCGTGACCCACGATGTCCAGGAGGCGGTAACCATTGCCGACCGGGTGCTGCTGCTGGACCGGGATAGCGACGGGATTCGCGAGGCCTTGCAGGTTGATCTGGACCGTCCCCGGGACCGGACCAGCGAGCAGTTTCAGCTATGCTGCGCCCGCCTGCAGCAGTGGTTGCGGCAATAGGGAGGGCGGCCCGGCACGTTCGCGGGTGCGTGGGATGAGGAAAAAACTGGAGGGAAGACTATGCAGATAGGGATGATTGGCATTGGACGGATGGGCGGCGATATGGTGCGACGGCTATTGCGGCAGGGGCACCAGTGTGTGGTCTATGGCCGGAGGGCCGAAGCGGTGGCACCCCTGGTGGCGGCGGGGGCGACCGGAACGCAGACCTATGCCGAATTTGTCGAGCAGCTGGCTGCGCCGCGGGTGGTCTGGCTGATGGTGCCGGCGGGTGCGGTCGATGGGGTGATCGCGGAGATCGCACCCTTGCTGGCCGCCGGCGACATCCTGGTGGATGGCGGCAACTCCCACTACCAGGACGATATCCGCCGCAGCGCCGCCCTGCGCGACCGGGGCATCCACGCCCTCGACGTCGGCACCAGCGGCGGCATCTGGGGCCTGGAACGGGGCTATTGCCTGATGATCGGCGGCGAGCCCGAGGCGGTGCGTCATCTTGATCCGATATTCAGTGCCCTGGCGCCGGGAGTCGGGGCGGTGGAGCCGACGCCCGGAGGGAACGTGGCTTCGACCGCATCGCAAGGCTATCTCCATTGCGGCCCGAGCGGTGCCGGCCATTTCGTCAAAATGATCCACAACGGCATCGAATACGGCCTGATGGCTGCCTATGCCGAGGGCTTCAACATCCTCCGCCATGCCAATGCCGGCAGCCGGGAACAGGTCCACGATGCGGAAACCACCCCGTTGCGCCACCCCGAACATTTCCGTTACGACTTCAACCTGGCCGACATCGCCGAGCTGTGGCGGCGGGGCTCGGTCATCCCCTCCTGGCTGCTCGATCTGAGCGCCCGGGCCCTGGCGGCCGATCCCACCCTGGACGGCTTCTCCGGGCGGGTTTCCGATTCCGGCGAGGGCCGCTGGACCATCAATGCCGCCGTCGACGAAGGGGTGCCGGTGCCGGTGCTGAGCGCCGCCCTGTTCCAGCGCTTCAGTTCGCGCGGCCAAGCCGACTTCGCCGACCAGCTGCTCTCGGCCCTGCGCTATCAGTTCGGCGGGCACAGCGAAAAACCACCGGCAAAGGAGGCCTAGCCATGCCCCAGACCGCACAGCTTGCCCCGACCATTGTGGTGATTTTCGGTGCAGCCGGCGACCTGACCCGGCGCAAACTCATCCCCGCCCTCTATAATCTGTGGCTGGACCGGCAGCTGCCCCAGCGGTTCGCCATTGTCGGCATTGCCCGCCGGCCCATGGAGGACGACGCCTTCCGCCAGCGGCTTCGGGAAGGGGTGGAGCGGTTTTCCCGGCGCGGGATCAGCGAGGCATCGGGGTGGGACGCCTTTGCCGCCACTTTGTGCTACCTCTCCGAGGATGTCAGCAACCCTGCTTCCGGACTGGTGCTCAGCCGCCGTCTCGGCGAAGTCGAGGCCGAGTGGGGCGTCCGCGCCAACCGCATCTATTACCTGGCCGTGCCGCCGCCGATGATGAAGCCGGCCGCCGCCATGCTGCAACGATTGGGCGTCTGCCGCGACTGCACCCACGACCGGCTGGTGATTGAGAAGCCCTTTGGCCGCGATCTGGCCTCGGCCCAGGATTTGAATCAGTTTCTCGGCGAAATGTTCGTCGAAACGCAGATTTACCGGATCGACCACTACCTCGGCAAGGAAACGGTGCAGAATATCCTCGCCTTCCGCTTTGCCAACTCGCTGTTTGAACCCATCTGGAACCGGCGTTATATCGATCAGGTGCAGATCACCGTGGCTGAAACCGTGGGGGTGGAAGAACGCGGGGATTATTACGATCAAGCCGGGGCCCTGCGCGACATGGTGCAGAATCATCTCCTCCAGGTCCTCTGTCTGGTGGCGATGGAGCCGCCGATTTCCTTTGACGCCGACGATATCCGCAACAAGAAGGTGGATGTTCTGCGGGCGATCCGGCCGTTCCGGCATGAGGAAATCCACCGGGTGGCGGTGCGGGGGCAGTACCGCCAGGGCACCGTTGCCGGCCAGGCGGTGCCGGGATACCGCGAGGAGAACAAGGTCGCCCCCGGCTCCGCCACCGAAACCTATGCCGCCTTCACCTTTCACATCGACAACTGGCGCTGGCAGGGCGTGCCCTTTTACCTGCGCACCGGCAAGCGGCTGCCGGCCAAGGTGTCGGAGGTCTCGGTGCTTTTCCACCCGCCGCCGCACCAGTTTTTTCCATCGGCGGCGGTGGAGAGCTGGCAGCCGAACCGGATCGTCATCCGCATCCAGCCCGAGGAGGGGATCGGCACCCTCATTCAGGTCAAACAGCCGGGAACCCGGATGCTGCTCGGGGCCGCCGAGATGCGGTTCCGCTATCACGAGGCCTTCCAGGTACCCGCTCCTGAGGCCTATGAAACCCTGCTGCTTGATGTCATTCGTGGCGACGCCACCCTGTTCATGCGGGCCGATCAGATCGAATGCGCCTGGCAGGTGGTCACGCCGATTCTCGAGGCCTGGGAATCGGTGCCGGCGGCGGATTTTTTCGAGTATGCCGCCGGCACCTGGGGGCCGGAGTCCGCCGATCAACTGGTGGCCCGGCAACGGCATAGCTGGCTCCAGCCGACGGGTGTCCAGGAGTGATGAAAATGCCAAGAATTCAGGTCTTTGCCGACCAGGAAGCACTGAGCCGGGCTGCCGCCGAACTGTTTGCCCAGACGGCGAGTGCGGCCGTTGCCGACCATGGCCGCTGCGCTGTCCTCCTGGCCGGCGGCGAAACCCCGCGCCGCGCCTACGAGCTGTTGGCCGGGGCACCGCTGGCCAGCCGCATTCCCTGGCCGCAGGTGCATGTCTTTTGGGGCGATGAACGGTGTCTGCCTGAGGGCGACCCCCGCCGCAACGAGGTGATGGCCCGCCAGGCCCTGCTTGACCGGGTGCCGCTCGATCCGGCACATCTGCACCCCATCCGCTGCCATCCCGCACCGGAGCAGGCGGCCGCCGCCTACGAGGCCGAGCTGCGGCACTATTTCGGCCGTCACCCGCCCCGCTTTGACCTTGTCTTGCTCGGCCTGGGCTCGGACGGCCACACCGCCTCGCTCCTGCCCGCAGCCAGGGCCCTGGCTGCCCAGCAGGAGTGGACCGCAGTCACCCGCCGTCCCGAGGAATCGTTCAGCCGGGTGACCCTGACCGCGCCGCTGCTCAACCAGGCGGCCCTGGCGGTTTTTCTGGTGACCGGCGGCAATAAAGCAGAAACCCTGCGGGCGGTGCTGAGCGGCCGCCAGCCGCCATTGCCGGCCCAGCTGATTGTGCCGATCCATGGCCGGCTGCTGTGGCTGGTCGATCGCGAGGCCGCCGGTTCGTGGGAGAAAACCGAACATGTCGCACCCTGAGCTCGGGTTGCCCCAGGATAGGCCGCCTCAGCTCTCCATCATCATTCCCACTCTCAACGAGGCGGCCCATCTGCCCGCACTGCTGGCCGATCTCCAGCGGCAGCAGGGGCTGACCCCGGAGCTGATTGTCGGCGACGGCGGTTCAACTGATGCGACCGCCCACCTCGCCGCTTCGTTCGGCGCGCGGTTTGTCCACAGCGGACGCGGCCGAGGCCGGCAGATGAACGGGGCCGCGCGCTGGGCCAGGGGCGAGTACTTGTTGTTTCTCCACGCCGATTCCCGCCTGGAAGATCCCCTGCTGCTGCATACCGCCCTGACCGCGCTTCAGCAGGTAGCGCAGGAACAGCCTCGAGTTGCCGGCCATTTTCGCCTCCATTTCCACCGTTCGGGCGGGGAAAACGCGCTCGCCTACCGCTATATCGAGGAAAAAACCGCTCTCAACCGCCCCAACACCACCAACGGCGATCAGGGCATGCTGCTCTCCCGAGCGTTTTTCATCGAACTCGGCGGCTTTGACGACAGCCTGCCCTTTCTTGAGGATCAGCGCCTCGCCGAGAAAATCCGTTGCCAGGGGCGCTGGATCACCCTGCCCGGAGTGCTCCACACCTCGGCGCGGCGCTTTGAGAGCGAGGGCTGGCATCGCCGCTATCTGCTCATGGGCATGATGATGGGCTTCTATTCCATCGGCGAACTGAGCTTTTTCCGCCGCGCTCCGGCAGTCTACCGGGTGCAGGAGGCAACCGGCCGCCTGCAGTTGGCGCCGATCTTCGACCTGCTCTGGTCCATGGTCCGCCACGATTGGGGATTGGCCGGTACCCTGCGCACCTTCTATCGCCTGGGACGCTATATCCGGCAAAATGCCTGGCAGCTGTTCTTTTTCCTCGATGTCTGGCTGCGGCCGCTCCTGGGGCCTGGACGTTCCCCGTTGCTCAGTTTGCATGACCGGATTGTCGCCCCCTGCATCAATCTTCGCGTGGTGAACGGGCTCGTCGGTCTGGGCTGCTTTGTCTGGTATATGAGCATCCTTGCCCCTTGGTTTTCCCTGCTGGAATGCATTGAACGAAGACGAAAAAAATCGGGGTGCGGGCATGAACCGGGTGCCTGAAACGGTGGTGGCGCTGATGGTGCGGCCCCCTGTTCCCGGCCAGGTGAAAACCCGTTTGGCTGCCGGGATCGGCGCGTCAGGAGCCTGTCGTCTCTACCGGGCCATGGTGGCGGATATTCTTGGCAACATCAGGGGGGCCGGGGTGCCGATCCATCTCTTTCATGCCGGCACGGAAAACCACTCTCTGCCACAGGCCTGGCTAGATGGGGTGGACCGGGTAAGGCCGCAGCGGGGCAACGACATCGGCGAGCGGATGGCGGCGGTCTTTGCCGATTGTTTTGCAGAGGGGATTGAGCAGGTGATTCTGGCGGGCAGTGACCTTCCCGAACTCGATGCCGGGATCATCCGCCAGGCTCTGGCCGCGCTTACCACCCATGATGCCGCCCTGGCCCCGACCATCGACGGCGGCTACGGCCTCATCGCCTTGCAGCGCGACCGCTATTGTCCAGAACTGTTCAGCGATATTCCCTGGAGCACCAACCAGGTGCTCGCCCTCACCCGGCAACGGTTCGAAGAATGCACGCTTTCGGTGTGCCTGCTGCCGTTGCTGCGGGACATCGACACCCTGGACGATCTCCTTGCCTACCAGCAGCACCCCTGTCCCGCAGCCACCGCCACCAATGAGGCAATGGCCTGCCTGCTCATAAAATCTCCCTGAGGTCGATGATTTCCATCTTGTGGTTGCGGTTCGGACTTTCCGGGGAAGGGCCTTCGGTCTGGATGATGCAGCTGCCCTTGAGCCGGTAGCGCACGGCATAATCGCGGGCAAAATCGGTCCAGTCGGCCGGATGATTGCTCTCATAGACCGGTAAGACTCCGTAGGAGAACAGCAGTTCCCGGCAGGTTGTTTTGTTCGAACTCACTGCCAGAATCCAGGTGGGCAGTTTGTAGCGCGACAGCCGCCGGGCGGTGAGCCCGCTGTCCGTGGGGGCGAGGATGGCGGCCACGGTGTCGGCATGGCTGACGATGCTGTTGACGCTAGAGGCGATGTAGTCCACCTCGCGGATCTCGGTAAAAATGGGATGGTCCGGTGTTTTGTGGTAACTGTGGCGGGTACGGTGCGGCTCAGTGGCCACGGCGATCTGCACCAGCATCTTTACTGCCTCCAGCGGGTAGCGGCCCATCGCCGATTCCTCGGAGAGCATGACACAATCGGTACCATCAAGGATGGCGTTGGCCACGTCGGTGGCCTCGGCCCGAGTCGGCCGGCGGTTGTTGGTCATCGATTCGAGCATCTGGGTGGCGGTGATCACCGGCTTGCCAAAGAGATTGGCCTTGGCGGTGATCATTTTCTGCATGATGGCGATCTCCTCGATCGGGATTTCCACCCCGAGATCGCCCCGGGCCACCATCACCCCGTCGGCGGCTTCCATGACCTCGTCGATCTTGTCGAGAATCGAGGCCCGCTCAATCTTGGCGATGATGAAGGGGGCAAAGCCCATGGCCGTAGCCGCGGCGCGCACCGCTTCGATGTCGGCGGCATCGTTGACAAAGGACTGGCTGATCGCGTCGACCCCGTGCTCCAGGGCAAACTGCATGCACACCCGATCGTGATCGGTGAAGGCGGAGATGCCCAGATCGATGCCCGGCAGGTTGAGCCCCTTTTTTGAGCGCAGCTTGCCGCCGACCAGCACCCGGCAGTGCACTTCAACGCCCGCGACTTCTTCCACCTGCACCTGGATGAGGCCGTCGTTAATGAACAGGATATCGCCGGGAGACACCGCCTGGGGCAGCTCCGCCAGGGTCACCGAGACCCGTTCGCGGGTGCCGGCGATCACCTCGGTGGTCAGGGTGAAGCGGCTGCCGATCACCAGCTCGACCGGTTCTTCGGCCAGGGTGCCGATGCGGATCTTGGGGCCGGGCAGGTCGGCCATGATCGCCACCGGCCGGCCCACCTTGCCGGCGGCCTCCCGGATCCGGCGGATGATGTTGCCATGCACCTCGAATGCACCATGGGAAAAATTGAGCCGGGCAATGGTCATTCCGGCTGCAAGCATCTGCTCGATCATGGCCGGCGAATCCGAGGCCGGGCCGATGGTGCAGACCAGTTTGGTTTTGCAGGAGGGGAGAGAGGGGGCGTTGTACATAGGGAACTCCTGGAAAAGCTGAAGATACTGGGGGTTAAAATCGTTGCATCAGATCGCCCAAAGACTGGTCCATGGTGGCCCGCAGCCGATCCTCGATGGGCACCGCCTTGCCGTCAGCGTCAATTTTGACATAGACTATCCGGGTCGAGCAGACCAATTCCTCCAACTCCTTGTCAAAATCAAACCGCCGCGCTTCCACCTCGATGGTCAGCGAGCTGGTGCCCACCCGGATGACCCGGGCGTAAATGCGCACATGGTGACTGATTTTGACCGGTCTTCGGAACAGCACCTCCTCCATCTTCAGGGTGACCATGGCGGGGGCGCGGCAGTGGTAACCGGCAAAGGCGGCCCCGGCCTCATCCAGCCAGGACAGCATGGTGCCGCCGAAGAGGTTGCCGTTGATGCCGATTTCGCTGGTCCGGCAGATTTTGGTGGCGACGTAGTGCATGGGGGCTCCTTGGTTCGGAAGAAAGTGTGGCCGCTTCCTGGACCATTCGTACCGTACTGACCGGCAATGAGGAAACGGTTAGCTGTTGAACAGCAAACGATTTGGCCGCGCAGGGCAGGGAAGAGGTGCCCGCCGGGATTCCGGCGAACGGGTTGCGCCGCCCGGTGCGCCACTGTATAAGGCTATCATAAGAATTCATTGCCGGAATGCCACGGGAAAAAGGCGGAGCCTGGTTCGCCCCAGGGGGCCTCATCCCACATTGTTCACCCTGTTGCCACCACACCGGAACGCGCATGCAGCCATCAAAAAAAGATTCCGCCCTCCTTTTTGTCTGCGGCCAGTGCGGCTTTGAAAGCCGCAAATGGCTGGGACGCTGTCCTGATTGCGGGGCATGGGACAGCCTGACCGAACAGCATAAACAGGTGACGGTCCGCCACGGCCGCAAGGCGGCAACCGCCCAGCCCCTGGCCGCGGCCGGCGAAGAGGAATGCGTCCGCCTGGTGACCGGCATCGGCGAGATGGACCGGGTCCTGGGCGGCGGCATTGTCCCCGGATCGCTGGTGCTGATCGGCGGCGACCCCGGTATCGGCAAATCGACGCTCATCCTCCAGCTGCTCGCCTCGCTGGTGGTCAAGGGGCTCAAGGTGCTGTATGTCACCGGCGAGGAATCGGTGCGCCAGATCCGGATGCGGGCGGGCCGCCTCAAGATCGAAGACCGCGACATCTATATCTCCACCGAGAACTGTGTCGAGGCCATTGTCGATCTGGCCGCCAAGATGCAGCCGGCCCTGCTGGCGGTGGATTCGATCCAGACGGTGTTCAGCGAGGAGGTGGGATCGGCGCCGGGTTCGGTGACCCAGGTGCGGGAGGCGACGGCCCGGCTCATGACACTGGCCAAGTCGAGCCACCTGCCGATTCTCCTGGTCGGGCACGTCACCAAGGACGGGTCCATTGCCGGCCCGCGGGTTTTGGAGCACATGGTGGATACGGTGCTCTATTTCGAGGGGGATCGCGGCCAGGTTTTCCGCATCCTGCGCACCGTGAAGAACCGCTTTGGTTCGACCAACGAGATTGGCGTTTTCGAGATGCAGGAGAGCGGGCTGGCCGGAGTCGACAATCCTTCGGCCCTGTTTCTCGCCGAGCGGCCGGTCAATGTGCCGGGTTCGGTGGTCCTGCCCAGTGTCGAGGGCACCCGGCCCATCCTGGTGGAAGTGCAGGCCCTGGTCAGCCGCTCCAGCCTGGGCACGGCCCGGCGCACCGCCATCGGCGCCGACCCCCAGCGGTTGGCCCTGCTGACCGCCGTGCTCGAGAAAAAACTCGGGGTGACCCTCTTTGATCACGACATCTTTCTCAATATCGCCGGAGGCATCCGCATTGATGAACCGGCCCTTGATCTCGGAGTGGTGGCTTCGCTGCTGTCGAGTTTTTTCGAGAAACCGATCGATCCGGCCACCGTGGTGTGCGGCGAGGTCGGGTTGGCCGGAGAGGTCCGGGCCGTGGGGCAGATGGAGATGCGGCTGCGCGAGGCCGGACGGCTGGGGTTTGCGACCTTCATCATGCCCGAATCCTCGGCGCGTCAGTTGAAGGGGAAAAACAGTGAAGGGATGCGCGTCCTGCCGGTGCGCACGGTGGCGGAAATGGCCGATTGCCTGTTCCGTTCCTGATTTTCTTCGGATCAGCATTTGTTCAAATGCGCGGGGTTGTGCCGAACAGCCTTCCGTTCGGCACAACCCCGCGTTCCCCCTCCTTCTTTATTTTTTCTGCGGGCAGAAGGTTCTGGCCTGGGCATCGCGAGAACTGAGACAGTCGACCAGGATTGTTTTCTCCCGATCGGTCGCCACCATGCCCTCTTTGACCATCATGTGCATGACCCATTTCCAGTAGATGGTGCCGCTGTTTGCCTCCATCTTCGGGCAGATATACTTGACGAAATGGCAGGAAGAACATTTGTTCTGCAGCAGCACCTGGCACTCCTCACCGGCCGTGGCCTCGTTGCTCATGAGGCTCACCATCAGGACCGATCCAGCAAACAGCAACAGACCAACCACCTTTACAAATCTATGCATGGCGCCACCCTCCCTTGGTTGTGCGCACGTCCATATAAATAAAGAAAATATCGAGCACATCGGAAAACAGGGACCCGCGCGGAGCAGAAGGAGAACAACCTCGCCGCACGGGCTTCTGTTTGAACAATCGCCAACTCAGTGAGAGAACAACGGCAGGTGTTTGGCCGACATCTTGTAGAGCAAGACACCCAGGGAAATAATGCCCAGCGAGACCACAAATTCTTTCCACGAGGGCGAATAGGCCGCGCCGCGCCAGGTGTTGTAGCTCTCCATGCTGAACAGGCAGACGTTCATCCGGTTGAGCACAACCCCAACGATCACCAGGATGTTGACCGAAAAGATGGTGTTGATGTTGGTTCGCCATTTTTTGACGCTGAGGATGGCAATGGGGAGAACCACACCGATCAGCATCTCCAGCAGATACATGTTGCCCTCAACCGACCCGTCAAAGGCCATGCCGGGACTGGCGACAACAAACAGCTGGTACAGCTTGAGCAGCAGATAGAAGCTCAGCACGATCAGGATGCCCCGGGCCAGGCCGAAAAAGATCTCCTTGTCCACTTTGTGCTGGAGAAACTTGCCGCTGAGCATGGTCTCGAAGCTGACCATGGATAGGCCCATGGCCACGGCGGACACCAGAAAATGGAAGGGCAGTTTGGTGTCCCACCACAGCGGCGACATCTTGGACGGGGCGATGAGGAAGACCGCCCCCAGCGACGACTGGTGCAGGGTGGAGAGCATGACGCCGAAAATGACCGCCCCGACCATCACCTTGCCCACCGCCTTGCGGGCCTTTTCCCAGCCCAGCCGCTCAAGCAGCATGGGGCTGAACTCCAGGGCCAGGGTGGTGGTATAGAAGACGACGTGCATGGCCACAACCCACATCACCGACTGGTACTGCCACATGAGCATGGGGTGCGGCAGGCGGAAGGGATGCCCGATGTCAAGGAAGATGGCCACCACCGCCATCAGGTAGCCGAGAAAAGCGGTGAGAATGGCCGGACGGACAATAGGCCGGTATTTTTTCCAGTTGAACAGGTAGACCGCGCAGGCGATGATGAAGCCGCCGGCCGCCATGGCCACGCCGCCCAGCACGTCAAGGCCCAGCCAGAACCCCCAGGGATAGCCGTCGTTCATGTTGGTGGCGGCGCCCAGCCCGAAAAACATGCGGTACAGGGCAACCGCGCTTCCGGCGATGATGAGGACCACCATGACGATGGTCGCCGGTGTCCAGGTTTTAATGTTCGGATTCGATTCCATTGCGTTTCACCTCATATCCAAAGTGACGGAGTTGATTAACAACTGCACGGATGGTTTTCTCCATTCCGGCCTCCACCTCAGGCGACAGGCCGATGCCGACCTCGAGCTGTTTGGGCTCGATGCCGTACAGGGTCAGGTGCCCCGGCATGATGTCGGTCAGCTGGGCCGCGGCCAGGACATCGCAGATGCCCAGCTGATGCGGCGTTGTCCGCGCCATGAAGGCACGGGGCACATGTTCGCCCTCGACCATGATCACGGTGCCTGGTTCCCGGTCGTCGCGCAGGGCGTCGATCAGGATAACATGGTCCTTGTTCGCCAGCATCGACAGCAGCTCAAAGCCGGCCGTGCCGCCGTCGACGCATTCCACCGAGGGCGGCAGGGTGTAGCGGCGGCCCAAGGCCTCGACCGCCAGGCAGCCGACCCCTTCGTCGCCGATCAGTAGGTTGCCGATGCCCAGCACCAGCGCCTTCACCTCATGCCCTCCGATCACAGCACCTTGACCTTGCCGAGCGGGGTCTTCTTGCCGTCGACCAGATGGATGGCGCAGGCCAGACAGGGGTCAAAGGAGTGGACCGTGCGCAGCACCTCGAGCGGCAGTTCGGGGTCTGCGATCGGATTCCCAACCAGCGAGGCCTCGTAAGGACCCAGGGCATCGTCGGCGTTGCGCGGACCGGCGTTCCAGGTGGAGGGAACAACCGCCTGGTAATTTTTGATCTTGCCGTTTTCGATGACGATCCAATGGGAGAGCATGCCGCGCGGGGCCTCGTGGAAGCCGGTGCCGCGCTGCTCGCCCCTGGGGAAGACCGGGGCGTTGAAGGTGTCGAGGTCGCCTTTGCCGATGTTGTCGACCAGGGCCTGCCATTGGACGTTCATGTTTTCGTAGAGCACGGCGCAGCGGATCACCCGGGCGGCAATGCGGCCGATGGTCGAGTGGAGGGCGTCGATGCCCACCGTGGTGCCGGCCAGGGCTGAGACGGTTTGCAGGGTCTGATCGACATACGTTTTGGTGGCCGCATGGCCGGCGAGGTACATGGCGACCACATGGGGCAAGGGGCCGACCTGGGCCGGCTGGCCCAGATAGGTCGGGGCCTTGACCCAGGAATACTTGTTGTCGGCATCGTAGCCGGTGTAGTTGGGCACCGTCTCTTCCTCATAGGGGGAGCGGTCCCAGTTGCCGTTGTACCAGGCATGCTTGATCGATTCCTTGATGCCGCCGTACAGTGTTTTTTCCCGCTGATCAGCGATCTGGACGAATTTGGTGAGGTCGCCGCCGGGGATGTAGCCGCCGGGCAGGGCGAAGACCGTGCCCTTGGTGTCCATGGGCATGTCGGGCACGGACAGGTAATTGAGCACGCCGGCGCCGTACTGGGTCCAGTCGGCGTAAAAGGCGCCGATTGCCGCGACATCGGTGAGCATGGCCTGCTTGATGAAATCGCCGACCTCGTCGATCAGGGTCTTGATGTGGAACAGTTTCTCAACCGTCAGGTTGGCGGGGCTGTCGGGATTGATCGGATTGGTGACGCCGCCGACCGCCAGGTTCTGCACATGGGGCGTCTTGCTGCCGAGAATGGCCACCACCTGATTGATTTTTCGCTGATAATCGAGGGCCTGCAAATAGTGGGTGGCGGCCAGCAGGTTGACTTCCGGCGAGAGCTTCATGGCCGGGTGGCCCCAGTAGCCGCTGGCAAAGATGCCCAGCTGGCCGGTGCCGATGAATTTTTTCAGCCGGTCCTGGGTCGCCTTGATTTCCTGGGGGCTGTTGCCCTTCCATGCGGACAGTTTCTGGCCCAGAGCAGCGGTGGCCGCCACATCGGCCTTGGTGGCGGAGACGATATCCACCCAGTCGAGGGCGCAGAGGTGATAAAAATGGACCATGTGGTCATGGATGCCATGGGCGCCGATGATCATGTTACGGATGTACTGGGCGTTGAGCGGGATCTCCATTTTCAGCGCATCTTCCACCGCGCGCACCGAGGCCATGGCGTGCACCGTGGTGCAGACGCCGCAGATGCGCTGGGTATAGGCCCAGGCATCCCGTGGGTCGCGGCCCTTGAGGATGATCTCAATGCCGCGCCACATCTGTCCCGACGACCAGGCATTGGTGACCTTGCCGTTGTCGACTTCGCAATCAATCCGCAGATGACCCTCGATTCTGGTGACGGGATCAATGGTTATTTTCTTGGCCATATCTGTTCTCCTTTATGCTCTCCTGGCAGGGGATAATTCGTCAATGTCGTTGAGTTCCGTGGGGCAGGCTGCCTGCGCGATCAAGACGCATCCCCTTTGTCGGCTTCATTCTTCTTTTTATCCAGCTTCTGGGTCACCACCCGCAGCGCGGTGCCGGCAACCAGCAGGGTGCCGATCAGCGCCGGGACATGGGATACATAACTCCAGGTGAAGTCGGGATAGACCTGATTGGTGATTTTGGGATTGAAGCCCAGTTTGTCGAAATTGACTCCGGCGAGCAAGAGGTACTGGGTGCCGCCGGCTTCATCGAGGCCGTAGACGTGGTTGACGTAGGTATCCACCACCTTCTCGGTCCGCTCCTCGCCGTCGACCCGTTTCACCGGATAGGCGTAGGTATCGCCGGACTTGAGGGCCAGCCGCCGTCTGGCTTCCGCCCGCAGGTCCTCGACCTTGCCGAAAATTGAGGCGCCGGTGGGGCAGAATTCGCAGCAGGCCGAATACTTGCTCTGGGCATAGAGATGGTTGCACAGCTGGCATTTGACCACCGAGGGCGAAGCCTTTTCCCACTCGTACATGGGGATGCCGAAGGGGCAGGCAATCTGGCAGTACCGGCAGCCGAAGCATCGGTTTTTATTGTAGGTGACGATACCGGTTTCCTTATTTTTCTGCAGGGCCGCCACCGGGCAGACCGAAACGCAGGCCGGCTCGATGCAGTGCAGGCAATGCTGCTTGATGAAGGAGAACGCAGGGCCGCCTTTTTCAGCGGGGGCCGCTTGGTCGCCGTTTTTGTAGGCTTTGATCATACACAGGGTTTTGGCGGAGAGGCCGTCCGGGGCGTCGTAGATCTGATCCCCTTTGGGGTATTCAAAGGGAATGGTGCCCGCGGTTTCCTTGTGGTACAGGGCTCCGCCCGGCTCGGCGTTGGCCTTTTTGCAGTTGACCATGCATGACTTGCAGCCGATGCACAGGGTGGCGTCGTAGAGGATGCCGACCGCCTCGGGCGGCAGTTCGGGGGTCGTTGCCGCTCGTGCGGGCGTGGCCCCCGCCGACAGCATCAGACCGGCGCCTGCCGAAAATTTGAGAAAATCCCGTCTGTTGATTGCCATGGCCTTACTCTCCCGCGCTTGAGGAACCGTCACCCTTGCCGCCCCGCTTCGCCAGGGCGACCGCCGCCGCACCGATAGCCGCGCCGGCGACTCCGTAGGCAAAGTTTTTTGCACCACTGCCTTTCTCCGGAACAGCGTCCACATGCTGGGCCGGTGGGGTCGGGAAGATTACCTTGGATTTGGAGAACAGCGGGCTGTGGAACCCGACTTTTTCCTCGGAGCAGCCGAAACAGGGCGATCCGGTGGCCACCGGCCAACAGCCGGGGACGTCATTGAACGGCAGGGTTGAACAGTTGTTGTAGGTTTCCGGGCCTTTGCATCCCAATTTGTACAAGCAGTATCCCTGGCGATGGCCATCATCGCCGAATTCCTCGGCAAAGCGTCCGGCGTCGAAGTGGGGGCGGCGTTCGCAGTTTTCGTGGATGAGCCGGCTGTAGGCGAACTTGGGCCGTCCCTTGTCGTCAAGGGCGGGGAGTTTGCCGAAGGTGAGGAAGTGGATGACCGTGGAGAGGAAATTGTAGGGGTTGGGCGGGCAGCCGGGGATATTGACCACCGGAATGCCCTTAGCCTTCAGAATGGCATGCACCGGAGTGGCTCCGGTGGGATTGGGCTCGGCTGCGGCGACCCCGCCCCAGGCGGCGCAGGAGCCGATGGCGATGACGGCGGCGGCCAGCGGCGCGGTCTCGTTGAGGATATCGAGCACCGGTTTGCCGGCGATCATGCAATAAACGCCCTTGTCCTTGACCGGGATGGCGCCATCGACCACCAGAATGAATTTGCCCTTGTTCTCCTCAATGGATTTGGCCCGATGGGCTTCTGCCTGGTGTCCGGAACCGGCGTTGAGGGTTTCGGAATACTCGAGTGAAATCAGGTCGAAAATCAATGTTTCCAGGGTCGGATGCCCGGTCCGCAGGAGGCTTTCTACGCAGCCGGTGCACTCCTGGCCGGACAGCCAGATCACCGGGGGTCTTTTGGGTGAGGTGACGGCCTCGGCGATTTGCGGAACCGCAGTCATCGGCAGCCCCATGGTCGCGGCAACCGCCGTGCAGAATTTCATGAAATCCCTGCGAGTCACACTACTCAACAGATTCTCGTTGCCGCCCACAACCTTTGACTTCATCTGCCACCTCCTTGATGTACAGTTAACTGCCTATGTACCCATGAAAACGTATCTATTTTTCTGTGAAGCAATGGATGAACTATTCGTACCAATTTTTATAAGAGCAAAAAAAAACCTGTGCAATAAGTATTTCATTTTGCACAAATTGCACAGATTGAAGGCGTTAGGTGCGACATAACATTGTTATGCTGTGCGGACCGTGCATTTTCCTTGTGCAATGTCTGGGGTGGGTGGTGAAGATACAGGTTGTATACGAAGACAGGATTGGGCAATGGAAGGGCTGTCCGTTGTTTCTTTGAAACTGGCCCGTTTTTCCAGCGCTGGTGGCCGGTCATGGTGCGGTTTGTCGGTGCCTGCGCCAATTTCTTGAGGAGACGGCATAAATGAGGGTATAGTAAACGCCTACTTTCTGCAGAAGGAGCATGGATATGGACAACGAAATGAAGACCGGCATCGCCATCCTTGGCGGTGGACCGGGCGGTTACTCAGCGGCTTTCCGCGCCGCCGATCTTGGCCTGGAGGTCTGCCTGATCGAACAGGGGGGGCGGCTCGGCGGGGTCTGCCTCAATGTCGGCTGCATTCCCTCCAAGACCCTGCTGCATGCGGCGGCGGTGATCGAAGAGGCGAGGGCGGCGTCCGGGTTCGGGGTGCAGTTTGGCGCGCCGCGCATCGATATCGAGGCCCTGCGCAGCCATAAGGCCAGGATTATCACCCAGCTGACCAACGGATTGGAGAGCCTGTGCAAGGCCCGCAAGGTCACCCGGCTCACGGGCCATGGCACCTTTATCGATCGCCAGAACCTTCTGGTCAGCGGCACGGATGGTGCAACCAGGGTCAGGTTCACCGATGCGATCATCGCCACCGGATCGCATCCCTTTGTGCTGCCCGGCTGTCCCGACGATCCCCGCATCTGGGATTCCACCGCCGCCCTGGCCCTGCCCACCGTGCCCCGGCGTCTTTTGATCATCGGCGGCGGGATCATCGGTTTGGAGATGGCCCAGGTCTACAGCGCCCTCGGCTCCGAGATTACCGTTGTCGAGATGCAACCCCAGATCATCCCGTCTGCGGACCGCGACGTGGTGCAGCCGCTGTTCCTGAAGCTGAAAAAGGTCTACCGGATCTGCACCGAAACCAAAGTGGCCGGGATGACTGCCGGACCAGCTGGCATCGAGGTGGTGCTGGCGGGTAAGACAGCGGCAACCGAGCTGTTTGACGCCGTCCTGGTGGCCGTGGGCCGGCGGCCCAACACCCAAGGTTTTGGCCTGGAGAAAACCGGCCTCACCCTGGATGAACGCGGCTTTCTGGCGGTCAACGAACGGCAGCAGACGGCCCTTCCCCATTTCTACGCCATCGGCGATGTGGTCGGCGAACCGATGCTGGCCCATAAAGCAAGCCATCAGGGCAAGGTGGCGGCGGAAGTGATCGCCGGACAGAAGACGGCGTTCATGCCGATGACCATCCCCTCGGTGGCCTATACCTCGCCCGAGGTCGCCTGGATGGGGCTGACCGAACAGGATGCCCAACAGCAGGGCGTGCCCTATGCAAAGGGCAAGTTTCCCTGGGGCGCCAGCGGCCGCGCCTTGAGTGCCGGTGCCGGCAATGGAGTGAGCAAGGCGCTGTTCGATCCGGCGAGCGGGCGCATTCTCGGCGCCGGCATCTGCGGGCAGAACGCCGGCGAGCTGATCCACGAGGCGGTGCTGGCCCTGGAGATGGGGGCCACGGCCGAGGACATCAGCCGCACCGTGCATGCCCATCCGACCCTGGCCGAAACCTTCGCCTTTGCCGCTGAAATGGTCCACGGCTCGATCACCGATCTGCTGCTGCCCAAAAAATGAAGGCATGTCGCGAGGGCTCCCGCTCAACTTCAACCGCACAGCGAATCAATGGATCTTTTGCTCGATACCCCGCTTGACATGCACCTCCACCTGCGTGAAGGGGAGATGCTGAACCTCGTTGCTCCCTTCAGCAGCGCTCAGTTTGCCGGCGGGGTGGTCATGCCCAACCTGGTGCAGCCGGTGGATTCCCTGGCCCGGATGCGCGCCTACCGCTCCGCCATTCTCGAGGCCTGCGGCCCCGAACCCTTTACCCCGTTGATGACCCTGTTCTTCCGCCCGTACAGCCGGGAAGAACTGCTGGCGGCCAAGGAGGAAATCATCGGCCTGAAGCTCTATCCCGCCGGGATCACCACCCAGAGCGAGGCCGGGGTCAGCGATTTTGACCGCATCGGCGACACCGTGGCCCTGCTGGAGGAGCTGGATATTCCGTTGCTGGTTCACGGCGAAACCAGCGGTTTTGTCATGGACCGGGAGCGGGAGTTCCTGACGGTCTACCAATGGCTGGCCGAGACCTTTCCCCGCCTGCGAATCGTCATGGAGCACATCACCACTGCGGCAGCGGTCGAGTTTCTCGATCGATTTGACCATGTGGCGGCCACCGTCACCCTGCATCACCTGCTGATCACCCTGGACGATGTGGCCGGCGGTCTGCTGCAACCGGATCTGTTCTGCAAGCCGATCGCCAAGACGCCACGCGACCGGGAGGCCTTGCGGCGGGCGGTCTTCGGTGGTCATCCCCGGCTGCTGTTCGGCTCCGATTCCGCCCCGCATCCGCGGCACAAAAAGGAATGCTGCGGCTGTGCCGCCGGGGTGTTCTCCGCGCCGGTGGCCCTGCCGGCCCTGGCGCAGCTCTTTGAGGAGGCCGGGTGTCTGGAGCGTTTGCCTGCTTTTGTTTCGGCCAATGCCCGCTGCTTTTACCGGATCACGCCACCGGCGAAAACGGTGCGGCTTGAGCGTGTCCCCTGGCAGGTGCCGGAACAGTATGAAACGGTTCGGCCATTTCTTGCCGGTAAAACAATCTCTTGGCGTATGAAAACCGCTGATGCAGGTCCGGTTTCAATTGAAACAGTGAGGTGAAAATGGTAACCAAGGGCGCACGGCAAGCTGTTCCGGTCTATTCCACCGAACTCGGCAGGATCTGCCCCGGATGCAGCCAACCGGCTGCCTCCTGTACCTGCAGGGCGAAAACCGCCGTCCCGAAGGGTGATGGTATCGTCCGGGTGGGGCGGGAAACCAAGGGCCGCAAAGGCAGCGGGGTGACGATTATCACCGGACTCACGCTGGGCCTGGCGGAACTCAAGGAACTGGGCAGCCAACTGAAAAAGAAGTGTGGCACCGGCGGCACCGTCAAAGACGGCGTCATTGAGATTCAGGGCGATCACCGCGATTTCTTGGTGGCAACCCTGCAACAGCTCGGCTACACGGTCAAACGGGCGGGCGGCTGATCACCGCGCTCGCCCCCCATTCGCATCATCCGCCGTCCGTGGAGGCTGAAGCCTCCCGGCAACGACGCGAATCCCCTGGCGGATCGTCACGGCCACCGAAGCCCGCGATCCTCATTTTTTTCTAGCAACCAAGGAGAAATCACGATGCCCCGATCCTATCCCCATGCCTTTGCCCGCAGCTTTCTCGGGAATGCGCCGCTTTGGTACAAGTTCACCATTTTGCTGTTTCTGATCATCAATCCGATCCTGCTCAATATCTACGGTTCGTTCATTGCCGGCTGGGTGCTGATCGGCGAATTCATCTTTACCCTGGCCATGGCCCTGAAGTGTTACCCGCTGCCCGCGGGCGGCCTGCTGGCGATGGAGGCGGTGATCATCGGCATGACCAAACCGGAAACCGTATACAAGGAGGCCCTGAATAATTTCGAGGTGATCCTCCTGTTGATCTTCATGGTGGCAGGCATTTATTTCATGAAGGATTTCCTTCGCTTCACCTTTACCCGCATCCTGGTCAAGGTGCAGTCGAAGGTCAAAATCTCGCTGCTTTTTTGTTTTGCCGGCGCCTTTCTTTCCGCCTTCCTCGATGCCCTGACCGTGACTGCGGTCATCATTGCCGTGGCCTATGGCTTTTATGACATTTACCACCGCTATATCTCAGGCAAGGACGGCAATGTGGCCCATGATCTTGCCAGCGATCTTGCCCTCAAGGAACAGGAACAGGCTGATTTGAAACAGTTCCGCGGCTTTCTCCGCAACCTGATGATGCACGGCGCTGTCGGCACCGCGCTTGGCGGGGTCTGTACCCTGGTGGGTGAACCGCAGAACCTGCTGATCGGCAGTGAAATGGGCTGGCACTTCATGGAATTCTTCATCAAGGTAGCACCGGTTTCCCTGCCGGTCCTGTTGGTTGGGCTGGGGACCTGCTATTATGTGGAAAAGAAGAAGTGGTTCACCTACGGCTGTGAACTGCCCGGCCATATCCGTTCCCACCTGCTGGAGACGGAGGTCAAAATGGAGGCCAAACGCGGCTTCAAGGGCAAACTGCAGTTGGTTTTTCAAGCGGCTGCCGGCATCTGGCTGATTCTTGCCCTGGCTTTTCACATGGCGGCGGTCGGCCTCATCGGTCTGTCGGTCATTGTGTTCCTCACCGCTTTCAACGGCATCACCGAGGAACACCAGATCGGGCAAGCCTTCGAGGAGGCGCTGCCGTTTACCGCGCTTTTGGTGGTCTTCTTCGCCATCGTTGCTGTCATCCACGACCAGCATCTGTTTGCGCCGGTCATCAACTATGTGCTCAGCCTCACCGGTCAAACGCAGTTGGCGGCCTATTACATCGCCAACGGGCTGCTTTCGGCCATCTCGGATAACGTCTTTGTGGCCACGGTCTATATCTCGGAAACCAAGATGCACTTTGTCCAGATGCTGGGCGCCATTCCGGATATCGGCATGACCGGCGAACAGTTGATGGATAAACTGACCGATCCGCTCGTCGCCCGCAAGGAGGTGCTGGCCGGTCTGCCGCCGGCGGCCGCGCAGCAGGCCGGTGCCTTGATGCATCAGCTCGACAAGCTGGCGGTGGCCATCAATACCGGCACCAACATCCCCAGCGTCGCCACCCCCAACGGTCAGGCTGCTTTCCTTTTCCTCCTGACCTCGGCCCTGGCGCCGGTCATCCGCCTGTCATATGGCCGGATGGTCCTGCTGGCCATGCCCTATACCATCACCATGTCCCTGGCCGGTCTGGCGGCGACTTACCTGTTTTTGTAACACCCGTTTTCCTGAGCGATAAAAAAAGGCGTATCGAGCAATCGATACGCCTTTTTTTATGCATTGTTCCGGCCCGGGTTCAGGGGTGACGCTTTTCCTTTGCTCTCGATGAACTCACAACCTGCGCCTGATCGACTGCGCCAGTTCATGGACCGCCATGGCGTAATAGGTGCTGTGGTTGTAGCGGGAGATGGTGTAAAAATTAGGGTGGCCAATCAGGTATTGATCAGCGTTTTGGTGGCGCAACAGCAATAAGCACAGCGATCCTTCACCGCTGCAAGGGCGGGCCGGCTGCAACCCGGCTTGCTGCAAGGCAGTGAGGGTATACTTGGGTTCCAGGCCCGGCTCCAAGGCGACCGTGCCGTTCACCTGCAAAGGGGTAATCACGGGATGCCCGGCCTTCCAGCCGTGCTGGGCAAAATAGTTGGCAACGCTGCCGATGACATCTTCCGCGTTCCACAGATCCCGGCGGCCGTCACCGTTAAAATCGACGGCCCATTTTAGGAAGCTGCTGGGCATGAACTGCCCCAGTCCCATGGCCCCGGCAAAGGAGCCCACCGGTTTGGCCGGATCCATGCCCTCATTCCGGGTCATCAGCAGAAAGTTTTCCAGCTCGCCGCGAAAGTACTCGCCGCGTCGGGCGTAATCGAACCCCAGAGTGGTCAGGGCATCGAGCACACGGTGATTGCCGACGTTGCCGCCGAAGGTGGTTTCAACCGCCAGAATGCCGAGGATGTATTCCTGCGGCACCCCGTATTGTTGGGTAGCTCGCTGCAAGGTGCTTTGATACCGCCTGGCAAACTCGACCCCCGCGCCAATGCGGCGCTCGTCAAGGAATTGTGCCCGGTATTTCGTCCACCCACCCACGGCGGGCTTGCCTTTTAATCCCTGATCCGACTTGGCGAGATAGTCGAGGGTCCAGTTTTTGCGGCGGGCCTGGGAAAACAGGCCCAGCAGGTATTCGCGCTCAAACCCGTGTTTCTGCACCATCTGATCAACGAATTGATCCAGGCTGGCATAGCCGGCGAAATCCCCGGTAATCTGCTGGGCACTGTAAGGCCCGACACTTCGTCGTGAAGCCCCCTCATGGGAATCGCGGCTCGCTGTCCGGCTCGTTTGCGTGCTGGTCACAGGCGGTTGCAGCCGACTCGACGGCTCCGCGCAAGCGGTGAGGCCCAGCACAAGCAGCACCGCGCAGTGGGTGAGAAGTTTGCTGCGCGGAGTAGGGAAGCGAGATGAAAAGGAGTTCGGCCACGGCTTTTGGGTCTCAGGCATCGTTTGAAGAGGTTGGGTGTTCGTGTTCATAACGGGGTTGTCCTAAACAATCTGTTATACGTTTTTTTTCCCTGTTGCCATTGCCGCTTACCGGTGCCCCGCGTTAATCCCCTCCAACACCTCACTCCCCGGACACAAATCCGCCTCAGTCAGGCTGTTGAGCGGCCGCTCGCAGGTATGGAGAATTTCGTGGGTGTCGGTCGATTCCGGATTCACGTACAGCACCCCGGTGATGATCACCCCCTGGGCTTTGTGGTCCTCGAGATTGTCGATGGCCTGGCGGCGGTCGGTGATGTCCGGGGCATTGTGGTGCTTGTGCAGGTGGATGACCGAGTTGTCGTGCAGGACCACGTCTTGGACCGCGTCATCCGGGTACTCGGCGGTGATGGTCTGGCGGAAGGGCACAAAGTCGAAGGTGTTGGTGGCTTCACTGTGTTCGCGCACCCAGTGGTAGCTTTTGGTCGATTCCGGATTGTTGTTGAAGGTAACGCAGGGTGAAATGACGTCGATGAACGAAAGCCCCTTATGCGACAGCGCGGCCTTGATCAGCGGCACCAGTTGCTGTTTGTCGCCGGAAAAACTGCGGCCCACGAAACCGGCCCCCAGTTGGATGGCCAGTTCGCAGAGATCGATGGATTCCAGTTCGTTGACCCCGCCTTTCTTGCTTTTCGAGCCCTTGTCGGCGGTGGCCGAGTACTGGCCCTTGGTCAGGCCGTAGCAGCCGTTGTTCATGACGATGTAGGTCATATTGAGGCTGCGGCGGACCGCATGGATAAACTGCCCCATGCCGATGGAGGCGGTGTCGCCGTCGCCGGAGACGCCCAGGTAGATCAGGTCGCGATTGGCCATGTTGGCCCCGGTGGCGATGGAGGGCATGCGGCCATGCACCGAGTTGAAGCCGTGCGATCGGCCCAGAAAATAGGCGGGCGTTTTCGAGGAGCAGCCGATGCCGGACATCTTGACGATGCGATGCGGCGGCAGGGCCAGTTCAAAGCAGGCCTGGATGATGGCGCTGCAGATCGAATCGTGGCCGCAACCGGCACAGAGGGTGGAAATGCCGCCTTCATACTCGCGGCGGTGGTAACCGGCGGCGTTGGGCGGTAAATCGGGATGACGGAAGGTGGGACGAAAAAAGGTCATTGGGCACCTCCTTGGCCGGGGGCGGATGGCGGCAGGGCAACACCGCGTTCCGCGAGCGCCTCCTCCAGGGCCTGGGTAAGAAAACGGCTGGCCACCGGCAGGCCGTCATAGCTGGTGATGGGAATGAGTTTGTGCGGCGGCAGGCTGCCCTCGTTGATCAAGAGGGTGCGCATCTGGCCGTCCCGGTTCTGTTCGATGACGAACACCAGTTCGTGGGCCTGAACGAAATCCAGCACCTCCTGCTGGAAGGGGAAGGCCCGGATGCGCATGCTGTTGACGGCAATGCCCCGGTTGCGCAGGCTATCGATGGCCTCGTAAGCGGCAGGGGCAGTGCTGCCGTAGAACACGACCCCCAACCGGGCCTGGGCGTTGGAGATGGTGACCCGGGCCAGGGGCAGCAACCGTTTGGCGGTCTCCCATTTTAACAGCAAACGCTCCATGTTGCGGACATAGGTCCCGCTATCCTCGGTGTAGGCCGAATATTCATCGCGGGAGGTGCCGCGGGTGAAGTAGACGCCCTTGGTGGGGTGAGTGCCGGGATAGGTGCGATAACAGATGCCGTCGCCGTCGGTGTCGCGGTAGCGGCCCCAGGCGGTCAGGGCGTCGAGCTGGGCGGCGTCGAGGACCTTACCCCGGTCGTAGCGGCGCTGCGGATCCCAGGCGAGCGGCGGGCCGTAGTGATCGTTCATACCCAGGTCGAGGTCGGACATGACGATCACCGGGGTTTGCAGCCGCTCCGCCAGATCAAAGGCATCGGCGGTCATCTCGAAGCATTCCCTGGGGTCGCAGGGAAAGAGGAGCGGATTCTTGGTGTCGCCGTGCGAGGCATAGGCGCAGGCCAGCAGGTCGGATTGCTGGGTCCGGGTGGGCATGCCGGTGGAAGGGCCGGTGCGCTGGACATCGATCAGCACCACCGGGATCTCAGCGAAATAAGCGAGGCCGAGGAATTCGGCCATCAGCGAGATGCCCGGGCCCGAGGTGGCGGTGAAGGCGCGGGCGCCGTTCCAGGAGGCGCCGATGACAATGCCGATGGCGGCCAGTTCGTCCTCGGCCTGGACAATGGCGGCCTTAATCCGCCCGGTTCCCTCCTCGATCCGGAATTGTTCGGCATAACGGCCAAAGGCCTCGATAATCGAGGTGGAGGGGGTGATCGGATACCAGCCGACCACGGTCGCCCCGGCGTACAGGGCACCAAGGGCGGTGGCGCTGTTGCCGTCCATCATGATCGCATCGCCCACCCGGTCGCTGCGGCGCACCGTGAGCTTGCAGACACCGGGGAAATGTTTGCGGGCGTATCCATAGCCCAGTTCGAGAGCCTGGATGTTGGGCTCGGCCAGGGCGGGATTCTTGCGGAACTGCTTGCGCAGGGAATCAATCAGCACCTGGAGTTCCATGTCGAGCAGGGCCGCCAAGGCCCCGACATAGATGATGTTTTTCAGCAGCGGCCGCATCTTCGGCGTGGCGAAGGTCTCGTTACACATCGCGGTCATGGGGATGCCGATTGCTACCACATCGTCACGCTGAAACGTCTCCGGCAGGGGCTTGGAGGCATCGTAGACAAAATACCCGCCGGGAGCGAGACCGTCATAATCCTGGCGCAGGGTCTGGCCGTTGACCGCCACCACCAGGTCGACACCGCCCCGCCGGCCGACATGACCCTGTTCGTTGACCCGCACCTCATACCAGGTGGGCAGCCCCTGGATATTGGAGGGGAAGATGTTCTTCGGACTGACCGGCACGCCCATGCGGAAGACCGCCTTGGCAAACAGGTTGTTGGCGCTGGCCGAGCCGGAGCCGTTGACGTTGGCAAAACGGATGACAAAATCGTTGACGCCTTCCAGCTGCTTCATGGTTGTCCCGCCCGTGCTGAATGATAAAGAAACTTCTGCATCTCCCAGGCCGAGGTCGGACAGCGCTCGGCACAGATGGAGCAGTGCAGGCAGACGTTTTCGTCCTTGACCATTACCCGGCCGGTGGGCAGCGGTCCGGAGACATAGAGGCTCTGCTCCAGGTTGCTGGCCGGAGCCTTGAGCCGGGTGCGCAGATCGTCCTCGCTGCCGTTGTCGACAAAGTTGATGCAGCTCTCCGGACAGGCATCGACGCAGGCGTCGCACTCGATGCACAGCTCGGCGCGAAAGACCGTCTGCACATCGCAATTGAGACACCGCAGCGACTCGGCCTGGCCGACCTCGCGGTCGAACCCGAGTTCCACTTCCAGCAGCCGGTCCTTGAGGGTCTTGGCCTTGGAGAGCGTGGGCACGGCCTGGCGCTCGGTTTCCGTCACCTGATTGTGGTAGAGCCAGTCGTGCACGCCCATCTGCTGTCCGGCCAGATTGACCTGCGGCGCCGGGCGCTGATCGAGAGACTTGCCTTGGCAGAAGAGGTCGATGGAGATGGCTGCCTCATGGCCGTGGGCCACGGCGGTGATGATGTTGCGCGGGCCGAAGGCGGCGTCGCCGCCGAAAAAGACCTGGGGCAGGGAGGATTGCAGGGTGCGGGGATCAAGGACCGGCAGGCCCTGATCATCGAATTGGATGCCCGCATCCGGCTCGATCCAGGGAAAGGCGTTCAACTGACCAACCGCCAGGAGCACCTCGTCGCAGGGCATGAACACCGGCGGCTCGCCGGTCGACACCAGGCGTCGCTTTCCCGTGGCATCGTGCACGGGGCGCACCCGATCGAAACGCATGCCCGTCAGGCGGCCCTCCTCGATGGCGAATTCCAGGGGCACATGGTTGTCGATGATTGGCACATCCTCGTGCATCGCTTCCTCGATCTCCCAGAGCGATGCCTTCATCTCGGCCTTGGGGCTGCGGACGACAACGCGCACGTCCTCGCCGCCCAGTCGCCGGGCGGTGCGGCAGCAGTCCATGGCGGTATTGCCGCCGCCGAGCACCAGGACCCGTTTACCGATCGCGGTGACGTGGCCGAAGATTACCCCGGCCAGCCAGTCGATGCCGATATGAATCCGTGCATCCCCTTTCTGGCGGCCCGGCAGGTCGGGCAGATCGCGGCCGCGGGGCGCGCCTGTGCCGACAAAGATCGCGTCGTAGCCCTTGGCCAGCATTGCCTTCATGCTCTCGACCCGGTGGTTGAAATGGGTGGTCACGCCCATGTCGAGGATATAATTGACCTCAGTGGCGAGGACCGTTTCCGGCAGGCGGAACGAGGGCAGCTGGCTGCGCATGAAGCCGCCGCCTTTTTCCTGATCGTCATAGAGGTCGATGGCATAGCCGAGCGGCATCAGGTCCCGCGCCACGGTCAGCGAGGCCGGACCGCCGCCGATCAGCGCGATTTTTTTGCCATTTTTGTGTTTCGGGATTGCGGGGAACCGTGCCTCCACCCCGGGTTCGCGGTTATCGGCGCAGACCCGTTTCAACCGGCAGATGGCCACCGGTTCCCGCTCCACCCGGCCGCGCCGGCAGGCCGGTTCGCAGGGCCGGTCGCAGACCCGGCCCAGCACGCCGGGAAAGACGTTGGACACCCAGTTGAGCATGTAGGCGTCGGTGTAGCGTTTCTCGCTGATCAGGCGGATATATTCCGGCACCGCAGTGTGGGCCGGGCAGGCGAACTGGCAGTCGATCACCCGGTGAAAGTATTCCGGATCCTCGATATCGGTCGGTTTCAAGGGAGGCGCTCCAAGGCTGGGGAAGCATACAATTAAAAATATGTAAGAATAGTTACCACGATTCAGAATAGAAAAAAAGCGGGAACAAGGAAAGGCTTTTTTCGTGCAGTTAAAGCAGAATAGCAGCACCGCCCCGTTGCCTGGCAGGACTGGCGATACCGGGAGATCTGGGACTGGGGGCGAGGTCCTGGTGTTTTTTTCCTGGAAGGGTTGCAATGATCAGGTTTCTATGCGAGCATACAATCGGGGAGAGAGAAGTCCGCCGTCCATTTTCGTGCCGAGTCCGCACACAACCAGAGGAATGCCATGGTAGACGTTGGTCATCGGTCAGCGCTGTTTGTTTCCCTGGTGCTGACCGCTCTTTTTTTGCACTTTCTTGCGCCCGTTCATGCCGCAACCCCCAAAATATTGGTCGTGCACAGTTACCACGAGGACCAGAAAGAGCATGTGGTGGAGATGACCAAAGGCATCGAGGAGGCTCTGGACGGGGTTGCATGTCAGCTTCGCTTCGTCCACATGGACACCAAGCGAAAGACTTCCGAGGCATGGAAGCGGGCGGCCGGGCAACAGGCCAAGCTGGTCCTCGCCGACTATCGGCCCCAGGTGGTGCTCACCATGGACGACAATGCCCAGCAGTACTTTGCCAGGGATTATGCCGGTGCTCCGGGACCGCCCTGGTTCGTGTTCAGCGGGGTCAACGCCGAGCCGGGACTGTACGGGTTTCCGGCGGTCAATGTCACCGGGGTATTGGAGCGGCCCAACGTGCTGGAGAGCATCGAGCTGCTGCTGAAAATTCGGCCGGAGGTTAAAAATATACTGATCCTGGTCGATAAATCGGAGACCACCGATTTCCTGATCGCCTACTGCAAGACCCTGAAGCTGCCGGTGACCGTGGTCGCCTTTGAGCAGCCGTTGACCCTCGAGGCCTGGAAAGCGGTGCTCGAACAGTACCACGCCCGGGTTGACGCCGTCGGCCTCTATGTGATCCGCACCATCGCGCGCAGTGCCACCGATCCGGCCAAGGTTCCCGAAGAGGAACTGGTCCGAATAATCAACGAGCAATACAAACTGCCCACGGTCGGCTTTTATGACAGCGCTGCTGCATCCGGCATTCTGTGCGGGGTCAGCGTGTCCATGAGGGAACAGGGGCGAGCCGCCGGACAGATCGCCCGGCAACTGCTCGAGGGAAAAAAACCCGATGATTTCAAGGTCAAAACGACCGACCGTGGCCTCATTCAACTGAATCTGCGGACCGCGGAGCACCTTGGCATTCAAATTCCCTACGGCATGATCAAACGTGCCGACGTGGTCATCAGGTAACCGGTCTATGCGCTCAGTCCTCACCAAAAAAATGCTTATCCCCACCCTGGGCATCATTGCCCTGGGGTTGTTGACGGTCTTGGTGGTGGAGCATTTCAATGCCCGCGCGATTATCCGCCAGGAACTGACCAAACGGCTGGATCGAGAGGTCCATCTTTCCGCAAAACTGATCGACAGCTGGCTGCAGGCTCGATTGACTGATGTGATTGCCTGGTCCAGGCAGGATGTGGTGGTCGAGGCCTTGACCGAAGGGGGGTACTTCGGCAGGAGTGCCCGGGAAGGGGCGGCATCGCTTTTTGCCGGTTTGAAAACCGGCTATCCGCAATACGAAAGTCTTTTTCTGGCCAATTCCCAAGGAGAAATTATCGCGGTCTCGCCCCTGGCCGAACAGCCCGGTACGCCCGTGCACCTGGCAGACCGGGCCTATTTCCAGGATGTGGCGCGGGGCAAGGCGGTCATCTCCGAGGTGATCGTCAGCAGATTGACCCAGCACAAAACGTTTACCGTGGCCGCTCCGGTTATCGCCAATGGCGAGGTCGTCGGTGTGCTGGGCGGGGTGGTGGATTTTGCCGTCTTCAAGGCGCTGTTCCTTGAGGATTTCAAGATAAAAGAGCACGGTTATGCCTTCGTCGTCGACCGTCATCTCCAGGTTCTTGGCAGTTCACGGGATAATGAGAGCGTATTATCGGAAGGCGACGCCGCCGGGTTCCTGCAGCAGATTGTAGCCGGCGTCAACGGGATGTTTACCCATCAGGCAAAAACCGTTGAAATGCTGACGGTTTTTCAACATCTGCAACGGACCGATTGGGTTTTCGTTATCAATCAGTCCTTGGATGACACCCTCCGGCCCCTGCACCGCATCGTACAGGTCAGCGCGGTTGGCGCGATCATTGTGCTGTTTGTTATCTCCCTGCTGTTCTATTTTCTTTTTCAAAAACTGATTGTGGCACGATTGCACGACATGCTCCGGGTGATTGTGCTGGTCGGCACGGGTGATTTTTCGCAGCGCATCGCCAGAGCGCCGGTTCGGCCGGATGAAATCACCGAACTGACCGATTCGTTCAACGCCATGATCGAACAGTTGGATCATACCATGGCGGACCTCAATCGGGAGATTCAGGTACGCAGGGAAGCCGAGGCCGCCCTGGCCCAGCATCAGGAAAATCTGGAGAAAATAATCACACAGCGGGGCGACGAGCTGAAAAAAGAGGTGTTGGAGCGGCAGCGGGCTGAAGATCGGCTGATCCAGGCGGAAAAGCTGGAGATGATCGGCACCCTGGCCGGTGGCGTGGCCCACGATCTCAACAATATTCTTTCCGGAATCGTCAGCTACCCCGATCTGCTGCTGATGAAATTACCTCAGGACAGCCCGCTGTACAAACCCCTGCAAACCATCAAGGAATCGGGAGAAAAGGCCTCGGCCATTGTCCAGGACCTGCTCACCCTGGCCCGGCGGGGGGTGACGGTCAAGGAACCGGTCAATCTCAATACGCTGATTGGCAACTACCTCGGCAGCCCGGAGTTCAATCTGCTGCGGCTTCGCCACCCCGGTGTTGAGGTGGTGACCGAATGTGCCGCCGATCTGTTCACGGTCCTTGGGTCGCCGGTGCACCTGGCCAAAACGATTATGAATCTGGTGACCAACGCGGCGGAATCCATGGACCATGGGGGCACGATCCGTCTGCGGACCGAAAACCGCTATGTTGACAACTCGCTGCAGCTCTATGAGCGGATCGGTCAGGGGGAATATGTGGTGCTCGAGGTAACGGATCAAGGCAGCGGCATCAAATCAGAAGATATCGACAAGATTTTCGAACCGTTTTATACCAGTAAAAAGATGGGAAAAAGCGGCACCGGGCTCGGTATGGCCGTGGTCTGGGGCACGGTCAAGGATCATCAGGGATATATTAACTGTGACAGCACGGTGGGCGTTGGCACTACTTTTACCCTGTACTTCCCGGTCACCGCGGCAATCGTGCAGCAGCATATACAAACCGTTCCGTCGGCTGATTTCCGGGGGAATGGCGAGCATATTCTGGTGGTCGACGACGTCGAGGAGCAGCGCGAAATCGCCTCGTCCATTCTGACGGAACTGGGTTATCGGGTCACCACCGCAGGCAGCGGCCCTGAGGCCTTGGCCCTGGCCAGGCAAGAGCGGTTTGACCTGCTGCTGCTCGACATGATTCTCGGCAATGGCATGGATGGGCTCGAAACCTACCGTCAATTTGTCGGGCTGGCGCCGGGGCAAAAGGCGATCATCACCAGCGGTTTTTCCGAAAGCGAACGCGTCGCCGGGGCGATGCGGCTCGGAGTGGGGTGCTATATCAAAAAACCCTATACCATTGCCAAATTGGGCCGCGCTCTCCGGGAAGAATTGGCGAAATCTTGAGGCGAGGAGCGGAATATCCGGTTCAATGCCTTGTAACTATTGATGGAAATTGAAAGTTTGGGAACCCCTGTGGAGCAGAGTGTGCAAGAAAGAGTACAGGCCAGGATCAGTAAAGAAGAGATCAATCTGCTCCCTCTCGGACGATGGGAAGGGCCGGTTCGTCTGGTGCGAACCGCTGAAGAGACGGAAAGGGCGGTGGCGTGTCTGGCGCGCGCCACGGTGTTGGGGTTCGACACCGAAACGCGGCCTGCGTTCAGAAAGGGGCAAAAGTATCCTCCCAGCCTGCTGCAGCTGGCGACCGAAGAGGAAGTCTTTGTCTTTCAGTTGCGGCAGACCGGCCTGCCCGAATCCCTGCTGGCCGTGCTCAGCGATCCGAACATCGTCAAGGCCGGGGTTGCCTTGGATTTTGATCTGCACAGTTTGCAGGAGATGCACTTTTTTGTGCCGGGCGGGTTTGTCGGCCTGGCGCGGATGGCCCGGAGCCGTGGGATCCGCAATCACGGTCTCAGGGGGCTGGCCGCGGTGGTCTGCGGTATCCGCATCTCCAAATCGGCGCGCACGACCAACTGGGCCAATCCCGATCTCACCGCGCAACAGATTCAGTACGCCGCCACCGATGCCTGGATCGGTCGGGAGATCTATAGCCGCTTGCTGGCCTTGCCGGCGGAGCGGACTGCAGCCTGACTTCTACCGCGATCATTTCCCCTCCTTTTCTCTCTTCGAAATCGGCACTTCCTGTCCCCCTGCTATCCAGCTCCCACCGATTGTTTCCCGGTCAGTCCTCCTCCTTTGTCGAGTCCGAGTGCGGTCTCTCCGACTTGCCTGCCCGCCGGTAGTAATAGCGGTAATACCCCAAGAGGTTACTGCTGATGAACAGGGCCTCCATGAGCACGGCGGTGGGGGTGCCCGCCAGCCAATTGTGGAGGAGCCAGAGGCTGGTGGCCACCAGCAGCACCTGCCGCAATTGTTTGTCATCCTTGCAGAATGAGCCGATGGTGCCAAAAATCGAGCCCAGGCAGCTGAGCACGCTCAACACCCCGTGGAAGGTCAGGGCGGCAATGAGGACAGAGGCGGCGATGAAGAAGGTCATCACTTTTTTCGAGGTGGTGAGGTAGCTGGCGATAAACCGCACCGCGGCCAGCAGGCCAAGGCCCATGGCCGTCCAGTGTCCGAGGAGAGCGAAGTGGGTGGCAATGAGCAGACAGGAGACGATCAGGCAGGCGATGATATGACGCCGCTCTTTGAACTGGAAGGAGAGCAGGTCAAACCCGATGGCAATGGCAACCAGGAGCTGGGAAACAGCGAATGGGGACATGGGGATGCCTGTGCGATTGTGGACCGGCTGAAGTGAAGGTTTGGAAAACCTGGAAAACGAGGGGGAATGCGGGTGCGACCCAGCTTACAGCGCGGTCGTGTCCGCCCTGCCTTGATGCAGGGTTTGGAAGCCATAGGCCGCCGCCCCCAGCAGGGCGGCCTGGGGATTGACGATGACCTGGACCGGGATGCGGGCGAGCAGGTCTCGATAGGTGCCCCGGGCAAAGACGGCCATGAACCGGTGCGGGTCGAGGAGGGGCAGCAGCCGCGGCGCCAGTCCGCCGCCGAGAAAGATGCCGCCCAGCGCCAGGGTTTTCAGGGCCAGGTTGGCAGCCTCGTCGGCAAGAATGTCGAGAAAAAGGTTGAGGGTATGGATGGCGATGGCGCAGGGCCGTTCTCCCCGGGCGGCACTGATTGCCGCCTGCACAATAACCGGTGTCCGGTCAGCGGCCTGGTACAGTTCGGCCTGCAGCCAGTCCGGCGTCGGTTCCCTGGTGGCCACGAAGGCCATTAAATCGGGAATGGCCAGACCGGAACAGACCTGCTCCACCGAAACGTGATCATGCTGTTGGCGCATGAAGGTGAGCAGATCGATCTGTTCCTCATTTCTCGGGGCAAAGCTGGCGTGGCCGCCCTCGGAGGGGCAAGGGAAGTGGGTGCCGTTATGGGGCAGGAGAAAAGCCTCGCCGAGGCCGCTGCCCGGGGCCAGGACTGCCAGGGCCGTGCCGTCCCGCTTTTTCCCGGGATTGAGACAGTGGAGGTCCTGCGGCTCCAGATGCAGGGCGCCCAGGGCAGTGGCCACCAGGTCATTGATCAGGTCGACGCGATGGATACCGAACCGGGTTTGCAGGTCAGCGGCCGCAATCGACCAGTTGAGATTGGTCATGGTGACCGCGTTTGCCAGCACCGGACCGGCCACGCCCAGGCAGGCAGCGACCGGTGCGGGTTGCGGTGATTCTAAAAAGGCGGCCAGCAGGCTGTCAAAATTAGCAAAAGCCCTGTTCTGGAAGATCTGCTGCCGCAGCGGCGCTCCCGGCCAGGCCGTGGCATCGTACAGCGCCAGGGTCGTTTTGGTGGCGCCGAGATCGCCGGCGAGCAGGAGAGCCTTGCGGCGTTGCATGCGCTTACCCTTCCTTGAGCAGCCGGATGTCCCAGGCCTCGGAGCGGTTGTTGTTGGCCGGATTTTCCACCACCCGGAATTCGAAGATTCGGTGCGGTTCCTGGAAGTAATGGTCGGAGGCCAGAGTCGATTTCGACAGGTGGAAAAAAACCGTTTCCGACTGGAGCACGCTTTCCTGCAGCCGGTAGTAACGGAAAAAGCCGAATCCCCGTTCCTGATTGAAATTGGCCACCGTGCCCCGCTGCCATTGCTCGCCGTTTTCACCTTGACTGCCGGCGATGGGCAACAGGCCCGGCACCAGGAAGCCGGAGATGTAGGAATCGGCCACTTCGCGCAACTCCTTGCTGACATTGTGAAAGCCAATGACCTCCACCCGGCAGCCCATGTTCTGCAGGGCGATGATCAGACGAAGAAAGTCGCCGTCGCCGGTGAGCAGGATGATGCGGTCCAGGTTGCGGGCCTGGAGCAGGGCGTCGATGGCCAGGTCCATGTCGGCGTTGGCCTTGGTGGTGATGTTGCCGTCCTCGTCCTTGAAGCGGCGGACATACTTCTTGATGATCTTGAAGCCGCAATTGCGCAGGATGTTGTGGTACGAATAGACCTTCTGCCGGTACTCGGGATCGCGCTGGGTGCGCTCGTAATCCTCGGCCAGGTAGCAGTTGGCCCGCAGCATCACCGAGTTTTTACTGTTGGCCAGGCCGACAAGCACATCGTAGCGCATGCCGTAGCCGCCACTCATCTTGATGTTTTCGGCGTCGACGTAGATTGCTGTTTTGAGCATGGAACTCTGGGTCCGCTGAAGTGATTCCAAATCGGTTTGGCCTCCTTGCTTACTCCCATTCGATGGTCGACGGTGGTTTGGAGGAGATGTCGTAGACCACCCGGTTGACGCCGCGCACCTCGTTGATGATCCGGTTGGAGATGCGCCCCAAAATCTCGTAGGGTAGCCGGGACCAGTCGGCGGTCATGGCGTCTTTGCTGTCCACCGCCCGCAGGGCAATGACATGCTCGTAGGTGCGGCCGTCGCCCATGACCCCCACGGTCTGGATCGGCAGCAGCACGGCAAAGGACTGCCAGACCTTGCGGTACCAGCCCGAGTCTTTCATCTCTTCCAGGACAATGACATCGGCCTGGCGGAGGATGCGCAGCCGTTCGGCGGTCACCTCTCCCATGATCCGGATGCCAAGGCCGGGCCCGGGGAAGGGCTGCCGGTAGATGGCCTCCTCGGGCAGACCGAGTTCCAGACCGAGTTCGCGCACCTCGTCCTTGAACAGTTCGCGCAGGGGTTCAATCAGATCCAGCTGCATCCGTTCGGGCAGGCCGCCGACGTTATGGTGCGATTTGATCGGCGCCTTGCCGCGGAATACCACGGATTCGATCACATCCGGGTACAGGGTGCCCTGGGCCAGATAGCGGACCGCGCCCAGCTTTTTGGCCTCGGCCTCGAAGATCTCGATGAAGCCGTAGCCGATCCGCTTGCGTTTTTCTTCCGGGTCGGCGACGCCGTCCAGGGATTTGAGGAAGAACTCCTCCGCGTTGACGTCGATGACTTTGAGATGGGTCTTTTCCTGGAAAAAGCGGAGCACGCTTTCCGACTCGCCGGTCCGCATCAGGCCGTTGTTGACGTAGATGCAGGTCAGCTGGTCGCCGATGGCCCGGTGGACCATGGCCGCCACCACCGAGGAATCAACCCCGCCGGACAGGGCGCAGATCACCCGGTCGCTCCCGACCTTGGCCCGGATAGCCGCCACCGTCTGGTCGATGAAGGAATGCATGGTCCAGTCGGGGCGGCAGTCGCAGAGACCGAAGATGAAGTTGCGGAGCACGTCGGTGCCGATCAGGGTGTGGGCGACCTCCGGATGGAATTGGACGCCGACAAAGGGTTTTTCGGTATGGCGGATGGCGGCATAGGGCGAGTGGCCGCTGGTGGCGGAAACCACAAAACCGGGGGCCAACTGCTCGATGCGGTCGCCGTGGCTCATCCACACCTGGTAGTGGGCCGGGGCCACCTCCATGCCGGCGAACAGGCCGCCGGTGTACTCGATGTTGAGCTGAGCCTTGCCGAATTCCCGTTTCTCGGCCTTCTCCACCCGGCCGCCCTGCTGCACCATCATCAACTGGGCGCCGTAGCAGATGCCCAGCACCGGCACCCCGAGATCGTAGAGGCCGGGATCGCTGATCGGCGCGTCGTCGTCGTAGACGCTGGCCGGTCCGCCGGAGAGGACGATACCGGTGGGCCGCATGGCCGCAAGCTTGTCGAGGGGCAGGGTATAGGGATGGATCTCGCTGTAGACCTTCTGTTCGCGGATGCGGCGGGCGATCAACTGGGTGGTTTGAGAGCCGAAATCAAGGATGATGATTTTTTGCGTGTGGGTGGACATGGGCAGCCTGTATGTGCGAGAGTGATAGGAGCGCGGAAGGACTTATAATCCTTCGGTCCGATAGTTCGGGGCCTCTTTGGTGATAATGACGTCGTGGACGTGCGACTCGCGCAGCCCGGCGGTGGAGATCTGGACAAAGCGGGCTTTTTGATGGAGCTCGTCGATGGTGGCGGCGCCGGTATAGCCCATGCCCGAGCGCAGGCCGCCGAGCAGTTGATAGATCATCTCCGAAATGGGGCCGCGGTAGGGCACCTTGCCTTCGATGCCCTCGGGGACCAGCTTGCTGCTCTGGCTGTCCTGAAAATAGCGGTCGCTGGAACCCTCCTTCATGGCGCCGATTGAGCCCATGCCGCGATACCCCTTGTATTTCCTGCCCTGATAGAGAAAGGTGTCGCCTGGGGTTTCGTCGGTGCCGGCAAAGAGCGAGCCGATCATCACCGAATGGGCGCCGATGCCGATGGCCTTGCAGATGTCGCCGGAGAACTTGATGCCGCCGTCGGCGATCACCGGGATGCCGTGTTTCGAGGCGGCCTCGACGCAGTCTTTCAAGGCGGTCAACTGGGGCACGCCCACACCGGCGACGATGCGGGTGGTGCAGATCGATCCCGGACCAACGCCCACCTTGACCCCGTTGACACCCGCCTTGATCAGGGCCAAGGTGGCCTCGCCGGTGGCGATATTGCCGGCGATGACCTGTAAATCAGGGAAATGGGCCTTGATCTCCTGGAGAGAGCGAAGAATGCCGGCGGAATGGCCGTGGGCCGAATCGAGCACCACCACATCGACCGAGGCCCTGACCAGCGCTTCGGTCCGTTCCAGCAACTCCGCGCTGACCCCGAGGGCCGCACCGGCCAGCAGGCGGCCCTTGGAGTCCTTGGCCGCGTTGGGGTACTGCTTGATTTTCTCGATATCCTTGATGGTGATCAGGCCTTTGAGGCGGCCGTTTTCATCGACGATCAGCAGCTTTTCAATGCGGTGCTCGTGCAGGAGGGCCTTGCAGTGCGGCAGATCGATGCCCACCGGAGCGGTGACCAGATTCTTGCTGGTCATGACATCGTTGACCCGCAGGCCGTCGTCGGAAACGAAGCGGAGGTCGCGGTTGGTGACAATGCCGACCAGTTTGTCGTTATCGATCACCGGCAGCCCGGAGATGCGGTAGTTGCGCATGATCTGCTGCACCTCGGCCACACTCTGATAGGGAGAAACGGTGATCGGGTCGGCAATCATGCCGGATTCCGATTTTTTGACTCGCTCCACCTCTTTGGCCTGGTGCTCGATGCTCATGTTTTTGTGAATGATGCCGATGCCGCCTTCCCGCGCCATGGCAATGGCGGTCTGATGTTCGGTGACGGTGTCCATGGCGGCGCTGAGCAGCGGGGCCTGCAGATCGATGGTGTCGGTCAGGCGGGTTTTGAGCGACACTTCCGACGGGAGGACTTCGGAGGCGCCCGGCACCAGGAGGACGTCATCAAAGGTGAGGGCCAGGGGAATGGTTTGCTGAAACATACGGTCTCCTTCTCTACTGGAGTATAAACGGGTTGATTGCTTCTCGCGTTCGTCCCGTTGAATGGTGGTTGTTTATCGTGTATTGGCGCATGCGGGCTGCGGTGGCGGCGTCGCCTCGCCAAAGCCGCTCTTGCCCGGAACAAATCGGTTCCGGGCGAGGCGCTTCCTTGATTTTTCGCGGAATTGTGCTTGGTTGCCGGATGTGCTCAAGGTAGGCATAACGTAGCATGTTCTTGAGGAAAAAGGAATATGTGACCCGAAAAATGCATTGCCTCCTCCTTCCCGAAGCCGTGATGCGGTGTTCCTTTACTGAGGAAGTGAGACTTCGGGGAGCGAGCAAGAACAGAACCGCAGAAATCACTGGATTTTAGCCGATTTTCCTGCTTAAGTGGTGGTCTTTTTGCCCACTGGGGCTACACGGCTAACCAAACGGTTACGCCAGGACAGGCTCATCCGATCAATCATCTTCTGTTTATTTATCCGATTATTTTTTATGGCTCGAATTGTTGAAATAAATCCAACCAATCCGCAACCCCGGTTGATCGCCCAAGCGGTTGAGATTCTCCAGCATGGTGGCGTCATCTGTTATCCGACAGATACAATGTACGGTATCGGCTGTGATATTTTTAATCAAAAGGCTGTAAAACGCGTGTATCAGATTAAAAGGCGCCCCAAGGATAAACCCTTCAGTTTCATGTGCGCTTCCCTGACCAATATCAGCCATTACGGTCAAGTCGGCAACACCGCCTACCGGCTGATGCGGAAAAATCTCCCCGGGCCCTATACCTTTGTCCTCGCCGGAACCAAAGTGGTTCCTAAAATCATGCTGACCAAGCAGAAGACGGTGGGCATCCGGGTCCCCGATCATCCGGTCTGCTTGGCCATCATCGAGGCTTTGAATAATCCGGTGCTGAATACCAGCGCCGCCCTCGAGGATGACGAGCAGCCGGTCTGCACCTGCCACGATGTCGACAGGCTCTTCGGCAAGCAGGTGGACCTGATTATCGATAGCGGCGAGATCATCCCCGCACCCTCCACGGTCATTTCTCTGTTGACCGAGCAACCCGAGATCCTGCGCGTCGGGAAAGGGGACATCAGTTCCTTTTTATTAAAAGGTGGTTGACGTCTGGACGCACCCTGCTTTCCTGAACGGAAAATAAAAAAGACCGAACCCTCAAGCGGGGTCCGGTCTCGTGCCTGCGGGAAAAAGAGCGGTTATTCCATTTCGTCGATCAGCACTTCCTTCAACGACTTGCTCATGGTGAAGTGAAGCGTTTTTCGCGCGGGAATATTCATCATCTTTCCGGTTTTCGGATTTTTCGTTGTCCGCGGCTTGCGGGTGCGCACGGAAAAGCTGCCGAATCCCCGGATCTCAACCCTGCGCTCATCCGCCAAGGCTTGCGATATCTCTTCGAGAATAATTTCGACAGCCTGTGCTATGTCTTGTTTATAATAGTCGCCAAGTTGTTCGGAGACCTGATTGATCAATTCACGCTTGAGCATGATCTGCATCCTTTATTAACCGGCCGCGCTGTTCCCAGACAATGGAGTGCCTGAACGCGGGTAGAAGAGAAAGGGCGTTTCACCTGGTCCGGACCAGTGGCCCGATCAGGTGAAACACCCGTTGTTGTTCCTTGAAAACAAAGAGCAGCGTCGCTTATTTGTTGGTGTCCTCGCCAGCCGCGGCCTTCAGGAGGTCGCCAAAGGTGGAGGGTGCCGCGCTTTGCGCCTTTTGCAGGTATTCCTCAGGAATGGCGCCGTTATTGTCTTCCTTTTCCTGCAGCGCCTTGACTGAAAGGCCGATCTTGCGATCGTCTGCGGACACATTGATCACCATGGCCTTTAAGGTGTCGTTGACATTGAACATGCCGACCGGTGTCTTCACCTTGTCCTTGGAGATTTCAGATACATGCACCAGGCCTTCGATGCCTTCCTCCAGTTGGACAAAGACGCCAAAATCGGTCACGTTGGTGATGGTGCCTTCCACGGTTGAGCCGATCGGGTAATTGCTGGCCGCAGCCTGCCATGGATCGGGTTCCAACTGCTTGACACCGAGGGAGAACCGCTCGTTTTCCTTATCGATTTTAAGGACGACCGCTTGAATGGTTTCGCCCTTGGCGTATTTCTCGGAAGGATGTTTGATCCGCTCTGTCCAGGAAAGATCGGACACATGGATCAGGCCGTCAATCCCTTCCTCGATGCCGATAAAGATACCGAAATCGGTGATGTTTTTGATCTTGCCTTCAATGACTGAACCCACCGGATAGCTCTCCTCGACCACATCCCAGGGGTTGGGCTGCATCTGCTTCATACCCAGGGAGATGCGCTTGGTCTCGGCTTCGACCTTGAGCACCTGGACTTCGATTTCCTCGCCGACGCCAACAATCTTGGAGGGGTGGCGCGGTTTCTTCGACCAGCTCATCTCGGAGATATGCACCAGGCCTTCCACACCCTCTTCCAGCTCCACGAAGACACCGTAATCGGTGATGGAAACAACCTTGCCCTTGACTCTGGAGCCCGGCGCATACTGCTCGGGCACCCGTTCCCACGGATCGGTTTTCAGCTGTTTGACGCCCAGGGAGACCCGGTCGGAGTTCTTGTCGTATTTGAGGATCTTGACCTCGATCTCCTCGCCGACGGAGTAGAGCTTGGAGGGGTGCGACACCCGGCCCCAGGAAAGGTCGGTGATGTGGCAGAGGCCGTCCATGCCGCCCAGGTCGATGAACAGACCGTAATCGGTGATGTTGGTGATGGCGCCGCGGATGGTCTGGCCTTCCTCGAGGGAGGTGCGCATCTGTTCGCGCAGGGCGGTCCGCTGATTCTCCAGGATGGCCCGCCGGCTGATAACCACATTGTTGCGTTTGCGGTTGAACTTGAGGATCTTGAACTCGAAGGTCTGACCGATGAGTCCATCCAGATCCTTGACCGGGCGCAAATCGATCTGCGAATAGGGCAGGAAGGCGGGGACGCCGATATCGACGGACATGCCGCCCTTGACCCGGTTATCGATACGGCCCTCAATGTTCCCGTCTTCTTCCTGAATTTTGGCAATCTGTTCCCAGACTTTGATGGCAATGGCTTTTTCGCGGGAAAGCAGCAGGCCGCCTTCATCTTTTCTTTTTTCGATGAAGACTTCGAATTGGTCGCCGATCTTAACGACCCGGTCCGGATCCTCGTGACGGAATTCGGCAAGCGGAATATAGCTTTCCGCCTTGTCGCCGACATCGATCAGGGCAGCGTCGCTGCTCAGTCCGACGACGGTGCCAAGCGCCACTTCACCGACCGTGATGACGGTATTGTTGTCTTCCTGCTCAAATAATTCCGCAAAGCTCATTTCTTCAAAGCTGGTGTCATCTGCCGCAAAAGCGGGTTGAGTTCCGTTTTTTGTCATGGAGTTTCCTGTAGTGACCGGTGCTGGTCTTTAGCAAGTGGTTGATGATGCGAAAAAGAAAACTTTTCCGCTCTGTTTAATGAGATCAGGTTATTTACCAGAGTTTTTTTTGAAAAACAACTGTTTCCTGTTGAAAAAAGGTATTTCTTGGCGCCGGGAAGACAGAGGACAGGTACGTGTCAGAGGGTGCGGTGCCGCCGCGTGCGGCGGGTATCTGTTTTTCCAGCCGGCCCGGTCAGCGCCGCGGCCGGACAAAAGGGACGTGCACCGCGATCAGCGTTTGCCGTAAACGCCGAGCTCTTCGAGCATGGGACCGAACAGTTCCTCATAGGCCGGAATTGATTTGCGGAGGACGACGTCGAGGTGGCGGAGGTCGGAAGTATTGACAATGAGGTTGGCGCTGCAGGCCAATGCCTCAAGATTGTACAGGGTGTGGAAATGTGCACCGATGAGGATGTAGAAGATGTAGCGTCTTCGATCCATCGGCAGTTTGCGCATGTGGTCATGGAAGGTGGATTGTTCGAGCGCGCCCTCAAGTTCTGCCTGAAAGACGATACAGGAGAAATTGACAAAGCGCATGCGCTCCATGGCGTCGGCGACCGTGTCGGCCATGAAAACCTGGTAGCCCACGGTCTCCAGGGCTTCGCCGATTTGTTTTCGTTGCTCACCCGCCTGGTGAAGGATCAGCGCCATGGGCACATCTTCCACCTTTTCCTCGCCTTGATAGATGCCTGTTTGCAGCCAGTCCAGGCTCGGTGGCGGAGGTGGCTGCACCACGCAGACGGGTTTCTGGAGCGGGCTTCCTGATTTGTCCAGGGAAATGGCGGTGCGGCAGAGGGGGCACTTCATGGCCAGCAGCTTGCCGGGCGCGAGCTGGGCCAGGGCCTGTTCCAGGCGGGCAACCTGGTCGCCGGTGAATGGAATCTGCTGCAGGCAGAACGGACATTGGGTCAGCATGGGGACGACTCCTCAAGCGGTTGGGCTAGGGTAGCGAATGCATTGGACAGGGGCCAAGCTTCCCCTGTTAAACCGGGGGATGCAGGCCGCTTCTTACCAGCGTTTGTACGGGTCATTTTCCTCCTGTTCCATGCGCAGGTCGTCGATGGAAGAGGTGCGTTCGCCGCGTGCGGCCTTGATCGTATCCATTCCCCGTTTGATTTCGCTGCGGTGGGAGGCGTAGAGGATGGCTGATTCTTCCGTAATCAAGCCGGATTCAAAGAGTTCGAGCAGGTGCTGGTCAAAGGTGCGCATGTTGCTTGCAGAACCGTCCCGGACCACGTTGTAAAATGTTTTTTCCTCGGTTTCGCCGTTGATGATAAGATCCCGGATGCGAAGGCTGGTGCAGAGAATCTCGAGGGCGGCGACGCGGCCCCCGCCGATCCGCGGCGGCAGACGCTGGCTGACAATCCAGCGGATGGTGTCGGCCAGCCGGTTGCGGACTTGCGGCTGCTCGTCCTGCTCGAACATGCCGAGGATACGGTTGACGGTCTGGCCGGTGTCGATGGTGTGCAGGGTGGAAAAGACCACGTGACCGGTTTCGGCTGCGGTCAGGGCGATTTCCAGGGTTTCGCGGTCACGGATCTCGCCGACCAGGATGACCTTGGGCGCCTGACGCAGGGCGGCGCGCAGGCCGTTGGCAAAGGTGTCGAAGTCGTCACCCATCTCGCGTTGGTTAAAGGTGGCTTTTTTATGGGGATGGACGTACTCAATCGGATCTTCCAGGGTCACGATATGTACCTGGCGCTCCTGGTTGATCCGGTTGAGGATAGCGGCCATGGAGGTGGTCTTGCCCGTGCCGGTGGCGCCGGTGAACAGAATCAGGCCATTGACCTCACGGGCCATCTTGTTGAAGGAATCGGGAAAGTGAAAATCCTGGATCGAGGGGATCTTGGTTTCCAGTTTCCGCAGAACCGAGGTGTAGTACCCTTTTTGCGAAAAGATATTGACCCTGAACCGGACTTTGTCGTCAAGAGAATAGGAGAGGTCGCAGGAGCCCTTGGTGACCAGGTCGCGCAACAGGCGGCGGTTGCCCCCAATCAGATTCAAGGCGAACACTTCCGTCTGGAAAGGGGTCAGTTCCGTTACCGGCGGCATGACATCGACCGGCACCAGGACGCCGTCGCTCTCCACCTGCAGGGTCTTGCCCACGGTGAGATTGAGGTCGGAAACCCGTTCGTGCTTGCCCAGCATGGCGGTGATCCAGTAATTAATCTCCTGTTGTTTCATAAAGCATCCCGGTATAGAATTGACAAAGGTATTTCATTAGGTTCTATCGCTTCCAGGCGAAAAAAGACAAGAAAAAAATAAATCTGTGCATGAGGTAACGAAAATGGCGAAGGCATTACGGAGCGCGGCGACAACGGAAGGAAGAAGAATGGCGGGCGCCCGGGCATTGTGGCGGGCCAACGGCATGCGGGAGGAGCAGATCGGCAAACCGGTGATCGCGGTGGTCAATTCGTTTACCCAGTTTGTGCCCGGCCATGTTCACCTGCACGAGATCGGCCAGCGGGTCAAACAGAAGATTGAGAGCTTGGGCTGTTTCGCCGCCGAATTCAACACCATTGCCATCGACGACGGCATCGCCATGGGCCACGACGGCATGCTCTACTCGCTGCCGTCCCGCGAGCTGATCGCCGACTCGGTGGAATACATGTGCAACGCCCACAAGGCTGACGCCATGGTCTGCATCTCCAATTGCGACAAGATTACTCCGGGCATGCTGATGGCGGCAATGCGGCTCAACATCCCGGCGATTTTCGTCTCCGGTGGACCGATGGAGGCCGGGCGGGCGGGCAACAAGGCTCTGGATCTGATCGATGCCATGATTATGGCTGGCGACAACTCGGTCAGTGACGAAGAGGTGGCGGTGGTGGAACGTTCCGCCTGCCCGACCTGCGGCTCCTGCTCGGGCATGTTCACCGCTAATTCGATGAATTGTCTCAACGAGGCCTTGGGGCTGGCCCTGCCGGGCAACGGCACCGTGGTTGCCACCCATGCTGCCCGGATGGCACTGTTCGACCAGGCGGCGGCACGGATCGTGGCCATGTGCGAGGCCTGGTACGGACGAGGGGACGCTTCGGTACTGCCCCGGTCAATCGCCACCAGGGCCGCTTTCTGCAACGCCATGGCCCTGGACATCGCCATGGGCGGCTCGACCAACACGGTGCTCCACATTTTGGCCATTGCCCATGAGGCGGCGGTTGATTTCACCATGAAGGATATCGACATGCTGTCGCGCAAGGTGCCCAACCTGTGTAAGGTGGCACCGAGCTCGCACTATCATGTGGAAGACGTCAACCGGGCCGGCGGCATCCTCGGCATTCTGGCCGAACTTGACCGGGGCGGCCTGCTCGACACCGGGGTTTGCCGGGCTGATGGGTTGACGCTGGCCCAGGTGTTGGCCCAATTCGACATTATGCGCCCGGAGGCGGGCGAAGCGGCCCGGACCCTCTATCGCAGTGCTCCCGCCGGGGTGCGCAATCTGGTGATGGGTTCTCAGGCAACCCTCTATCCGGAACTGGACACCGACCGCGCGGCTGGTTGTATCCGCGATATCGAACACGCCTACTCCCAGGATGGCGGGCTGGCGGTCCTCTACGGCAATATCGCCGAGAAAGGCTGCATCGTCAAAACCGCCGGGGTCGATCCTTCCATTCTCCATTTCACCGGTAAGGCCAAGGTTTACCATTCCCAGGATGAGGCCTGTGAGGCCATCCTCGGTGACGTGATTCAAGCGGGCGACGTGGTGTTCATCCTCTACGAGGGGCCCAAGGGCGGGCCGGGCATGCAGGAAATGCTCTATCCCACCTCCTATCTCAAATCCCGTCATCTGGGAGCGGCCTGCGCCCTGGTGACCGACGGCCGTTTTTCCGGAGGAACCGCCGGTCTGTCCATCGGCCATGTCTCGCCCGAGGCGGCCAGTGGCGGCGCCATTGGATTGGTCCGGGAGGGCGACGCCGTTGATATCAATATTCCGGAGCGGACCATCTCGCTGCTGGTCAGCGGCGAAGAGCTGGCTGGGCGCCGCCGCGAGGAGGAGGCACGGGGAAGCCTGGCCTTCACCCCGAAGCGGGATCGCGTCGTTTCAACAGCCTTGCAGGTCTATGCCCGGTTTGCCGCCTCCGCCGACCAGGGCGCGGTCCGGCTGCTCGATGCCTGATTGTTGCGCACCGCTGATTGCCGGGAGCGTTTTTTTTGACGTGCGGAAGCCGGATTCGCGCTGCCCGTTGCGGGGGTCGCGGGATTCGGCAGCCGCACGCTTGACGCTGCGGGCATGCAACTCAACCTGTTTCAGTGGGATCTGGTAGAGACCGGCAAAGGTTACATCTGTCTGGCCAGGCTTGCCTTTGAGCAGGGCCGGGATCACTTTGCCCGCGTCCTCGAAGCGGTGCCCAATCATCACCAAGCCGGCTGGGCAAGGTGAACCGAAAAGGGGAGGCGGGGCAAACGGCAGGGCGCATCATGCCGCGGGAAAAACACTCCATGCACGGCCTTTTTGGGAGCGGTGCATGGAGTGTGAACAGGCGGTGTTAGAGTTTGGTTACATTTTCAGCGGCCGGTCCTTTGGCCCCGCTGACCACATCAAATTTCACCCGGTCGCCTTCTTTCAGGGATTTGAACCCTTGGCCCTGGACCGCGGAGTAGTGGACAAAGACATCTTTGCCGCCATCCTGCTGAATGAAGCCGAATCCTTTGGAATCATTGAACCATTTTACCGTTCCCTCTGCCATTACCATTCCTCCTTGTGTCGACGAACTCTGGCCTGCGTGTGCGGGCCATTTTTTGAATACGGGTCATGCTCCTGTTCCCCCTTCCAGTGTCGCGAAAACGGAGGACTGAAAGGGTTTCGGGTGGTATGACCCTAAAAATAAGCATATGTTGAGGTGCTGATGAAAGGCGTCCCCCTTCCTCATGACATCTGCCAGGCAGACCGACTGTATTCCGCAGGCTGTGGGCAAGGTGGGGCAAGGAAAAAAGGAGTGACGCCTTGGACGTGAGCATACAATGGGAGGTCGCGTTCATTCAGCGGAAGATGTGCGGCGATATCGGTGGGCAGACAAAGAGAGGACGTTCGATGGAAGCTGGGGCGAAAGAAAACGGGGGGAGTAAATACGAACCACAGATACTCGAACTGTTCTGCCTAAGGACAATAGAAAAAATGGGTGACGTTCAACTGCAATGAATATTTTTTACTGTAAAAAATCTTGAACTGCCAGATGTTTTTAATTTTTTTCCTGACGCCTTGCGGTTTTTTATCTTGCTTGCCCTCGAGCCTTAAACCGTCTTTTTGAGCAGGGGGTACCCCAGTGCTTCCCGTTGCTCGACATAGTGCTGGGCAACCTGCCGGGCGATTTGACGTATCCTGCCGATATAACGGGTGCGCTCGGCAACGCTGATCGCCTTGCGGGCGTCGAGCAGGTTGAAGGTGTGCGAACACTTGAGGCAATAATCGTAGCCGGGCAGGATGAGATTTTTTTCAACCAGCTTCAGCGCTTCCCGCTCGTAGGTATCGAAGGCCAGGGTCAGGTCGGCGACGTTGGCCTCCTCGAAGTTGAAAGCGGAGAATTCCTTTTCCGCCTGGTGGAAGATTTCGCCATAGGTCACGTCTTTGTTCCAGGCGATGTCATAGACCGAATCCACCTTTTGCAGATACATGGCGATCCGCTCCAGGCCATAGGTGATTTCGGCGGTGATCGGTTTGAGATCAATGGAGCCGGCCTGCTGAAAATAGGTGAACTGGGTGATTTCCATGCCGTCGAGCCAGACCTCCCAGCCCAATCCCCAGGCACCGAGGGTCGGCGATTCCCAGTCGTCCTCAACAAACCTGATGTCGTGCTCGAGCAAGTTGAGCCCGAATTTTTCAAGACTCTCCAGGTACATAGCCTGCACATCCTTGGGCGAGGGCTTGATCACCACCTGATACTGGTAATAGTGCTGCAAGCGGTTGGGATTTTCGCCGTAGCGGCCGTCGGTGGGGCGGCGGGACGGTTGGACATAGGCCGCTTTCCAGGGCTCGGGTCCCAAGGCGCGGAGCAGGGTGGCGGGATGAAAGGTGCCGGCGCCGACTTCCATGTCATAAGGCTGCATAACCACGCAACCCGCGGATGCCCAGTAGCTGTTCAAGGTGGCGATGATGTCCTGAAAATACATAGCGGGATCTTTACGGTATTGATTGTTGGGGGATCATGGCTACAAGTATGCGGCAATCTACCACAGGACAGGGCCATGGTAAACGAAATTGTCAAGGCCCTTTGCATCTCCGTCAGCCGTCGGTTTTCAGAGCCGTTTTTCCTCTGAGCAGAGCACAATGGAACCACAATTTTTGCGCATCCGCGGGGCGCGCATGCACAACCTGAAGAATATCTCGGTTGATCTGCCCCGCAATAAACTGATCGTGTTCACCGGCTTGTCCGGTTCGGGCAAGTCAACCCTGGCCTTTGATACCTTGTACGCGGAAGGCCAGCGGCGCTATGTCGAGTCGCTCTCCACCTATGCCCGCCAATTCCTGGGCCAGATGGACAAACCGGATGTCGATCTGCTGGAGGGGCTATCGCCGGCGGTTTCCATCGAGCAGAAGACCACCAGCAGGAACCCGCGCTCGACCGTGGGTACGGTCACCGAGATCTACGATCACCTCCGGCTGCTGTTTGCTCGGGCCGGCCAGCCCCATTGTCCGCAGTGCGGCCAGCCGATCCGTTCCCAAACGGTGCATGATATGCTCGAGACCCTGCTCAACCGGCAAGAGGGGGAAAAGGTTATCCTGCTGGCGCCCCTGGTCGCCCGGAAGAAGGGACAGCACGAGCAGGTCCTGCAGCGGCTGCGCAAGGAGGGATTTGTCCGGGTGCGGGTGAACGGCGAGATTCGCCAGCTCGGCGAAGAGATTGTGCTCGATAAAAATAAACACCACTCGATTGAGGCGGTGGTCGACCGGCTGGTGATCAAACCTTCTATCCGCCGGCGGCTGGACGAGTCGGTGAGCACCGCCGTGGCCCTGGGCGGAGGCGCGATGCTCGCCGCCTTTCCGGACAGCGGCGAAGAGGTGCTGTTCAGCGAATCCGCCGCCTGCCATCAGTGTTCCATCTCGGTGCCCGAACTCTCCACCCAGTTGTTTTCGTTCAACAATCCTCAGGGGGCCTGCCCCTCGTGCAGCGGTTTGGGGGTCAACCAGTTCATTGATGAGCACCTGCTCATCCCCGATGAATCGCTCTCCTTGCTGGAGGGGGCCATCGTTCCCTGGACCCGGCGGCGGTTGTCGGCCCAGGCCGACCAGTGGATCGAGGCCTTTGCCCGGCACTATGGTTTTGACCCGAACACGCCCTTTGCCGATCTGCCCGCCAAGGCGAAAAAGGGGCTGCTGCACGGCACCGGCCGGGAAAAGCTGGAGTTCATCCATAGCCGGGGGCGGCGCACCCTGGTGTCGCAGATTGCGTTCGAGGGGATCGTCCCCCGCTTGAACCGGCTGTTCCGGGAGACCAGTTCCCCTCGCCTGCGCGAGGAGGTGGAGGGGTTCATGAACGAGCAGGGCTGCCCGAGCTGTCACGGGGCCCGGCTCAAGCCCGAGGCCCTGGCGGTGCGGGTCGGGCCGTGGTCGATCATCGATCTCTGCCGAATGGCCATCGACGAGCTGATCACGGAACTGGAAAACCTGGCCTTCGACCAGCGCCAGGCGATTATCGCCCAGCCGATCCTCAAGGAAATTCGCGAGCGGCTCTTTTTCCTCCAGGGCGTCGGGTTGGGTTACCTGTCGCTGGACCGCAAGGCCGGCACGCTGTCGGGCGGCGAAGCCCAGCGCATCCGTCTGGCCTCGCAAATCGGCTCCGGTCTGGCGGGGGTGCTCTACATCCTCGATGAGCCGAGCATCGGCCTGCATCAGCGCGATAACAACAAATTGATCAAGACCCTGGTCAATCTGCGCGATCTGGGCAACACGGTCATCGTGGTCGAGCACGATTCGGACACCATCGCCAATGCTGACCATGTGCTCGATATCGGCCCGGGCGCCGGGGTCCACGGCGGCGAGATCCTCTACTCCGGCCCGGTGCCTGGGCTGCTCGATTGCGAGGCCTCGCAAACCGGCGGCTATCTCTCGGGCCGCCTCAAGATCGACGTGCCCGCCCACCGCCGCGCCGTTCAGCCCGGAACCGCGCACTGTATCGAGGTGCAAGGCGCCAGCGTCAACAACCTGCAGAACCTTACGGTCCGTTTTCCCTTGGGGGTGATGACCTGCGTCACCGGGGTTTCCGGATCGGGCAAAAGTTCCCTGGTGATCGAAACCCTGTTTCACGAGGCCGAGCGCTATTTTTTCGATCCCAAGGGCTATCTCAAGGGGCCGAAACTCCTTGCCGGCCTCGAGCGCCTGGACAAGGTGATTGACATCGACCAGAGCCCGATCGGCCGCACCCCGCGCTCCAACCCCGCCACCTACACCGGAGTGATGACGCCGATCCGCGAGCTGCTGGCCCGGCTGCCGGAATCGCGGGCGCGCGGCTATCAGCCCGGCCGTTTCAGTTTCAACATCAAGGGTGGCCGCTGCGAAACCTGCGAGGGTGATGGTGTCCTCCGCATTGCCATGCATTTCCTGCCCGATATTTATGTCACCTGTGAGCGCTGCCAGGGCAAACGCTACAACCAGGAAACCCTGGATATCCGGTACAAAGGCAAGAATATCGCCGAAATCCTGCGGATGACCGTGGAGGAGGCCCTGGAGTTTTTCCAGAATGTGCCGCCCATCCAGAACCGGCTGCAGACCATTGTCGATGTCGGGCTGGGCTATCTTTCCCTGGGCCAGTCCTCGGTGACCCTGTCCGGCGGCGAGGCCCAGCGGGTCAAGCTGGCCAAGGAGCTGAGCCGCCGCTCCACCGGCAAGACCCTCTACATCCTCGACGAGCCGACCACCGGTCTCCATCCGGCCGACATCCAGCATCTGCTGCGGGTGCTGGGGCGGCTGGTCGACGGCGGCAATACCGTGGTGGTGATCGAGCACAACCTCGACGTCATCAAGACCGCCGATTATGTGATCGACATCGGCCCCGAGGGCGGCAGCGGCGGCGGCCGGATCATCGCCACCGGTACGCCGGAGGAGATTGCCCGCCATCCCGGCTCGTATACCGGCATGTTTTTGAAGCAGTTCCTGAACGGCGGCTGAGCGGTTTTTTCATTGTGTTTTCAGACCGTCGCCTGTTACCATGGACCCGGCGAAAAAACTGCCGGCGGCCTTTCAAGGAGCGCCGGTTTTTATTGACTTAGACCACAAGGATGCGAAATGGCAGATCAGACCCCCGACCAGCAGGAAATCCCGATTTTCCGCATGCAGAAGATGTACATCAAGGATTTCTCCTTTGAGAGCCCCAATGCCCCCAAGGTATTTCTGGTGCGCAATCAGGATCCCAAGGTGGATTTCAACCTGCAACTGAAGAACGAGAAGCTCGATGACGATCACAGCGAGGTCTCCATCGCCATTACCGCCAAGGTGCTGGACAAAAACAACGACGATTCGGTGATGTTCATCGTCGAGATTGAACATGCGGCTGTTTTCCTGATGAAGAACATCCCGGTGGAGCACCATGAGCGCGTGCTGGCGGTCGACTGCCCCCTGATGCTTTTTCCGTTTACCCGGCAGATCGTCTGCCAGGCCGCGGTCGACGGCGGTTTCATGCCGTTCTTGATGGAGCCGATCAATTTCATCGCCCTCTATGATAACGCCCAGCGTAAAGACAAGGACGCATAAGCAGAAATCGACGGTTTCCGCAGAGCATTGAAATAAAAAGGGCAACGGTATTCCGTTGCCCTTTTTATTATCTGCCGCGAAAACTGACCAAATTCAGCGAGTGCTTGCCCCGGCGAGAGATCGGCGTGAAGGAAAATGCGTATCCGGGGACGGTGGGTGCCCTTGCCGCTGAGCCGGGCGGCGGGGTGCGGAACCGGATGAAGGGGCAAACTGTTTGAGCGCAGCGAGTTTTTGCCCCGCCGGTTGCGCACTTCGTTGATTGGGGTCGTCTCAGCGGCCGGGTTGCCCTTTCTTTTGATTCTTTTCTTTGGGCACACAAAGAAAAGAATGCCACTCCCGCAGGGAGACTATGTTTGGTTGATGCAACAGGAAGTGCGAAAGGTATTAGGATTGAGATGGATGAGAAGGAAAATAACCCCGTCCCCTTTTCCGAAATTTAATATACGCGCTCAATCATCCAGCCTGCCCATCCCCAAGCAGCTACGTCGGTTCGCAAAATAGGTTGGCTTTCCGCTGAAACATCGATTGCAATACTCGAAACAGCTCCATGCTCAACACTCACCACGTGAGTGCCAGCTATTGAAGTCGAAACCGTAGAATCGAGATAGGTCGGCGAAACGGAGGTGCAACCGACTAAGAACGACAAAACAATTAGAAGCGCTGTTGGTTTTAGAATTGCTATAGTTCTCATGTCGCCCCCTATGGGGCTGTGAGAGCATGCTAACAAAGTAAAAAAGGGACAGATTTTTTTTCCTTACACCTTCCGGAAAATCAAACAGGCATTGGTGCCGCCGAAGCCGTAGCTGTTGCTCATCACCGTGGTGAGAGCGGCGTCACGGCTGGTGGCGATGATGTTGTGTCCCACCGCATCCGGGTCCATTTCCTCGATGTTTGCTGAGCCACAGATAAAGTTTCTATTGAGCATCAGCAGGCAATAGATGGCCTCGTGCACCCCGGCCGCCCCCAGGCTATGGCCGGACAGGGATTTGGTTGAGCTGACCGGCGGATTGTCCTCGCCGAAGACCTCCCGGATGGCGCGCAGTTCGACGATGTCGCCGATCGGGGTCGAGGTGCCGTGGGCGTTGATGTAGTCGATTGGTTCCCGCACCATTGCCAAGGCCAGGCGGATGCAGCGCACCGCGCCTTCGCCCGAGGGCGTGACCATTTCACAGCCGTCGGCAGTCGCCCCGTAACCGATAATTTCTCCGTAGATCTTCGCCCCCCGTTTTTTCGCCCGCTCGTATTCTTCCAGCACCACAATGCCCGCGCCATTGGCGACGACAAAACCGTCCCGGTTGCGGTCATAGGGGCGTGAGGCCCGTTCGGGGGTGTCGTTGAAGCGGGTGGACAGCGCGCCCATGGCGTCGAACATGGCGGTCTGGGTCCAGTGCTCCTCGTCGGAACCGCCGGCAAAAACCATATCCTGCTTGCCCATCTGAATCTGTTCCATGGCCGCGCCGATGCAGTGCGAGCCGGTGGCGCAGGCCGAGGAGATCGAATAGCAGAGGCCCTTGATGCGAAAGGCGCTGGTCAGGCAGGCGGACACCGTGCTGCTCATGGTGCGCGGCACCATGAAGGGGCTGAGGCGCTTCAAGCCTTTCTCCCGCATGATGTCGGCCGCCGCGACCACGTTTTCAGCCGAGGTGCCGCCGGAGCCGATGATCAGCCCGACCCGGGGATGGGAAATGGCGTCCTCGTCCAGACCGGCATCGGCGACGGCCTGTTGCATGGCGATCGAGGCATAGGCGGCGGCATTCCCCATGAAGCGCAGGTTTTTCTTGTCGATCTGCTCCTTCAGGTTGACCTTGGTGAAACCGCCGACATGGGAACGCAGGCCGATCTCCCGGTAGGGCGCATGGGTGCGGATGCCTGAGCGGCCTTCCCGCAGGGAGGCCAGAACCTCGGCCGTGGTGTCGCCCAGGGGCGAGACAATGCCCATGCCGGTGATCACAACTCGTCGCATTCGATTCTCCGTGTTTACCCTTGTCGATGGATGGCCAGGGGGCCGCAGCTCTGGCAGACCGGCATGACCTCAACCGTGCAGATGTTGACGTGCGGCGGCACGCTGGTCACCCAATGGACGATCTCGGCGATGTCCGCGGGCGTCAGGGGCTCGGTGCCCTGGTACACTGCATCGGCCTTGTCCTTGTCGCCGTGGAAACGGACGATGGAAAACTCGCTCTCTGAAAGGCCTGGTTCGATGTTGGTCACCCGAACCCTGGTGCGAATCAGGTCGGTGAGCAGATTGCGGGAGAACTGCTTGACAAAGGCTTTGGTCGCTCCGTAGACATTGCCGCCCGGATAGGGGTAGGTGCCGGCGATCGAACCGATGTTAATGATGTGCCCTTGATTGCGGGCCACCATGGCGGGCAGCAGGCAGCGGGTTAGGTAACAGAGTCCCTTGATGTTGGTGTCGATCATGGTCTCCCAGTCAAGGAGATCGGCTTCATGCGCCCCTTGCAGGCCCAGGGCCAGGCCGGCGTTGTTGACCAGGACGTCGATGTCCCGGAATCCCTCGGGCAGGTCGCGGACCATGGCCTCGACCGCGCCGAGATCGCGAACATCGAGTTCCACCGCATGGACGGGCACATCCCGCCATTGCTCAGTCAGTTCCTTGAGCCGGTCCGTGCGCCGGCCGGTGATGATCAGCCGCCAGCCCTCGGCGGCAAAACGCTCGGCACAGGCCCGGCCAAAACCGGAGGTGGCGCCGGTGATACAAATGGTTTTCTGCATAATTTTGCCCTCCTGTATCCTCCTAGGGAAACAGGTTTGCTTTTAAAAAACAACAATTTTCCAGAAAAGTCTGGAATTACTCATGGTTGTGCTTATAGTTGGAGGCGACGTTATCTCAGGAACAATCACCACCATTCTGAACACCCCGGCGACCTAAGGAGGCCACCATGCTGAAGAAAAAGATGCTGAAAGCGATGAACGATCAAGTCAATGCCGAAATGTTTTCCTCCTATCTCTACCTGTCCATGGAGGCCTATTTTCAGTCGATCAGCCTCGCTGGCTTTGCCGCCTGGATGCGGGTCCAGGTGCAGGAGGAACTGATGCACGGCATGAAATTCTATGATTTTATTCAGGAGCGCGGCGGTAAGGTGACCCTGGAGGCCATCGCCAAGCCGGAGTCCGCCTGGGCCTCGCCGCTGGCTGCCTTTGAGGCCATCCAGAAGCACGAAGAGCATGTGACCAGCCTGATCAACAACCTGGTCGATCTGGCCATCAGCGAAAAAGACCATGCCAGCAATAATTTTCTCCAATGGTTCGTTTCCGAGCAGGTGGAGGAAGAGGCCAGTGCGGCGGCTGTCGTTGATCGGCTCAGGATGATTCAGGATAATCCCTCCGGTCTGTTCATGATGGATGCGGAACTGGGCAAGCGGGTTTTCACCATGCCGGCGGCCGCTGCCGCGTAAGGAGTCTGACGGCTTGAGCAGTCGAAAAATCAAACACGAGGTCCTGGAGCTGTTACACGGCCAGGACCTCGCTTGCGTTCTGGCCGCGTTGCGAAGGTTTCCAGCCAAAGACACGGTGAATGTTCTGTTTTCGGCGATCTGCCGGGAGGATTCACATCTGCGCTGGTACGCGGTCAGTTGCATGGGCGAGGCCGTGGCCCGGCTGGCCGAAGAGGCGATGGAGGAGGCGCGGATGGTGATGCGCCGTTTTCTCTGGAGCCTCAACGACGAATCCGGCGGCATCGGCTGGGGCGTGCCCGAGTCCATGGCCGAGGTCATGTGCCGCCACGCCGGAATGGCCGACGAGTATGCCCACATGCTGATTTCCTATATGCGCGAGGATGGTGCGGAGCTCTGCCAGGACGGCAACTATATCGAGCACCCCCTGCTGCAGCGCGGTCTGCTCTGGGGCGTGGCCCGGTTAAGCGGCTGCCGGCCGCGTCTGTTGATTGACAAGGGGGCCGGTGCCGATATCCCGCCCTACCTTCAGGCGGAAGATGCGGCAATTCGCGGGCTCGCCGCCCTCATCGCCGGCAACCTCTATCTGACAGCCACCGAGGGGACCCTGCGCCGGCTGGAGCAGGATGAAGCTCCCCTGACCCTGTACTGGGATGGTGTTTTCCAGCCGACGACTGTCGGCGCCTTGGCGCGATCGGCATTGGAGAGGATGAACGAATGACCATGCCACCGCTTTTTCCGGCTGCCGCCTGTGTCCAGTTTCCCATTATCCTGGGAGAGGTGGAGCATAACATCAGCCAGGTGGAAGGTCTGCTGGACCAGTTTCAACCTGATCCGGGTTCCCTGGTGCTCCTGCCCGAGATGTGGGCCACCGGCTTTGACTACGAACGGACTGCCGAATTGGGGCGCCGGACCCCGGAGATCCTTGCCGCCATGCAACGGATCGCTGCCGGTTACCGGGTCGTCGTGGCGGGATCGCTGACCGATCTGCCCGAGGACGGCTCTCTGCCGTTCAACCGGCTTTTTGCGGTCGGTCCCGAGGGGGTGCTCGGCAGTCTGGCAAAGCAGCATCTCTTTGCCTTCTGGCAGGAAGATATTTTTTATAGGGGCGGCTTGGCGGAACCGCTCATCCCGACGCCGCACGGGCCCTTGGGCGGTCTGGTCTGCTACGATCTGCGTTTTCCCGAGGTGGCGCAGCGGCAGGTTTTTGCCGGTAGCCGTCTACTGGCAGTCTCCGCCCAATGGCCGCTCTCCCGGCTTGATCACTGGCAAACCCTGGCGAGGGCCCGGGCCATCGAAAATCAGGTCTATGTGGTGGCGGCGAATGGTTGCGGCCTCACCGGCAAAATGGAGATGGCCGGCCATTCGATGATCATCGGCCCGGACGGCACCGTGCTGCGCCAGGCCGGACTGGAACCCACGGTGATCGGCTGCCCGCTCGACAACAGCCAGATCGACGAGCAGCGCCGCCGCTTTTATCCGGCCGGGGACCGCGCCTGGCTGCATGCGGACCGGCAAAAAATCCGCAGCGTTGACCAACTCCTGCCCGAGCTGGCCCTGATCCGGCGGCAGGGGAGCCGCATCGCCTTCACCAATGGCTGCTTCGATATTCTCCACGCCGGTCACGTCAGTTACCTGGAAGAGGCCCGCCGCACCGCGGATTGCCTGGTGGTGGGGTTGAATACCGACGCCTCGGTGCGTTTGCTCAAGGGGCCGGGCCGGCCGCTGAACAGCGAGGCCGACCGGGCCCGCGTTCTTGCTGCCCTGGGCTGTGTCGATTTTGTGGTGCTGTTTGCGGAGGAAACGCCGATCCGGCTGATCACCGCCATCCTGCCGGACGTGCTGGTGAAAGGAGCGGATTACCAAGAAGAGCAGATCGTCGGCGCGGCCGAGGTCAAGGCCGCCGGCGGACGGGTGGCGCGCATTCCCTTTGAGCATGACCGCTCGACCACCGGACTGATCGAAACCATCAGAACGGCACACGCACCCCTGGCGGGGCATGCTTCATCTTCATCAACAACCAAGGAGCAACAACCATGACCACCTTGCATATTCAAGGCATGAAATGTCAACACTGTGCGGCAACGGTGAAAAAAACGCTGGAGGAACTGGGCGCAACCGAGGTGCGCATTGACCTGAGCGCCAACGAGGCCCGGTTTGAAGGCTCGCCGGATCAAGAAACGGTGCGGCGGGCCATTGCCGCCAAAGGGTTTGCAGTGGTCGATGCGTAGCGATGCGCTTCTTGTGACCGGGCAAGTGGGCAAGCAGCCCTGATCCAACCTGGCCGTGCATCCTACGCACATCCTATTGACCGGTGTTGGCGGTGATGGTATCGTGGCCGCATCGCTAACTTGGCGGTTCCGGTACGTTTTCCGGGCCGCTTTTCTTTTGTGGAGACATGGGGATGAAGATTAAAGCTTTACTCATCAGTGCGGCGGGCATTGCAGTGGTGGTCGGCCTGCTGGCGGGGACCAAGGCTCTGCAGATCGGCTCTTTGATCAAGCACGGCAAGGCGGCCAAAATTCCGCCGGAGGTGGTAACCGTCATCCAGGCGCAACCGCAGACCTGGGAATCGCTGGTCACCGCCGTTGGCTCTCTGGAGGCAGTCCAGGGCGTGACCGTGACCGCCGAGCTGACCGGCAAGGTGGTGGCCATCCCCTTTGAGCCGGGGACGCAGGTCAAGGCGGGTGATCTCCTGGTACAGCAGGATATTGCCGCCGAAAATGCTCAGTTGCGCTCCGCCGAGGCCGCCGTCGCCCTGGCGAAAATTACCCTGGAGCGCTCGAAAAAGATGTTGGCGACCAAGGTGGTGGCGGAATCCAGCTACGACAACGCCGATGCCCAGCTCAAGCAGGCCCTGGCCCAGGCCGACAACATCCGGGCGACCATTGCCAAGAAGACCATCCGCGCCCCCTTCAGCGGCCGCCTTGGCATCCGCATGGTCAATATCGGCCAGATCATCAAGGAAGGCGAGGCCATCGTTTCCCTCCAGGCTCTCCATCCGATCTTTGTCAATTTCCTCGTCCCCCAGCAGCAGTTGCCGCAGATGCAACTGGGCTATCCGGTACGAATCACCTCCGACGGTCTGCCCGAAGGCCAGGTGGTCACCGGCGCCATTACCGCCGTCAATCCCGATGTCGACGCCGCCAGCCGCAATGTCCGGGTGCAGGCCACGGTGGCCAATCAGGAGGAACTGCTCCGGCCCGGCATGTTTGTCAATGTCACGGTCGTCCTGCCCGCAACCAGCCCGGTGCTCGCCATCCCGGCCACCGCCGTGCTCTACGCGCCGTACAGCGATTCGGTGTTCATCGTCGAAGACGCCAAGGCGGAGGAAGGCAACGCCGGCGGCAAGGTGGTGCGCCAGCAATTTGTCCGCCTCGGCGAGAAGCGCGGCGATTTCGTGGCCGTGACCTCCGGGCTTGCGCCGGAACAGACCCTGGTCAGCACCGGGGTGTTTAAACTGCGCAACGGCCAGAGCGTGGTGGTTGACAATGCGCTCGCGCCGGAATTCAAACTGGCGCCCCAGCCCAAGGACGGTTGATCCATGAAATTCACTGATCTCTTTGTCCAGCGGCCGGTGCTGGCGATGGTGACCAGCCTGCTGATCATCATTGCCGGGCTCCAGGCCATCGGCTCCCTCAATGTCCGCCAGTATCCGCGCAGCGACAACGCCGTGGTCACGGTGACCACCGTCTACACCGGCGCCAACGCCGAGCTGGTGCGCGGCTTCATCACCACGCCGCTGGAACGGGCCATAGCCGCCGCCGACGGAATCGATTACCTCCAGTCGCAGAGCGCGCAGGGCCGGTCGACGATCAGTGCCCGCCTGCGACTCAATTACGACCCGATCAAGGCCCTGTCCGAGATCGGCTCCAAGGTCGATCAGGTGCGCCGCGACCTGCCGCCCGAGGCCGAAATTCCGATCCTCAATGTCGAGTCGGCGGATTCGCAGTTTGCCTCGGCCTACCTCAGCTTCACCTCCGATGTTCTTCAACAGAACGAGATCACCGATTACCTGGTGCGCGTGGTCCAGCCCCGGCTCTCCGCCCTCCAGGGCGTGCAGCGAGCCGAGGTGCTGGGGGCACGGACCTTTGCCATGCGCATATGGCTCGACCCGGCCCGCATGGCCGCCTTTAACGTCAGCCCGGTGCAGGTGCGCCAGGCCCTGGCCGCCAACAACTTCCTCTCCGCGGTGGGCACCACCAAGGGCTCGCTGGTCCAGGTCAACCTGACCGCCAATACCGACATGCGCTCGGTGGATGATTTCAAGCGGCTGGTGATCCGGGAAGACAAGGGCGCCATTGTCCGCATCGAGGATGTGGGGCAGGTGGTGCTCGGAGCCGAGGATTACGACACCGAGGTGCGGTTCTCCGGGCAGACCGCCGTGTTCATGGGCATCTGGCCCCTGCCCAACGCCAACTCGCTCGACGTGATCAAGCGGGTGCGGACCGAGATGGGGGAAATCGACAAGCAGCTGCCCAACGGCCTGACCGCGCGCATCGCCTACGACGGCACCGCCTATATCGAGAACGCTATCCAGGAGGTGGTCAAGACCCTGAGCGAGACGCTCCTGATCGTCGTCATCATTATCTTTCTCTTTCTTGGCTCGATGCGGGCGGCCATCATCCCGGTCGTCACCATCCCCTTGTCGCTGATCGGGGCGATGTTTCTGATGCAGGTTTTCGGTTTCACCATCAACCTGCTGACCCTGCTGGCCATTGTCCTCTCCGTCGGTCTGGTGGTTGACGACGCCATCGTCGTGGTCGAGAACGTCGAACGTCACCTCGGCGAGGGGAAAACGCCGCTGGACGCTGCCCTGCTCAGCGGCCGCGAGCTGGTCAGCCCGCTGATCTCCATGACCATCACCCTGGCCGCCGTGTATGCGCCCATCGGCCTCCAGGGCGGCCTGACCGGGTCGCTGTTCCGCGAATTCGCCTTCACCCTGGCCGGGGCGGTCACCATCTCCGGTGTGGTGGCCCTGACCCTGTCGCCGATGATGTCCTCCAAGCTGCTCAAGGCGGGCATGACCGAGCGGGGATTTGCCGGCAAGATCGAACGTGACTTCAAGCGGTTGCGTACCGCCTATGGCCGGTGGCTGGGCGTCACCCTCCAACACCGGCCAGCGGTGTATCTGGTGTGGATTGTCCTGGGGCTGCTGTCGGTGCCCATGTTCCAGATGTCGGCGAAGGAGCTGGCCCCGGTCGAGGATCAGGGGGTTATCTTCGGCATCGTCGAGTCGGCGGCCAATTCGACCCTGGACCAGAACCAACTGTACACGGCGGCGGTGAACAAGGCCTTCCTCAGCGTGCCCGAAACCAATTTTGTTTTTCAGCTGACCCAGCCCAGTTCCGGCTTCAGCGGCATGGTGGTCAAGCCCTGGCAGGAGCGCAAGCGGACCATTTTTGAGATCATGCCCGAGGTGGCGATGAAGCTGCACGGCATCACCGGCATCCGCGTCTTCCCGGTTACCCCCCCGGCCCTGCCCGGCGGCGGCCGGTTCCCGGTGGAGTTTGTCATCGCCTCCACCGCCGAGCTGGATCAGGTACTCGAATTGGCCAACAAGATTCAATTGTCGGCCGCCCGGAGCCGGATGTTTGCCTTCCCGCCGCTGATCGACGTCAAGATGGACCAGCCCCAGTCGGAGGTCGTCATCGATCGCGACAAGGTGGCGGCTCTCGGCCTCAATCTGCAACAGATGGGCGCCGACCTCTCCACCATGATGGGCGGTAACTACGTCAACCGCTTTAACATCGCCGGCCGCAGCTACAAGGTCGTGCCCCAGATCATGCGGGTCGACCGGCTCAACCCCGACCAGTTGAGCGATATCCACGTCACCGGACCGAACGGGCAACTGGTGCCGCTGTCCACCGTCGCCACCCTCAAGAACACCACGGCGGCCCGCTCCCTCAACCGTTTCCAGCAGCTGAACGCGGTCACGATCAGCGCCTATCCGGTCCGGCCCCTGGACGAGGCCCTCCGTTTCCTCGAGGACGAGGCGGCCAAAATCCTGCCGCAAGGGTACTCGCTCGATTACACGGGCGAGTCACGCCAGCTGCGGGTGGAGGGCAATACCTTTGTCATTGCCTTCGGCCTCGCCATTGTGCTGATCTTTCTGGTCTTGGCGGCCCAGTTCAACAGCTTCCGCGACCCCTTTGTCATCCTCGCAGGGTCGGTGCCTCTGGCCATGTTCGGCGCCTTGATCTTCACCTTTCTCAAGATGCCCGATCCCAACGTCCCCTTCTGGACCAAGGGTTGGACCACGACGCTGAATATTTATTCCCAGGTTGGCCTGGTGACGCTGGTTGGGTTGGTGTCCAAGAACGGTATTCTGATCGTCGAATTCGCCAACAAGTTGCAGGGGCAGGGTTTGAGCAAACACGCGGCGATCCTGGAAGCCTCGATGACCCGCTTGCGGCCGATTTTAATGACCACCGGGGCCACCATTGCCGGCCACTTTCCCCTGACCCTGGTCACCGGGGCCGGAGCGGCGGCCCGGAATTCAATCGGTCTGGTGCTGGTGGGCGGGATGGCGATCGGCTCGCTGTTTACGCTGTTCGTGATTCCATCGATCTATATGCTGGTGGCCAAGGATCATTCGAAGGATCGGGGAGGGCAGGAGGGAGGCGAGATTGGTTGAGCCGGTGGCCTGGATGTAGCGAAGCGGAATCCGGGGAAAAGGAGCATGATACGTTGACCCCGGATTCCGTTGCACTGCATCCGGGCTACTTGTTGTTTTTGAAGTACATCAATAGTATGATAATTTTCAAAGATTTCTACTGTATGTTCTTGCCTGCCTTGCTTTAAAATATTGCATTTTCCACCCCCTTGTGGGAGAAATAAGCAGGAGAATGTCCGGAACTTAACGACCGGAGGATTAATATCATGCACCACGATAATATAGGAGATGGAATGGCCACTATTCAAGTTAATTGGTATTATGTTAATTGGGACGTTAAAAATAAATGGGGCAAAGATATAGTCCCACAGTTAACAGCGCACAAAATAACTGAAAGCCAACTTGAACGAGCTGTATATGTAATCAGAACAAATGGAAATTTTGCAATTGATTATCCTAAAAAACCCTCACCAACCTTGTATATTGGTGAGGGGAATTTCAAGCAAAGACTTATGCAACACAAGAACTGGCTGAAAGAGTTAAGGGAACTCGTTGGTGATTTTCCATTTGAAATAGCATTAGCCATCCCTTTGGCTAGACACAATAAGTATATGTACAAAGACATGGAGGCTGACTTGTTGCACGAATTCAAATATGCATACGGGGCAGCTCCATTTATGAACAAACAATTGGAATATCATAGTCGAAACCATGTTTATGAACCATATCAAGAATTTGTACGCCCATTACAAATAGGCAAGGGGAAACGCATACCTTGGGCCATAAAACCGCTTCCATCCAACACACAATACAATAACTTTTGGAAAACAACGGATTAACTCTAACCATTAGAAGGCCACCCGGTTGTCAAGAGATAAAAGTGTCCGGTAGCGATGAAATCATCACTCTGTTGCCGGTTTAGTCCGGCCATTTGCCATATGAAGCAAGCCCCTGATTTGTGGGTTTCATATTCGACGACAGAGAGTCTGTACCAAACACTTATAAAGGATCAGCCGATTTGCAGTTAGGACCAAAGCCGACACCATCCAGAAGCGAACATGGATACGGTCAAGAATGGACCAGCAGTAACTCTTAGGAGGTCCCATCGGCCAGTTCGCGGGTTCGCCAGCGGCGACAAATCGATTGTGGCACATGCTAGGCTATCGGTCGCCACGTCTTAGAAACAATCGCGGGCTCTCGTTCTGTTCCATTCAAAATAGCCCATTTTTCTGAGCCATCTCTCTTGCATGGAACTATCTGAATACACTGGTGCAAAATTTAATCGGTGTTCTTTCAATTAAACTCATTTTGCATTGGTCAAGCAATGCTACGTAACTATTTGGGATAAATCGAATATATGCTAGAAGCTGCAAGGGACTATGCAATAATAAAAATCTTAGGATTTGGTGACGGAGGCTGTAACACCGTTCAAGGTATGGCCCCGTGTGACGTGCCAGGGGTTGAATTAATCACGATTAATTCTGACGCCACGCGTTTTCAATGTTTATGCGGGGTCACACCAATAGAATTAGGAAATTTGAATTCACTTGAGGCAAGTGACCAGCTTCTTGAAAGTATTCAAGGATCAGATTTACTTTTTCTTACAGCTGGCATGGGTGGGGTTACTGGCACTAACGTAATATCCGCAGTTGCCAAAATTGCTCAAAAAATAGAAATACCTCTCACTATAGCTCTTGTGACAGAGCCATTTAATTCCGAGGGGGAGAGCCGAACGGTTGCGGCAGAAAACGGAATTTCAGAGCTTGCAAAAACATGTCGACACATTAATCGTTTTGCCATGCGATAATCTTTGTTGGGAGATGGAGATTACAGAAGATTTTGATCCATGTTTTCAGATGATTAACGAGATAATGCGTAGCGCAATTCAAGGTATCTACGAACCCCTTACACGCCGAGGGCGAATAGGTATTGAATTTTCAGATTATAGAACAATTTTTACACAACAAGGATTTGCGAAACTGGGTATCGGGTGGTCTAATAGTGGCCGATTGGCGGCTGAAATGGCATTAAATAATCAGATGGGCAAAGAGTTAAGTCCTCACAGTTATTGGCAGAACATTTTCGTAAATGTTACTGGCGGGACAGAATTATCAATGGTGGATATTGCGGAGGCCCAAAAGTGCGTCCAAAATTGTTACCATGATGAATGCAATCTTGTTATTGGCGCTCCAGTGAATGAAAATCTGTCAAATGAAATTCAAGTAACGGTAGTGGTCGCAGGTTATGAAAAGATTTGAAAACCATTTTTCCAAAAGGTCAGTGAGTTAACAGCTAGTAGCCCGGATGGAGCCAAAGCGGAATCCGGGAATCGTGTATCCGTTTTCGTTGGGCAGCCTCCTTTGTTTGTCCAATCAACCACACGAAACCTTTTCAATTTTTTTCCCGCCTTCTGAAATAGTCATCAATACCTGTCTCCCTGCGGGAGGGGCATTCTTTTCTTTGCGTGCCCAAAGAAAAGAATCAAAAGAAAGGGCAGCCCAGTCGCTGAGACGACCCCGTTCGTCGCGATGCGGAACCGGCGGGGCAAAAACTCGCTGCGCTCAGACAGTTTGCCCCTTTGCTCCGCTTCCGCACCCCGCCGCCCGGCTCAGCGGCAAGGGCCCCATCGTCCCCGGACACTTCTCACCCAACTAATCAACCCCTCGGCGGGGCGAGTATTTTCGGAGTTGATAGCCTCTTCTTCTATCTCTGCTGCGCATTTATTGCTGTCATTTCGACCAGCGGGAGAAATCTCCCGTGGCTGGCGATGATATTTCTTGCAATCGTTTGAGACGACAAGAAAAAACTGCCAGCTCTTTTTTGACCATCCAAACACTCTTTAGTATCTGGTCATTGTGCAAGAGGCTCATCTGTCCTTATAGTCTTTACATGGAAACGCCGTCGGATGGCGGCAAGCTGGTCAGCTGTCGGCTTGCCATGCGGAAGTGGCTGGCGGCCGAGGCGAATGAAAGCTGGAGGATCGGGCTATGCGTTTGTTTGTGTACGCGGCTGTCATGCTCCTGTTTGTGGCACCGGACATGGTGGTGGCCAAAAGTGGCGACGAGAGCCACACCAGCGGTCGGCCGAAAATCTTCTATGCCATTGAGTGGAATTATTACGGCTTGATCGTGTCTCGCCCCGACACCCTGCAAGGGGATTGGGTGATTGGCGATCGGACCTTCTACCCCAACGCCAAAACGAAATTTGATCAGTCGGAAGGACCATTGACGGTCGGGAGTTGCGCCAAGGTTCAGGTCCGCAACGACCGTGTGCGCAAGATTGAAAGCCGGCCGCAGGGGAATTGTCGGTAACTTGGCTTGATACGGTCAATACAACGGCGCCGAGTCGAGGTGCAGGCAACCGGACCGGTTTGCCAGTTCGGTTGGTCAGCCTGTAGCCTGGATGCAGTACAGCGGAATCAGGGAAGAGGAGAGTGCTACGTTCATCCCGGATAGGCTGCACTGTCGCCGGACTCTTGGTCGAGTGTTTCCAGTGAGTTTGTTCGTCAGCGACCTTCTGCTGGGTTTGTTTTCGTGACGATTTGCGCTATGATGCCCAGCATCAAGTAAAAAAATGGCAAAGGAGGAACAGTAGAATGCACGAGTATGGCAAGAAAATCTTGGCGCTTCTGTTTGTGGCGGTGTTCACGTTTGTTCTTTGCGGAGGCCCGGTGTTTGCCCAGAATGCCACCACCGGGCCGCACAAGGATCCGGGCGTGATGGTGGCGGATGCTGCCCTCGCCCGTCCGGTGGGAGCAGTGGCCACTGTCGCGGGATTCGCTCTGTTTTTGGTGTCCTCTCCGTTCTCCGCGCTTGGCGGCAATAGCCAGGAGGCGTGGGAGAGTTTGGTTGTCTCGCCGGCGACCTACACGTTCAAGCGCCCCCTGGGGCATTTCGACGAGCAACCATCCCTGGACACAAAACAACGACAAATTCCGTAACCTGGATTTAGAGCGGAACAGAATCCGGGACCAAGGGGAATAACTACTGCACCCTGGATTCCGCTCCACCGCATCCGGATCCATGCTGCTCTCCGGTTCGATCGGCGGTACTGCATCTTCCTCCAGTCACCGCTCCGGGATCGCGCTTGCCATCACCCGCAAATCGCGGCAATAGCCCCGGCCCCCACCACGACCTCAATTCCCGCCTTTTCCAGTTCTTCTCGCGGCCGCTCACCGATGCGGGTGCAGTACACCCGCGCGCAGTTCCTCAGTGCCGCCAGCGTTACCGCCATCCGCTGGGGATCAAAGGCGTGGCCAGGGTCGCCCGTTGAAAGTGGGATGACGGCGCGGACGAAAAGCAGCGTCAGGCGTCCGCCAGCACAATCGTAGATGAACAACCGGTCCGCTTTACCGAAATGTTCGTTGATGGTTTCGCCGTCGGATGAGGCAATGGCTATGTGCATGGGCCCTCCTTTGTTCTTGTCTGATTATGGACGTCAAACGCCAGAACACTTGCCTGTTGCTTGACCGTCTCGCCACCGCCGGGGGGGGTATTCATGCCCCCGGCGGGAGGTTCGGTTGCTGAGGGGGATCGGTCAGCCGCACCCGTTGCCACCGCCGGCACAAGCGCCTTTGGACGAACATTTGCGCATCCGTCCCTGCAGACTGGAAAGTCCCTTGCCGGTGTAGACCGCCTCCAGGCCGCGCTCAATGAAGCCGGCCATGGTCACCGGGAGCACGCCTCGTTTCTTCAGCATTTCCCTGGGCGAATCGCCCAGATCGTTGACCAGGATGGCCCGGCAATCGGCCAGGATGCGGCTGATGTTGAGCCAGCGCTGGCTGCCGCCGCCGGCGGGCGGGGCCTGGCGGTCCTCGATGTAGCGATACCCGCCCTGGCCGTCCTCGCCCCAGATCTGAAACCTAGTCGCCTCGCCCAGATGCTGGTTGACCAGCACGCCCTCCAGGGTCGCGACCGCGACGTAGGGGCGAACGGTTTCTTCCGGTTTGGGCAGTCGGGCGCAGGCGCTGAGGCAGCCGCGCATCTCGTCGGTGCGGTCGTGGTCCAGCAGGCCGACCGCATCGGCCCGGCAGCGGGTGCAGTGCCGCATCTGGGGCAGGAACTGCTCGGCCTGGTTGCGGAGCGTATCCATCTGCTCCTTGGAAGGCTCGGCAATATTTTCAAAGGCTGTGTCGGCGTTGGGGAACATGGCCATGCAGTTGAGCAGATCCACACCCAGCTCCTTCATGGTCGCGGCCAGCACAGGAATATGATGATCGTTGATCCCCGGAATGACGATGGTGTTGACCTTGACCGTGATGCCGTGCTGCTTCAACAGGGCGATCGCCTGCAACTGGCGGGCAAGCAGCAGTTCTGCGCCCTGACGGCCGCGATACAGCACCTTGCCGTCCCGCACCCAGGCATAGATGTGCTGGGAGATCTCCGGATCGACCGCGTTGATGGTGATGGTCACATGGGAAACGCCGATTTCGGCCAGTTCCGGCACGTGCGGCGCCACTTGCATGCCGTTGGAGGAGAGGCAGAGAATGGTGTCCGGGTACGCTTTGCGGATCAGGCGCATAGTCTCCAGAGTCTCCTCGGCGTTGGCAAAGGGGTCGCCCGGTCCGGCAATGCCGGCCACTGAGATGCGCGGTTCCTTTTCCAGCACCTTGCCCATGTAGACCAGGGCCTGCTCGGGGCTGAGCAGGGTGGAGGTGACGCCGGGCCGCGACTCGTTGACGCAGTCGTACTTGCGGTTGCAGTAGTTGCACTGGATGTTGCATTTGGGGGCAACCGGCAGATGCACCCGGCCGTACTGGCCTTTGGCCTTGACGTTAAAGCAGGGATGACGATTGAAATCTTTTTCGTTCAACATAACAGGCTCCTTTGCCAGAAGACAAACAACTCACATATAGAAATAGCCGACCGGACTATCGTTCTGTTTTTTCTCGATCATCGCATTGGCGACCAGGTCGAACAGCTGTTGCGCGCCAGCATACCCTAGGTGGAGTATGCGCTGACCGCCGACCCGGTCATGGATGGGGAAGCCCACCCGGATGAGCGGGATGTTCAATTTTTTTGCCAGCGGGTAGCCCTTGGAATGACCGACCACCAGGTCGGACTGCAGGGTTTCGGCGATCTCGCTGATCTCAAAAAAATCCATGCCTTCAAAAACCTGCGGCTGTTCGAGCAGGGTGTCGCCGGTAGCGTTCGCAATCGCAGCCTTGAGCTTGCCTGAGGTGCCGCCCGAGGCGCAGAGCACCGGTTGGACGCCGATCTCGGCGAGTAAGGAGCACATGCCCACCAGCAGATCTTCCTCGCCGTAGAGGATGGCCCGTTTGCCGAAGATGTACTTGTGACCGTCGACATAGGCGTCGACCAGACGGCCGCGCTGTTTGGCGTATTTTTCAGGGGTCGGGCGGCCGCTGATGGTCTCCAGCAGGCTGAAGAAGGCGTCGGTCTCGCGGATGCCCACCGGCATGCCGATCCGGTGATTGGCCACGCTGAATTTTTCCGCCAGAACCGTGCCGCCGGTTGCGGCCAGAGTCGGGCCAAATTCAATGGTCGCCTGGGAGCGGCCCATGGCCTTGATCGCCGCTATCGGGGTGCCGCCGCCCTGAATTTTCTCGTATTCGAGCAGGGCCGGGCCGTCCATGGTCTCGGAGAGATCGGGCAGCAGGGTGCAGCCCAGGCCGAAGTCGGCCATGATCTCGGCGAGCAGTCGGTAGTCGGCCGAGCTGACGAAACCGGGGAGGAGATTGACGGCCTCGGTGCGCGGTCCGCCCTCACTCAACTGGGCCACGACTTCGCGAATGGCGGCGTGGAAGCCCTCCATGTGGGTGCCCGAGTAGCTGGGGGTGGAGACGTTGACAAAGGTGGGCAATCCCACCGAGCCCTTGGTGTCCTCGGCGTACTGGTGGAGGTACATCTTGACGTCGTCGCCGATGGTTTCGGTCAGGCAGGTGGTGGCGATGCCGATCAGGGCTGGCCGGTACTTGGCGGCCACGTTGGTCAGGCCCAGTTTGAGGTTGGGGCCGCCGCCGTAGACCGCGTGCTTCTCGGAGAGCGAGGAAGAGGCGATGTCGATCGGCTCGTTATAATGGCTGATGATGTAGCGCCGCATGTAGGTGGCGCAGCCCTGGGAGCCGTGCAAATAGGGCACTGCGCCCTCAATGCCCTTGAAGGCCAGGCAGGCGCCGAGCGGCGTGCACAGCTTGCAGGCGTTGGTGGTCGAGATGTAGTTGGGTTTCTTGGGCTTTTTGAATGTAGGCGGATTCGTGCTCATGGTCTTCTCCTTGATGCTTTGGGGCGCGCGAGAAATAATTAGCGGGTTGGTTCGGCGCTTTTCTTGCGCGGCACGAACTGCCAGACCGGGCTCATCACCGAGGAATAGACCTCGCGGGCGAAGTTGAGCATGCCCTCGAATCCGGCCAGGGCCTCTTTGCGTTCATGGTTGTGGTCGCAGAAGCCGATACCCAGCTTGTAGGCAATGGGCCGTTCCTTGACCCCGCCGACGAAAATGTCCACCTCTTTTTCGGTGAGAAAGGAGGTCAGTTCCAGCGGGTTGGAATCATCGACAATGATGGTGCCGGGATCGGTGATCGCCGCCAGTTCCTCGTAGTCTTCCTTGGTGCCGGTCTGTGAGCCGACCATGACCACCTGCATGTCGATCAGGCGGAAGGCCTTGACCAGGGAAAAAGCCTTGAACGAGCCGCCGACGTAGATGGCCGCCTTCTTGCCTGCCAGGGCCTTGCGGTAGGGTTCCAGGGCCACGGCCAGGGTCTTGACCTCGCCTTCGACGATCCGCTTGGTGCGCTCCATCATTTCCGGGTCTTTGAAGAAGCGGGCGATGTCGTAGAGGGCCTCGGCCATGTCCTCGATGCCGAAATAGGAGACGCGCAGCGAGGGGATGGAGTATTTTTCTTCCATCATGTTGGCCAGCTGCATGGTCGAACCCGAGCACTGGACCACGTTGAGGGCGGCGCCGTGGGCGCGCTCAATGTCGGCCACCCGGCCATCACCGGTAATGTTGGCCACCACCTCGATACCCATCCGCTCGTAGTATTCGCGGATCATCCAGATCTCGCCGGCGAGATTGAAGTCGCCGAGAATGTTGAGGGAATACTTGGATATGCCTGTGGTGTCGCCGGTGCCGATCAGACGGAAGAGGGCGTCGCAGGCAGCCTGGTAGCCCGCCCGTTTGTTACCCTTGAACCCCTCGGACTTGACCGGAATCACCGGAATATTGTACTCGGCCTCGACGGCGCGGCAGACCGCTTCCAGGTCGTCGCCGATGATGCCGACGATGCAGGTGGAATACACAAAAGCCGCCTTGGGCTGATGCCGCTCGATCAGTTCGCGCAGGGCGGCGGTCAATTTTTTTTCGCCGCCGAAGATGACGTCGGTTTCCTGGAGATCGGTGGAAAAGGAGAGGCGGTGCAGTTCCGGGCCGGAGCTGAGCGCGCCGCGAATGTCCCAGGTGTAGACGGCGCAGCCGATGGGGCCGTGCACCAGGTGGACGGCGTCGGCAATGGGGTAGAGCACCACCCGCGAGCCGCAGAACACGCAGGCCCGCTGGCTGACCGCGCCCGCCAGGCTGTCCTTGTTGCAGACGATGTCAAAGGTGGATTCACCCTTGACGAATATCTGATTTTCCCGGTCTTTGAGCGCGATAGCTTCCATGTGCCTCTCCCTGCGAATGGTGATGTGATTACCCTTCCTAGGTCAAGATGCGTGCCAGACGTGATTTTCTCTATTTATTGATTTGATTTCGGAGTGTTAGATGGAATTGTATGTCTGGATGGCGCGTGAGGCAAAAGCGGGTTTTTGTCGAGGCTTGCACCAAATTGAAAGGTGGTGGACAAAAATGTCGACCATTGGCGAGGGGGGCGGTTTATTGGACGAGACGTCGCACCGTATTAAGAAGGCGTTGCCTGCGATGCTCCGCCAAGTGGGACGCAGTCCGCGTCAGGTTTGAAGAATGGCGGGGGATGCCAGTGGTGTGTTGGCCGGCAGGATAGGCGGACTCCGCCCTGATCAGGGCGGAGTCTTTGTCAGAGGCATGCAACCGCGTCTTCCGATATGGAAGAGAGGCGGTTGGGGAACGGGCACGGGAAGGCTGTTCTACAAAAAAGCTCAGGAAGCTGTCGCGCGAATGGCTTTGCTGCCTGAGCCTCAAGTTGGCCGGCGTTTTCTTAGCGTTGCAGTTCCCACTCCCCGTATGAATTACGGCAGGCTGTACTGTAGGTCCGTTGCGGTTTTCCGTCGATCACCGCGCTGACTTCAGCTCGTCTGCACACCTGATTAGTGCTTGGATTCTGATATGCCGGTTGCGGGGTGACCGCATACCTGTTGCCGGAATCGGGATTCACCCACGATGACCGCTGATTCGAGGGACCGCTTTCATAAATGTTGTTCAGCCGGTCACGATCATATTTATCCATTTCGTTGCCGATGATGTAGCCCAATCCGGCACCCACTGCAGCGCCAATCAGGGTGGCGCCGGTATTGTGGCCGATTGCTTGTCCGATGAGGGCACCTCCCGCCGCGCCGCCAAGCGCTCCTGTCTGGCTTTTGGTAGCACAGGAGGAAAGGAAGAGGAGAAAAAGCAGGGCAATAACGCTCAGATGTTTCATGATTTGTTTCCTTTGGGTAATGAGTCTGCAAAAATGGCCGGACTGTTCTGCTTACCAGTTTGGCGGATAATCACAGGGTCCGGTTGTGTATTCCATGACCGGTTGGCCGTACCGATCAAACACGTTTCTACCGTAACTGTCCAGAACATAGCGTTCCCAGCGGCACATTTCAGGGGCTACTTGCGGCCGGTACGAATAACTGACCGGTTGAGGATCCACATACACAACCTGCCGCGGGGGAGGAGGTGGCGGCTGGAGAGCCGTTGCCACGAGAGCCGTGCCAAGCACGAGACCACCCAATCCCCAAAGCCAGGCGTCTCCCCCATGATGCCCGTGATGTTGCCGAGGTGGCGGGGGCCCTCCATACCAACACATCCCCGCTGATGGCAGCAACGGGATAGCGAGAACCGCAACCATAAGGACGCTACTCAGTTTTTTCATCATTCGATTTTCCTCCTGTCACGACAGGACGTGTGTACCTTGTTGCTTTCCATGGAGCGGCCCGGAAATCAGGTTCCACCTGAACATGGAAAATGAAATGCAGGTCTGTATCTGTTAAGCATTTATCATGCCAACCGGTAACACTGCTGCTGGCATTTTTTTCAATGTTGTTGGATTGTTAAAGAGGTCTGGGGACTTCGGTCTTCTGCTGCGCATGCGGATTTCTTCTGATCAGTTGTTCTTTTGAAGAAAATCGCTGTTCGTGAAAATGCATTTTCCCGGGATGTTTGCCCCGTTCTTTTAGATGACATGGGTATTTTTTACGCATCGTGAACAATACGGATTAAAGAATAATTCTTTTGTAATTAGAGCTTGTTGCAAAAGGACCAGATGAGAAAGCATGGCCTGATGTTCCAAAAAGAGCGGAGTGTTTTTTCGTGTCATTTCAAGCGATAGCGAGAATCTCGTCCCCAGTCAGGGAGAGATTTTTCCCGCTGGCCGAAATGACACGGCGGGCTTCAAGCCTGGCCTGGGGTGTGTAATTTTTACGCACGGTTGCAATAAAACTCAAGTGGTTGAGTGCAACGCGTACTCCCCGTGCCCCGTTTCACTCAAAAAAAAAAGCACCTAGCCGTATGGTGGCTAGGTGCTTGTTATAAAAAATGGTGGGCCGTCGCGGATTCGAACCGCGGACCAATTGATTAAGAGTCAACTGCTCTACCAGCTGAGCTAACGGCCCACATCAAAGGATACAGGTGGTGTGCGTGACGCCGCTAAGACGGCGAAGATTGCGAGCGCATCTAATAGCATACCCTCGCGGCAGCGTCAAGAGGAAGCTCGGACAAAACTGTGTTCACGCTCCCATTTGGCCCCATCCCGGCGGGTGACAGCGGGGCACGGGAAAAACCTTTAGAAATATATCTTGACTTTAAGCCGTGTTAGCCTACTTTCATAGCATTCGTTCATTTTCAAATTCAAGGAGAGCATATTTTTGTATGGAAACTGTGGAGCCTTCGCCGGCCGGCCCGGCGCCTTCTGAAGAGGAGCCCCCTGGTAAATCGTTATTGGAAAAGTTGAAATCCGCCCTCGGCTTTCGCGGCGCTCCCGACACCACCGAGGAGTTGGAGCATGAGATCCAGGAGCTGCTGGAGGAGGGCGAAGAGCAAGGCCTGATCTCCGTTCACGAGGAGCGGCTGATCAATTCCATCTTTGATTTCCGGGAGACCATTGCTTCCGAGATCATGACCCCTTCGGCGGAGATGGTTTGCGCCGATCTAAAAACCTCGGTCCCTGAACTGATCCGGTTGATCAACGACGAAGGATACACCCGCATCCCCATCTATCAGGGCACTCCGGATCAGATTGTCGGCATTCTCCACGCCAAGGATCTGCTGCGCATTTGTGCCCGCGATGCCGGCACCGAGGTCGATCTCAAGGAATTTCTCAATCCCGCCACCTTTATCCCTGAGTCCAAACCGATCACCGAGCTGTTGCGCGAGTTTCAGTCGAAAAAAATTCATCTGGCCATTGTGGTCGATGAGTTCGGCGGGGTGCGCGGGTTGGTGACGTTTGAGGACGTGATCGAGGAGATCGTCGGCGAGATCGACGATGAACACGACGTGGAAGAAAGCGAGCTGCGGGTGGTGGATGAGCGCACGGTGATCGTGGACGCCAAGATCGACATTGAGGAAGTGGAGGCCCATTTTCGCTTGAGTTTGCCGGAAGGGCCCTATGAATCGGTGGGCGGATTTATCATTCATCGTTTAGGGAAGGTGCCACAGCCCGGCGTGGTGGTGCAGGAGAGCGGCCTTTCCTTCAAAGTGCTCGGGGCCGACCAGCGCCGCATCAAAAGTGTGCGCATTGTCCGCAACGATGAGACCCAGCCTGAAAGCTGACGGCAAGTTCGCCCTGTTTCTGTACGCCATCGCCTCCGCCGGTTTGCTGGCGCTGGCCATGCCGGGGCGGATCGGCTGGTGGCCGCTGCTGTTTGTCGCCTTGACGCCTCTGCTGCAGCTGGCCCTGTACGCCCGGCCCGGCCGCAGTGCGCTGGGCGGCTTTATCTTTGGCCTGGTCTACCATCTTGCCCTGCTCTATTGGATCCTGATTGTTCTTGGCCACTACGGCGGCTTGCCGCTGGCGATTTCCCTTCCAGCCTTGGTGCTGCTGGCCGCCTACATGGCCTGCTTTCCGGCGGCGTTCTGTTTTCTGCTCAGTCTGCTGGCCGGCCGTTCCTGGCACCGGGAACGCCCGGTGGTCACCCTGGTCTGGAGCGCGCCGGTGCTCTGGGTCGGGTTCGAGTATCTGCGCTCCGTGCTGTTCAGCGGATTTCCCTGGATGGATCTGGGCTACGGTTTGTTCAGTCAACCCAAGCTGATCCAGGCGGCCGATCTTGGCGGCCATCATCTGATCACCTTCAGCCTGGTGCTGTGCAACGGCCTGGTGGTCGCGATCATTGACCGGCAGCGGCGCGATGTCCGCTGGGATATTCGTCTGGAACGGCGTCTGCTGCTGGCGGCCATGGTGTTTCTGGTCTTTGTCGGCGGCTATTCGCTGGTCCGCTATCAAGTGACCGGCTCGATTGCCGCCCGGTCGATGCAGGCCCGGATCGCCGTGGTGCAGGGCAACGTCGATCAGGCCATCAAATGGTCGCCCGCCACCAAGGAAGCCACGGTCAACACCTATCTCACCCTCTCCCGGCAGGTAGTGCGCCCGGCCGATACCGAATTAGTGGTCTGGCCGGAAACCGCGCTGCCGTTCTATCCGCAGAATGACGCGCTGATCAACCGGATCGTCGACTTCACCACCGCGCACAACACCTGGCTGCTGACCGGGGCCCCGCTGTACACCCTCACCCCGCAGGCAGGCGGCAGCGATCAGGCACGCTACTGGAACGGCGCGATCCTGATCGGCCCTGGCGGCCGGATGGGTGGCCAGTACGCCAAACAGCATCTCGTGCCTTTTGGCGAGTATGTGCCGCTGCGGCGGTTTCTGCCCTTTCTCGAACCCCTGGTGGTCAGTGTCGGCGATTTTTCCGCCGGTGAGGACAAGGGGCCGCTGGTCCTGGGGCCGATGAAGCTGGGCATGCTGATCTGCTACGAGTCGATTTTTCCCGGCATCGCCCGCGAGAGTGTGGCCCGAGGGGCCAACCTGCTGGTCAATATCACCAACGACGCCTGGTACGGCCGGTCGAGCGCCCCGTATCAGTCCCTGGCCATGGCGGTGTTCCGGGCGGTGGAGAACAAGCGGACCCTGATCCGCGCCGCCAATACCGGCATCAGCGGATTCATCGATCCCTTGGGCCGGGTTACCGGGCAGACCGCCATTTTCACCGAGGCGGCACAGGCCGGACAGGCGCCGATGCTCGATCTGGTCACGGTGTTCAGCCGCAACGGCTTTCGGTTCGGTGCGGCCTGCGCTGTCCTCATTCCCCTGATGCTGCTCTTTCGCTCCAGGCACGAGAGGGAGTGATCGTTCCCGGATTTCCTGGTTTTCAACCCTTATCGCACCTTTCTTCCTTGAGACTTGCGGTAATTCTGTTTAATATATCGCTTTTCTTCAAGAGGCGTGACAGGCTCGCGACAGGCGGCCGGTCACGCCCTTTACGCTTTGATGCCCGGCGGGACGCCAAGTGCGAACCCGTTTATCTTTTTTTGTTTTTTTTAGTGAGGTGGACCATGGCCGATGTCACCGAATCAGCGGAGTCGAAACAGTTGCTCGAGAATCTCAAGGGCAGAATGCTTGTGCTCAAGGAGCATCTTTGACTTAGATGGCAAACGGGAACAGGTTGAACTGCTGGAGCGGCAAACCGTCAGCCCTAATTTTTGGGACAATCAGGGCGAAGCCAAGCGGGTGCAGCGCCAGTTGGGCCAGTTGCAGGATCTGATCGGCGTCTGGGAGAAGAATTTCGGCGACCTTGAGGACGCCGCGATGCTGCTCGACATGGCCAAGGAGGAGAACGACGAGGATACCTATCAGGAGGTCGTTGCCGGTCTGGACAGCTTGCGCCAACGCATCGATCTGGTCGAGCTGGAGTGCATGTTCAGCGGTGAACATGACGCTAATAACGCCATTCTCACTATCCATGCCGGGGCCGGCGGCACCGAGGCCCAGGACTGGGTCGGCATTCTGCTGCGAATGTACCTGCGCTGGGCGGAAGCCAAGGGCTTCAAGGCCGATATTCTCGACCTGCTGCCCGGCGACGAGGCTGGCACCAAAAGTGTTACCATCATGGTCAAGGGCAAGTACGCCTACGGTTATCTGCGTTCCGAGGTCGGCATCCACCGGCTGGTTCGGATCTCGCCCTTTGACGCCAGTGGCCGGCGGCACACATCGTTCGCCTCGGTGATGGTCATGCCCGAATTGGACGACGACGTCGCCATCGAAATCAACGACAAGGACCTCCGCATCGACACCTACCGGGCCAGCGGTTCGGGCGGCCAGCACGTCAACAAGACCGATTCGGCCATCCGCATCACCCATTTTCCCACCGGCATCGTCGTCCAGTGCCAGAACGAGCGTTCCCAGCACAGCAACAAGGCGACGGCCATGAAGATGCTGATGGCGCGGTTGTTTGAACGGGAGAAGGAGGAAAAACAGCGGACCCAGGAAAATATCCAGGGCGACAAAAAGGAAATCGCCTGGGGCAGCCAGATCCGCTCGTACGTGCTGCAGCCCTACCGCCTGATCAAGGACCATCGCACCAACACCGAGGAGGGCAATGTCGATGCGGTGCTCGACGGCCGGCTCGATTCGTTCATCAAAGCCTATCTCCTCTGGCAGCCCTGAGGTCTCTGGAGATGTTGATGAAAGGCACGATCCGGGAACAGTTGGAGGAGCAGGAAAAACAAACCCTCTCCCCCTTTGCCTGCTTGAGCAGCCGCTCGCGGGGGCGGTTGTCCGGAGGGGATGAACCCTGCCACCTGCGCACCGCCTTCCAGCGGGACCGGGACCGGATCATCCACTCCAAAACCTTTCGCCGGTTGAAACACAAGACCCAGGTGTTCCTGGCCCCGGCCGGCGATCACTACCGCACCCGCCTCACCCACGTGCTCGAGGTGTCGCAGATTGCCCGCACCATGGCCGTCTGCCTGCGGCTCAACGAGTATCTGACCGAGGCCATCGCCCTTGGCCACGACCTCGGTCACACGCCGTTTGGCCATGCCGGCGAGTTCAGCCTCAATCTGCTGCATCCCAAGGGGTTCAAGCATTACCGCCAGAGCCTGCGGATTGTCGACTTTCTTGAAAATGACGGCCATGGGCTCAATCTCACCTGGGAGGTGCGCAACGGTATTTTGAAGCATTCCAAAGGGTACGGCGAGATCCTGCCCGACGACACCGCGGAGTTGGCCGCCACCCTGGAAGGCCAACTGGTGCGGGTGGCCGACATCATGGCCTATGTCAACCACGACATGGATGACGCCCTCCGCGCTGATATGCTCCACAACGACGACCTGCCCCAGCATCTGCGCGAGGTCCTGGGCGACCGCTCCTCGCAGCGGATCGACGCCATGGTCGGTGATCTGGTCGCTACCACCATTGCCCGCAACGATGGCCGCCTCCATCTGAGCGAGCGGATGAACGACACCATCACCGAGCTGCGCGCCTTTCTGTATGACAATGTCTACCGCAACTGCCGCGTCCACAGCGAGTTCGAGAAGGCCCAGCGGATCATCCGCGACCTCTACGGCTTCTTCCTGGAGCACGAGTTTCCGGAAAATGGCATCGGCTCCTGCTGCCGCCTGTGCAATCCGGTGCAATCGGTGGAGGAGGAACAGCAGCGGCATCGCCGGGTCTGTGATTTCATTGCCGGCATGACCGACCGCTATGCCCTGACCCTCTATTCCCAGATTTTCATGCCTAAACCCTGGAGCGTGCTCTGAGAAGAGCATGCTTTTCCGTTTCTAATCCGTCGCCCTCAGGGGCGGCAGCACCTCACACCCTATGCAAGCAACCAAGCAAAAATATCCCGAGAAATACGACCTCCCCAAGGCCTACGAATTCACCGAAGTGGAACGGCGCTGGTATACCCACTGGCTGGAAGAAAAAACCTTCACCGGCCGGATGGAGGAGGGCAAGCCGTCCTTTTCCATCGTCATTCCGCCGCCGAACGTCACCGGTGTGCTCCATATCGGCCATGCCCTCAACAACACCCTCCAGGATCTGCTGGTCCGCTACCATCGGATGAAGGGCGACAACACCCTGTGGGTGCCGGGCACCGATCACGCCGGTATCGCCACCCAGAACGTGGTCGAGCGCCAGTTGGCCAGCGAGAAACTGACCCGTCACGATCTCGGCCGCGAGAAGTTCATCGAGCGGGTCTGGGCCTGGCGGGAAGAAAAGGGCGGCACCATCATCAATCAGCTGAAACGGATGGGCGCCTCCTGCGACTGGGACCGGGAACGGTTCACCATGGACGAGGGGCTGTCCGAGGCGGTGCGCGAGGTCTTTGTCCGCCTGTATAAGGAAGGGCTGATCTACAAGGGCGATTACATCGTCAACTGGTGCCCGCGCTGTCACACCGCGCTGGCCGACGACGAGGTTGAGCACGATCCCACCGACGGCAAGCTCTATCACATCCGCTACCCCTACGCCGACGGTTCCGGCTCGGTAGTGGTGGCCACCACCCGGCCCGAGACCATGCTGGGCGACACCGCGGTGGCGGTCCATCCTGAGGACGAGCGCTACCAGCATCTCAAAACCATCGGCATCACCCTGCCGCTGACCGGCCGCACCATCCCGGTGGTTTTTGATCACCATGTCCAGCGGGAATTCGGCACCGGCGCGCTCAAGGTCACCCCGGCCCATGACCGCGACGACTATGAGATCGGCTTGCGCCATGATCTGCCCCGGCTCAAGGTGATGGATGACCACGGGGTGATGAACGAGGCCGCGGGCGGGTATGCCGGGCTTGACCGCTTCGCCTGCCGCAAGCAGGTGGTCAAGGATTTGCAGGAGCAGGGCTTTCTCGAGAAAATCGAAGACTACCAGCACGCGGTGGGCAAATGCTACCGTTGCGCCACCGTGGTCGAACCCACCACTTCCAAGCAGTGGTTCGTCAGTGTCCGGCCCTTGGCCGACAAGGCGGTGGCCGCAGTCCGGGACGGGCGGATCAATATCTATCCCAACACCTGGCACCGTACCTTTTACGCCTGGATGGAGAATATCCGCGACTGGTGCATTTCGCGCCAGATCTGGTGGGGGCATCGCATCCCGGCCTGGACCTGCGCGGCCTGCGGCGAGGTGATTGTCGAAGTCAGCGACCCCGATGTCTGCCCGGCTTGCGGCAGTACCCATCTGCACCAGGAAACCGACGTCCTCGATACCTGGTTCAGCTCGGCCCTCTGGCCCTTTTCCACCCTTGGCTGGCCACGGAAAACCAAAGAACTCGACTTTTTCTATCCGACCTCGGTGCTGATCACCAGCTTCGACATCCTCTTTTTCTGGGTGGCCCGGATGATGATGATGGGCCTGCACATCATGGACGAAATCCCGTTCCACGATGTCTATCTCCATGCCCTGGTCCGCGACAAGTTCGGTAAAAAGATGTCGAAATCCACCGGCAACGTCATCGATCCCCTGGTGATGATCGAGCAGTACGGCACCGACGCCTTCCGTTTCACCCTCACCGCCTTTGCCGCCCAAGGCCGTGAGATCAGGATGGACGAGGAGCGGATCGACGGCTACCGCCGCTTCATCAACAAGCTGTGGAACGCCGCTCGTTTTGCCCAGATGCACCTCAAGGAGGCCGACCCGGCGATCACTGGCATGGCCGCCGATCCGAAAAACCTGGCCCTGGCGCACCGCTGGATTCTCAGCCGGATCAACGCCACCATCAAGGAGGTGCGGGCCGCCCTCGACGGCTACAACTTCAACGAGGTGGCTTCCGCTAATTATCAGTTCGTCTGGCACGAATTCTGCGACTGGTACCTGGAATGGATCAAGGCCGACCTGTTCAGTGACGATCCGGCTGCACGGGACCAGGCCAAGGCCGTGCTGCTGACCGTGCTTGAGCAGGTGTTGAAGCTGATGCACCCGGTCACGCCGTTTGTTACCGAGGAGATCTGGAGCCAGTTGCCGGGCAGCCGCAGCTCGATCATGGTCGAGCCCTTCCCCGAGCCCAATCCGGCCTGGGAAGATACCGGGGCGGAGGATGTGATGAATCTGCTGATGGGCGTCATCTCCGGCCTCCGCACCATCCGTACCGAGGCGGAGGTGCACCCGAGCGCCAAAATCGAGGCAATTCTGATTTGTCCGGATGCAGCCAAGCGGCAGGTGCTGACCGACTACGCCCCCGGTATTCAGGCCATGGTCCGGGCTGGATCGCTGGCGATTGAGGCCACCGGCACGGTGCCCGACGACGCTGGCCATGCCTTGACGCAGGATGTCGAGCTGGTGGTGCCGCTCAAGGGGTTGATCGATGTGGCTGGTGAGCTGGAGAAGCTGGCCAGGGAACAGGGCAAGCTGGAAAAGGAGCTGGAGCGGATTGTCGCCAAGCTGGGAAACGAACAATTCATGGGCAATGCGCCTGCGGCGGTGGTGGCCAAGGAACGGGGCAAAGAAGCGGAAATCCGTACCCGCTTGGCCAAAACCATCGAATCCATCGAGCGGATGCAGAAATTAGGCTGATATGGACACCTTTCTTCTCGATCCCATCCTCCGGGCCTTTTTGCGCGAAGACCTGGAGCACGGCGATATCACCACCGAGGCGATTTTTGGGCCGCAAGACCGGGCCCGGGCCTCGTTCATCGCTCGCCATCCGATGACCGTGGTCGGGATGGCAACGGTTGCGGCGCGGGTTTTCTCCCTCCTTGACGCCACCGTCTCCTGTACCGGGCCCATGGCGGATGGCAGCCGGGTGGAGGCGGGGGCCGAGCTGCTGACCATCAGCGGCGCTACCCGGACCCTGCTGCGGGGCGAGCGGGTGGCCCTCAATCTGGTGCAGCGGCTCTGCGGCATTGCGACCTTGACCACGGCTTTTGTCGATCAGGTCGCGGGCACCAGGGCCAGGGTCGTTGACACCCGCAAAACCACGCCGGGATTGCGGCTGCTGGAAAAATACGCGGTCCGGGCCAGCGGCGGCCATAACCACCGCTACAGCCTCAGCGACGGAGTGCTGATCAAGGACAACCATATCGCGGCCTGCGGCTCGATCACCGAGGCGGTGCGCCGGGTAAGGCGCAAGGTGCCGCATACCATCAATGTCGAGGTGGAGACCGACACCCTGGCGCAGGTGGAGGAGTGCCTCGCCTGCGGGGTCGGGGTGATCATGCTCGACAATATGGATCCGGCCACCATGCGGCAAGCGGTGGCCATGATCAACGGTCGGGCCCTGGTCGAGGCCTCGGGCGGGGTCAATCTCCAGACGGTGCGCGGCATTGCCGAAACCGGGGTGGATATCATCTCCGTGGGCGCCCTGACCCATTCGGCCAAGGCCTGTGATATCGGCATGGACTGGAGAAGTTGAATCGTCCTGTACGGCATCAAGCGCATGTCTTTCAATCGGAGTAATCACCGCGTGTGTTGAGGTGAAACAACGAGATCTCTCTCTGCGTTCGAGATGACGGCTGGGATGAGGAGTTGTTGTCCAGATAAACAAAACGGGAAACGGGGTGAGGTATCCTGTCTGCACGCCACCCCACTTTGGGTCATTTCGACCAGCGGGAGAAATCTCTTGCAGTCAAGGAGCCTCGATGGAGCGTTTAGAATTACGTGGAGGAGGCTATGAACAAACGGCTCTTTATCGCCATTGACCCGCCCCAGGTAATCCGAGACCAGCTGACCGGCCTCTGTTGCGGCCTGCCCGATGCCCGCTGGGTCCCGCCGGAACAACTGCACCTCACCCTCTGTTTCATCGGCGAGGTCAGCGGCACGGCCTTTCTTGACATCCGCGAGGCCCTGGCGGAGATTGCGGCCGCGCCGTTTGCCCTGCGGCTGCAAGGGGTCGGCTTTTTTCCGCCGCGCGGCCAGCCCCGCGTGGTCTGGGCCGGGATCGAGCGAAGCGAGCCCCTGCTGGTGCTCCAGCGCAAGATCACCACCCGGCTGTTCCACCTCGGCGTGGAACCGGAAAACCGGAAATTCTCCCCGCACATCACCCTGGCCCGGTTATACCAGACTTCGGCGGCCAAGGTCGGCAAGTATCTGGAGGTGCATGGCCTGGTGGGCAGCGAGCCCTTTGTGGTCGATCACTTTTTGCTCTATTCCAGCATTCTCGGCCGCAAGGGGGCAAGCCATATTATTGAACAGGAGTATCCGCTCGCAAAAAGCGGCGCTGCAGAATAAGCAGCCATTTAAGAGCGTTGCCGGAACGGAGTGCTCGCCGTACCCTTATGGTGCCAGTGGCTACGGGCTGGTAAATAATGTGCCTAACGCGATGGCCGACTCACCGAGCAGGTAGCGCCGGGGAAGAATTGAACCCCGATGCCTGAAACGACGACCCAAAAAATTCCAGTTAATGATCTTGCCAAGGCGTGTGATGAGAGAAAAACCGCACCCGGCAGAGGTCAGGCTTGAATCGCTTCAACTGGCCCCCTTCGGGTCTATCCCCAATTTTTCATTCTGTCCAAAAGGCGCAATATCCTGATTTTGTTCGTTTGCTAAATAAGTTTTCCGCTTTTTCGGCCTGTTTTTTCCGGGAAAGAGGAATGTGCGTTGGCGCGAGGGTGCAGGATAGGGAGTGGGGCGGATTTTGCCCGCTGTTTTCTGTTTTCCAGTTGAGCCAAACTGTTACCCTGCTCCTTCGGTTTAGCCGCAGGATTGAGGGGTTGGCGGGATTCATTTCCGGATAGCATCGGGGTTTGCTTCTCTTCTTTCTTGCCGTGTTTAAACTGGTGTGCGTTATGCATGAAGAAAGTCAAGAGAATGATTATTAAACTGCTGGAAAATTTGGGGGTATGTCCCCTGTTTTAAGAGGAGAGAGATATGAAAAAGAGATTCTTGTTGGCATCGTTGATGGGTTTGATGGTACCATGCGTAGCACTGGCTAATCCATTTACCTTTATAGAAGTGAGCTCAAACTCCTTATTATACAATGTTGGCTCACAGTTGGAGGTCGAGGTTACGGGGGGCTCTGGGTATGTTGATTTTAAATTTACAAATAATGGGCCAATAGCATCTTCGATCACAGATATTTGGTTTGGAAATGCTTACTATTTTCACAAGGATACTGGGGTGTTGGATTTTGGAGGTTTTACGTCGCCGGTGGGTGTTGTTAGCTTTCAGGAGGTTACCCAAGGGCAGTATCCTGCTAACATAGGTGGGTTTACTTGGGATTCGTATTTCACATCTGGATCGACTGCTCCTACGTCGAGTAATGGCATTAATCCGTATGAATCATTAACGCTTCATTTCACCTATAATACCTCTTTGTCTCTATTGAGTGACATTATTGGCAGTCTTACAGATAAAGATGGAGAGGTAACAATAGGGCTTCATGTACAGGCACTTCCTGATGGACAAAGTGAGAGGTATGAAAATGGCCCCCCCGTCCCCGAACCAGCCACCATGCTGCTCTTCGGCACCGGCCTGGTTGGACTTGCTGGCATCGCTCGTCGGAAAAATAATCAAGAATAATTCCTGAAAAACGGAATAAAAAAAGGCAGGGCCGCGAGGCTCCTGCCTTTTTTTATGGCCTCTCTTGACCTGATCTTCGGCATCAGGTACATAGCATGTGTTCATGCGCCACAAAAAAAGCGGTCACAGAGTATTCTGTGACCGCTTGCATTTTTTGGAGGCGACGAGCGGATTTGAACCGCTGAATAATGGTTTTGCAGACCACTGCCTTACCTCTTGGCTACGTCGCCTGAATGTGCGGCACTTATACCATAGATTTCATTTTTGACAAGGAGAAATCAAGCCCATGGGAACCACGCTCGCTGCCTTGATTCAGGACAACGAGGAAGGGTTGCAGGAGTTGCAGGAGCGGATCGGCTACCGATTCCGTGACCTGCGGTTGCTGCAACTCTCTCTCATCCACAGTTCATTTGCCTTTGAGCGACTCGACGACGGCCGCCACAACGAAACCCAGGAGTTTCTCGGTGATGCGGTCCTTGATCTCACCGTGGGCTATATTCTCTTCAGCCGCTTTCCGGAAATGCGGGAGGGCAAGTTGACCCGCATCCGTTCGGCCCTGGTCAACGAGCACGGCCTGGCCGACCGGGCACGGGAGATTGATCTCGGCGACCATCTGTTGCTCGGCAAAGGCGAGAACGCCTGCCACGGCCGCGACAAGTCTTCCATTCTCTCCTGCGCCTACGAGGCCCTGGTCGGGGCGATTTTTCTCGATGGCGGCTATGACGAGGCCTTGGCCTTTGTCCGCCGCTTTTTCGAACCGCATATCGACCGGCACCAGGAGCAACTGGTCAGCGCCGACGCCAAGAGCGCCCTGCAGGAGCTGTTGCAGGAACGGTTTAACGCGGGGCCGGAATATGTGCTGGTGGATGAGGAGGGGCCGGCTCATGCCCGCCTTTTTTCGATAACCGTCCAATTCCAGGGCGAGGAATTGGGAACCGGCAAGGCCTCGAGCAAGAAGGAAGCCGAGCAGCAGGCCGCCCGCGCGGCCCTCGAGTATCTGCAGCCGCCGCAGCCGGAGGAGTGAAGACGTCTGCCGCGTTCGTCTGTTTATGCTTTTTCCGCGAAAGCGGAAAACCGTGGCGCACCTTGCCTCTCATCCCTTCCGGAACCGCGCATGCCCTTGATCATCCCCATATTTATCCCGCATGAGGGCTGCCCCCATTGCTGCCTGTTCTGCAACCAGCACAGTATCAGCGGCTTTTCCGCCCCGCCGGTAACCGGCGCTGCAATCAGGGAAACGATCCACTCCTGGCTGACGAGAGCCAGGCCGGAGCACCGGGAGCAGGCGCAGGTGGCCTTTTACGGAGGTAGTTTCACCGGTTTGTCTATTGCGCGGCAGACGGAACTGCTGGCAGCGGTGCAGCCCTTCTGCGCCCAGGGCCTAGTGCGGGAGATCCGCCTTTCCACCCGGCCCGATTATATCGATCACCATCGGCTCGATCTGCTCATCCGCCATCGGGTCTCGATCATCGAACTGGGGGCGCAGTCCTGTGACGACCGGGTTCTGCGCCAGTCCGGCCGGGGCCATACCGCCGCCGACACTGCCGCCGCCGCCGGGTTGATCAAGCAGCGGGGGCTGCGTCTGGGCCTGCAGCTGATGCCGGGATTGCCGGGGGAGAGTTTCGGGTCGCTGCGGCAGACCGTGGCCGAAGTGGTCCGTCTGCGGCCCGATTTTGTCCGCCTTTATCCGGCGCTGGTCCTGCGGGGCAGCGGCCTGGAACGATTGTACCGCCAGGGAGGATACCATCCGCTCAGCCTCGGCCGGGCTGTGGTGTACGCCGCTTTCATGAAAAAACGGTTTGACGATCAGGGGATCGGAGTGGTACGGATGGGCCTGCAACCCACGGACGAGCTGGAGCGGTCCCTGGTGGCCGGTCCCTATCACCCGGCCTTCGGTGAGCTGGTCAAGGCGCGGCTGATGCTGCGGCAGACGCGGCGAGCGCTGGCGGGTGCACCCAGGGCAACCCCGGTTACCCTGGTGATCGCCGAGCGCGACCAGTCTATTTTCCGGGGCCTTGGCTCGGCCAATCTGGCCCGCCTGCGGCAATTAGGACTGCTCGATCACTTCACGCTCCGCACCGACCCCGGGCAGCCACGGCAGACACTCCGGGTGGTTCCGGCAAACAATCAGCAGGGGTTGAAGGTGTAGTCTTTTCATCTGGTGCCTGTCTGATTGTGCCGGCAAATGAAGCGACAACGCTCCAGCCGGTCAGGCCCGGGCAACCCGTGTCTCCCAGTCGAACCACCTGCATCCGCAATCGCTCCGGACGCATCCCCAAATAACCCAACAAAGAAATTCCCTCTCAACCCATGCTCAGTATCAACGATCTCAGCCTGCAATACGGCAACAAACATGTGTTCCGCAACGTCTCGGCCCAGATCAATTCCGGCGATCGGGTTGGGCTCGCCGGGGTCAACGGTTCGGGCAAATCCACCCTGTTGAAGATCATGTGCGGCGAGCATGAGGTTGATCCGGGGACCGTCAGCCGGGCCTCCTGGTTCTCGGTGGCCTATCTGCCCCAGGAGGTGAGCATCGAACTGGGCAGCCGCAGTCTCTTTGCCGAGGCGGAATCCGCCTTTGACGAGGTGCTGGCCCAGCAGGAGGAGCTGGACCGGGTGGGCGAGGAACTGGCTCTGCTTGACCCTTCCAGCCCGGAGATCGATGCGTTGCTGGTGCGGCAGGGCGATCTCCAGCATGCCCTGGAGGGCAGCGACGTCTTCCGCATCCGGCCCCAGATTGAGCGGGTGCTGTTCGGTCTTGGCTTTTCCGCCGCCGACCTCGACCGCGAGGTGGCCAGTTTCTCCGGCGGCTGGATCATGCGGCTGCTGCTGGCCAAGCTGCTGCTGAAAAAACCCTCGCTGCTCCTGCTCGATGAACCGACCAACCATCTTGATCTCGATTCGCTCACCTGGCTGGAGGACTTTCTTCTCCAATACCAGGGGGCGATGATCATCATTTCCCATGACCGCGCCTTCCTCGACCGGGTGACCTCGATTACCTGGGAATTGAGCCTGGGTAAGCTTTCGGTGTTTCGCGGCAACTATTCCCATTATCTGGTGGAAAAGGCGCAGCGGCTGGAGCTGGAGCGATCCGCCTACGACAACCAGCAGGCCTTGATTCGCCAGTCCGAACGGTTCATCACCCGGTTCCGGGCCAAATCGACCAAAGCCCGGCAGGTGCAGAGCCGGGTGAAACAGCTGGAAAAACTGGAGCGGCTCGAACTCTCCGAGACCGACCGCACCATCCGTTTTTCCTTTCCACCGGCGGCGCCGTCGGGCCGCGACGTCCTCACGCTTGAGGGGGTGCGCAAGAGCTACCACGGCAAGACGGTGTTCGATGGCGTCAGTTTCTCCCTCCAGCGCGGCGACAAACTGGCGGTGGTCGGGGTCAACGGCGCGGGCAAGACCACGCTGCTGAAAATCCTGGCCGGGGTCATCCCGGCGGAGGGCACGATCAAGCCGGGCCACAATGTTATCCTCTCCTATTTCGGCCAGCACCAGGCCCAGGAATTGCCCGGTGAGCTGACCATCCTGGACACCGTCTATCACACCGCGGTGGATATGAGTATCACCCAGGTTCGTTCGCTGCTTGGCGCCTTTCTGTTCAGCGGCGAGGAAGTGGAAAAACAGGTGCGGGTCCTGTCGGGCGGGGAAAAATCGCGGGTGGCCCTGGCCAAAATGCTGGTGCGGCCAGCCAACCTGATGCTCCTGGATGAGCCCACCAATCATCTCGACATGAGTTCCCAGGAGATCCTCCAGGAGGCCATGGCCCAGTACGAGGGCACGATTATCGTCGTTTCCCACAACCGGTTCTTCGTCAACTCCTTTGTCAACAAGGTGCTGGAGATCAGAAACGGAAAGGCCACCATCCACGAGGGCAATATCGACGACTATCTGGAATGGCGGCGCAAGGTGGAGAGCCAATCCGCCAGTGAGGCGCAGTCGGCGAGGAACGTGGCTCTGGCGCGCAGGACCGAGGCCGTCGATGAAGGGCAGAGCGCCGATAAAAAGGCGCAGCGCAAGCAGCGGGCCGCCCTGCGCCAGGAGCTGCAGAAAAAACTCGGGCCGTGGAAGAAAAAAAACGACGAGGCGGAACGGGAAGTCGAGAAGCAGGAGAGCCGCAAGGCGGAACTCGAAGCCCTGATGGCCGACCCCGGCCTCTACGGCGATCAGGAGCAGTGGAGCGCGGTCAGCAAGGAATACGGCCAGGTGGAGCGGCATCTGGAGCGGGCCTATCAAAAGTGGGAAGAGGCCCAGCAGGCTATCGAGGCCATTGAAAAAGAAACAGCGGGAACCGACGATTGAGCGGCCCGCCCCGCCCGATGGGCATCATGCGGGCATAGATTACCATCCCCTAACCGGAGAAATTGCATGAAGAAAATTGTGGGCATCATCCTCTGCCTGGTGGCCGTCAGCGGCGCCGGGTTTTATTTTTTGCTGCGGGAGAAGCTGGCTGCCGGCCAATATGCCCGGTTCCTGCCCCAGGATGTGGTCGGCACCATCAATCTGACCCATTGCAACACCCTTGCCGATGCCTTTGCCGCCTCGGCCCTGGGCCATTTTCTCGCCAAGGACACCATCCATGCCATAGCCCAGGAGATGGGGGGCCAGCCCAAGGATACCGCCGAGTATGACCGGTTGTATGATTCCGTGGTCCAGGTGACGAGCGATCCGGCCTTCCGTGCCGTGTTCGGCGACGACGCCACCCTGGCCCTGCTGCCGCCCGACCGCAACGGTCTGGCACAGAATCCGGCCGAGACCCTGAAGCAATCCCTGGTGGTGGTGGCCCGGACTTCGACGGCCGGGGCGCTTGACGTGCTCAGCCGCCTGATCAAGAATGCCAAGATGAGCCGGGAGATGGTGGATGGACTGGATCTGGTCAAGATCACGGTGGACCCAAACCAGGTGCTCTATGGGTATGCCGAGGGCAAGACCGTGCTCCTGGCATACGCGCCGGCCGCCATCAAGGCCTGCATTGCCGCCTCCAAGTCAGAGGCTTCCCTGGAGAAGGCGCCCCTGTTCAAGGAGGCCAGCGCCTTCTGGCAGCCCTATCCTGAGGCAACAACCTACTCCCGGTTGTATCTCAATCTCGCCCAGGCCACCGAACTCCTCAAAATTTCGGCTGTTCCCGAAATCAAGGAGCTCAGCGCCATGCTCCAGGGGGTGGATTCCATGTTCTCGGTCACGTACGGCACCGAACAGGGGCTGGAGAGTCGGGGCCGCTCCTCCTACCGCTACGATCAGCTGCATGCGCTGGTGAAAAGCGCGGTCGATGGCGCATCCGGGTCAAATCAGACCCTGCACCTGCTCAAGGAGCGGACCCTGGCCTACAACTGGGCCTCGTCGCTGCGCCCGGAAATGATCGTTCAAGCTCTGGCGGCCGACGAGAAGGAATTCCGGGAGATGGACGTTGAGGTCCGCCAGAACCTTGGGGTCTCCCTGGACGAGCTGGGCAGGGCTTTTGGTCCGCAATACGGCGGCGTCCTTGATGATATCGTCCGCACCCCGCTCTTTCCCGCGCCGAAGATAACGTTTTTTTTAGGGGTCCGTGACCGCACCATCGCCGCAACCGCATTGACCGGGCTGCGCCGGATGATCGCCGGGGGCGGCATGGCCAGCGAAGAGCAGGAGCAGGTGGCCGGGCAGACCATCTATTCCTGGCCGGTGCTGCCCGGTGAGGCGGTCCAGCCCGCGGTGGTGCTCACTGATTCCATGTTGTATCTGGCCACCAGCAAACAGGCCCTGAAGGATATCCTCGAATCCAAAGCCGCTCCCAATGTTCTGGCCGCGCCGGTGGTCGAGCATTTGGGCTCCGAGCTCGGTGGCCGAGTGGCCACGGCCAATTTCGGCAGTTTTGTCCTCTATCCCCAGCGGATGGCCCGTCAGACCGGCGAAACAATCGACTGGCTGGGCGGTATTCTGGCCACTGCCAAGAACATCTCCATCTCCCGGCTCAATCGCGAACTGGTGCAGTTGATGCAATCTGCTGAACTGGTGGCCGCAACCTCCCATCTCTCCAAGGAACGGGCGGAATGGACCATGACCGTCCGCAAGGCCGAGCCCCAGCCCGCTGGAAACAAGGGCCAGTGATCTCCGGTTGCGGTATGGTGACCGGCTGGCTTCGGGAGGCAGGCCGCACCGGAGCGGACAAAAAGGGCGAGGCGGGCGGGAAGCCTGAAGGCGAACTTGGTGAACAAGGGGGAAGAACGGGAAAAAGCTCTTGCCTAACCGGCGCCATTCAAGGTATGGATGCACGCTGATAAGATGAGTGATAGGAGGCACTTCAGGGCCGGGATTGAACCGTCCTGCCCGATTGAACGGAGTGCCTCTTGAAGCAGCCTTTCGACCAGTTCCCTCGAAAGAATAAAAGGAGGAATGACGCGGTGTTTGATACAGAAACAAAGTTGTGGCTTTCCGGCAACGAGGCCATCGCCTTGGGTGCCTGGGAAGCGGGTGTTCGCGTGGCCTCGGGGTATCCGGGCACGCCGTCGACGGAGATTATGGGAAACCTGGCCCGCTACGAGGGGGTCTATGCCGAGTGGGCGCCCAATGAAAAGGTGGGTCTGGAAGTGGCCATCGGCGCCTCTTTCGCCGGTGCCCGGGCCCTGGCGACCATGAAACATGTCGGCCTGAACGTGGCGGCCGATCCGCTGTTCACCGCCGCCTACACCGGGGTGCGCGGCGGACTGGTGATCATCAACGCTGATGATCCCCAAATGCACAGCTCCCAGAACGAGCAGGACAACCGCAACTATGCCTTTGCCGCCAAGCTGCCGCTGCTGGAACCCTCCGATCCGGCCGAGGCCAAGGAAATGATGACTCGTGCCTATGATCTGAGCGAGCAGTTGGACACCCCGGTGATCGTCCGCATCACCACCCGCATCGCCCACGTCAAGGGTGTGGTCGAGAAGGGGCAGCGCCGCGAGACGCCTGAGCCGTCGATGGACAAAATGCCGGCCAAATTGGTGATGCTGCCTGGAAACGCCCGGGTGCGACGTGTGGCCGTGGAAAAACGGATGGCCGCCGCCCGCCAACTGGCTGAGACCCTGCCGGAGAACCGGATCGAATCCGGCACCGGCAAGCGCGGCTTCATCACCTCGGGTGTACCCTACAACTACGTCAAGGAGGCCTTTCCCGCGGCCCCGGTACTCAAGCTGGGCATGGTCTGGCCGTTGCCGGAAAAAATGATCCGCGACTTTGCCGCCACCGTGGACGAGTTGATCGTGGTCGAGGAACTCGACCCCTTCATCGAGACCCATCTCAAGGCCATGGGCATTGCCTGCCGCGGCAAGGATCTTATTCCCAATCAGGGCGAACTCAATTCGTTCATCGTCCGCAAGGCGATCGCGCCGGAAACCGTCGGCGAGGTCTTTGCGCCCCTGGAACTGCCGATGCGGCCGCCGAACATGTGTGCCGGCTGCCCGCACCGGGGATTGTTCTACGGGCTGTCGAAGATGAAGGATGTCTTTATTTCCGGCGACATCGGCTGCTATACCCTGGGCTTTCTGCCGCCGCTGTCGGCCATGGACGCCTGTGTCTGCATGGGCGCCTCGATCCCCATGGCCCACGGCATGGCCAAGGCGCTAGGCAAGCAGGGCGAGGGCAAGATCGTGGCCGTGCTCGGCGACTCCACCTTCATGCACTCGGGCATGACCGGCCTTTTGAACACGGTCTACAACAATTCCTACGCCTCGGTGATCATCCTCGACAATCGCACCACCGCCATGACCGGCCACCAGGACAACCCGGCCTCGGGGCATACTATCCTCGGTGACCCGGCTCCGGCCCTGGATCTGGAAGCGCTCTGCCGGGCGCTGGGCGTCAAGAGAGTGGTGGTGGTCAATCCGCACGATGTCGAGGCCACCCGCAAGGTGCTCAAGGAAGAGATCGCGGCCCCCGAACCCTCGGTGATCATCAGCCGCGCTCCCTGCGTGCTCATTCCCGAAGAAGCCAGACGGCCCAAACCGGTCTATACCACCAATCTCGACAACTGCACCGGCTGTTCGTTGTGCGTGCAGATGGGGTGCCCGGCCATTAGTTGGACGCCGCTCACGCCTGCGGAGGCTGAGGCTCGAGGCTACCGCGAAAAACAGAAGGGCTTTGCCAAGATCGCCGAGGTCCAGTGCGCCGGCTGCGGCCAGTGCGTGGCGGTGTGCAAATTCGAAGCGATTACCAGAAAGGAGGCCAAGTGATGAAACAGAGCGGTAATATCCTCTTTTCCGGGGTGGGCGGGCAGGGCATTCTGCTGGCCAGTGAATTGACCGCCCATGCCCAATTGGCGGCCGGGTTCGACGTCAAGAAGAGCGAGGTCCACGGCATGGCCCAGCGCGGCGGCTCGGTGGAGGCCCATCTCCGCTACGGCGAAAAGGTCTACTCGCCCCTGATTGAACTGGGCTGCGCCGATATCCTGGTGGCTTTCGAGATTCTGGAGGCGGTCCGCTACCTGCCGTATCTGCACAAGGACAGCGCGGTGGTGGTCAACACCCAGAAAATCCTGCCGCCTTCGGTGGCACTTGGCAAAGCGACGTATCCGGAGAACATTCTTGATGAGCTGAAATCACGGCACATCAATGTGGTGGCCATCGATGCCTTTGCGGTGGCCGAGTCGGTGGGAGAGCTGCGCACCGCCAACGTCGCCATGGTTGGGGCCATGTCCAATTTTCTCGCGGTCAGTCCCGAGATCTTTCTCCAGGTAATCGACAACACGGTGAAGGAGCGGTTCCGTGAGGTCAACAAAAAGGCCTTTGCCGCCGGCCGGGCAGCAGTGTACGCCTGAATCGGCGTCGTTCGAACAAAGAGGTGAAGCCATGATGTGGGTTGATGAGATAGAGACGCTGCCGAGGTCGGGACTGGAATCGATCCAGCTCAAACGGTTACAGACCCTGGTGCGCCGGATGTACGACAAGGTGCTGCCCTACCGGGCCAAGATGGACGCGGCCGGGGTCAAGCCCGGCGATATCCGGTCACTGGCCGATCTGCGCCATCTGCCCTTTACCACCAAGGACGATCTGCGCGACAACTATCCCTTCGGACTCTTCGCCACCCCCATGGACGATGTTATCCGGGTGCATGCCTCCTCGGGCACCACCGGCAAGTCCACGGTGGTCGGCTACACCCAGGCGGACATCGATCTCTGGGCCACGGTCATGGCCCGCTGCCTGACCATGGCCGGGGTGACCCGGGGGGACATGGTCCATAATGCCTATGGCTACGGCCTGTTTACCGGGGGGCTGGGCGCCCATTACGGTATCGAAGCCCTCGGCGCCACGGTCATCCCGGTCTCCGGCGGCAATTCGAAACGGCAGATTACCATCATGCGTGATTTCGGCTCCACGGTGCTGTTGTCCACCCCCTCCTATGCCCTCAATCTGGCCGACGCCATGGCCGACGCCGGGGTCGCGCCCGAAGAGCTCAAGCTGCGGGTCGGCATTCACGGGGCTGAACCCTGGAGCGAGAACATGCGCGAGGAAGTCGAGCGCAAGCTGGGGATCAAGGCTGTGGATATCTACGGTCTGTCCGAGATTATCGGCCCCGGCGTGGCCATGGAGTGCCTCCATTCCGAACACGGCATGCACATCCTTGAGGACAACTTCCTGCCCGAGGTCGTCGATCCGGACACCCTGGAACCGTTGCCCTACGGCGAGATCGGCGAATTGGTGTTCACCACCCTGACCAAGGAGGCCTTTCCGCTGATCCGCTACCGGACCAAGGATATTTCGCGGCTCTTTCTCGAGCCCTGCGGCTGCGGCCGCACCCTGATCCGGATGGAGAAGGTCACCGGCCGCACCGATGACATGCTGATCATCCGCGGCGTCAATGTCTTCCCCTCCCAGGTGGAGCACGTCCTGGTCGGGGTCGAGGGGGTTGAGCCGCATTACCAGATCGAGGTGACCCGCGAGGGCAGCCTCGATGTCATGTCGGTGCTGGTGGAAGTCAGCGAGAATATTTTTTCCGATGAGATTAAAGTCCTGGAACGGCTCAGTAAAAAGATTCAGACAGAAATCAAGGATATGTTGGGCGTCACCTGCAAGGTGAAACTGGTGGAACCCCGTTCCATCCAGCGTTCCGAGGGCAAGGCGCAACGGGTGATCGACCGGCGCAAAATTTAAACCCATGGCAGGAGGGTCGTATGCGTGTAGAACAGATTGCGGTTTTTCTTGAGAATAAATCTGGCCGCTTGGCCGAAATTACCCGGATTCTGGCTGAGAACGACATCAATATCCGGGCGCTTTCCGTGGCCGATACCGCCGATTTCGGCATCCTGCGGCTGATAGTCGACAAGGTGGACCTGGCCAAGGAATCCCTCCGTGCCGGCGGCTTCACCGTCGGCAAGACCAATGTGGTCGCGGTCGAGGTGCCGGACCGGTCCGGCGGTCTGGCCAGTGTGCTCAAGGTGGTCAACGAGGCGGAACTGAACGTCGAATACATGTATGCCTTTGTCAATAAGAGCGGATCCAATGCAGTGCTGATTTTCCGCTTCGATGATATGGACAAAGCGATTGCGGTGTTGCAGGAAAAGGGTTTCACCCTGTTGACCGGGGCCCAGATCTGCGCTCTGTAGGCGTGCGGTAACTCCGTCGCCGTTCCGGCTGGCGGGCGGAGTTTTTTCTTGTGAGCAATGAAATAATGGGGGGAAATATGAAAAGCGGTATCAAGCAATGGCTGCTGGGGTGTGCCTCCGGCTGTCTTGTGCTGGTGGCGACGCTGTCCGGCGCGACGGCTGGAACCATCAAGGTGGGTGCTATTTTCGCGGTAACCGGCCCGGCTTCTTTCCTCGGCGGCCCGGAGGCGCGGAGCGCCGAAATGGTGGTGGAAAAGATCAACAAGGCCGGCGGCATCAACGGCGACACCATTGAACTGATCATCAAGGATTCGGCCGGCAGTTCGGAAAAGGCCGTCTCCTTTGCCAAGCAGCTGATCGAGGAAGACAAGGTAGTGGCGATCATCGGTCCCTCGACCTCCGGTGAATCCATGGCGGTCAAAAAAATTGCCGAAGACGGTAAAACCGTATTGATCTCCTGCGCCGCCGCCGAGGTGATCGTCAACCCGGTCGCCAGTTATGTCTTCAAAACCCCGCAAAAGGATTCGTTCGCCGCTCAGATGATTTTTGAGGAAATGCAGCGGCTTAAGATCGATACCATTGCCATCGCCTCGGGCAATGACGGCTTCGGCAAGGCCGGTAAAGAGCAGCTGGAAAAGATGGCGTCCGCCTTTGGCATCAAGGTGGCCGCTTCCGAGACCTATGATAGCAAGGCCACCGATCTCAGCGCCTTGGTCGCTAAATTGAAGGCCGACCCTTCCATTCAGGCGGTGATTAACTGGTCCGTGGTCCCCGCCCAGGCGATCATCGCCAAGAATATGCGCCAGGCCGGCTGGCAGGTGCCGCTCTTCCAGAGCCACGGATTCGGCAACATCGAATACGCCAAAGCCGCCGGTGCCGCCGCGGAGGGGATTATCTTCCCCTGCGGCCGCCTGCTGGTGGTCGACGCTCTTGGTGCCTCCCATCCTCAGAAGGCTCTGCTCGGCCAGTACAAGAGCGACTATGAGGCCAAGTACAAGGAAGACGCCTCGGCCTTCGGGGGCTATGCCTTTGATGCCATGAACATGGTGGCGGCCGCGATCAAGCAGGGCGGCAACGACCGGGCTAAGGTGCGCGATGCAGTGGAAGGCTTGAAGAACTTCGCCGGGGTCGGCGGCATGTTCTCCTTCACCCCGCAGGACCACAACGGACTCACCATTGATTCCTTTGCCATGCTGACGGTCAAGGACGGCAAATTCATCCTCTACCAAGGCAAATAGGGTCTGTTCCGGCGGGTATCAACCGATATCCGCCGGAATTTCGGTACGCATGAGTCTCGATCTGTTTTTTCAATACCTCTTTGCCGGCATCACCTACGGCTCGATTTACGCCATTGTCGCCATTGGCTTCAACATCATCTACAACACCACCGGCATTATCAACTTTGCCCAGGGTGAGTTCGTGATGCTCGGCGGCATGATCTCCATCTCCCTGCTGCAGTTCATGCCGCTGGGCTATGCGATCGCGGCGGCGGTGCTGCTGACCATGGCGATCGGCGCCGCCATCGAGATGCTGTTCATCCGCTGGCTGGAGAGCCCTTCGGTGCTGCGGATGATCATTATCACCATCGGCATCTCGATTTTGCTGCGTGAATCGGCCCTGCACATCTGGGGCGAATCCATCCGCAGCCTGCCCTATTTTTACGGCAACGAGATCACCACCTTTGCCTTGGGCAGCGTGTACCTTTCGCCGCAGGTGGTCTGGGTGATCGTTGCCTGTGCGGTGATGATGGGGGGATTGAGCCTTTTTTTCAAGTCCACGCCGATCGGCAGGGAGATGCGGGCCTGCGCCGCGAACCGCACGGCCGCCCTGCTCTGCGGCATCAATACCCGCAACATGGTGACCCTGTCATTCATGCTCAGCGCCGGCATCGGCGCCCTGGCCGGGTGCGTCATGTCGCCGATTACCTATACCCAGTACGATTCAGGGACCTCGCTGGCAATCAAGGGTTTTACCGTGGCCATCCTTGGCGGCCTGGGCAATTCCATGGCCGCGGTGGCGGCCGGCCTCCTTTTGGGCATTATCGAGGCATTTTCCGTGTCCGTGGTGCCGCTCGCCTTTCAGGACGCCATTTCGATTACCATCCTGTTGCTGATCCTCTTTGTCAAACCCCATGGCATCTTCGGTTCCAGTGAAGCAGCGCGGTTGAAGGATTTCTGATGATCAATCGGCACCATCTTTCTCTGGCCGCGCTCTGCCTGGTAACGGTTGGACTGCATCTGTGCACGCTGTTGACCGGAACCGAGTTCTATCTGACGCAGTTAACCATGGCCGCCTATTACGGGCTGGTGATCATCGGTCTCGGCGTCCTCATGGGCTACGCCGGTCAGATTTCCATCGGTCATGCCGGTTTTTTTGCTATCGGCGGGTACCTGGCTGCTGCCCTGACCACCAGTAATTTGGCGGCATTTCAAACTGTCTGGGCGGTGCGCTGGCTGAGCGGGCTCGGTTTGCTGGCCACCGGGCAGGATATTTACGGGGCACCGTTGCTTACCGTGACGCCCTGGGCGGCCTGTGTGTTTGCGGTGGCGGTGGCGGCTCTGGTGGCTCTGGTCATCGGCGTGCCGGTGCTCAAGCTCAAGGGCCATTACCTGGCCATGGCCACCCTGGGATTTGGTACCATTATCTACCGGATTTTTCTGGCCTCTCCCTATTTCGGCGAGGCCGACGGCATCTCCGAGGTCCCCGGATTCATCCTGCTGCCGGCCCTGGGAGGATTCGGTCCGCTGGTGATCAACGGTGATGCCGCACACCGGGTGCTTAATTTCTATCTCGCTTGGGGCGTCCTTATCCTTGGCATGGGGTTGCTGGTCAATCTGATTCATTCCCGAGTCGGCCGGGCCTTGCGCTCGCTGCACAGCTCGGAAGAGGCCGCCGAAGCCTCGGGTGTGGAAACCACGCGCTTCAAGCTCCAGGTCTTTGTCCTCAGCGCGGTCTATGCCGCCGTCGCCGGGGTGCTGCTTACCCATTTCAACGGCGGCATCGGTCCGAGCGAGGCCTCGGTGATGAAGTCGGTGCGCTATCTCGCTTTGGTGGCGGTGGGCGGCATGACCCGTCTCTGGGGGACCTTGATCATGGGCGTCGGCCTGACTTTTCTTTCCTTGCGCGGCGTGTTCGGCACCTATGATGATGCGGTGTTCGGGGTGATCCTGATTCTGGTCATGCTCTTTGCGCCCGAAGGTATTCTGAGCCTGCGCCTGAAACCGCTGTTCCAGCGGCTCTTCCTGGGAGGGCGGTCATGAGCGGCTTAAAGGAAACGCCCATGCAGGCGTCCCAACAGGCTGCGGCCAGTGCCGGCCTTCATGCCGCCATGCTGGAGTTGTGCGGCGTCCACAAACGATTCGGCGGCCTGCACGCGGTCAACGACGTCAGTTTCAAGGTGGCGTCGGGAAGCATCAAGGCGGTGATCGGCCCCAACGGCGCGGGTAAGACCACCTTGTTCAACCTGATCACCGGCAACCTGCCGGTCACCACCGGGACCATCACCTTCCGGGGACAGCAGGTGCAGGGCAAGAAGACGCACCAGATCGCCCGGCTCGGCATGGCCCGGACGTTTCAGAACATCAAGCTCTTCCACGGCATGAGCGCCCTGGAATGCGTCATGGTGGGGCGGCACGTGCAGAGCCGGAGCGGATTTTTCGCCGGCATGTTTGCCCTGCCCTCGACCTGGAAAGAGGAACGGGCCATCCGGGCGCGCGCCATGGAGCTGCTCGACCTCCTGCAGATCGCCGATCTGGCCGACGCCGAGGTCACCAGTCTCGCCTTCGGCCAGCAGCGGGCCGTGGAAATGGCCCGGGCCCTGGCCGCTGACCCCGCCCTGCTGCTGCTTGATGAACCGGCTGCGGGGCTGAACATTTATGAAACCGCTGAGGTGGCCCGCCTCATCTGCATGATCCGGGACATGGGGATCACGGTGCTCCTGGTCGAGCACGACATGTCGCTGGTGATGGATATCTCCGATGAAATCGTGGTCCTCAGTTTTGGCAGCAAACTGGCCGAAGATACGCCGGCCAATATCCAGAAAAATGCCGAAGTCATCAAAATATATCTGGGAGAGGATGATGAGAGCTGAACTGTCCGGCTTGGTCAACACATCTTCCCCCAACAGACGTGCTGTATGCTGAAGATTCGCAATCTTGACGCCGGCTACGGCAAATTACGGGTGCTGAAAAACATCTCCCTCCATGTCAAAGGCGGCGAGATCGTAACCATGATCGGCGCCAACGGCGCGGGCAAGACCACGCTCTTGCACACCGTTATCGGTTTAATCAAGCCGATACGGGGTGAAATCAGTTTTCTGGGGCAATCCTGCACCCGGACGACGGTGGGCCGGATCGTTGCTTCCGGTTGCGCCCTGGTGCCCGAAGGCCGTCAGGTCTTTGCCCCGATGTCGGTGGAAGAGAATCTGCTGCTCGGCGGCTATGTCCTGCAAAAAGAGCAGGGCAGGGCGGCGGTGCTTGCGGAACTGGAGCATCAGTACGAGCTGTTTCCCATCCTGCGGGAACGGCGGCGGCAACTGGCCGGGACCCTCTCCGGCGGCGAACAGCAAATGCTGGCCATGGGCCGGGCCTTGATGTCCAAACCGAAGCTGGTGATGATGGACGAACCGTCCACCGGTTTGGCCCCCTTGATTGTCCGTGATATTTTTCAGATTATCCTGCGGCTCAGGGAAGAAGGCAACACCGTGCTCCTGATCGAGCAGAACGCCAAGGCCGCTCTGGGCATTGCCGACCGCGGCTATGTGTTAGAGGTCGGCAAGATCATTGTCCAGGGGCCGGCTGCGGATCTCCTGGCCAATTCCGATGTGCAGCGGGCGTATCTGGGACGGGAAAAAATCGACTGACCGCTATGGCCAGGACAGTGCCGTGGCCTTCATATCATTTCAACAGAGTATTAAAAAATGTATTGGGAACCGGAAAGAGAATGCATGGCCAGGGAGGATCTGGAACAGCTCCAGCTGGAGCGGTTGCAATCCACGCTGTATCGAGTGGGAACCCATGTCCCCTTTTATAAAAAGAAATTCGATCAGCTCAAGTTCAACTACGACGACATCCGCACGCTGGATGATTTGCGGCGGTTGCCGTTCACCGAAAAACAGGACCTGCGCGACAACTATCCCTACGGCCTTTTCGCCGTGCCGCTGCGTGACGTGGTCCGGGTCCATTCTTCGTCCGGTACTTCCGGCCAGGCCACCGTGGTCGGCTACACTCGCAATGACATTAAAACCTGGTCGAGCCTGGTGGCCCGGGTGATTACCGCCGCTGGGGTCACTAAAAATGACGTCATTCAGATCGCCTTCGGCTACGGCCTGTTCACCGGCGGCTTTGGTCTCCATTATGGCGCTGAACTGATCGGCACCTCGGTCATTCCGATCTCCGCCGGCAACACCAAGCGTCAGATCCAGATCATGCAGGATTTCAAGACCACCGCCCTGGTCTGTACCCCTTCGTACGCCCTGGTCATTGCGGACACGATGATGGAGATGGGCATCAATCCCAACGGATTGTCCCTGCGCTATGGCCTGTTCGGCGGCGAGCCCTGGTCCGAGGCCATGCGCCAGGAGATCAATCAGAAACTGGGCATCATCGCCACCGACAACTACGGCCTGTCCGAAGTGATGGGGCCGGGAGTGGCCGGCGAATGCCTGCAGTGCAATGGCCTCCACATCAACGAGGACCATTTTCTCCTGGAGATCCTCGATCCGGCTACCCTTGAGCCGGTGCCCGAGGGTGAGGTAGGGGAACTGGTGATCACCACCCTGACCAAGGAGGCCTTTCCCATGATCCGTTACCGGACCAGGGATCTGACCCGGTTCTTCACCGACCCCTGTCCCTGCGGGCGGACGTTGAAACGGATGGAGCGAGTGATGGGGCGGACTGATGACATGTTGATCATCAAAGGCGTCAATGTCTTCCCTATCCAGATCGAAAAGGTGCTGTTTGAAGTGGAGGGGACCGAACCCCACTATCAGATCATTGTCGAGCGGGAAAACCATGCCGACAAGATCACGGTCCTGGTCGAGGTCATGGAATCGATCTTCTTTGACGAGATGAAAAAACAGCGCATGGTGATAGACCGGATTAAAAGCCGCCTCGCAACGGAGGTGGGCATTAACGTGGACGTCAAGCTGGTGGAGGAAAAGACCCTGGAACGATCCGAAGGCAAAGCCAAGCGGGTCGTCGATAAAAGAAAATTATAAATAGTCCGCCGCCGATTGCAAAAAGAGTGGCACCGGGCATGAAAGGGTGATTATCTTAATAACCGTTGCAAAAAAGGTATTTCCCTCAGCGCACCTGGCGATGCCAGGCGGGGCAGGGTTTCCATTTACCTGTTTTTCATGTGGCAAACTATTGGCGATTCTGACCGGACCTTGCTGTCTTGGCCGGTTGATCGTCGCCTATTGTTCCCCTCAAGCACCTTAAAAGGAGATTTGTATGAAATTGTATGTGTCTGGCCTGTTGGCCCTGCTGCTCACGGTGGGGCCGGCTAGCGCCGCCGATCAGCCGATGGAGCTGAAAACCGATGAACAGAAATTGAGCTATGCCATGGGGCTTGATCTGGGCGAGTATTTCAAGGGCCTGGAAGAAAAATTTGACCTGAATGTGCTGCAGACGGGCATCAACGACGGCTATAACGGTAATAAACCGTTGCTCACCGCCGAAGATGCCGCCGCGATTCAACAGGCGTTCGCTAAACGTCAGCAGGAGAAACAGGTTCAGAAGACCGTTGCCATGGTCCAGAAGAACCGCAAGGCCGCCGAGGAATTTCTGAAGGCGAATAAGGACAAGGAAGGCGTGGTCGAAACCAAATCCGGCTTGCAGTACAAGGTGGTGAAAAAAGGCCAGGGCGCCAAGCCGACCCCGACCGATACCGTCAAGGTTCAGTACAAGGGTACGCTGCTCGATGGCAAGGAATTCGACAGTTCGTATAAGCGTAACGAACCGGCCGTTTTCCAGGTCAATCAGGTGATTGCCGGCTGGCAGGAAGCGCTGCCGCTGATGGAAACCGGTTCTACCGCAGAACTGTACATCCCGCCGGATCTCGCCTATGGTGACCGTGGCGCCCCACCGGTGATCGAGCCCGGTTCCATGCTGGTGTTCCAGGTCGAACTGCTTGAGATCCAGCCGCAGGCCAAAGAGAAGGAAAAAGGGAAAAAGGAATAGACCCCCTTTTCAGCCCGTGGTCTTAGTCCTATTTTTTGAACACTGATAGGTGCTTTAATCAACCCGTAACCTGGGATGATTTGTAATTCTTGAATTTTTGCAGGAGGGAAACCATGGGCAAAGACAAGAAGAAAAAGGACAAATGCTGTGAAAGCTACCTGAAAAAAGGCAAGAAGTGTTCTGATTGTCCCTTGAAGGACAAGGAAATCGAAAAAGCGAAAAAAAAGGACAAGAAAAAGGAAAAGAAGAAAGCGAAGAAAAAGGACAAGAAAAAGTAGCAGCGTACCTTTCTATTCTTTCTTGATTATTTGAGCCGGTCATCGCCTTGCGATGGCCGGCTTTTTTAATGCCTTGCCAATGGAGGATCGGGCGATGCCTATTCTTCCCCCAGGGTCGCCCGTAACCCTTCGAGCAGGACAAAGCGGCCCAGGGGATGCACCCGGCAGGGAAAGCTGGCGACAAAGAGCGGGTTGGCGCAGAGGCCGCCGGAGAGATAGACTTCCTCCGGTTCATTGGCAAATCGGTGGGCGTTGAGGGCGATGCCGCGCACAAACTTGGCCACTGCCTCGGCCTCGGAGGACCCGGAAACCACTGCGTCGAAGATATGGCTCATGCCGAGCACACCGCAGGTGATGGAAAAGCCGGTGGTGGGCGCGGGAATGGCGGCGTAGTCGAGTTGGTAATAGGTTGAGAGCAGCTCGATGGTAAAGCCCATGGAGGCGCCGCATTCGGCGTTCCAGCCCATGTCCACCACCTCGCCCGCGCAGAAACGGACAAATTTGATATCGCGGCTGCCGCAATCGAGCAGTACGAAATCGGGGAGATTGACCACCCTTTTGCCTCCCCTGGCCAAGGCGGTCAGTTCATTGATGCTCCTCCGGCTTCTGCGGGCGGCATTATGGCCGGTGGCTAAGTCGGCCTGAAAGGTGCGCTCGAGTGCACGGGTGGCGATAATGCGAGGCGCGCCGTCGTTCTCTGTGTCGAGAATTTTACAATAGGAGGTGCCGAAATCGGCCAGGAGCATCAGGCGCGCCTCCGGTTGTCCGGCTCGATACCGGAGAGTTCGAGGAACGCCTCGATTTTGGCGCGGGTGGAACTGCCGGCGGCGACATCGCAGTCCACGGCAATGGCACGGGGGTGCTTGGCGGCCAGATGTTTGGCCAGGGCAGATTTCGCGCAGAAGGATTGGGAAAAAAAGACCGTGGGAATACTAGGGTCGAAGACGTGTTCCAGGTCAAGATCGGCGGGGGTCTTGTTTTCCATGCACCGGGTCCAGCCGAAGATGTGGGTGGTGTCGGGGAAAAGCCCAAGGAGGGAAAAATCTCTGGGGGGCACGCCCCAGAAGCCGCATTCCGGATAGCAGGATGCCAAGGGTAGGTAAGGTGCGGCCGATTGCACCCCTTTGGTGATCCGGCGGAATTTCTCCATCAGCGGTAGCTGGCTCACGCAGAGCGGATGGCCGAAGGCGTGGGCATCCTGGTTGCGGGTGCGGATGACCGGCACCTTGAGCATGTCGGCGACAATTTCGGCAACGTGGAGGGCGCAATCGCATTTGCCCGGACCGACGTCAATATACACCTGGTCCAACTCCAAGTGCAGGCAGTTGAGCACCACGGTGCGCAGGATGGCGCAGTAGACCCGGGGGATCCGGGAGGCGGTCAGGTCGATGGATGCCCTGATCTGGGGTTCGTCGAGATCAACAATCACATCGCCCGCATGGTTGATGGCCTCGATCACCGCGAGGGGCGGAACACCGACAATGCCAATGCGCCTGGGCATCAGGTGTCCTCACGCACCAGCAGGAAGAGGCCAAGGCTCCCGACCAGTAGATGGACAGCCAGGGCCGCGGCCAGGGGCGGGATGTAGCTGGCTTTGGCCAGGGACTGCAGGGTGGTGTAGACGCCCCAGCAGACAAAGGCCATGCCGCAGCTCACCGGTATGGCCAGCGATAGGTCCCGTCCCCATTTGCGGTAGACCACCAGCAGCAGGGGCAGACCCAACAGGAGCAAGGGCAGGCCGAGAAAGGTGTAGGAGATTCGACCGTAAAACTCAGCCCAGGCTTTGGTGCGTTCCTCCGGGGAGCGGCTGTGTTGGGTTTCCTTGTACAGTTCAACCAGCGAGAGTTCCATCGAGCGGTAGGCGGGCACAAAAAAATTTTCAGGCTGCTCGGGAAAATCGAAGCGCCGCTCGGTGAAGACTTCGGTGGCAAATCGTTCGCTGCCGGCAGCCTCCTGCACCTGACCGTTGTACAGGGTCCAGACCCCTTGTGTCCACACCGCGGTTTCAGCCGCAATCAGGGTGCGGGGTTCGTGGGTTTTGTTCCAGACCGTGTAGGAGAAATTCCTGAAGACGTCTTTTTGCGGATCGGGCCGGGCAAAGGAATAAAAACCGTCCTGTCCACGGTAGTAGTAGCGGCCGTTGCGATAGATTCCCAGAGGCGTTTTGCCCTTGACCTCACGGTTCCAGATATGGTTGGTGGTGGCGATGGTCGTGGGCAGCACCAGTTGGGCCATGGCGAGAAACAGCAGGATGCAGGCCAAGGCTGCGGCAATGATCGGGAAGGTGATTTTTTTCAGCGGGATACCGCAGGCCTTGAGAGCGATGAGTTCATTGCTGTGGTTGAGCACGCCCAGGGTGACCACGCCGGCCAGGAGAATGCAGACCGGACTCATCATGTCGATTATGAACGGGATGTTGAGGAGGAAGAACTGGGCAATCAGGCCGAAGGATTTGCCTTTTTCGAGGAAGTTGTCGATTTTTTCAAAGAAATCGATCAGCAGGTAGATGCTGATGAAACTCGCCATGATCAAGCCGAGGTTGCGGATGAAATGGGCCAGAATGTAACGGTGGAGCAGTAGCATGGAACGGTCTTTTTTCCTGGAACGTTAAAGAAAGGCAAGGAGCGGATAGCGTTAGGGCTGTGGCGCCGGCCGCATCCGGCTCGGCTGTTTGTTTATGTGTTAGTACCCTCTCGACCGGTTTCAGTCAAGGGATACGCAAACTCCGGCCCGCCCGCCCCACGCCGTGCTTTCCGGAAAGACGGAGCTTGCACTTCTCAGTGTCTCTGTGTAAGTTGTCGACTTCGTATTTTTCGTATTATTGTTATCTGAGACAGGCAATGCATAGGAAGTTCTTACCTGAAGCCTCTGTTCGTCCGATGAGTTTTATCATCAACCGCAACCTTGGTTCCGAGCGGAGAGCGAACAACGTGCCGTTCGTTTTCGGCGGATAAGACCCTTTTCACTGCGTTCGCTTCAAGAGACGGCAGTGTTTTTCTTCTGATCTTTGTCTATGCAGAAACGACTCGAAAAAATAGCTGACAACAATATAACCCGCAGCGCCAGCAAGAATTCCGCTGTAGCCCGCCTCAACGGACTCTGGGCCATCTTTGAACGGACCGATACGGTCCTGATCGTCATCAGTGCCGATCCCGATGCCCTTGCCTCGGCCATGGCGCTCAAGCGTCTGCTCAGGAATCGGGTGCACAGCGTTACTATCGGCTATCCCAACGAGATTCGACGGCTCAACAATCTGACCATGGTGGAGCGTCTGAAAATCCCCATTGAACGGCTTCATACCCTGTCGATGAAGGACTACAATAAGAAGATTCTCCTCGATTCCCAGCCCAATCATCTCGCCTGCTTCGAAAAGATGACCTTCAGTGCGGTGATCGATCACCATCCGGTCACCACCGGCTGGGACGCGGCCTTTATCGATATCCGCCCCGAATATGGGGCTGTTTCCTCCATGATGGTGGAGTACCTCCGGGCCGGCGGCATCAAACCCTCGGTTGCCCTGGCCACCGCCCTGTTTTACGGGGTCAAGGTGGACACCCAGAACTTCCAGAAACAAAACATGCAGGTGTCGGACAGCATCTGCTTCCGTTATCTGTTTGGCATCGCCAATCTCAACCTGGTGCGGAAGTTTGAACTCACCGAATTGCGCCGCTCCGAACTCCGCTATTTCCGGACGGCACTCAATGAGGTCAAGGCCAGCAACCGAAGGGCCTATGTCCATCTGGGCAAGGTCAGCACACCCGACGTCCTGGTGATCATCGCCGACTTTTTCAATCGGGTGGAAGGATTCGACTGGGTTATCGTTTCCGGTGTGCACGGGGAAAAGCTGGTGGTGATTTTTCGCTGCGACGGCTATCGTAAAAATGCTGGTAAACTCGCCAAGACCACCTTTGGCAGTTTTGGCCCCGCCGGCGGCCATCGCGAGGCGGCCCGGGCCGAATCTCCCTTGAAAAACCTCCCGTTGCGTGAAAATCAGGAATTCACGACCAAAACCCTTATCCGCCTCATCACCCAGCACATCAAATAATATTCGTTTCGCCGGCCTCCCGCTCCTTTTCCAGCCTGCCGGATTTGCCCCGGCTCTGCGAGATATTGCTTGCACCTTTTAAGGGGTTAGGCATATTATGCGCTTCATGTCTTCTCTTTAACCGGGTGCCTCAAGCTCCTCTTTGTTCCCGAGAGCACGGCGCCGCTACTCCTCCGCACGGTGTCCTATGCATAGACCCTCGACCTTGGCGATGATCCTGGCAGGCGGCCGCGTCGATGAACTGGGTGTGTTGACGCATTACCGGCCGAAGTCCGCTGTGCCTTTCGGCGGTTTTGCCCGGGTCATTGATTTTCCTCTCTCCAACCTGCTCCATTCGAGCATCGAGCGGATTGCTATCCTCAGCCAGTACCGGTCCTATTCCTTGATCAACCATATCGGCACCGGGGCTGCCTGGGACATGATCGGCCGCAATCGCGGCATTTCCATCCTGCCCCCGTTCAAGGACTATGAAAATCCTCACTGGTATCGGGGTTCCGCTGACGCAGTCTATCAAAATATCGATTATATTCAATATTATGGCGCATCGGTCATCCTGATTCTTTCCGGTGACCACATCTACCAGATGGATTACCGCAAGATGATCCGGTACCATAATGAGCACGATGCCGATTTGACCGCCGCCTTTATCGAAGTGCCGCTGGAATCGGCCTCGCGCTTCGGGGTGGCTGAGATTGCCGACGACTCGGACGACGGTGGCCGCATGCTTTCCTACGAGGAAAAACCGGCGGCACCCAAAGGATGCTGGGCCTCGTTGACCGTGTTCTGTTTTCGCCCCTCAGTTCTGTTTGAGGTCCTGAGAAAAAACCAGGAGGGTGACTCCTATGAATTCGGCCGCGACATCATCCCGATGATGATGCGGGAACGATACAAGGTGCATGGTTACAAGTTCCGTGGGTACTGGGGCTACACCCGGACCATTGATGAGTATTGGCAGACATCGATGGATCTGCTCGGCCCGGAACCCAAGATCGACCTCGAGGCCTGGGGCATTCGCACCAATCTGGCTCACCGCAATATTGCCGACCGTCAGCCCGTCAAGATCGGTACGCACGGTAGCCTCGATAATTCGATGGCCTACAATGGCTGCGTTATCGAGGGGACGGTACGCAATTCGATTCTCTTTCCCGGCGTTCATGTCAAGGCTGGGGCTGAGGTCAACGACTCCATTATCTTTTTCGACAACACCGTTCACCAGGGGGTTCGCCTCAACCGGGTGGTCAGCGACGTCAACACCGTGTTCAACCGGGATGTGCGGGTGGGTGCGCCCGTGTGCGAAAAACCAAGCCGGGTCAGTGTGATCGGCTGGAACAACACTGTGCCCGAGGGGCTGCATATCGGCTGCGGCTGCCGGGTGGCTCCGCGGATCGCGCCGGAAAAATGGCCGAAAAATAAACTTGAAGACGGGGAGGAACTGAAATGAGAGAAAGCGGTGATGCCCTCGTTCTCCTTCTGGCCGGCGGTATTGGCAGCCGGCTGAACCTTTTGGTTGGGCACCGCGCCAAACCGGCGGTTCCGTTTGGTGGCATTTACCGGATCATCGATTTCAGCCTGTCCAATGTGATGAATTCCGGTCTGACCAGGGTGGGGGTTCTCACACAGTACAAACCGTTATCGCTCATGTCCCATATCGGCGACGGCGCGGCCTGGGATTTCACCGGCCGGACGCGCGGAATCAAAATCCTGCCGCCGCGAACCGGGGAAAAGGATTCCGACTGGTACAAGGGGACGGCGGACGCCATCCGGCAGAATATCGATTTTATTCTGGCCAATCCCAGCGAGCAGGTGGTGATCCTCTCCGGTGATCATATCTATCACATGGATTTCGACGCCATGCTCTCCTACCACCAGCACAAGCGGGCGGATGTGACCATCGGCATGATGGTCGTGCCCAAGCGCGATATCCACCAGTTCGGCGCTGGCATCATTGACAATGAAAACCGGATTGTCGACTGGGAGGAGAAGCCCAAGGTGCCGAGGACCAACCTCGCTTCCATGGGCATCTATGTTTTTGACACCCAATATCTGTTGCGGACCCTGGCCCGTGACCGCAAGGAGGCGGATTTCGGCATGGACATCATACCCCGGGCCATCAACGAGGATCGGGTGTATGCATATCCGTTTTACGGTTATTGGCGTGATGTCGGCACGATTCAGTCCTACTGGGAAACCAATATGGAGATCATCCGGGAAAACTCGGGTATTTCCCCGGAAGAATGGGAGATACGGCCCAATCCCGAATACAGCGGACGCCCCATGGATCGCGCGCCGGCCCGTTTCCAGGCCGGCAGCAAAGTTGCTTCTTCGATGGTCTCTTCCGGTTCGGTGATCGAGGGCACGGTGATCAATTCGGTGCTGTCGCCCGGTGTTAGGGTGAAAAAAGGGGCGGTGGTGACCAATTCAGTCATTTTCGACGATGTCGTCATTGGGGAAAATGCGGTGGTCGACCTGGCAATTCTGGACAAGGGCGTTCAGGTCGGCGCGGGTGCAGTCGTCGGTCAAGGCGACAATCTGACCTTGGCCAACAAACAATTTCCCAAACACCTGTATACCGGCATTTCCTTGGTCGGTAAGGCGGCGAGGATTCCATCTGGAGCGCAAATTGGCCGTAATTGCATCGTTAATTTCGGCTACAACGAAGACTCCTTCAACGAAGACAATACCCTTGCCGATGGTGCGTCGGCCTGATGTTGACAACGTTCAATAATTGCTTGCAACAGCGCCGTTAACTGGGTATTTTCCCGCCCTGGAAAAACAACCCGGTCGTTGGGTCAACTTGCCCGTTTTTTGCTTGAAGAGTTTGAGTTCTCAATCGCTCCAGTAGCTCAGGTGGATAGAGCACAGGATTCCTAATCCTGGTGCCGCTGGTTCGAGTCCAGCCTGGAGCACCAATAAAAACAAGCACTTAGCCTTTGCTGGTTAGGTGCTTGTTTCTTCTCTGGTAGGATTTCGGTAGAGTTTGATGGAATATTTTGTCATGTTTTCTCTACCTGTTTTGCGCCATTTTCCGCATATTGTAAGTTTCGGCGGCGATAAAGGCTTCTGTTCCTGTTCTTCCCATTGATACAAGTCTGTCATATTCCCTTGGCAGAAACTTATGACAATATTCTTCATAGTCGTAGTAATCTTCAACGGTGAAAAATATAGGTCTCTCTTTTCTGTAGCACATAAGTTTCTTAATTATTTAACTAAATGATATCCCGCGTCAGTTAACGTCTTTTTAACGGCGTTTACTTGCCCTAAGCTCGCACCTTGTTTAGTAGCAAAAGCAACTGCCAAATCTCTTGTTTTTCTTATTCCAGCTTTGTCACCCATGCTGGGCAGTTCCCACGAGTCGATCTCGCCAGTTGCAAACTCAACATGCAGACGATTTCTTGCTATGAACGATGACATTCTTGTAGTGGCGTGACCTGGTCTCACTGATTCAGTTTGCGGTGTTCTCATTGTGTGCCCTCGCTCGTCATTTTTTATATTGAAAACTTTTCTCAATACATCATCTGGCGTTTCACCGAATTTTCCAATTTTTGACATTGCTTCCCACACATCTTCTGATATTCGTATTGTCTTCATAGTCTTCCTCTTTTAAGTTTACCTTCTTATGCTTTTAATATTATCACAATATAACATAGCGGTCAAGTGGGAGGAGTGTGGAAAACTTTCTTGGTAGAATCTGGGTAGAGATAAGGTTCTAAACTGTGGAAAATTGGGCAAGGGAAGGGAAAACATAGAAGGGTTTTTTTGCTGTTAATCTAGCAACTTATTGACTTTGCAGAGAAAATTTAAATTGATTATTTACAATTCCTAATCCTGGTGCCGGAGGTTCGAATCCTCTCTGGAGCACCAATTTTTCCATAAAGGTTAACAAGTGATTTAGCTTGTTAGCCTTTTTTTGTTACTGTGCCTCAAGCCATCCATATCAATATTCAAACTACTGTGTGTGAAAAGGTGTGCGAAATAAAAATTAACGACATTTGATCCCTCGGACTCTGGCTGAAAATGCGACCAATCAAATGGTCGCTCTTCATTTTTCAGGGGGGGTGACCTGCTTGAACCTGAATCTCCACCGGGTGGAGACAGAAGAAGAGCTATTGCCGGCGAAGAGCGTACCAACTCATCGAAAACAAAAACCGCTTCGACTGTCCGCTACCTTTTCAACGGTGAAGCTTCGCGCACCAAAATCCTCATCCAGATAGCCCTCCAATAGCAACGGCCCCTTTCGGAAGAGCAGGTGGCAGTGTTGTTCGTAAACTCTGGGGAACAAGGTGCATTCCACCAGACTGGTTTCATCTTCAAAGCTCAGGAATTGCATAGGCTCGCCTTTTTTGGTGTCAACAATCTTGCCGGTAATCAGCCAGCCGAGAAAGCGAACCCGGCTGCGTTGGCAGACGGCTTGGGCTGGGAGGTCGAGGAGTTCTTGGGCGGTCAGGGCTCCTGCCCGCTGCCGCTGCTGGTCAAAGAGCGTAATGGGGTGGCGTTCGCAGAGGAAGCCAAGCACCCGGTATTCGTTGCGCAACCGTTGCCGCTTATCCTCCGGCGGCAGGGGTGGCGGCGACGGATCGAGTGGAAAGAGGCTGCCCGCTCTTTTGCCGCTTTTCCGCCAGGAAGCCAGCAACCAGATGAGAATCCCCCGGTTCGTTGCCGAGGCTGAGTGGATTCCATCCAAGGCGCCCGCATGAACGAGGGCCTCGGCCTCATCTGTCGAAGGATGGACCCGGCCGAGGAAATCGAAGACCGAGGCAAAGGGACGCAGTCGAAGCTCGGCCACAATCCGCTCCTGGGTGGCGCTGCCGAGCCCGGCGATAGCCATCAGCCCGACCCGGAGATTGCGGCCGGTTCCCTGCCAGTAGATCGCGCTCTCATTGACATCGGGTGGCAGGATGGTCACGCCCAGACGCCGGGCCTCGGAAACATAGGCAAAGGTCGAGTAGAATCCGCCCTGGTTGGAGATGACCGCAGCCATGAACTCAGCCGGGAAATGAGTTTTGAGGTAGGCGGCCTGAAAGGACACCCGGGCGTAACTGGCTGAATGCGGCTTGCAGAACGAGTAACCGTCAAAGCTCATCATCATGGCCCAGATGCGGCCGGCGATCTCTGCCGGCACCCCGCGCGCGACGGCGGCCTCAAAGAATTGCCTTTGGTAATCCTTGAGCTGCCGTTCCTTGTCTTTTTTCGACATGATCTTGCGCAATCGGTCGGCATCGGCATGGGAGAAGCCGAACTGCACCGCCACCCGTGAGACATCCTCCTGGTAGACCATGATCCCGTAGGTTTCGTCGAGCACTCCGGCAACCAGCGGGTGCAGCGGCTGCCATTCACCACCATGCAGCCGGCGCAGGTATTCGCGGATGAACTCGTTGGCCGCCGGCCGGATGATCGAGGAATGCAGCACCACATGCTCGAAATCACCATGCCGGGAGCGCTGCTGCAGGAGCCGGGTAGCCGGACTTTCGATGTAAAAGCAGCCCATGGTCAGGCCTTGGGCCACGGTGCCCCGGGTGGCGGAGTCGTCTTCGGGCAGCCATCCGTGTTCATCCAGGGTGTGGCCATTGCCCCGCACCTGGTGGATCGCGTCCCGGATCACTCCCAGGCTGCGATTACCGAGCAGATCGATCTTCACCAGCCCCGCCTCCTCAGCCCCGTCCTTTTCCCACTGGATGATCGGTACCCCCTTGGCCGCGCGCTGCACCGGCACATAATCGCTCACCGGCTCGGGCGTGATGATCACTCCGCCCGGATGCACCGAGAGGTATCGAGGCACCCCGCTGATCCGGGCCGCCAGGCGCAGAATCTCCGGCCAGGGATCGGAAAGATCGACGCCGCGCAACTGGGGCAGGCTTTGCAATTGTTCCAGATGGCTCTCCCCGCCCGTTCCTGCCTGCCATATCCAGGGCAGTTTCTTGGTGATCCGGCTGATCTCGCCACCAGGAATGCCGAAGACCCTGGCGATTTCACGGATGGCCATGCGCGGCTGCAAGGCCACATGGTTAGCCACCATGGCCGCCCGGCAGCCGAAACGATCGAGTACCGAAGCAAGGATTTGATCGCGTTCATCCCAGGCAAAATCGATGTCGATGTCCGGCGGATCGGTCCGGCCGGGGTTGAGAAAACGCTCGAAATAAAGGTTGTGACGGATGGGGCAGACATTGGTGATCCGCAGGCAATAGGCCACCAGGGAGGCCGCCCCGGATCCCCGGCCGCAGGTGCGGGCCACGGGGCCGACGATGTCGTGCACCACCAGAAAATACGAAGAGAAGCGCATGGCGGCGATGACGGCCAGTTCATGTTCGAGCCGGGCGATTACCGGATCGGGAAGCGGATTGCCGTAGCGTTGGCCGGCACCCGCAAAGGCTAATGCGCGGAGTTGTGCATCCGTATCCTTCTCCGGCCACGGCGGCATGATCAGGCCGGTGTAAGGGGAACGCAGGGTGCATCGTTCGGCGATCCGGACCGCAGCGTTCAGGCACTCGGACCACAGGTAAAAGCGTTGCCGCCATTCCGCTGAAGAAGGGAGCGATATACCGCCGGTCGCTGCATGTCCAGACAGTCTGCTGAGTGAACTGTTGCTGTCAATTGCACGGAGCAACCGATGGGCAGGAGAGTCTTCGGGAGTAAGGGAAAAGCTGTCCTGCACCGCCACCGCCGGCACTCCCAGGGAACGCGCCGTGCGGCGCAACTCGCTGTTGTGCTGATCGGGTTGTCCTCTCAGGGCCGCCGCGGTGTCGGCGCCGATCTCGTGGCAGCGATGCAGCAGCTTCTGGTTTGTTGCCAGCAGCACCAACCCTTCCTGCCGGCTGGGCAAAGAGGCAAGCAGATCAAAGGCCGGATCGCAGTGCCGGGCGGTCAGCAGATGGCAGAGGTTGCGATAGCCGGTCCGATCCTTCACCAGGCAGAACAGGCGGTGCGGTTCCGTTCTCACCTCGGCACCGATGATCGGAACGAGTCCTTCCTCTTCGCAGGCGGCGAGAAAGGGCCAGAGACCGTAGAGGTTGTTGGTGTCAGTCAGTGCCAGAGTGGTGTAGCCCTGCTGCCTGGCGCTGCGGCAGAGCGCGCGGGGGCTGGATGTGGCCCGCATCAGCGAAAAATGGGAATGCAGGCCGAGGCCAATCATGGCGTCTGTTCCATCCCGGCGCGCAGCGGCTGCTGACAGCCGCGCAGGATCTTGTCCTGACCGCAACGGGCGCGGATGGCATCAAAGGCTTCGCTGAGCCGCTTATTTTTCTGGAGACGGGGATCCACCGCCGCAAACAACGAAAGTTGCTGCACCGGGTGTTGCACGAGCGAGCAGGCGATGCTGAGCTGCCGCAGGCGGACGCGCCGATGCCAGCCGCGATACAAAGCGGTAAGGGCCAGTTGCTGGAGGGCCGGATCATCATTCGCGGGAGTTTTGGTTACGGCCTGGCGGGTGACCGTGATGCCATCGGTATAGAGCAGCGCAACCCCCACTCGCCGGCAGCCAAGCTGGCTCCGGCGCAAGCCATACCCTGCCTGCTGCGCCAAGGTGATCAGGGCAGCGCGCACTACCGCCTCCTGGTTGGTATCGGGAGAAAAAGTGTGCTGGTAGGCAAACTCCGATCCCGGAGGTCCGGAAGGCTGGACAGGGCTGGGATCGATGCCGCGCACCACCTGATAGAGCAAGCGCGCCCGGTGGTCACAGAGCACGCTCAACTCCTGCGCCGAGAGTGCCGTCACCTGATACACCTGGCGGATATTAACATGCCGGAGCCGAATCAGGTCGACTTGGGCGACACCCGGCAGCAGGTCCAGCGGAAGCGGCGCGAGAAAAGAGCTTTCCTCGCCGCCGCCGACGATATACTCGCCTCGCGGCTTGACCAGCCGGCTCGCCACCTTGGCCACCAGCTTGTTGGAGGCAATCGACCAGATAGGATCAAGGCCCAGATCACGGCGCAGGGTATTGCGCAGCCGCCAGCCGATGTCCGGCGGTGGTCCGAACAGCCGGTGCGTGCCGGTGACATCGAGGTAGAGATGACCGTTGCCGCTTGATCGTTCGACCAGGGGCGTGTAGTGGAGAGCCTGTTCCAGGCAGCGGTTGAGGGCTTTGCGGTATTGCTCGGGCCGGGGCGGCAGTACCAGGGCGGCCCGGCAGCGCTGGCGAGCCGTGTTGAGCAGCATGCCCTTGCGCACCCCTTCGAGGTATGCTTCATCACTCATATCGTGGACCACCGCTCGCGGCGAGGGGTCGGCGATGATCAGCGGCCTGCTTTTGAGGCTGCTGTCGAGCAAGCGTTCTACGGCCACACTGAAATCGGCAATGTTGAGATGAATGATCCTCCGTTCCATGGAGGTCATTGTAGATTAATGTACAGCCAATGTAAAGTTTAACTGTACATTACGAAGGATGAGCCAAGAGCGGGGTCAGCGCAACAGGCGGGTCATGGCCTGGGCGTTGCGCACCGCCTGCCCGGCGACGTGGTTATTGAAGAGAAGGGCGCCGGTGGGTTAGGCCAAAGAGTTGGAGTCGCTTGGTTTCGGTTGCGGCAAGTATTAGGCAGGGACGCTGATGAAGTTGGCCGGTTGCGGTCAAGCAACGGAAAAGATGCAAGGTGACGACCGACAGCAACCATACGCTGCCTGTTGTTCCCAATCTTCTGAACCGCAGGTTCTCGGTGACTACGCCAAATTGCGTCTGGGTTGGCGACATCACCTATATTTGAACGTCTGAGGGCTGGCTGTATTTGGCCGTTGGTATTGACCTCCCGTCGAATCGTGGGGTGGGGCAATGAGCAAAACTATTTGTCGAACCTTGGGGACAGATGCATTGACCATGGCCATTTGGCGACGCAAACCCTCCCATGGTCTCATCTTTCACTCAGACAGGGCAGCCAGTATTGCAGTCATGATTTCCAGAAACTGCGCAAGAATAATGGCATACTGTCCAGTATGAGCAGAAAAGGCGATTGCTGGGACAATGCTGTGGCAGAGAGCTTCTTCGGCAGTCTCAAGGTGGAGCGGGTCTTTGGGGTGACGTATTTCAGCCGATCTGTCGCCAAGCAGGAAATCATCGATTACAATGAGACATTCTACAACAGCAGGCGCCGCTATTCCTCTCTGGGGTCATGGATCCCATGGAATTTGAGAAACAGCAGCTTTGGAAAAAAGCGGCTTATAAACGTCTACTTTTATTTGACCACGTCAGTGGCTATTTGACCGGATAAGAGGAGCAGCGACATGACCATCCTAACCTCCATCTACCAGTACGGAATCTATCTCGGGATTGCGGGATTCACCCTGGGCGGGTCCCTGCTCGGCTACTGCATCTACGGCGTTGTGCGGACTATGAGGCAGGCGCGGCTTTTCGGCGTTCCCTTAGTCGACCGGCAGGAGATCGAATTTGTAGAGACCGGCCGGGTTGTCCTCTGCATGGAAGGACCGCTACTCAGCAGGCGCTTTGCCCACCTCGAGTACGACCTCACTGGACCAGACGGAATGGCGGCGAAGAGCCGGAGCGCCCTGCTCCGGGCAAGATCCTCGAGCTTTACGAAGGCTCGCCTGGAGCTGAGAGTCTATGATATCGCCTGTCCAGGACGCTACGTTTTCCAGATCCGTGGCCTGGAAGGAGCAAAGCCATCCGACGGTGAGCACGAGATGGTCTTCACGCGCCCTCATTTCCTCCGGAGCATGGTCTACCTGCTCGGAATTGTACTGGGGGCATGTCTGACCATAGGCAGCATCGTCCTCTTCTTTCTCCGGCTCGCATCTGTCTGCAGCTGAGCCGGAGGCCAACTATCGAACCGGAGAATAACGAAAACAGAGGGGCTCAACTCAATATGGAGAAGGGACATTTTAGAAAGGTGTGGCGGCAATGATCAAGATACTCGTTATTAATGGTTCATATCGGGAAGACGGCTGTACCGATCAAACTGTCGATCTATTCGCACGGGCCCTGGTAACAGCTGGTGCCGAAATTGAGACTCTATTTCTCCGTGCATATCCTATCGAGTTTTGCCTGAATTGTCGTGTGTGCACCCAACAGCCCGGAGCGGCGCCTGGGGAGTGTGTACACCATGACGGTATGCGGGAATTGCTCAATAAGATAGAGCAAGCGGATTGTTATATTCTTGCTGCACCAACGAACATGGGCTCTGTTACTGCTCTCTTTAAACGCTTTATGGAACGGTTGGTTGTGTATGCCTATTGGCCGTGGGATATGAATGGACCACAATATAGAAAAGCGTCGGCCCCTAAGAAAAAAGCAATAATAGTCTCCTCGTGTGCGGCACCAGGAATTTTAGGACGCTGGCTCTTTGGAACAAATAATCAACTAAAAATGACGGCCAAGATGATAGGTGCCGAAATCGTTGGCACACTCTTTACGGGTATGATTGCCAAGGAACAGCAGCCAAAGCTACCGGAACGCATGCGGTCTCGGATCAAAGATTTGGCGGGAGAACTGGTTCGTTGATGGTATGGAAAGACAAGATCCCCCTGTCACTTATATTGGAAATTTGTTAACTGACCGGTCCGGGTTATGGAAATAATGCAGGCTCTCAAAACTGATGGTCCTGGCGATGCAGATCATTCCGGCTTGGTAAAATATTACGAAAAAATGTCCCCCGTGGATGTCAAACGGTAACCGAGCAAAAGGGGGTTGAACCATGAAAATTGTAATTGCTCCCGATTCCTATAAAGAAAGCCTGTCAGCGCTTGAAGTTGCGGAAGCGATTGAAGCCGGTTTTCGTGAAGCTCTACCCGATGCGGAATATCTCAAACTTCCTATGGCGGACGGCGGCGAGGGCACGGTTGCCGCTATGGTTGCATCTACCGGAGGCTCACTCTTGCAATCGGATGTAACCGGTCCGTTGGGAGAATCGGTCAAAGCCTGTTATGGCCTGACCGGAGATGGAAAAACTGCGATTATCGAAATGGCGTCAGCCAGCGGCCTTGCCCTGGTTGCTGCCAACCTTCGCAACCCTCTGGAAACAACGACCTTCGGCACCGGAGAGCTGATCAGGGCTGCCCTGGATGCAGGTGCGCGCCACCTGGTCATCGGTATCGGCGGCAGTGCGACCAACGATGGCGGAACCGGTATGCTCCAGGCGCTCGGGGTCAAACTGCTTGACCATGAAGGCAGGCAAATCGGCTTCGGAGGCGGCAGGCTGGCTCATCTGGATCGCATCGACATCAGCGGCATGGACCAGCGCCTCAAAGAGTGCAACATCGAAGCTGCTTGTGATGTCAATAATCCGTTAACCGGGCCAAAAGGAGCCAGCAGAATTTTTGGCCCGCAGAAAGGGGCTACGGCGGAAATGGTGGCTCAGTTAGAGGCCAACCTTTCCCGTTATGCTGGCTTGATTAATCGTGATTTGAGCGTACAGGTTGATTCGGTGCCAGGAGCGGGAGCAGCCGGTGGTATGGGGGCGGCTCTGTTGGCGTTCTTCGGTGCGAAGCTGCGGCCGGGCATCGAAATAGTCGTGGAAACGGTCGGCCTGGAGGCCATAATTAAAGATGCCGACCTGGTGATTACCGGCGAAGGACGTATTGACAGTCAATCCATACATGGCAAAACTCCGATTGGTGTAGCCGCTGTGGCCAAACGATATGGCAAGCCGGTGATCGGTATTGCAGGCAGTCTGTCCTATGATGTTGACATTGTTCATGAGTATGGTATCGATGCGGTTTTCAGCGTGCTCAGCCAGGTAGGCACCTTGGAAGAAGCCTTTACGCACGCCACCGCAAATCTTCGTGCTGTTTCACACAATATTGCCGCCGCATTGAAGCTGGCGGGTGCGTTGTATCCCAAGTAACCTTGTTCGTTGGTCATGGAACATCTCAAGGATCAATGTTGGATGGTTGAATATCTGCACCCTCGGCAAAAAAGTACAAGGGATCGCCAGTGTTAAAAAATGTCTTGAAAATTACTGCCCAGACTTTTCTGTTGTGGGTCATTTACTATCTGAGCACCTGGGCAGTAACCTTATTGCACCTGCCACTGCCAGGCAGTGTATTGGGTATGATTGTACTCTTCACGCTGCTCTCAACCGGAATCATTAAAGAACACTGGCTGTCGGCCGCAACCAGTCCCTTGCTGAAGCATCTTTCCTTTTTCTTCATCCCCATTGCGGTAGAACTGATGCAGTGGGGTGATCTGTTCATGCAAAAGGGCTATCTCCTGTTTCTGCCTTTGGTGGTGAGCACTCTCGTTGCATTGCTCGCAACCGGTGGAATCGTTCAGTTATTTATGAATCGCGGCTTAAAAAAGGGGAGCTGACATGCAAGATCTGAAAATGACCGCATTCACAGTTGGTATCACGGTTGTGTTGTATATCCTTAGCCGTAAAGTCTACCTGAAAACACAGAATCCGCTGGTCAACCCCCTGCTGCTCAGTACCACAGCCATCATTATCATCCTGCACTTTATGGGAATCACCTTTGAGCAGTACAAGCCCGGTAAATCGATCATGACCTTTCTGCTTGGACCGGCAACGGTTGCACTGGCCTTGCCTCTGTACACAAACCGGCATGTTCTGCGGAAATCCTTTATTCCTATACTCATTGGGATATTCAGTGGTGCTGTCTCTACATTAACAGTTGCAGTACTGTTGGCAAAATGGAGTGGCCTCGATGCTCTTATTGTTAGCTCCATAGCGACCAAGTCCGTGACAGCTCCCATCGCCATTGAAATCGCCCGTATTATCGGCGGCGATCCCGCTATTGCGGTAGCTTTCGTCATCTTCACCGGCACCTTCGGCTCAATAATTGGCGCTGGCTTTCTTTCCTTATGCAAAGTCAACGATCCGGTAGCCAGAGGGTTGGCAATGGGGGTAACCGCTCACGGGCAAGGTACTGCCACTATTCTGCAAGAAGGCTCAACTCAAGGAGCTATGGCAGGAATAGCCATGGCACTTTCCGCTGTTCTGATTTCATGCATCGCTCCATTCTACATCCCTTGGCTGATGCAATGAGGGAGTCGGTGTTGCCCTTTTCTGGAAACTGAAGCGCGCCTGGAAATAGGGGAAATTCGATGCGTAGCACGTTTATAGACTCCTGAATGTCAGTCGTGAGCTGAACAGAAAGGTGCCATCGCACCGAGAGGATCGATTGGCCTAGCAAATAGCTCGCGAACGAATGGCAAGGCAGGCACCTGTAATCTATCCAGTTTCACCTATCCAAAAAGAGGAATCCATGAAACCCAAAGTTCTTGTGACCCGAATGATTCCGCACTCCGGTATCGAATTGCTGGAAACCTGCTGCGAGGTGGAAGTCAATGCCGAAGATCGCCCGCTTACCAGAGCCGAACTCCTGGACAGGGTCCGGGACAAAGCCGGGGTGCTCGGACTGATGGCTGACCGCATTGATGGTGAATTTTTTGATGCCGCTCCCCATCTGCGCGGCTATGCCAACTATGCGGTGGGCTATGACAATATCGACGTGCCAGAGGCGACCAAACGGCGCATTCCAGTTGCCAATACACCAGGAGTGTTGACCGACGCGACGGCCGAATTGGCATGGGCCCTTCTGTTTGCTGTGGCCCGCCGCGTTGTTGAACTGGATCAAATCATGCGCTCTGGTCAGTGGAGTGGCTGGGGCCCCATGCAATTTCTAGGCGCCGATGTTTGCGGCAAGACCTTGGGAATTGTTGGCGCTGGGCGGATCGGCACGGCCATGGCGCTGATGTCCAAAGGATTTCGCATGCCCGTGCTCTATACCAATGCTTCAGGTCGCCGCAACGAGGTATTGGAAAAAGAACTGGGCGCATGTCTGGTTTCCTTGGAGGAACTTCTGGAGCGTTCTGATTATGTCAGCTTGCATGCCCCCCTCACGCCCCAATCCAGGCACCTGTTCAATGCGAACACCTTGGCACGCATGAAAAAGACCGCCATCTTGATCAATACGAGTCGCGGTCCGCTGATCAAGGAAGATGATTTGGTCCATGCTTTGAAAACCGGCCAACTCTCCGGGGCCGGCCTGGATGTGTACGAATTCGAGCCACGAATGGCTGAAGGTTTGGCGGCATTGCCAAACACCGTTCTGCTGCCTCATGTTGGCTCTGCCACTGAGACGACCCGGACGAACATGGCCATTCTGGCTGCCCGAAACCTGTTGGCCATGCTCCGCAACGAGCGGCCTGAAACCTGTCTAAATCCTGAAGTGCTGGCTCAAGGTTGATTACCTCTTTTTCTCCATCCAACACCGACCCGTCACTTTTTAAATAATTCGTGACAAACACCGACCGCTGAACGGCATTGTTGCTGGCCTTAAACTGAGAATAAGAGCGGAGTTAATCCGGAATCAGCGGCGGTGTCAAACCACGCCCATCGTTTTCTTCAACGTGATTTTTAAGTTAGGTCGCATCCTTTCCCCTGTCCCGAAACTATTTCTGTAAAATCAATAAATTAAACTGGTGCGGGCCAATCTGATCGTTATCCATTGATAAGAACACGATTTGCCTATGCCTATAGCTGCCAGGATACGAGAAGGGGCGTAATAGTATTTAGTATCCCACAAGAAGGGGTCTCTTGCAGGCGACCAGGATAGCAAGCGAACAAAAAACAAGCAGGCCAAAATGTCTTTATTGCCGCCTCATTAGAGCAGAGTAGAGGTGCTTATCTTGGATGCCTTTACATGTTTCAAATGGTGAATATCATTAATCCTTAAGAACCTGCTCACCGAACTTGCGCGGGAAGATAAGGTGATTGCTGCTGTGTGCCATGGCCCTGCCGGCCTTGTGGGTGCCAAAAAAGCAGACGGAACCCCATTGGTAGCCGGGAAGACCATCACGTCCTTCACTGATGCGGAAGAATCTGCGGCGGGAAAGGTTGATGACGTTCCATTCCTGCTCGAATCTAAGCTCCGCGAAGAAGGTGGGGATTTTATCATTGGAGAAATATGGGCCAGCCATGTTCAGGTGGACGGCAAGCTGGTCACCGGCCAGAACCCGGCATCCAGCAAGGCAATAGCGGAAGCTGTCATCAAGCTGATTCAGTAAAAAACACCGCGCCAGTCATGACTGATGTTAAGCGCATTCATGCTGGCACCTTGCTGCATTCATTTGTGAGGATCATACCATGTCCAGTTTATTTTCATCGTATTCATTAAAAGACATAACTCTCCGCAACCGGATCGCCGTTCCTCCAATGTGCCAATATTCGGCAACCGACGGTATACCCAACGAGTGGCACTTGGCCCACTATACGCAAATTGCCAGGGGCGGTGCCGGACTGGTCATTGTCGAAGCCACGGCAGTAGCCCCTGATGGACGCATTACTCCAGCCTGCCTTGGCATCTGGAATGATGAACAGGCTCAGTCCCACGCCAGGATCGTTCGGGCCATCAAACAAGCCGGTGCAGTCCCGGGTCTGCAGATTGCTCATGCGGGTCGGAAAGCCAGCGCCAATCTTCCCTGGGAAGGTGACGATCACCTGCCAGAATCAGATCCCCGCAGCTGGGAAACAATTTCTCCGTCGGCTGTTGCCTTTGGCGCAAACCTGCCCAAGGTGCCGAGGGCAATGACCCTGACAGATATTCAACGGATCCAAGCGGATTTTATTGCTGCGGCAAAACGAGCCCTGGAAGCGGGCTACGAGTGGCTGGAACTCCATTTTGCCCATGGGTATCTCGCCCAAAGTTTTTTCAGCGTTCATGCCAATAAACGTACGGATACTTACGGTGGCGATGCGCAAGGTCGGGGTCGTTTTCTTCTTGAGACCATGGCGGCGGTACGCGAGGTTTGGCCGGAGCATCTACCCTTCGCCATGCGCTTTGGCGTGATTGAATATGATGGCCGCGACGAAGAAACCCTGGCCGAGGCCATAGCCCTGAGCAAGCAATTCCGTGAGGGTGGGCTGGATTTCATGAACGTCAGCCTGGGCTTTTCGACTCCGAATGCGACTATTCCGTGGGGCCCAGCCTTTCTCGCCCCGATTGCGGAGCGCGTGCGTCGAGAAACCGGTCTGCCGGTGGCTTCAGCCTGGGTATTCGGTCGTCCTGACCTGGCTGCGAATGCGATCAAAAACAAACAGCTCGATCTGGTCATGATTGGGCGGGCACATCTGGAAAATCCTCATTGGCCCTACCATGCCGCAAAAAGTCTGGGCATCGACAAACCGTCATGGGTTTTACCTGCGCCCTATGCACATTGGCTAGAGCAGTACAATCTGTAATACCTCGCGATAAAATATTATTGCAAACCGGCCGGATGAATAATCAATTATGGACAAGCGCATGGGGGTGGATTGATACTCGTATAAGGCCGTTCCTTTTGACAATGCCTGATAATAATTTTGGGGGATCAGGTGGGAAATTTGGAAAATCTTGGAACGTTGCTAAGAAATTGCGGAATGATAATAAATAAAATAACAATCGTCATGATTGTACTATTCGAACTCTATATCATTTAACCTATTAATTACTGCTAATGATAAAAAGGAATAAATATGAAAAACAGAGACTATTTTGAACAAGCTGACAAAATGATGGAAAAAATTAAACTCGGTGCATTTCTGACAGTTCAGGCAGATGACATCGTCAACACCATGACCATTGGGTGGGCAACTATAGGATATATATGGCAGCGACCAATTCTCATGATAGCTGTTAGAGATTCTAGATTCACTTTTACACTACTCGAAAAGACAGACAACTTTACCGTTACGATACCTTCTGGAAAAAAATATAATAAAGCCATCGCTTATTGCGGTACGAAATCAGGAAGAGATTTTGACAAATTTACTGAATGCAATTTGTTGCCAAAACAGGCACTGTATACAAAATCTCCTATTGTTGACATCCCTGGTATTCACTACGAATGCAAAATAGTCTACAAAACTGCAATGGACAACGCTTTCCTTGATTGTGATCTGGAAAAATTATACCCGCAAAAAGATTATCATTCGCTCTATTTTGGTGAAATTTTGGCCAGTTACGAAACGGAATAATAGCTGCGGTATTCAAGTCTCTATTTTGACTCGACCTGCTTGTTTCTAACCAGATATGTATAGTTTTTTTGAGTTCACTCTCCTTTTTTCAGTTAGGAATGCTTTGAATTCAATGTCCAACTTTCTCTGATAGTTTTTTTATACCTCCGAAGATTTGCCCTGCGACCGGCAGTTAGACCTAATGAATGAAGCCTTTGCCCGCCGCTGGCGGGAACGGTAAGGAGGCAGACAGCTCGATGCACAATTCAGATACCCAAGGGCAGACCAACGCCGCAATGACGGTCCCGGAACTCCTCAAGTTAGCCGGCGGCTGCTGGAAACCCTGCACTCTGCACGCCGGAGTCAAACTGGATGTCTTCAGTCATCTGGTCCGCTGTCCCATGACAGCGACGGACCTGGCCTGCCTGCTCGAGGTTGACAGTCGCGGCCTCAACATGCTGCTCCATGCTCTGGCCGCCATGGACCTGCTGCGCAAGGAAGAGGACCGGTTCAGCACCACCCAGTTCAGCGCCGAGCATCTCGCCCGACAGTCGCCTCGTTATTTGGGACACATCATCTTGCATCATCATTTTTTGGTGGACGGCTGGAGCCGGCTCGACGAAGCAGTCCGGCACGGGCATCCGGTGCGCAAACGATCGTCCCACGACGTCGATGGCCTTGAACGGGAAAGCTTTCTTCTGGGCATGTACAACCTGGCCAACCTGCTTGCCCCGCGCGTGGCGGCGGCCATCAACCTAGGCGGTCGGCGCCGCTTGCTCGACCTGGCCGGCGGCCCCGGCACGTATGCCATCCATTTTTGCCAGCAGAACCCGGAGTTGACTGCGGTCATCTTCGACCTGCCAACCACTCGTCCCTTTGCCGAACAAATGGTAGACCGATTTGGTATGAGCGACCGAATCGCCTTTGTCGCCGGAGACCTTGTCGTCGACCCCATCGGTTCGGGCTTTGACGTGGTCTGGCTTTCCCACCTGCTCCACAGCGAAGGCCCCGAAACCTGCGCCGCCATTGTCACCAAGGCGGCCCAAGCGCTCACGGATGACGGCCTGCTGCTAGTGCAGGAGTTCATCCTCGACGACAGTCGAACCACGCCACTCCACCCTGCGTTGTTCTCTCTGAACATGCTGATCGGCACACCTGAAGGCCAGGCCTATACTCAAGGGGAACTGGCTGCCATGATTCGCCAGGCCGGATTCGACCAGGTACGGCGGCTACCGATCGAACTTCCCAACGGAGCCGGCATCCTGATGGCAGTTCGGTCGGCCGCATCACCGGCCCTGCAACTATGAACAGCCATGTTTGGTTCCCCGTCATTTATAATTTCAACAAAAAAACCGAACCGAAGGAGGGGTAATACATAGAAATCACATTCCTCCTGTCGGCCATACCTTATTGGAAACATTTTTATTTTGTCCGCATTGCTTCCAATACAGGGCGCGACACCCTACCCAAGCAATCTTTCCGTGTAGCCTAGAGTATCTCTCCGGAATGAGTATGCAACTTTTTGAACGCATCAAAGAGGTCACAAAAGTCCTCTTTGTCTATGATGAAGAGGCACGTGTTGATCTCTTTGAGGTTTTTCCTGCGATCAAAAGGTTCTATAGCAATCGCCATAATCTCTTCTATCTCCGCACTTTTGGCGACATCTCCTTCAGTGTCATTATCATCATGGGTCTTTTTGGACCCCAGGACCCTACCCGCAATGTCTCGCTCTTCTTGGCCTGGGGGATCTGGTGGGTAAGCGTCGTACTGAGTTGGTTCTTCTTGGGCAAATTCTGGTGCGGAATCTGCCCCTTTCCCGGCGTCGGACGCATTCTGCAGGCGCTGGGATTAAGCCTCAATCGTGAACCTCCTGTTTTCCTGATAAAACATCGGGTGTCTTTTGCCCTTGCCTTTTTTGCCCTTATCATCTGGGCCGAATCGGTAACGAACATGAAGAATTGGCCGCTCGGCACCGCTTTGCTCCTCTTAAGCATTCTCCTCGGGGCCTCGGTCATGGGCGTACTCTTCAGGGGCCAGTCCTGGTGCCGGTATCTCTGTCCCATGGGAAAAATTATCGGGGCGGCAGCCACATTATCCATGATCGAATTACGGCCCGATCTTCGAAAGTGCAAAACGTGCAGATCGTTTTCCTGTAAGAAAGGGACACCTGCTGCTGCGGGATGCCCGGTCTATCTTGGCACCTTCAACATCAGAAATAATATTGACTGCCTCATGTGCGGCCGCTGTGTTCATTTATGTGACAAGGATGGACCTCGCCTGAATCTGAGAAATCCTTTTGTCGAACTTGTCATCAATAAGGGGCGATATATCACGTGTTCCTATATTATCCCCTTTTTAATTGGTTCCCAACTGGCACGGTTCATTCAACAAACTTCCTCGTATAGCGTGGCTGAGCAGTGGTTTTTCGGCTCGAACACCATAACTTTTACAATTTTTTTAGGCCTGGGATGTATCTTTGCTTTGCTTGTAATACGAATTGGCGCCTATCTTTTCCGGATAACCGAAGACCCTTTATTTGGCAAATTCTCGCCAATGGTACCGGTCTTTGTGCCACTTGCCTTTACAGGAGAGTTGGTCTACCGCCTTGATTACTTCCTTACACACATAGGCAATGTCTTGCCTATATTCGGCAGACAGTTCGGGTTTAACCTCGAGCACCTGCACTTTTCGATCTCTGCCACGATGATCTATTGGATATGTTCGACCTCGCTTTGTATCGGCGCAATCTCCAGTTGCTATGTGCTCCATCTTTTCAATACTCGCGATTTTGAAGATGGTATCCCGAAAAATAATTATTATGCCCTGCATATATTAGTTATACTCGTTTTCGCGATATACGCTTTTTTGCTTTGAAATATCGATGTCATAACGAGGCCATGTCTTTGGTGCGACCGGGCATGATCGTGTAGTCCAGCGGGTATGACTCCCCGCGGCAAGAGGGCAACAACCGGGCAGCGAGTCCTTGGAGGTCTTCTGGCAGCAGAGGGGGGCGGTTGCCTATGATACCCACCATCGCCTCTTGCCGACTCTTCACTGCAAATTTCGTCCTTCTCCCTTTTCCTCGTAGGTCACGCCATCGCGAATATTATAAATACGTTTGAATGTGGGAATGATCTTTTCGTCGTGGGTGACGACGATAATTGCGGTTTCAAATTTGCGGGCCATGTTATTCAGAATCCGAATAACCGCTAAAGCTCGTTCGCTGTCAAGCGGTGCGGTAGGTTCATCCGCAAGGATGACCGGCGGACGATTGACCAAGCCACGAGCGATAGCGACCCGCTGCTGCTCTCCTCCGGAAAGCTGGGAAGGCATCGCCGTGGCTCGATGTCCTACATCGAGGGCTTCCAAAAGCTCCATGGCCTGTTTGCGGGCTTCACGGTTTGATTGACCAGCGAGCATCGGCAGCAAGGCGATATTGTCCGTGACGTTCAGAAACGGAATAAGATACGGGGCCTGAAAGACGAAGCCGATTTTGTCGCGGCGCAGGGCCCTTAGGTCTTTAATTTTCCATTTATTGTCATAAATTATTGCATTGCCGAGCGTCATGCGGCCAGTCGATGGTTCGATGATGGCCCCCAAACATTTGAGCAAGGTCGTCTTGCCGGAACCCGAAGGGCCTATCAGGCCAACGACTTCACCCGGCGCAACAGCCATATCCACGCGTTTGAGGGCGTCAACAGCGGTATCACCTTGACCATATCGTTTGCTCAGGCCTTCAATACGAATTCCCCGTGCTGATATTTCAGGATATTGGTTATCCACCGATAGCCTCCGCAGGGTCGACATTCAGCGCTGCTCGGATCGCCACGATGCTGGCGAGAACGCAGATGATCATCACCGCAACAAACCCTCGCAAGGCATCCCCGGGTTCAAGCAACACGTACTTCGGAAAAATAGGCGCCCAGAAGGTAGCGACAATTTTGCCCACAATAAATCCGATGAGACCGAGAGCCAAAGATTGCTGAAGGATCATCGCGGATATGGTGCGGTTTCTGGTGCCGATAAGCTTCAGCACCGCGATTTCCCGTATTTTTCCCAAGGTCAGCGTATAAATGATAAAGGCGACAACAGCGGCGCTGACGATAGCAAGGATGACCAGGAACATGCCGATCTGCCTGGCCGAGGTGGCGATCAATTTAGCAATCAAGATCTCCTGCATCTGCGCCCGGGTATAGACGGTCAAGCGCTTCCAGCGCCGGATCGGCTCCGCTACACTTTCAGGATCCGATCCGGGTGTTATTTGCACAAGCACGGCGTTCACATAGGGGTTGGTGCTTTGTGAGGCGATGAGAGCATCGAGCAAACCGGGAACACCGGGACGATTGAGCGCCTGGTTCTCTGCAGTGCGGGCCCGTTGCCGGACGATGGCATCGTTATCTTTGAGGAATTGCGCTTCTTGAGCGTCCTTGAGCGGGATGAAAACCATGGGATCGCCTCCCGAAGACACCATGCGTCTGGTCAATCCGACTACCGTGAAGAGGTTGCGGCGAATTTGAATGCGATCGCCCAGGGCAAAGCCGGTAGCACTATCAGCCACCGCTTCGTAATGCCCCCGGGTAATGTGCCGCCCAGCCACCAGGTAACCTGGCTGTCCGGGATGGCCCGGTCCATCTGGAGTGATGCCAACCACCATGGCCCGCACATCCCGTTGGACTGCAATTCCCGTTTGGCGCACTTGCATGGTCAGATAGGTGACATTGGCGGCTCGAACGACCCCGGTCATGCCGCGAATGCCGCGGTAGGTATCGTCGTAGATGCTCGACGATTCAGCGTAGGGTCCCAAGGTATCCTGCTGCACCACCCATAAATCGGCGCCGCTGTTGTCAAGCAGGACGTGGGCATCGTCAACCATGCCCCGATAGACGCCGGCCATGGTCAGGGTGACGCCGATCAGCAATCCCAGCCCGATTCCAGTGAAGACAAACTTACCCCACGCATGCAAGATGTCGCGGCCGGCCAGGCTGATCATGGCGATTGACCGATGATGCGATCAACAACCTTGATCCGGCTCTTCGCATGCAATGCTTTCCGGCTGTAGGAAACGATGCGTTCACCACCTTCGAGCCCCTCAAGGATCTGCACGCGGCCCTCAAGGTCGGATGCGCCGATAGTAACGGGCGAAAAAGACAGGTGATCGTCTTGAACGATCCATACGCCAAGGTGGCCATCGACACGCTGCAAACTGGCATTGAGGACAACAGGCGTTGATTTCTGCGCAGCGAGTTCGACCGTGACTTCCGTCAATTCACCAATGGGCGGCAGCACTTCCGGCAGCTGCTGGAATGCCACTTTTGCCAGCACTTCCTCGGTCACGGAGTCGGCCATTGGCTCGACGCGAACGACCTGTCCGGCCAACGGTTCCGTGCCATGGGAACGCAAGACGATCCGTGCCGGCAGCTGCGCACGAAGCCCCAGAGCCCGCTGCTGATCGAAACGGACGTGTATCCAGATGCTGCCGGGCTCCACGACCTCAACCACCGATTGTCCCGGAACCACGGTGGAGCCCGGATCAACGTCGCGGCGGGAGATGAAACCATCGACCGGCGACACTAAGCGCAGGTTGGCGCGTTGCTGGACGAATCCGTCACGCTCCGCCCGCAGTCGAATGGTTTCCTGATGGGCGACTTCCAAATTGGCGCGAGCTGTCGCTAACGCAGCACGGGCAATATCGAATTCCTGTCGTTTGGTTTCAGTTGCTTCGTTGCTCACGGCATGAGTGGTCAGAAGCTGGTCATAGCGTTTCACCTGGGTTTCAGCAAAAATCTTGCGAGCATTTGCTTCTTGCATCTGTGCTTCAGCAGCACGGACAGTGGCTTCAGCCCGTTTAAGCGCCGCTTCCTGCGCATTAATGCGGTCATCAAGATCGACCGGATCCATCTCACCGAGTATCTGATTGGTTTTGACCTGGTCACCAGATTGTACATTCAAGTACTTGAGTCGACCGGTAAACGTCGGGCCGATTTTATGGGTATAGTGTGCTTCGACCGTGCCGATGCCAAAAAGAGATGGGGTGATTGCTTTGCGCTCAACCGTCATCAGGGTAACGGGTATGGGGGCAAGAGGCCCGGAACGCATGGTAACATAGGCAAACAGGCCAAATAAAGGCAGCAGGATACCTGCCAGCATCATGGTTCGGCCATGGGTTGAAAGGAATTTTTTCATTTTTCACCTCGTATCCCACGCCGGTATATGATGAAAACACCAGGGGCCTCGGTACGAATGCGCTGGATGCCTCCGGTCAGCAGGGACTGCATCACCAACCCTTGGACAGTTCCAAGAAAGAGCGTTGCAGCTGACCGGGTATCCATAATCATACAAGGTCCGCAAGCGTGCGACGAGCCCATTGCGCGCATTGCCGATAGCACCCAAGTTGATCGTGCTGTTCAACCTGCGCAAAAAAAGAAGCGGTCCATTGCCGCAAATGGCCCAACAGATAGTCAAAGTCCTCTCTGGCTTGTGGAGATCCGATAACCTTCCCCTGCAGCCAGGCCAGGAATTCGCTTTCCACGGCGATATGGTCCGCCAATTCCTCATGCTCCATACCATACTGGCGATAGATATTGGCCACCCGCACCGTTGATTCGCCCATGACCGTCCCTTCCAGGTATACGGAGCCATAAGGTGCGCACGGCACCTCCGGCATGGCATTGACAAAAAGCCGGACATATTCGTTTTCCAGGCGGACGGGATCGATACGGTGCATTGCTTCGATTAACGCCCGGGCCTCGGCCCTCACATTTTCTGGAAGGAGGGCCGAGACTTCGTGCGCATAGGGGTAACGGAACATGCGCGAAATGGACCACAGGTCGGGATGCAGGACGGTCGCGGACATCAAGGGCTCTCTTTGACCAAGATCGGCAGTTTGGCAATCGCCAGCACAATCAGAAACACGGCATACGCCATGATCCCGAGCAGGATCACCGCCTCGACCAGCGAGGGGGTATAGCTGTACTGATCAAGAAATGTGCTCATGCCAGGGAAAAAACGCCCCGAGGCGATCGGCAGTGGCCAGTGGGTATTGGGCAAACCCAGTGGGGTCATCGTCATCGGGATGTTGTTATAGGCGGCCGGCATGATCAGGAAGCGGTGGACAAAGACACCGGCAATAAGGATTCCTGCACTCAGCGCCAGCAGCGGCAACGAGCGCCGGACGGCTGGTAGCATCAAGAGTCCCGCACCAAGGAGCGGCGCCGCGACCTCAAAGATATGGGCCCAGGCAAAATCATCCCAGGCGATCTCCATGATCCGGTGGGTTTCCGCATTCCCATACCAGGCATGGATAACCAGGTCATTCATCATCAAAAAGAGATGAATACAAATGGCCATGAAGATGATCAGGCCGAGTGTCCGGTAGGCAGGTTCGTAGTGTTTCCCTGTTCCGTAGGCCAACGCCCCGGCCAGCAGAACAACCGTGGTGCCGACCGCAATGGCGACCGAGACAAAATCCGGGGCCATGGCCGGTGAATGCCACCAGTCGCGAGCGCCTTGGGTGGAAAAAATCCAGGCCGTCACGACATGGATACCGATGGCGAACAGCAGGGCCACCGGTGCGATTCGCTTAGCCCAGCGTTCAGAAAAATCATGGGCATTCTCCACCTTGATGGCGAGCCAGCTGAGTTTGCCGGTCAGTTCGGGCAGCATCAGAATATAGAGATAGAGTGCCGAGGCCAGGGCGTACAGATTAAGCACAATGACGTCCCACACCAGCGGCGACATGAAGTTGGGATGGAGAATGAGGTTATAGAGACGTAACGGCTGACCAATATCCGGGAGCACGATCAGCATCGCGGCGGTGACATTGGCAAAGGCCGTGAGGGCGCCTAGTTTAGCCAGGGGTTTGAGTTGTTTGACCCCAAAAAGATAGATGGAAGAGGTGAGCACCAGGCCACCGGCGGCGTTGCCGACAAAAAAGGCCAGACCCGAGATATAGAGCCCCCAATTGAAGGAGTTCTCCATATTGGTTAAAATCAGGCCTTCTTTGAGCTGGTAGAACCAGACCGCAAGCGCGACCAGAAAGAAGGCGCCGCTGACCCATAAACTGCGTTGCATTGTCCCGGACATGGTCACACCTCCTTGGGTTTGGGCGGCAGATAGAAGACGGTGGGTTTGGTCCCCTTTTCCGGTAGCAAGGTAAAGGCATCGCGTGCCTTGATCATCGTGCTGACTTCACTGAGGGGATCATCGAGATCACCGACGAAACGAGCTTTGCCCGGACAACCGCGAACGCAGGCAGGCAACTCACCTTTGTCACGGTACTGCGCACAAAAGGTACACTTCTCGACGATTCCTTTGGGGCGGATTGGAGTGTACACCAGGCGACCTTTATGGCGGTGGTCCTCGGGATAGCCATAATGATATTTTTCCTGATACTCCGACCGTTGATGGGCCTTTTCCGGGTCTTGCCAATTAAACTGGCGGACACCGTAGGGGCAGGCCGACATACAATAGCGACAGCCGATACAGCGTTCATAATCAATGAGGATCGCACCGTCTTCGGCACGGTAGGTGGCCCCGACCGGGCAGACCTTCTCACAGGGAGCATTTTCGCAATGCTGGCAGTGGACCGGCAGGAAATATTCGACCCCCTTCGCCGGAGGGGTCAGGTGGCGATGGCTCCCAGGGGTGAAAACCCGGTTCCACCACGTTTCCGGCGGCTGAGCGTTATGTTGTTTACAGGCTACCATGCAGGAACGGCAGCCAATACATTTTTCCAGATCAATCACCATGCCCATTTTCATGCGCTCATCCTCCGTACGTCGACGAGACATTCGTTCCACACCGTGGTCGGTGACCAAATACCGGGAACAAAATAGATTTCATGCAACGGCTTGATCCAGGGCGAGGTCAGCGAGTTGTACGATTCATCCCCCAGATAGCGGGACCACCACCCCTCTTCGAAGATAGCCGTCCCCGCGCTGCAGCCGGGATCGAGCACCGCATACGCCCTGGTCTTGCCGCGATCGTTGTAGATTTGGACCAACTCCCCATTCTTTATCCCTTGTTTCCCGGCATCGTTTGGGTTGAGAAAAACCTTGGCTTTGTTGTCCTGCAGTTCGAGGAGAATGGTGTTGTTGGAATGGGTGGAATGGACCCGGTAGAGCGAGTTCTTGGTCACAAAGCGGAACCGGTATTTCTCCCGGGCCGCCGGATTGACCTTGTACTCGGTCTCGGCATAAGTCTCTTTGTGGACGGGCAATTGTTCGCCTTCTTTGAGGAACAGGTCCTCGTCCTTGTAGAATTCGATTCGGCCGCTGCGGAGAAACTGGGCGGTGGCCTTGATCGGTGCCGGATAACTCGGCGGCGGGAAGGGGACTCGGTGCTGGACCTGTTCATAGAAGGGGACCTGCCGATCACCCGGGGCGGGCGAATGCAGGCGAACGGGCCCCTGCTTCAGCATCTCCAAAGTAATGCCCGCTGTTTCAAAACCGCCGGTAGCCAAGAGGAGCTCAATGACCTTGAGGGCTGCCTCGTTTTCATCGAGTTGCGGGAAGAAATGCTGCTCAAAGGCAGGATTGATTCGTTTGGCCAACTCGCGGAAGATCCACAGCTCGGACCTGCTCTCGAACAACGGTTTGATGGCCGGTTGCTGCAACTGCAGATAGGGATGCAGGATGGTGGCGGTCAGGTCGTACTTCTCATACCAGGAGGGGGCAGGCAGGACCACGTCCGACCACAGGCAACTGGTCGACATCTGAAAATCGGTGGTCAGAATGAATTCCAACTCGCCGGAGGTAGCCCGTTCCTTGAGGCGATTGCTCATGTTGTGCTGATCAAAGGGATTGCCCCAACCGCCAACCATGGCTTTAATCCCATTCTGAGGATAACCGGGGCCTTTCCCCTGCAGGAAGTGGAGATAGGGTATCCAGTTGAGCTTTGCCCCTTCCGGAAACCACCAGCTTTTGACATTGAAGCGAATCCGATACTGTCCGGCATAGGTGGAAATGCCTGCGCCGCTTTTGCCAAAACTGCCGGTCAAAACCGGGAGCAAGGAAAGCGCCCGCCCCTTGAGGTCGCCGTTGTACCACTGATAATTGCTGGCGCCGTAGATGACGTGCAACGGCCCATTGTTGGCGGCATCAACGGTCACCCGCTCGATCTGTTTCGGATCGCAACCGGTAATGGCGGCCACTTTATCGAGCGTGTACACCGCGATGGTTTTTTGCAGGGCAGTGAAAACCGTTTCCACTTTGATGGTTTGCCCATCTGCGAGCGTTACTTCGTACTCCCCTTCCAGCTCGGCGTTGGTCGGGTTGAGTTTTTCCGGATCAAGGATCTGGAATGCATTGCCGCTGCGGACGACAAACAGTCGCCGGTAGTCGGGAATTATTCGGGTCTCGGCATATGGTGCGAGAGCCGGCACCTCCCCGGCCAGCAGCCGTTTGCCTGTGTCCTGACGGACAAGGATCGGGAAATCGGTAAAATCCTGGAGAAAGGCCGCGTCATAGAGTTTACGGTCAATGATGATTTTGGCCATGCCGAGCCCCAGCGCGGCATCGGTATCGGCTTTGATCGGTATCCATTCGTCGGCCTTGGCAGCGGTGCTGCAGAAGTCCGGATCGACAACAACAACTCGACCTCTTCGCTTGGCTTCAAGGAGGTGATGCGCGTCGGGAAGACGGGTTTGAATGACGTTGGAGCCGAAAATGAGCGTGGTGCGGGCATTGATCCATTCGAGCGATTCCAGCTCTTCGCTCTGCACGCCGAAGGTCATCGGCCAAAACATCGGCAGATCCCCGTTCTGGTCGTACCCATGGTGCATGGTCCAGCGGGCTAACCCGGCAAGAGCCACCAGCGCCCCTTTCTGGACGTACCCGGTTCCCGGAACCTGAATCGTGGAAGCGATTGCTTCCGGGCCATATTTTCCGGTGATTTCTTGTAACTTGCCGGCCGCGTAATCGAGGGCCTCATCCCAGGTGGCCCGGCGAAACTGGCCGCTGCCACGGGCGCCGGTACGGATGAGCGGATACTTGAGGCGATCTTTACCGTAGATGAGGTCCATCATCGACAACCCACGCAGACAGCCACGAGGATTATACGAATCTTCAGGGTAATCGGCCGCCTGGATCAAGGTGCTGATCCGGCCGCCCGTGATCCGGGCCTTGAAGCCGCACGCACCGGTACAATTCGGCGAACAGGTGGAGCGAACCAGCTGTTCAACCTCTGCGGCATAAGCGATCGGATCATCTGAAAAGTGAAAGAATTTCAACCCGAAAGCCAGGGCACAGCCCGTTCCCGCAGCTCCCCGCAAAAAATCCCGCCTATCCATGCGCATGGTATTTCCCCTCCTGAAAGTAATGATCGTTCCACGATATCCGCTTCTTTGGGGCGATAACCAACACCTCGCCGCTTTGACCTTGTTAATAAGGAGTGCTCACCGGCATCAGTATTGCCTCAATTTTCTTTGTCCTTTACACCTCTTCTAAATTTTTAAAGTGGCTATTCATGTTGCCGATCATGATGTGCACACGCTGTTCACCGCTTGCATGGCGACAAATCCGGCTCCTTTTTTCCGGGTCTCGACCGCAACAAACACAGGTTGTTTCCCTTCGGCGCCACAGCCTCTCTTGCCGGATCGTGTGCAGGACGCCACGGGCGGTGATCCCGGAAACGCCACCGGATCCGATGTGCACCGGTGCATCAACAGACATGCGTATCTCTGTTCAGAGAGCGGCCATCTGTTCCGGGCCCCGCTGGATGCCGATCACCTTGCCCTGAATCAGCACCTCGCCCAGACCGTAGGACATGACGGGATAGTTGTCGTTTTCGGGACGGAGCTCGATGTGATCGCCCAAGTAGAAGAACCGCTTGACCGTGGCTTCCTCGCTGTGGATCAGGGCGACAACGATTTCACCGTTGGCCGCGAACTGCCGGGGCTCGCAGATGGCCAGATCATTCTCAAGAATACCGACATTCTTCATTGAATCGCCCTGAATCCGTAGGGCAAAGAGCTGTTCACCACGGAAGACCGACCTATCGACCAGCACGCTCCCGGCCCATTCCTGCTGGGCATAGAGCGGCAGGCCAGCGGCAACCCGACCGATAATCGGGACAGTCCGGCCGCTTGGAGCGATCGCGTCGGCTTCGTCTCCAAGCAGCACCAGACTGCGGCTGTAGCGGCCATCGCGCCGAATCCAGCCCCTCTCCTGCAGCGACTGCAGCAGACTGGCCACAGCCGTGTGGCTAATCCCGAGGTCTTCAGCTGCTTTACGCAGACTGGGCGCCCCGCTACCGGTATTGATGCAATTTTTAAGATAGTCCAGGAAATCCCGTTGGCGGGATGTCAATTCGCGTTGCAGCCGGGGCATAGGGGCACCACATCTTTTTATTGAGCCTTTTGCAAAATGAAAAGATTGTTTGTTTCGACCCGGTTATCCGGAAAAGAACGGAACATTTTTTCTTGTCATTTCGGGAGCTAGCGAGAAATTCCACTTGTTGCGACACGAGATTTCTCCCGTTGGTCGAAAATGACACAGCATGCGGACGTTCATTGTGCAAGAAGCTCTATTGTTTGAGTAAATGTAATAATACATAACGCAAAACTTCAAGCCTGATTTGGGTTGGATCGAGCAGAAAATCTTTCTGCTGCCCCAGAGAGCAAATAATGTTGAAAAGAGATCGATGCCCCTTACATCTTGCCGCCACCGAATCCTCCTCGCCAATATTCTGCTCGGCAGTTGTCGCGTGATCCGGCTCTTGAGCAATCTTCCGAGGTCAGGATGTCTGAACGATCCATTACCTGACAAATATTTTTACATTCTCAGAGAGAAGCGTTTACAGCGAACGCTGCAGCTGAATAATTTCATCAAGGAGAAACACGTCGGTCAGCAGGGTGCGGACATGCAGCGAGGCATTGAGATTATCGATGAGCTGGGATGAAATTTTCGGTTGGGCAAGAACGAGTTCCATTGCCGCCAAGGCTTGGGTCGTGTCAACCTTCAGCACCCCAAGAAAATTTACATAGTTTTGTGAGGAGGCTGGATGGAACGTCGCCACCATAGCGGTATACGCTTCCGGTAAACCAGTCGCGGCATCAACGGCCTTGGAAAGCAGCTCTCGAAGCTGACTCCCGTAATGGCTTTCCCGGTCGTCAGTAATGCCTTGGGCTGCAAACGCCAGCATAAATTCATACCATTCTTCAATGGCGTCGCAGCGGTTTTTGATATGTTCCAATTCAATCACGAGGAGTTTCTCTCTGTACGGTTTATGATTCCTTTTTGCCGAGGATGGCGCGTTTGACTAAATTACGGGTCAGCACAACCTTGTAGCCATTATGAGGAAGCGGCACCGCACCATCGGCGGCCAGACGTGAGACCATCGCTGCAACAGCATTTCTTGATTGACCGGCCACTGCGGCTTCCACCTGAGGCAGCCGCCAAGGGCGAGCCGCCACCGCGCCCAGAACGAAACGTGCCTTATCGATGCGGTCTCCGCTCAGCCGCATTGCCGCGGCGATATTGACCAGCGGAAAATCCCACACCGGCCGGTCACGAACTTTTTCAAAGTAAAATGTCGCGCCTGCCCAGGTCGCGGGCAGGCGGATTTCAGTGAGCACCTCATCTGGCCGCAGCACGTTCATGCGGGTAATATCCTTTTCCGGACCGACAAAATAATCCTCGGCCGCCTCTTCCCGTCTACCTTCCGCATTCTTAATGACCAGCCGAGCCTCCAGAGCAATCAAGGCCGGAGCGGTATCGGAAGGTGAAACCGCTGCACAGCCTTCAACCCCGAAGATGGCGTGTTCACGATTCTGCCCACCCTTGCTTTCACCGGCATAACAGGTGCCGCCACCGGCTCGATAGCAGTCCCAGCCGCTGCGGTAATACCAACAGCGTGTATCCTGACTGATATTGCCGCCCAGTGTTCCCTGATTGCGGATCTGGGGCGAGGCGACTTCTCCTGCCGCCGCGGCGAGCAGCCCGAAATGGTTTCGGATATCGGGATTGAGCTGGACCTCGGTTAACGTCGTCATCGGCCCAATGACCAGATCGCCGCCGTCTCGGCGGACGCCACGAAGTTCCTCGATGGCCCCAAGATCGATCACCGCCTTGGGTTGGATAAGACGGTCCTTAAACCGTTCCAGACTGTCGCATCCTCCCGCCAGCAGCCAGGCATCGGCTCCAAGCCGTTTGGCCAGGGACAGGGCCTCATCAACGCTTGCCGGTCTAAAGAGTTCAAAAGAGGGCATACCGTCACGTATAATCGCCATGGGGGTTCTCCCGCCACCGATGCCTCGGCGGCTTTAACATTAAACGTTGGCTGAAAGGCCCGTTACCGGACGCCAGGTCCCGGGTTCAATGGCGGCCAGGATGGCGTCGGCCATGACCGGGGCCCGCAGAAAATTGTCGTCACCCAGGGCATCGTTCAAGGCGCATAACACTGCCGCGCAGGCGGCCCCGACCGGAGGTTCGCCGATGCCGCGGGCTCCAATCGGAGTCTGGGGATCAGGCATGCCGACCGAGCCCCAGGTGAATTTCTCCGGGAAACACAGGACGGACGGCGGCCGGGTCTGGTAGAAACGCCTGGACACCGGCACCCCGTGCTCATGGTCATAGAACCATTTCTGCGTGGTGGCGTGGCCAATGCCGAGCATGGAGCGCCCACCCAGCTGTCCGGCTAAAGCACGCGGATGGACCACCATGCCCGCATCCGCCTCAGCATGATACTCGACGATCCGGTACATCCCCGTCTCGGTGTCCACTTCAACTTCGGCAAAGGCGGCCACATACGAGAACGTTTGTCCGTCGCGCGGGAAGGTATCGCGGGCAACGGCAACCAACCCCTGTCCAGCCAGGGCGGCGACGGAGGCCTTGGTCATCTTGTTGATATCGTCCGGGGACTCATGGCCATCATAGACCCCGCCCAACGCAATGGCTTTTCGAGCCGCTTCGGCAAAGCTCAGCCCCTCGCCATCGTTCGTTTTCCGGAAGACCCGCTGGTTGCCGATGGCAAAATCATCCGGATTGCCGCCCAGGGTTTTTGCCGTGATTTCTTTCAGCTTTTTGTGGGCATCCAGGCTTGCGGCCAGCCCTGCTCGTGACATGGCGTGAATGGTTTGGCTGCCGCCGGACACACAGCTCCAGCTCAGGTGCTTGCCGGTGTTGCCCCAGATGATTTCGCAGGATTCCCAGGGCATGTCCATTGCGTCGGCCACGACCCGCTGCACGTCGCTGAAGGATTCCGTACCGAGGTTGCCGATCCCGCAATGGATACGCAATCTGCCTTCGGGGGTGATGACGAACAAGCCATCGAAACCGATCGTTCCAGCCACAAAGCATCCGGTCGCCACGCCGATGCCACGGCGAAGAGGACTTTTGAGGGCCGGTCGTGATCGGCGCGCCTGCCAGCCAAAGGCCTGAGCCCCTTGGTCCAGCGCCTGTTTGACAAAGGCGCTGGTCGCCGCATTCAGGGTGCCGTCCGCTTTCGGGGGGGCAACCGACGCCTGGCCTTCGGGTGCATTGATGCGGCAGACCGCCAATGGGTCGAGGTTTAATTTGCGCGCCGCTTTCGCTAACACCGGCCCCATGAGGGCACTGGCCTGGAGGCCTCCCGGTGCAGTTTGGGCGCCTCGGGTCGGGGTGTTGGTCAGCACCGCTACCCCGCGCCACCGCATGGCCCGGGGTTGGTAAAGCAGTGATACCATGCGTCCGGACATCCCCCCATCGTATTGTTCCTCATACGGGCCGTTATCCATGATCACGAACATGTCCAGGCCAAGCAAACGGCCTTCTTTGGAAAAACCAGCCCGCATCCGGCCGATCACACTTGGCCGTGCTCGTCCGATGGCCTGCTCGTCATCCCGGGAGACACGCAGCATGACCGGCGCGTTCGCTTTTTTCGCCAGCAACGCCGGAATGATCGCGGTCACGGAAGCGGTGATTTTACCGCCGAAACCGCCGCCGGTGTACTCGCTGATCAGGACGATATCGGCAGGGTTCATGTTGAGCCATTTGGCGAGGGCCGGCACGGTCTGGATGGTACTTTGGGTGCCGACTGCGATATGGAGCTTGCCGTTTTCCCACCAGGCCAGGGTCGAACGGGTCTCCAGGGCCTGATGACTGACATTGGGCGTGACAAAGGTTTCGTCCAGAACCAGTGCTGCCTGCGACAGCTCGGCCTCAAGGTCGCCGTAGGCCCATTCGCTGCCGGCCTTGCCCAAGGGCAGACGGCTCTCGCCGGCGCTCTCGAAATCAGCCTTGGTCCATTTCATTTCGCCAACTTTCGCCTGTTCCCCAGGTTTTCCCGGAGGCAGCCAGACATTGCCGCCGGTCCGGGCGTTGGGGCCTTCCGGACGCAGACTGTCCAAGGGATCGATGACAAAGGGGAGCGGGTCAAAGGCAATATCAATGGCCTCGATGGCTGCGGTGGCGGTCGCCTCATCAATCGCCGCCACTGCCAGGACCGGTTCCCCTTGAAAGAGCGGTTCCATGGTGAGCGCGCGTTCCGCCCATGGACTGGCCTTGATGATTTCGCCCCGGTCGGTCACGGAATCGGCCGGCGGCGGCAGCTCGTCTGCGGTGAGAATCGCCCGCACGCCGGGTATGGCCAGGGCGGCTTTGGTGTCGAGATGTTTCACCCGCGCATGGGGCAAGGGGCTGGTGAGCAGCTTGCAGATGAGCATGCCCTCGGCCCGGAAGTCCTCGGCGAAACGCGCCGTGCCGGTCAGTTTGGCCCGCAGGTCAGGTGTGGTGTAATTTTGCCCGGTCAGCTTTGGCGAAAAAAGCGCTTCGTTTTGCGGCATGATTTACCCCTTTCGCATGTATTCGGCCCCGCGCATCAGGGCAGTGAGGATCTTGTCGTAATCCTGGCAACGGCAGAGATTGCCCGAAACCCCGTGAGCCAGCTCCTGTCGAGTAGGATTGGGGTTGGTCTTGAGATAGCCAAGGGTGGACATGAGGAAGCCCGGGGCGCAGTAGCCACACTGAAAGCCCTGTTCATTGAGAACGCCCTGCTGTAAGGGATGCAATGTTCCGTCGGATCGAGCCAGCCCCTCTATGGTCAGCACCTGCCTGCCCCGGACGCTATGGGTAAGGATGGAGCAGGAATATTGCGGCACATTGTCGATGAGCACTGTACAGGCTCCGCATTCCCCCCGGTCACAACCGATTTTGAGACCGGTGAGTGCCAGTTTGCCCCGCAGGGTTTGCGCCAGGGTTTCCTGGGGCAGGACGTCCACCCGCCGCTGTTGCCCATTAACGTTCAGGGTAATGAGTCGTTCAATCGCACCAGGGGAGGTTTTGGGTGCGGCGCCAGCCGGTCCGGAGGCGAACAGGCCGGCAGAGGAAACAGCGCCGGCGGCGATGACGCTTTTGATGAACTGGCGCCGGGTCATTCCCTCGGGCCTGATTGTTTCGAGAAGAGAACCATTCATGGCGACTCCATCTGTTTTACGTGGTCTTACGGGAGACTGTGGCCGCATCGTGCAGAACATGGCGGAGCTGATGCACAAGGAGCCGGGCAGTCAGGTCAAAGGTTCCGGTCTACGATTTTTCGATGGCGGGCGTACCTCGAGCCTTCCCATTTTTCTGGTGAACGAAAAACTGTTCCATGGACTTGGTCAGGGAAACGATATCCTCTGTTTCAGTTCAAACTGAATTGGAAAATTTCGCAAGCAGATTAAACAATCCCCTCGAATTACTGTTCGGTCACCAGGATATCTCCATGTTTCCTCGCATTTAATAAGCCGGGTCGGATTGTGAAATGTAAAGTTCATTGCAAGATCTCCTTGTGCAGGTGAATGAAGTGATCCTTGATAGATGGCCTTAATATAGGGCGGATACAGGTGGAACCGGTAGATTGATCCTGCGGAATTATTGCCTGATTCTACGGAAAGGTGACGAATATCGTAAAACTATCACCTTGAAAGGAATACTCTGCCGGATTTTTGCTGGTTCCAGCAGATATCCGTTCAGCTCCCTTGCTCTTGACGCAAGATGATGTGGGTGATTTCCGAAGGCACGCCGAGGCGACCACCAGATCAGGCTGGCGACGATATACAAAAAGAGAACGAGCGTGGGGAGGGCGAGTCGCATAGGTCTTAGAAATCCTTAATGATTACCACCGAACCGCAGCTGAAAAAGATGAGATCTCTCCCTGCGGTCGAGATGACACCCAGGTGGTGCGGCACCCTGCGGAACGACCCGCCATCACGATGTCATCCCGAACGAATGTGAGGGATCTCAAAATCAGATCCTTGTGCTGAGGTTCAATGGTAATCACAAAATCCATTATCTGGAGTCAAGGTCATGTCTGCGGTTTCGAATCTGCTTGGTCTGCCCGTTCAATGAACGGAACAAAAAAATGTGTTGGCGAACGGCTTGAGGTGCGGCGGTGCAATCGGGGCAAGAAACGTGAACCGCCCGCTTTCGCTCTTTTAAGACTGAGGCGCGAGTGCACCGTACCAGAAGGAAGCCGTGACGCCGCCGTCCATCAAGAAATCGCTGCCGGTGATGAACCCGCCATCAGGCCCCATCAGCAGCGCGCCACGCTTGCCCCACCGCACCGCCTCGGCCATCACCCGCAGTGAGTTGCCGCGCTTGGAGATCTGGTAGGCGCGGAGCGGGTCCGTCACCTGGTCCGGCTGGAGCATCGGCAGCCCGAGCAACTCGTCGGCGGGCGTGGTTGCCAACACCTTGTCTTGCTCGGGCGTCAACGCCGGGAGGCGGTGGCCTGTCTGCGAGGCGATGACAACACCGGCACCGCCCTGGGCAATGACATTGCCGAATTCCTCAAGCACCAGCGCGGTGCCGTACAAATCGACCTTGAGGATTGTGGCCGGTGACGTTTGGGTGGGAGAAACACCGGCAGCATGGAACACGCCGGTTATAGGGCCGATCACCGTCGCCGTTTCCACCAGGGCGTGGACCGACGCACGCGAGGAGACGTCGACGATCGCGGTGCTCACCGTAAATCCAGCATCACCGGGGACCTTCGCGGCCGCAGCGGCATTTTCCTGGCGCAGATCAGCCAGGAGGACGTGCTTGCCCGTGCTGACGCGCCGCGCAATCGCCTGCCCAATCAATCCTGCCCCGATGACGATGGTACCCTTTGTCGTTGCCTTCTCCTTTGTTCTTGAAATTTCCTTTCCTCGAAACAAACCGCCTGCCCCTAAACAGTACCACAAAAATACTCGCGAGAATTCCCGTGATGGTATGGTTCCTGCTCTTTCCCGGGTTCACTGCAATCCCTTCTTCTCTAGAAATTGGGACATCAGATCGGCAATTTCGATATTGTTCATGTCCGAGAACGGGAAGTGGGTGTTCCCTCGAATCCCTCTTTCGGGCAGATGCACCAGGGTAACATCCCCGCCGTGGCGGTTGACCGCATCCCGCCAGAGCCTTGCCATTGCCAGGCGTACACGCCATTGGTCCTGGCCTGGGTTTGCAACCGGTTTGTCCGGAATGTTGTCCCCATAGAAGATGATGATCGGCATTTTGGTGAGTTTGACGAACGCTGCTTGCGGCACGCCAACAGCCTCAAGCGGGCCGCCGGCACTCGGCATTGCAGGCGGCACTTCGCCGTTCGGGAAAACAAAATTGCTGCCCGGTTCATAGGCAACGATGGCCCGGATATTGGAACTCTTCATGGCGGTTTGCCAGCCCATGCCCCCGCTGTGCGAATGAGTGACCAGGATGCCAGGTCCTATCTTCTTGAACAGCTCCGCAACCGCATCAGAATTCACTTCGATGTCAATGGGGCCGGTATCCGGTGTCATCTGGCGGAAATACTGATTCAACGTTTCAGGATCACGGGAGAACTGCACGCCGGGAAAGAAGTCGGGCCAGATGCCGAGGCGGAAGGTGCCGAACCATTGCTGTTCGTCGGGAACCGGAGCCAAGGTTTTGGGCTGGGTGCTCCGCCCGGCGTTGCCGCGACGCGGCTGGTCAATCACATACACGCCGAAGCCGCGCCGCAGGAATATGTTCTGATACCCCTCACGGCCATCCGGCGTGGTCTCCCAGGTCTTTGAGAACTGACCGAAGCCGTGCCAGAGCACGAGCGGCAATGTTCGCGCGTTCGGCGGAATCTGGTAGAAGACATAGGCGTGATCACCGTGGAAGGTTTGGCCTGCAGGGGTCAGCTTGATAGGATCGAAGGTGCCGGGTGTGGTGATTACCGAGCCTCCGACGGCAAAACTGCCTTGTTCCTCAATGAGCAGAGGTGGTTTGTCCTTTGCGCCGGCCATTGCCCATGGCGATGCAGAGAGGCTGACCACGATCAGCATGCAAATGAAAAACAGCTTTCCCTGAACCTTGCCCAGATTGGTCCGCATGAAGACACCTCCTTGATTTTTATAACGAGCCAGAGAAAAAATGGACTGAGTGAGAACGACATAGCTGCCGATGATAGCCATATTCTGAAGAAAATAGGGCATGATCGCGGTGTCGAACGCCCAGTTATCAAAGGCATAGCGCATGAATAATTTGGAGCAGACGTCTCGTTCAGAGGCTGCTCGGACTCCGTAGAGGAAAATCCCGATGGGGAGCACCATCCGAACGAGCAAGCGAACCGATGGCCGCGATGACAGCATCCGTGCTCCAGTAAAAACTGTCATGACCCGCGACCAATGCATGCCAAGGTGCATGGACATCAGGATGAAAAACCAGTAAGCCGCCGTGGTGTGCACCTGCCGCAAAGCCAAACTGCCTTCGATGCCGAGGAATCCATGCAGACTCCGCGAGATCATGAGACTGCTGCCAACCAGGGCTCCCAGCGCCAGAAGGAGCAGCGTTGTCAGGCATACGTCAACTTTTCCCCGGGTGCTGCCCCATCGCTGCGGTATCGTCGCATACCATCGCCGGTTGAGGATAGTATGGCCGATGAACAGCGGCACGAGGCAGGTTCCCAGCAATTCGTGGGCTTGGTTGCCCGTCAGTCTGTTGGCCATTGCCAGGAGGATACCGACCACCATGAGGCCATCGGCCGCCCATTTAAAGATGGTTTGCCGTTTCATGGTTGCTGTGCCATGGGCACATTCAGCTTTGCCAACCAGTCAGCTATGTCCGTGCGCGTCGACCTGTCATGCACGCTTCTGCCCCGTATTGCCAAACCTTCAAGGATAGTTGCTTGGGGCGCAAGCTGTTGCATGTCGGTCACGCTGCGCCCAAGCGCACTCCCCTCGTGGGTGCAAAAGGGGATGAGTTTTTTTCCGGAAAAGTTGTGGCTTTCAAAAAAGGTGAACAGCGCCATGGGCATGGTGCCCCACCAGTTTGGATAACCGATGAATATGGTGGAAAACTCGTTCAGATCGTCAATGTAGGTGGACAGTTGCGGCCTGAAGTTCTGCTGCTGCTCTCGCTTTGCCTGATCAACGACCGTGTCGTAGTCCTGCGGATAGGGCAGGGTGGTTTTGATCTCGACAAGATCGCCGCCGGCCTGATGGTGGATCATCTCGGCCAGGGAGCGGGTATTGCCTGAATGAGAGAAAAAAAGGACCAACACCTTGTTCGATTCTGCGGCCATACTGCCATTGCTGCAGAAGACAACGAATATGGTCGCCATTATGGTCAGAAGTGCACGTTGCATGGCAGTTACTGTAATTCAAAGGAAATTTTAGGGAAAGGTGAACCACTGGAACTGATTGCCTTGCCAAGCCAATCGATGACCTGTCCTAAGTGGTTCATATTCCGCATCCATTCATCATCGTTTAAGGCCTCGCCCTTCAGACACCCCACCCCAAAATTCCAGTAGATCGATCCGGGGACAATCATGGACGAGATAAGGAACATGTGGTTGATGGTATCGAACACATGGGTTGCGCCGCCACGCCGGACGGCAACGACCGCTGCCCCGATCTTGCCGCTGAATGCTCCTCCATTGGCCAGGGCGACAAAACCGGCCCGGTCGATCAAGGCCTTCAACGCCGGCGTGATACCCGCAAAATAGGTGGGCGAGCCGAGGATGATTGCATCGGCGGCATACATTTTCTCCAGATAACTGTTCAAGTCATCGTCAATGATGCACCGGTGGTTTTGCTTTTCGACGCATTGCATGCAGGCCAGGCAGCCATGGAGCGGTTTTCCTCCGATGCGCAGGTATTCCGACTCCCAGCCGGCAGCGCGCAAAGGTTCCAGTACCTTGTTGAGCAGGATTTCGGTGTTGCCGCCTGGCCGTGGACTGCCGTTTATAGCTAGAGCTCTCATCATGATTCCTTCCCATTCAGCGCTTTAGAACGCATCGCGCAGAATCTGGAGAGCTTCTGCCTTGCCGATGGAGGTCAGGATGCCTAGATTCCCCCGTTCCACAGCCTTTTCCGCTATAGTTTCCAGGTCTGCTTCCTTGACGCCGGCCTCGCGGAGATTTGCCGGCATCTTGATGGCAGCATAAAACGCCTCCAATTGCCTGACGCCTGCTTCCGCTGCCTTGGCCGTATTCTGTTCGATAATGCCAAAGACGTTGCGGGCAAATTGGGCGAAGAGCGGCAGGTATTGCGGGGCTGTCCGCATGGTGTGCCGCATCCAGGCAGGGGTGACCAGCGCCAGGGTGACCCCATGGGTCATGTCGTACCTGCTGGAAAGTTCGTGGCCGATGCCGTGCAGGGGAAAGGGGAAACTGGGCTTGCCCAGACAAAACTGGAATCCGGCCAAGGCCATGGAACTGGCCCACATGATGTTGGCGCGGGCATCATAGTCCCGTGGGTTGGCCAGGATTTTGGGCGCCTCCTCCAGCACGGCCTGCATCACTCCCTCGTTCATCCGATCCTGGACCTTGGCGTTCACTTCAGGGGTAAAGTACTGTTCCATCAGATGGCAGAGGATGTCCGCGACCCCGGCCATGGAGTGGTGCTCCGGCACGGTAAAGGTGTACTCCGGGTCGAGAATGGAGAATTTAGGATTGACCAGGGGGTGGAGGAGCACCTCTTTTTTGTGCGCCTCACCCACGGTGATGACCGCTCCCATATCCAATTCGGAACCCGTACCGGCCATGGTGAGGATGGTGGCCAACGGCGCGGCCGCAGCGATTGGGGATAATCCCGACGTATCGACAAAGAGATCGGTTACCGGGCCATCATACATGACGCCGGCGGCTATCGCCTTACTGGCGTCCAGGGCGGACCCGCCACCCACGGCCAGGATGAAATCGCACTTATTCTCCCGGTACAGTCGTATCCCCTCCTCCACGCTTTCAACCCGTGGATTGGGTTTGATGCCGCTCAGCTCTACATGCGGCAGATCAGCTTTTTGCAACTGGCCGATGATCGCCGCATAGATGCCATTGGTTTTGATGCTGCCGCCGCCGTAGGCCAGCAGCACCTTCGAGCCGCCGTGGGCCTTGATGGTTGCACCAAGCACCTTGATCTGTCCCTTGCCGAAGTAGGCGGTGGTGGGGATGCTGAAGATGAAATTTTCCATGGGTATGCTCCTTGCTGTGTCTCTTTGCTGTTCAATTGTTTGCCAAACCATATCATTCAACGGCCGCTCATCTGTTCGACCGCCTCCGGATATCGGGCTCCCTGGACCGTGATTTTGGCGGCCGCCGCGTCGATCTCCTGCAGATCATCAGCCGTGAGCACCAGGTCAACCGCGCCGATGTTTTCCTCCAAACGATGCACCTTGGTTGTTCCCGGAATCGGCACGATCCAGGGCTTCTGGGCCAACAGCCAGGCCAGGGCTATCTGTGCCGGCGTTGCCTGTTTCTTGGCGGCGATGCCGGAGAGCAGATCAATCAGGGCCTGGTTTGCCTGCAAAGCCTCCGGGGTAAAGCGCGGCAGGATGGAACGAAAGTCGGTGCTGTCAAAGGTGGCGGTTGCATTCATTTTTCCGGTGAGATAGCCTTTGCCCAGCGGGCTGTAGGGGACGAGCCCGATGCCGAGCTCCTCCAGGGCTGGCAGCACCTCTGCCTCCGGTTTGCGCCACCACAATGAGTATTCGGACTGCAAAGCCGCCACCGGCTGAACCGCATGGGCCCGGCGGATGGTCTGCACCCCGGCTTCGGAGAGACCAAAGTGCTTGACCTTGCCTTCCTGGATCAGCTCCTTGACCGTACCGGCCACCTCCTCAATCGGCACGGCCGGATCAACCCGATGCTGATAGAGGAGATCGATGACATCGGTCCGGAGACGCTGCAAGGAAGCCTCGACCACCTCCCGGATATGCTCCGGCCGGCTGTTGAGCACCGGGGCCCCTTTGGTTCCCTTGGGATCGACGGTGGGGTCGAAACCGAACTTGGTGGCGATCACCACCTGATTACGCACCGGTGCCAACGCCGCACCCAACAGTTCTTCATTGGTAAAGGGACCATACACCTCCGCCGTATCAAAGAAGGTGATACCGCGCTCCACCGCTGCCCGGATGAGGGCGATCATTTCCTGCGTGTTTTTTGGCGGACCATAGGAAAAACTCATGCCCATGCAGCCGAGTCCGAGGGTTGATACTTCCAAGCCGGTTTTGCCCAAAATGCGTTTGTTCATTGTCCTGCTCCTTTTGCTGTGCGGTAATGGCGGCTCCGGAAAGCCGCTCCAGGGAATAACCATTTTTCGATGGCTTAAACCTGAATCCGTGACACCCTCGGCCGGATTTCCTCTTTCGGATCAGGCTGGGGCGATTGTCAGCCTTGTGGGCTGATGCTGTTGCTTATAAGCCGAACGCTACGGTCAC